>Ga0302274_10004948_pt1 | contig 11444 bp, 6 predicted proteins | sample III_Bog_N2_1_FD_198755 | JGI IMG/M metagenome (GOLD analysis project Ga0302274, IMG submission 198755) | Peat permafrost microbial communities from Stordalen Mire near Abisko, Sweden - III_Bog_N2_1 | ecosystem: Environmental > Terrestrial > Soil > Wetlands > Peat | place: Sweden: Abisko...
GCAGAGGCTTCCACGACGATTGGAATATATGCCGTTCCAGTAATGTTAAACCCGAATTGATTTGTTCGCAAGGCGAAGCCCTGCGCTAACGGATTCCATAGATATGTTGGAACACCGTAAGCGAGACCACCATAGAAATAGCTCCATCCTGTGGTGCCAGGTATGGCTATAAAAGCAGCACAGGGAAATTCTATCAAAGATTATTACTGTCGCAAAATGAATTCTGGAAAAGAGCTGTTCAAGTGCGGAATGCGCCCGTCTTCGCTCCCGTCTTCACTGCGTTACGGCGCGGCGAGTTGCTTCGACGCGGCAAGGAGTGCGGAATTTGGAAATGGGGAGCGCGACCGTCCCGGTTGCCGTTTTCGGCGTCGCGCCGAAAACCGTTTCCCAAACTGATTTGTCCAGCGATGATTCGGGCGCGACGCCCGAACCCGCACGCGAGACGCGTGCGCTCCCCCCAATCGTCCATTGCAAAAATGATTTTGGCACGGCGTTCGTCCCCAGCGCCGTCGGCGCGGCATATTTGTAGAACCAAAACCAAAAAAACTAAATCCCTCACCTGCCTTCGGCATCCAATGACTCGCTCGCACCCGCTCGCCCGGCTCTGCGAGCCTTCGCCTTGATGCTGTAGCGTTCGGCCTCTGGCCGAATTGGATCGAGCCAGAGGCTCGACTTTACAATTAAGGCTGGTTTGCAATCCCGCTGGCGGTGCCGGTTTGGTCGTCTTGGCAAACGTGCGGGCGTCCTGGAGTGCGGCGTCCTTCTGCCGGTGATGCCCAAAACAGCCAAAAAACACCGCCGGACGGCAAATATCACCTAAAATGCTCATTTTGAACCCATAAGTGCCCTTCCGACCCCCTTTTTGGAGGCCCAAAACATGCCGTCGACCACGTCGGGAGGTTCAAAAAACTCTTTTTGCATGCCATCGACCGCGTCGGAAGGTTCCAAAACTCTTTTGGCATGGCGTCGACCGCGTCGAACAAGCCCCGAGACTCCTTAAAATAGCCGTCGAACCGCCTGCGTTCCCCGAAAATTAGCTTGGAGAAGGACATGAAGGGGCGGTCACAGACTACGGATTGTTCCCGGGAAATGAATTTTAGCCATCAGCGACATTGACAGCGCGGATTGATTTTGAGGAAATGCGCGGAATCATTTACGACCTGACATGAGCCACAAGACCATCTCCACCGAATCCCTGCAACACGAAGGCCGCACGTTCCCGCCGTCGCCGGAAGTCGTCAAGCACGCGCTGCTCAATGCGGAACAGTTCAACGCGCTCTACGAACGGTCCGTCCGCGAGCCGGAAAAGTTCTGGCTGGAGCAGGCGGATGCGCTGGACTGGTTCAAGAAACCGACCGTCGCGGGAAAATTCATCTGGGACACGGAAGCGCGGAAAATCCAGCACACGTTTTTTGAGGACGGCGAGTTGAACCTGACCGTGAACTGCCTCGACCGACACGTCAAAACGAAGTTGCGCGACAAGGTGGCGATCATCTGGCAGGGCGACGCGGAGGACGAGGTGAGGCGCGTGACCTACGGCGAATTACACGCGGAGGTCTGCAAGTTCGCCAATGCGCTCAAGGCGACCGGCGTGAAAAAAGGCGACCGCGTGGCGATTTACATGCCGATGATGGTGGAGGCGGCGGTCGCGATGCTCGGCTGCGCGCGCATCGGGGCGGTTCATTCGGTGGTGTTCGGCGGGTTCAGCGCGGATTCGCTGAGCGACCGCATCAACGATTCGACCTGCAAGGTCTTAATCACGGCCAACGTCTCGTTGCGCGGCGGCAAAACCATCCCGTTGAAGGAAATCGCCGACACGGCGCTCCAAAAAACTCCGAGCATCGAAAAAGTCATCGTGGTCAGGCGGAACGGAATGCCGTGCCATTTTGTGAACGGCCGCGACGTGTGGTATCACGATTTGATGGCGAATGTTTCCGCCGATTGTCCGCCGGAGAAGATAAACGCCGAGGATTTTCTGTTCATCCTTTACACGTCCGGCTCCACCGGCAAACCCAAGGGCGTCGTCCACAGCACCGCCGGTTATCTGCTCTGGAGCGCGCTCACGCACAAATACGTTTTTGATATTCACGAAGGCGACGTTTATTTCTGCACCGCCGACATCGGCTGGGTGACCGGCCACAGCTATGTCGTCTATGGCCCGCTCTGCAACGGCGCGACGACCTTGATGTTCGAGGGTGTGCCCACGTGGCCGGATGCCGGACGGCTCTGGAAAATTGTCGAGAAGTTCAAGGTGAATTCTTTCTACACCGCGCCCACGGCCATCCGCGCGCTCATCCGGCTCGGCGATGAATGGCCGGCGAAACATGACCTGAGTTCACTGCGCGTGCTCGGCACCGTCGGCGAACCCATCAATCCCGAGGCGTGGATGTGGTATCACCGGCGCATCGGCCGTGAGCGTTGTCCTATCGTGGACACCTGGTGGCAGACCGAGACCGGCGGACACCTCATCACCGCCCTGCCCGGCGTCAACACGCTCAAACCCGGCAGCGCGAGCAAGCCGTTCTTCGGCGTCGAACCGGTTGTGCTCCGCGACGACGGCACCGAATGCGCGCCCAACGAGGGCGGCAAGTTGTGCATCAAGAAACCGTGGCCGGGCATCATGCGCACGACGTGGGGCGACCACGACCGTTTCATCAATACCTATTTCGCCACCTTCAAGAACATGTATTTCACCGGCGACGGCTGCCGCGTGGATGCCGACGGCGACTACTGGCTGCTCGGCCGCGTGGACGACGTGGTGAACGTCTCCGGCCATCGCATCGGAACCGCAGAAGTGGAGAGCGCGCTCGTGAGCCACGAGAAAGTGGCCGAAGCCGCCGTCGCGCCCATGCCACACGACATCAAGGGCCAGGCACTGTATGCGTTCGTGACATTGAAGGACGGCATTGCCGAGAGCGAGGAATTGAAGAAGGAACTCGCGCTGCACGTCCGCAAGGAAATCGGCGCGATTGCCGTGCCGGACAAAATCCAGTTTGCACCCGGCCTGCCCAAGACGCGCTCCGGCAAAATCATGCGCCGCATCCTGCGCAAGATTGCCGAGAACCAGACCGACCAGATCGGCGACACCACCACGCTGGCCGACCCGGCGGTGGTTGAGTCGCTGGTCAGAGGCAAGCAGTAATTCATCCAATCTCGCCACGAAGAGGAAGAATCCCCCGCCGTCCCCTTGAAATTTGCCCGTTGGTATTTTGACCCGTGGCGCACAGTCACGGCAGGAACCATTTGTTCGTGGGATTTTGGTTCGTATAGAAATCGTTCAAGTGCAGATGCTCGCCATGCCCGTCCATGAAGCCCAGGTCGCACCGGCCGGTATGCCGGGTGGAAGGCCGCGCATCTTCGTCGTCGTTGAGTGTGGAACCGGGAGCTGTCAGCTTTAACGTATCGGGCCGCGAGGTCACAAAATCATCTTCCGTCCCGATGTCACCCTGCATGATGGTGGTGCTGGTGGAATGAAAGGAAGCAAGCTTGGTCGGGGGTGGCGGATTCGGGTCGGTCAGATCAACAAAAGTCAGTTCATTCAGGCCATAAGAATTTGTCTTGGAGAGGATGTCGGACGGGCAAAGATGAATTTTGGCGACGTGGTTGAGATACGGGTCAAGCAAGGCAGGCCAGTCCACCTCGTTGCCGTCGGCATCGTTGTAAGCGGTTGGCGGCAGAAGGTCATTGTTCTCATCCGCATAAAGCAAAACCGCCAGGGTCTGTTGACGGACACTGTTGATGCAGGAAGCCTGGCGTCCCTTTTCCTTTGCCGACGCGAGCGCCGGCAGCAGCAGCGCGGCCAGTATGGCGATGATGGCAATGACCACCAGCAGTTCTATCAATGTGAACCCGTTCTTCACTTGCATAGAAAGTAAATTATCCGGCTTAAAATGCAAAAATTACCTGACTGGCAGTTCAAAGAAGCCACGACCGTGGCAAGGACTTGGCATGGAAGTGCGCGAGTATTTCGTCCCAGACTTTTCCAAAGGGAAAGTCCTGGCGGACGGCCCGTCTTAGCAGACGGCCACCAGGCCGCCTTTGAATCCGCCTTCGCCCGGTTGACAAAAAGACTTGGAGGCTGAAAATTCAAGGGAATGATTTTCGCGCTCCACCTATCACCCTGGCCGCGCCACATGAATTGTTTTTCCCCCGACGCCCCTCATCCGCCCTTCGGGCACCTTCTCCGGCTCCCACGAGCGAAGGACCCTCGAGCGGAGAGGGAGAAAACTTTATGCGTCTTGTGTTTTTTGCCGCCAATGAATCAGTGTTCATCTGTGGCTAGAAGTCATATGCAACAGGGCAGAGGCCGGGAAGGCTGGAGAAAAGCGCGTTTTGAGCAGGAACTTTTGGGAGACCAACGTGATGATCCCGAACAACGGATCGGTGTTTTACCGCTTGGCTTATCTGCAAACGAAACTTGATAAATCCGTGGATGGGGTGGAAGCTGTGGTGCAACCTTCGTTCCGCGCCACGATTGACAACCGTAATTAAAAAACTGAAACCTTGCATAAAGAAAACGGATTTGAAAACCGCGCGGGCGTTCACGCTGGTCGAGCGGTTCGCGGCCATCGTCATCATCGCCATTCTGGCGGCGATGCCATAAACAATACACCGGCTCAATGAACATGCGACGCACATGGATTTCGATGCTGGTGGCGACTGCTTGCTTGACCGGCCATCCGGTTTCCGCGCAAACGTATTCGCCGCCCGCGTCGTCGCGCGTCGATTACAATTTCAATCCCGGGTGGAAGCTTTTTGTCGGAGACCCGACCAATGCACAACTGCCGGGCTTTGACGACAGTTCCTGGACCACTGTGACGTTGCCGCACGCCTGGAATGAGGACAGCGCCTTCAAAGTCTTCATCGCCAACATGCCCACCGGCATTGCGTGGTATCGCAAACATTTTACGATGCCACCGGGCAGCGGCGGGCAGAAAGTCTTTCTGGAATTCGAGGGCATGCGTCAAGCCGGGGATGTCTATATCAACGGCCAATGGGCTGGCCGCACCGAAAACGGCGTGATGGCCTCCGGGTTTGACATCACCACCAATTTGCTGGCCTATCCGCAGGACAACGTCGTGGCCGTGCGCACGGACAATTCCTTCAATTACAAGGAAGTCGCCACCGGCGTGGCGTTTGAATGGAACAGTTCCTCGTTTTACGCCAATTACGGCGGCATCAACAAAAACGTAAAGTTGCACCTGACCGGCTTGGTGCATCAGACACTCCCGTTGTTTTCCAACCTAGGCACGGTGGGCACCTACATTTACGGACAGAACTACGACATTCCCGACCGCTCCGGCGTCATCCACGCGGACACGCAGGTTCTGAATGAAGACGCGGTGGCGCACACATTGACTTACAATGTGGTAATCGTGGATACAAACGGCGTGGTGCTGACGAATTTTCCAGGCACCTCGATGACCATCCAGCCGGGGCAGACCAACGTGCTGACGGCCAGCTCGCTGGTAACAAACTTGAATTTCTGGAGTTGGGGCTATGGCTATCTCTACGATGTCTATACCATTTTGTCCGAGAGCAACAACGTGCTGGACGTGGTGCGGACGCGCACGGGTTTCCGCGGAACGGCATTTACGAACGGCATGGTTGTTCTAAATGGTCGCGTCATCAACATCCGCGGTTACGCCCAGCGCAGCACCGATGAATGGCCGGCCATCGGCTGCTCTGTTCCCACTTGGATGGATGATTACAGCCAGCGGCAGGTGGTGGACGAAGGTGGCAACACGATGCGCTGGATGCACGTCACGCCGGGCAAGCAGATCATCGAAGCGTGCGACCGGCAGGGCTTGATGATGTCCATGCCGGCGGGCGATCAGGAAGGCGATGTCACCGGCGTCCAGTGGAATCAGCGCACGAACCTCATGCGCGACGCCATCATTTACAATAAAAACAACCCGAGCATTCTGTTTTACGAATCTGGCAATACCGGCATCGCCGAGACCCAGATGGTTGAAATGAAAGGCATTCGCGATCAATACGATCCCTACGGCGGACGCGCCATCGGCTGCCGCGAAATGCTGGCCAGCACGAACGCCGAATACGGCGGCGAAATGCTTTACGTTGACAAGAGCGCGCGCAAGCCGATGTGGATGATGGAATATTCGCGCGACGAGGATTTGCGGAAATACTGGGACGATTTTTCGCCGCCTTACCATCTGGACGGTGTGGGTTACTCTTATGATGGCAGCAACCCTTCCGCTTATGTCAACCGCAACCGGGATTCGATGGTCGTCGAAAATGTCACCCGCTGGCATGAGGATTATTATGTCCAACGGCCCGGCACCGGCACGCGCGTGAATGCCGGCGGCGTGAAAATTATTTACTCCGACTCCAACACGCAATGCCGGGGCGTGCAGAATTACCGGCGCAGCGGGGCGGTGGATGCCCTGCGCATTCCCAAGGACACTTATTTCGCGCATCAGGTCATGTGGGATTGCTGGGTGGATGTCGTTAACCCAGAGATTTATATTGTCGGACATTGGAATTACGCCACCGGCACGGTCAAGGATGTCTATGTCGTTTCGACCGCGGCTAACGTGCAATTGTTCCTCAACGGCCAGTCGCTCGGCTACGGCGTGCAGAGCTATGGATTTCTTTACACCTGGCCCGGCGTGACGTGGACGCCGGGCACGCTGGCAGCGGTGGGTTATGATTCCTTGGGCAATCAGGTTTGCACCGACACGCGCGTGACGGTTGGGCCGGCGGTCGCCATCCAACTGACGCCCATTCTGGATCCGACGGGATGGAAGGCCGACGGCCAGGACTTGGCGATGTTCCAAGTGGAAGTGGTGGACGCGCTGGGCCAGCGCTGCCCTACAAATTTGGACATGATCAGTTTTGCCGTGAGCGGCCCGGCGGAATGGCGCGGCGGCATCGGCACACGGTCCGACACCGCGCCGGCGGACAATTACATCCTGTCCACCAACCTGCCGGTGGAGTGCGGCGTTAATCGCGTCCTCGTGCGTTCAACCACCAATGCCGGCCCGGTGACTCTGATTGCGACGGCACCGGGATTGATTTCCGCCACGACCAACGTGCCCACGATTCCTTTTGCGGTAACCAACGGACTGGCGGTGGTGATGCCGGGAGACGGATTGCTGCCGAATTATTCGCGCGGCCCGACGCCGCTCACGCCGTCCTACCAAGCTTCGCGCGTGGCCGTGCCGGTGGCCAGCATCGCCGCCGGCGCGGGCAGTTCTGGCAATCTGACAAACACGATTGACGACGACGAAACCACTTCGTGGACCAGCAGCAGCACGCTGGGAAATAATTGGATTCAATTCACACTCGGCCGCACCGCGCTCGTTTCGCAGGTGGTGGTAAAGTTCCTGTCACCGCCGCGCAACGGCATTTATCCCATTTCCATCCAGGTCAACGGCGCGACGGTCTATAGCGACACCACGCCCGCCACCTCCGGCTACATGACGATGGATCTCTCACCGCCAACCTTGGGCAACACCGTCCGCATCAGCCGGACCACTTCCGGCAGTTTCCCAATTTTGGAAGCGGAAATTTATGAACCGGCCACCGCCAGCAGCATTCCTGCGCCGGCGGCACCAACCGGATTAACCGCCACGCCCGTCAGTCCCACGCAAATTAATCTGGTTTGGACGGACAATGCCACCAATGAAACCGGCTACCGGATCGAGCAGTCAACGGACAATGTTAATTTTACGCAAATGTTCATTCCCATGCCCGGCGCGACCAATTTCACGAATGGCGATCTGGTGCCGGGCACGAAAAATTATTACCGGGTCCGGGCGCTCAACGCCACCGGCGTCTCCACCGATGCCACCGCCAGCGCAACCACTCCCTACGGCACGGCGGCAACTCCGTTCAACCTCACCGCGGCGGCGGGCGACGGCGTGGTGGCGCTAAATTGGGATCCCGTGCCTGGCGTGACCGGCTACAACTTGAAACGCTCGACGAATGGCGGCAGTTCATACACGACCATCGTCAGCCTGAACACCAACAGTTATCTGGACACCGGCCTGGCCGACGGCACGAATTATTTCTACGTCGTTTCCGCCACCAATCCCAACGGCGAGGGCAGCAATTCCGTTCCGGCCAGCGCCACGCCGGTGGCCACGAGCATTTATGAAGCCGAGAACGCCAGTCTCAACGGCGTTGGTATCGGCGACGATGAGCCTGGTTTTTCCGGCACGGGTTTTGGTGATTATCTGAATTCCTCCGGCGCTTATATTTCGTGGAACGTCAACGCGCCGTCCAATGCGGTTTATTCGGTGGCGATCCGTTACGCGCTCGCCAGCGGCAGCCTGCCGCTGCAATTGATGGTGAACGGCAGCGTCGCGGTGGCCAGCCTGAATTTTCCGGCAACCGGCGGCTTGGCCAATTGGGCGCTCGTCACCAACAATGTCACGCTCAACACCGGCAACAACATCATCCAGCTCACCGACACCGGTTCCAGCGGCCCGAACGTGGACTATCTTCAGCGGCTCAATGCCGTCGCCGTCGCGCCGCCTCCGCCGACCGGCACCAACCTCGTATGGAAAGGCGCTATCAGCTCCCAATGGGACGATGTAACCGCAAACTGGCTCAGCGGTTCCACCGCGTCAGTCTTCGCTGATGGCTGCTATGCGACCTTCAACGACACGGCCACCAGCGCGAACGTCAACATTGCCGCACCAGTCAGTCCTGTCGCAGTCACTTTCAGCAACTCCACGCTCAATTACCTTGTCAGCGGAATGGGCGGGGGCGGTCTGGCTGGCTCGACGGGATTGACAAAGTCTGGAACAAACATACTCACGCTTTCCGGGACGAACACCTACACCGGCAACACCACGGTTCTGGGCGGCAACCTGACGGTCTCCGGCGGAACGCTTGGCACTTCCGTGAGCACCATCCTGGTCGGCAACGGGGCAGCCGGTGTTTCCTTCAAAATAACCGGTGGCACCGTGACGGCCAACACTCTCAACGTCGCCACCGTCGCCAGTTCAACCGGCGACAGCGCCGCCATCACCGGGTCGGGGTCGGCCAACTTCACCAGCGTGAATCTCGGTTCCTCCGGTAATACCACCGGCCCTTTGACCATCAACACCACGGGTTCGGTCGCTTTGGGCACCCTCATTGACTTCAAAGACAACGGCGGCGTCGGTCCCAACACGGCGGCGGGTCTGATCATCAGCAATGGCTCGGTCACCGCCACCAGCATCGCCATCCAGAACGCCAATTCCGGCGCGAACATGAACCTCACGGGAGGATCGCTGACCATCGGCTCGTCCGCCTCCACCGGGGCCTTCAAGATTGGCAACAACACCAGCTCCACGCCACGCGGCGGTTGGCTTACGATGTCTGGCGGTTCGCTGACTTACTTGGGGACGGACGGGCTATTGATGGGGACGGTGGCCAATGCCACCAACAGTGTGAACATCAACGGACCAAGTTCGGTTGCCACGCTCACGGGCATCACTCTCAACCAGGCCAGTTCCTCTGGCAATACCATGAGTTCGCTGCTCGTCTCCAACGGCGCGACGCTGTATCTGGGCGGTGCCGGGCTGGTGATCAACCAGCCCACTGCCACGGTGTTTGCTGCGATCGGCAATGGAACCGCGACCATCGGAGCCATTGCGGACTGGTCGTCCGTTGCGCCGATCACCTTGGCCGGCAACACGACCTTCAAGGCGGCGGATGCTTCAAGCATCGCCCACAATATTTCCCTCGGCGGAGTTTTGTCTGGTGCAGGAGTCTTGACCAAGACCGGCTCCGGCACTCTGACTATAAGCGGAAACAACACTTATAACGGCGGCACCACCATCAGCCACGGCACGTTGCTGGCCAACAATGTGGCTGGCAGCGCGACGGGCACTGGTTTGGTCACCGTTGCCGGCGGCACCCTGGCCGGAACCGGCATCATTTCCAGCGTCGTGTCAGTGAATGCAGGCGGTGTGCTCGCGCCCGGCAATCCGTTCGGCACCCTGACCGTCAGCAACAATCTCACGCTGTCCGCCGGGAGCACAAACTTCATGCAGGTCCAGCACTCGCCACTGACTAATAACTCGGTGAAAGTTACCGGCATCTTGACTGAAGGCGGGACGCTCAACGTGACCAACCTGGGCGGAACTGCGCTGGCGGCGGGGGACACGTTCACGTTGTTCAACGCGGCAAGTTATAACGGCGCTTTTGCGAATGTGATATTGCCGTCTTTGCCCGTCGGACTGGCTTGGAACACAAACAATCTGAACACCGCCGGCACGCTGTCGGTGGTCGTCACCGCCAAGCCCGTCATCGGGACGGTTTCGATTTCCGGCGGCGGCCTCGCCCTGGCCGGCACCGGTGGCGTGGCCAATGCGAGTTTCTATCTGCTCGGCTCGACCAATCTTTCCACGCCGGTTTCCAACTGGACGCGGCTGCTGACCAACCAGTTCGACAACAGCGGCAATTTCAACTTCACTAACGGAATCAATTCCAATACCGCACAGAGCTTTTATCTGCTGCAATTACAATGATGCCAGCGAAAGACAAACTGCCGTTTTGCCCACGCCTGGCCTGCCGCGACAGGCGCGGACACGGCGGCCCCTTATTTCAAATCCGTCTTTCGGATTAAATCAGAGACTCCTCACGTCGGCTCCTACGTCTTGGAGATTTTGAGAACCGGTTGGTAAATGGACACGAAGAACGATTCCATCCACCGCGGAACCAATTGTGCCGCGCAATTCATCTTCTTGCGCCCGGCTCCAAAAGCAATACAATCACACCCGATGAAATTTGCTCTGGCGATTTTTACCTATCTGGCGATGGCGGCAATCATCGGTGCGGGAATCCTGCTGCTGGTCGCGGGCAAGCCGTTGCTGCTCATCATTGCACTCATCGCGTTCGTTGTCGCTTTCGGCAAGCTCGGCTGCATGACGCACTGACGCCGGCGGTTGGCAGTTGGAAGCTGGGAGCTAGAAGTTAGGAGTTGGAAGACGGGAATTTCTAAACCTTCAAAGGATTTTCCACCAATTGCAATTGTTCCAGCTCCCAAGTCCCAGCTTCAAACTCCTATCTTCTAGCTTCTATTTCACAGGGACGGGAAACTTCGCCTGCATCCTTGCGATAATCTGCGCGGCGGTCACGGCATTGGCGGCCTGTGTGCCGGCAAAGACTCCTGACGCATTGGCGGTGGAGGTGGAGGTGCCTTGAACCGCATAAACCTGGCCGCCGAAAAGGACGAAGCTGGTGCCGGGCAGCGCAAGATTGTCGCCGGACCAATAATTGGCATACGACGCGAGCTGGCCCGGCTGGGCCAGGGCGGTCACGGACACCACGCCGGGAATCGCCGCCGGATAAGTCGGCGTACCGACGGGCGTGTTGCCCGCCGCGCCAAACATCACGATGTTGTCGGCCAGCGCCGTCTTGATGATGGCGTCCAACACGGTGCTGTCGCCGGGGCTGCCGAGGCTCATGTTCAGGACGTTTGCGCC
>Ga0302274_10004958_pt1 | contig 11427 bp, 11 predicted proteins | sample III_Bog_N2_1_FD_198755 | JGI IMG/M metagenome (GOLD analysis project Ga0302274, IMG submission 198755) | Peat permafrost microbial communities from Stordalen Mire near Abisko, Sweden - III_Bog_N2_1 | ecosystem: Environmental > Terrestrial > Soil > Wetlands > Peat | place: Sweden: Abisko...
CAGAGACCGCTACTACCTGGGGCGGGGTCATCGCACTCATGGCTATGCACATCGCGGTCGCCACCGCGGCTGTCGGTAGCTATATCCACTTCCTGCCGGTGCGCTCAACAAATGTTCGACGTGATAGCTGATATCAAATGATCCACGTCCGTGCCTTGGCAATCAGTAGCGGGCTTCGCGATCATCTCACGCACCACTACTTCGACACCTCATAGACAATTCTCCAATATCCCGATGTTGAAGAGCAGCCTCGCGAGGCTGCAGGAACGTGCGCGCGACTTAGTAACTTGTCTCTACGCCAATTCTAAGATAGTACAATAGTTAGCATATGAAAGTATCAAACGAACGGACCGACTCTGTTATCGACTCTGTTTTGTCGGCGAGCCGTGTCCTTGTCGCTGTGGCGGCACGGTCCCTTTCCGACATCGGAGAGCACGTCACGCTGACGCAATACAGGACGCTGGTCGTGTTGGCGTCGCGGGGGACGCAAAACATGGCGGAGCTCGCCGAGGCCGTCGGCGTGACTCCCGCGACGGCGACGCGAATGTGCGACCGCCTCGTGAAAAAGAAACTCATTGTACGGCGCGCAGAGCGAGGCGACCGTCGACAAGTACGTCTCGTCCTGTCGAAGAGCGGTCTCGAAATAGTTGCCACCGTTACGGATCGTCGCCGGCAAGAAATCGAACGAATTGTCGCCACCGTTCCCAACGAGGAACGAGAGGTTCTCGTCCATGCACTGGGACGGTTCGCGGCGGCGGCTGGTGAGGTACCCGAACAGGATTGGTCAACGGGATGGGACCTCTAAGCCAAACTTCGCACGAGCGACGTAGAAAGGCAGCGCACCTGCGGAGGTTGCAGGCGAGGATCTCTCGCTGGCTCGCTTCGACGACGTACACGAAGAAGTGGCTTGTTCTCGGAGCGATCGTTGGGGTGATCGCGGGACTGGGCGCGGTCGTCTTCTACGATGCGCTGCGGCTCGCGACGTACGTGTTCTTGCAGTTAATTGCCGGCTACCACGTTCCGTCTCCCATCAGTGAAGGTGGTGGTGTCGCCTCGGCCCACTTCGCGCGACCGTGGGCGATTCCGTTGGTGGCGTGTGGTGGCGCGCTACTAGGAGCGCTGCTCGTCTTCTCGATCGCGCCGGAGGCCGAAGGACACGGCACCGACGCGGCGATTGACGCGGTGCATCACAATCCTCGAGGCGTGCGCCTCCGCACGGTGTTCGTGAAGATTGTCGCATCAGCCTTGACGATTGGCTCAGGCGGTTCGGGCGGACGCGAGGGGCCAACCGGACAGATCAGCGCGGGCTTTGGTTCTCTGCTGGCCCGAACCTTCGATCTGAGTCCCGAGGACGCCCGGATCACCGTGGCGAGCGGGATCGGTTCGGGAATCGGTGCGATCTTCGGTGCGCCTCTCGGCGGGGCCGTCCTCGCAACGGAAATCTTGTACCGAGACGACTTCGAAGTAGAGGCACTTCTTCCCGCGTTCATCGCGTCGATCGTTGGTTACACGGTGTGGGGATCGTTCGAAGGCTTTGGTCCGCTCTTTGGTTTCGTCGGAAACTACCGACTAACGAGCGCGACGCCCTTGTTGTGGTTCGCCCTCATAGGGGTTCTCGGCGGACTCGTCGGTCTCCTCTACGCCAAAGGTTTCTACGGCATGGTCGATGCCTTCGCTCGACTCCCGCTGCCGCGCTGGGTTCGTCCCGCGATTGGGGGTGCGATCGTAGGCTGCATCGCTCTGGCCATCCCCGAGGTGTTGGGCACGGGCTACGGGTGGATCCAACAGAGTCTCGGCACACACCTGCTCCAGATCCCCCTGTGGATTGTCCTGATTCTTCCCTTCGCGCGGATCGCGACGACCGGACTCTCCATAGGTTCTGGAGGGTCCGGGGGCATCTTCGGGCCCGGCATGGTGATCGGCGCTTTCGTCGGCGCCGGCGTGTGGCGGCTCCTCGAACCCGTGGTGCCGAGCCTCGGGCACGATCCCGCGCCCTACGTCATCGTGGGCATGATGGCCTGTTTCGGCAGCATCTCGCGCGCACCACTCGCCGTCATGTTGATGGTCGCGGAGATGACGGGCACACTGTCGCTGATTGTGCCAGCGATGCTCGCCGTGGGGCTCGCGACACTGATCGTTCGACGCAGCGACGACACGATCTATCGCAGTCAGCTCAAGAGTCGGGCAGAGTCTCCCGCGCATCGCATCTTGAGTGGCCTCCCACTACTAGCACGGGTGCCGGTCGCCGATGCGATGGTGCCCGCCCGGTGCGTCCTCGTCGAACCCAGCGACGGTGACGCCTTCGTTCGCGAACTCGAAGAGTGCGGAGAGTCCGCGGCGCCATTGACCGACAGCTCCGGCCACTACCTCGGCGTGGTCACGTTGGACGCTCTGCGCGAGCGCACGTCGAGACACGTCGAAGGGGTCAGCGATGTGCCCGTCGACGTCACGGTTGCGCCGGTCTATATGGACGTGCACCTCGATGTCGTTCTCGACATCCTGACCTCGACGCCTCAGACGTGGGCCACGGTCATCGATGCCCAACGCCGCGTCGTTGGCACGGTTGCCCTGTCGGACATTGTCCAGAACTACCAGCGCACGGCCAGGAACTATCTGCGCCAGTTGTCGGAGAAAGGCGGAGCGACCGGCCTCGTCGAAGTGGTCATCGCTGATGACTCGACCTATGTCGGGGTGCCGTTACGGTCTTCGTCCATTCCACGCGGAGTGCTCATCACGTCGATCGAGCGAGGTCGCGACGTCATTCGCCCGAACGGTGACACCGTCCTTCGAGCGCGAGATCGAGTTACGGCACTCGGTGCCTCGCAGGGCCTGCAACAACTTGCTCGATCGTCGACGATGCGTGGTGGGTAGGAAGCGACCGCCAAGACGCAGTGACAGTGGAAGACAGACCAATTGGCCCTAGGCCCGACCGGTACGATTCACGCCTGGTCGCAACGCCGTGTTCGGCGCTCAATGATCAATTCGAAAGGATGAGATGAGCGCAAGTGCGCCTTCGAGTGCTTGGCGTAACGCCAGCGGATCCCGTCGGGCTTGGGTGAGCATGAGCCCACCCTGCACGCTGGCCAAGGTCGAAGCAGCCAGCCATGCCACGTCGGTGTTGGACTGAAGCTCACCGTTGGCGACCATAGCGGTGAGGCCAGATCGAATCGCTTCCTCCCACCGGTCGAAGCCTGACGCGAGCGCTGCTCGAATTTGATCATCGTGTTCACCGAGTTGCGAGACGAGGTTGGCGATGGGGCATCCACCTCGACCATCGAGTTCGATTTGTAGTTGGACGAGGGCGTCCATCCAACTCTCGAAGCCGCTCCAGGAATTGAGCCCGTCGAAGAGCGCTCGTTGGCCGTCAAGGACCACATCACTTGTGGCTTCGGCAACAGCGCGCATCAGGTCGGCCTTGTCGTCAAAGTAGTGGTACAACTGGCTGCGCGAGGCTGACGCGCGGTTGCAGACCTCGTCCAGGCTGGTGCCCTCGATGCCCTTGGTCGCGACTACCTCGGTAGCCGCCGAGACAATACGGTGTCGGCTCCGACGCCCTCGCTCGGTCGCTGGTCGCTTCGCCACGTCCCATCCTCTCAGTTCTGGACTTGACAGTCCAGTACGCGTCTGCTTAGATGCTAACTGGACTACGTGGTCCAGTTACACCGTCATGACCGAGGAGTTCCAATGTCAGTCACTATTCGAGAGCAGTCCGACCAGATGCAGGCTGCTGCGGCTGAGCATCTTCCGCCCGAGGTGATCGAGGTCTTCAACCGGAACATTCAAAATCTCCTTGACGAGGGCGTGCCCGCCGACGTCGTGGCAGTCGGTGACACGTTGGCGCCGTTCACCCTCGATGACGCTATGGGTTCCTCAGTCTCGCTCGATGAGCTCACGGAGAACGGACCAGCGGTGCTCGTGTTCTACCGGGGCGGCTGGTGTCCGTACTGCAATCTGGCTCTTCGAACGTATCAACGTGAACTCATACCCGAGTTGTCGAAGTTTGGCGCGCGCCTCATAGCGATCAGTCCACAGAGTCCCGACCAGTCACTCTCGACGGTTGAGAAAGCCGAACTCGACTTCACCGTCCTGTCCGACCCCAGCAACCGAGTCGCGAAGAGCGTCGGCATCGTGTTCCAGCAAGCCGCCGACGTCCTCGAGGCCCAAAAGAATCTCGGACTCGACCTTGCCGCGGTCAACGCGGAGGGGTCGACGCAGCTCCCACGCCCGACGGTGCTGATCGTTGACCAGAACCGGGTGGTACGGTTCGTCGACGTCCAGCCCGACTACACGGCTCGGACCGAGGTCGCCGACATCATCGCTGGGCTGACGGAGCTTTCAGGAAACTAGTCGGTCATCGATCGAGAGATCGCAGAGGGTTAGGGACTCTCTCGGATGCGGCGAAATCAACACTTGGGCACCGATGGCGTTCACGGAGATTTGCGCTTCGCAGTTTCCAGCTAGCGAGACGTCGAAGCCTGCACCGATCAAGTCGATCCGGGCGAAACCTCCTTCCCTTCTCTTTGGATGGTCAGCGGGAAATGCCGCGACCCTTGTTTCGTCGGACGCAAGTATTGCGTTGACGTGAGACATTTTCGGAATCTACATGTACGGTCGAAATGGGTCTTTACTAGGAGAAACGTCGCACCCCCAACGGGATTCGGACCCGTGCCGCCACCTTGAAAGGGTGGGTGAATTTAATTTGGACCGATACGAATGCTCTGATGAACGTACATTTTTGATCGCGAAAAATATCGCCAATCTCGCGTTGGGCATTCAACGGGCATTAACGACTTCCGTGTCAATTGTTAAACACGCTTTCATCGCCTGTCTTGACCGCACGGCAATGACGTCAATGCATCTCTATCGAGATGAAGACCGCAGTTCCGCAATGAATATTCTCACAGCTTCCACAGCGTCATTCGCTAAGACGTCTTCATCAAGATCAGGGTGTAGCCCATTCATGGTTCTCGCATAAGCAAGACTTCCTTGCGAATCCGCGTTCGCAAAATTCTCCGCCAGTTCGTCGATCGCGGTTTCGGTGGCTCCAACGAGCTCCGTCCCAAACCTATTGATGGTGAGCCGAGCCGCCTGCGACGATCCGCCGGCGTCATTGTGCAAAAGCACGAATGCGATGTCGTACCAATCCTTAGCGAGTCCTCTTCCGTGGGCCGCGTGTGATTTTGTCAGCAGATAGGCCGGCAAAGTGGCAACTCGAATCTGCGCCGTCAATGACTCGCCGTCGATCGTCGCCGCGAATGATTGCAGCGACCAGTCCTGCGCTGCGAACCGAGTGCCTCGAAGGTTTATTGCACCCAAGTAAACACATCCGTCAAAGATCAACGTTTCGTAATCCCTCACGTCGTCCAGGTCAGCGAGAAATTCGATCTTCACGATCAATTCCGTCGGTGATTGATCCCGCCAACGCCACACGCGTTGGTCATCCGGAGTGAAATCGCAGTCCGTCAGCGCTCGCTCCAAGCGGGTGCTGTTTGCGGATTGACCGAACACTTCAAGATTCACTTGAACGTCGACGTCGGTTGTCCCTTGATGCATTCGCACCGAATTGCGGCATAGGAGGTCTGGTACCAAACCTCCGAGCAACACAAAATCGGGTGTTTCACCGTACGCCAATACCAATCGAACAAGAGCCCTTTCGGCCAAGTCGCGTGCGCGTCGACTACGAATGGGGTCCGACATCGGCATGATCTCTTAAGTAGCGGGCGGCCTCGGAGGACCGCCCGCCAACGGCAAGTAAATCGGCATAGACCCGAGCAAGAAGCGCCACTTGGATCCCGTTGACGACCGGACCCTTCGCACTCAATCTTGTCGGAAGGGCCCGAACTTCCAAGAGGTGTCCACGATCCACGACGTTCGCGCCGACTGTCTCTGCAAGTAGATCAAGGTTCGAGAAGAGTTCGTCATCAACGTACAGTTCAACGACGGTAAATTGCGACAGAAAGGGAGCGACAAGAACTGATGCGGCCGCTCCAGTAATCGCCCACGATGTCGAACTGTCGTTGAGTGCAGGTGCAATCTCTGTCTGAAAAGCTTCCAGCGGATCTCTCCACAACCGATGAAGCCGGATCACGGGTCTTTTGCTCGCGAGTAAAGCCGCCGCCGTTGCATACTGATCGAGGAAAGAATCGGGATTGACGACGCGGCGCGCTGAGAGCGGTCCTCTGGGGATATTGGGGCGCTCAAGCAACTCCAGCTTTTCCAGTTTTGCCAAGGCATTGTTCGAAGCTCCTCGAGAAATGCCCGTCGCTTGTTCGACCGCCTCAACGGTTGGAGGCACGCCAGCGAACACAGCTTCTGCGGCCGCAATCATGGTCTGAGTCCATCGCGAGGTGCTCTCCTCATTGAGTAGACGCTGGCGTCCCTCACGCAGGATTATGAGTCCGGTCCCCAGATTCACGTTCGCGTCACCACTCTCGTCAACCCAACCTCGGTGCCGAGTCAAGAGCCAGTCTTTGGCGCCTTGCGAGATTCTCTTCCCAAAAACGATCTCAACTTGCGGCGCTGCAGCGATGAGCCGTTCAACGTCAGCGGGCCAACCTTCTCCCGCCCAACCTGCCAAGAATCTGTGCAGTCCACCTCCGGCACGAATGAAAACTTGAAAAGTCGGCACTGCTTTCGTCGAGCCTGGCTCGATGTCGACCTGAACACCCTGGGGGAGCACAGCACGCATCGCAATGCGAATGCTTGTAGAAAGTTCATTAGCCCCTGGCATACTTCAGATAATACAGTACTTCACTGGTCCAGTGAAGTACTAACCGAGTGGTGAAGCAACACTTGTAACGAACACCACCTGAGATCGGTGGTGGCTCGGATGCAGCCAGAATTGAGTAGCGACAAGTGTTTGGCGGCTTCCTACGTCCATTTACGGGTGATTTTGGGCGTTGAATGGGCATTACCTGGGCATTAACTACGCTCGTTTTGCGAAAATATGGCACTTTCGCGGCGTACACTCAAAGCGAAGAAATCGGCCTTCACCAGGAATTACGAAGCACCCCCAACGGGATTCGAACCCGTGCCGCCACCTTGAAAGGGTGGAAGGTTCCGTCGATTTCGTCAGTAGGAACACCTGGTCACGGACCATTTAACAGAGCCAATTTCTCTCTCGAAGATCTCGCGGGCACTCTACGGGCATAAAGGGGAAAGAACCAAGAACCGATCGATGATATTCCACTAACTTCACTTTCTGCTCGGCCTCCTCTGTTCCGAAGGTTCACGATTACAAAGCGTCCAAAAGGAGCCAATTGATGAGTGCGGCCCGAGCGATATTTCTCAACTGCGAGTGTTCCTCCCTCTCTAACACCTCATTGGGATGCAAAGTTGCGAAAGCCGACGAACCTTCGTCTCGCGACAAAAGTGATCCACCATGGGCTAACTGCGACCTGACGTTGTACAACCGAGAGCGCATCGCCTTCGGCGTACCTGCAGCGAAGACTTCCACGAATTCAGAGAACTTCCTCGTCGGACCGGGCCCGAGAGGATGGCCGCAAGAATCACATCTTGATTCCCGTTCATCGCCTGGCAGTAGTGCCTCGATAGCTTGCACAAGTGAGATGAAGGACGCGGACTGCGATGAGTTCCAGATCTCATTTCCCGTGCAGTACCAATAGCACGAGCGAAGAAAGCGGTCACTGTTCGAATCACTGAGATTGAAGTAGTGGTCGAAGAACGCGCTTACGCACTGAGGAACATTTAGAACTGAGTCAATTGAGATTCCCGGCGCTGAAAAATACTGAGTGTCGACGATGACGTCGCAGGGCGCGCAAGTTGGGTCCGTTAATGAATGTGGATTGAAGGTCCAGTCTGGAATTGTGTATCCCTGCTGCAGGTATTCTGAGTGAAGAGTCATACCTGACTCGCTCTCGCTGTTGACGAACATCCAATTGCTCGTCGAGTTTCGTGGGGGCATTTGCACGTTGAAGCGGAGAACGAGACCAAGCAGCAAGCCGATCTGGCGCAGTTCTCTTTGAGATCTGTTCACTCTTATCCTTGGATTAAGGGTTCCTTTGTGAGTAACTTCGAGTATCAGCGGGTGATCGGCGACAAACCAATTCGGAAGCGGCGCTTGCGGGGGTACGGGGAGTATCTGAAACTTGTCGCGATATCTCCAAAAGTTCGAAGTCGGTACTGAAGCGAAGAGAATCGCACGGCTGACATCAACTCCTCCGAACGAGATTTCCGCGTCTATTTCGCGTCGGATGTTTCGAGCAAGTTCCGTTGAAAGCGCGGGACCTTCTTTGAACTCAGAGACTGAACCTCGGTCATACACGATGGTAAGGGCCAAGTTGTCATCTTGATTGATTCGATACTGAACTTCGTTAGATGGATCTCCCGAATATTGGCTAAATCTAAAGTGACCTGAAATGACGCTTAAGGCGTCAGACGCCTCGATTAGCCCAGTGCGAATGGACTCCGAAATGTGCTCGAAGTGACTAACTAATTCTCCTGGCATGTTGCGAACATATCGTCTGGCTGTGTCACCGAAACTTGTTTCAGGTTTGGACGGGCTAGATGCTGCTCGGAGATTGTTGGTCTCGGAGACACCAGGGGAGTACACACATCCTGGTCAATCGAGAACTCAAGGGTGTTCGTTTACAGGAGAGACTTCTGTTGCTGGACGAGAGCCAAGACTGATGCGAAAGTCGGAATTGACGCGCCCGGGGGAAAGAGAGTTCGGGCAGCCGTAAATCGACGTTCGAGCCACTCTCTTACGTCTTTCGTTGGCGGTGTGAATGCGGGGCTATCAGCAAAGCCTGTCGCCGGTCTAGAAGTTGAGCCGCCGAACTGCTCGTTGGAGATGCGCTCGACCTCGTCCACCAAGCGCAGGAATGCGGCCCGATCTTGTAGGTGTTGTTTTGTCGGTCCATGAAGCAAGAGTTGATTCACATCGAAGTAGTGACGACCAAACCGACCTTCGCTTGGGTTCTGTGGATCGAAGCTGGACGCGGCGTGATGCAACGCGCAAAGCTTCTCAATCAACGTGCGAACCGGATTCAAGGCGCGAACCGTAAATGGGCGAAGATCATCAAAGTTGTCCTCGTCGACGTCCTCCAACTGGCCAAGAAGTGTCGATATTGTCACCATTTCAGAGGGCTCGTGTCCGTCTCCGTAACCGGTCTCTAAGAGGACTCGATCGGTGAGCACTTCAATTTGGATCTCTGGAACGACGACAGGGACGTAGACCACGTAGTCACCACGACTGGGGCGCTTGCCACGCCCAGGTTTTCGCTGCTCCTCGGTAGGAAGTCCAAGTTGCGCCGCCACCGAGTCCGTGATTGCTGCGAGGCGGTCGGACCGCTTGGCAGAACTGAGTCCCGATTCAGGAACAATAAGAGCATCAACGTCTTCGGAAAACCGCTCGATGATTCCGTAGCCTTTGGACAAGCTGGTCCCGCCTTTGAGGACGAAGCCTCCTTCGGTTTCCAAATGGACGGCGCGGATGACTTGAGTTACCCAGTAGTCCTTTTCAATGAACGTGGCGTCCAGATTGTTCAATTGGCGTCGAACGGCGCCGATCGCGTCTGCCAACGACTCGTGTTCCCGAAACAGATCCATCACGCAGCGCTGACAGGTAGAACTTGCCGTGCGCGACGCACTGATGAAGGGCTCTTGGCACCCTTAACTTTCTCGGCAAGCGCGTGCTCGCCCGACTCAGAAAGGACCGCGCGCAAGCGTTCTCGCACGCGCGACGACTCAGTTCCAGAAGCCTCAACGAGTTTCTCCTCGCGCAGAGCTTTGAGATTCAGCAGTTCGACGAACCGGTTGAATGCTTCCTTATTGCCTAGTTCGACGTTGTCTTCCCAGGCCTCAAGGGCTTCTAAGTAAGTGACCTCGGTCTCGTTGAGCTTCGCGGCGCGTCGACCAGTGCGGTTCGAGCGATCGATAACACGCACATCTTTTAGGCCGGTGGGGACTCGAGTGGTCACCGCCACAACTGGAACCGGGGAAACCTGGGTCGAAAGACGTAGAAGATTCGTGGCGTACCAGCCAGCCGCTCCCAGGGCCTCATCTTCAGACACAAGTTTGCGAACTGCCTCTACCGCGGGAGCTCCCACTACTCCGTAGCGTGTATGACGACCGCGCCAATAGAGCCCGCGTCGTACCGACTCAAGCTCCCCCGCTCGTCGCAGCCGAGAGAGCTCAGAGGCAACCGCGTGTGAATCGAGGTTGAAATCCTCGATCGACCAATACTGATCTGTCGAGGCGCTGACCTCGTCCCGAACTGATGATGCGACGCTTCCCCTCATAACTATCCTCATATATTGGTATTATCTCGTAACGAAATAATACCATAAATGAATCGGGCATTGATCAGAGTTCTTGGAAAAAACCTGCAAATCCAATCGAGTACGCTACGAACAAGTGTTCGATAGGATGGTTTTGCCTAAAGGCGCCCGCCCAAGGGCGGGAGGAGCAACATCATGGCCAAGAACACTGGAGAGGGTTTCCGTAAGGGCGAAGTGCGCCGACGCTCTCAGCTGACGAACCCACTGACCGACGGTTTCACAAAGCGCAACGCGGACACCGGGCAATTCGTCAAGGGCAAGGAAGGTCCCAAGCCTTTCAAGGGAGTGCGCAAGGAAAAGGGAAAATAGCGTGACAACTCGTCTCCCGTCTCCCGACGGTGAGCAAGTACAAGTCGCACTTGGTGCGCCTTCTGTCGAAGATGTGCAAGCAGCCTTTGCTGCGGCGGGCTTGGTCGTCCCCGTAGAGGAGCGCACATTGGCGCTTACAGCTTCGGCCGATGGAGGAATGCTCATCGGAATATTCATTGGAGTCCCGCTGCCGGAATTCGCACGGCTGATTGTGGATGACGCATACGTGGGTATCAAGAATCTCCTGCGGGGTTTCGATCGTCACGGCGCGGTTGATTACGTCGTGTACGCCAGCCATGAGGGAGTCGATGCCCTGATCGATTTCGATCTTCCACCGGAGGCATTCATGAAGTTGCAAGGTACTCTTCCGAACGCACCGTCGGGTCTTCTGATCTACAACCGTAATGCTGGTCGATGGCAAGACTCCGAGGAATCAGAGTGACGCGAACACGACGCTGACCGCGTTCCTCCTTGTTCAATGTAAAGAAGAGTTTGACCGATTTGCCTTTTCAACCGCCCGGGTGCCCTAGGTACCCGTGCCCTGGCCGACTGGCGCGTAGCGCCAAGTCGGCCCACTGGGCTGACTGAGTGATCATCTCAATCGCTGAAATCTTCGTGTTCTAAAGAGAATTGGAGACGTCACAAAAAGTTCTTGTTCGGTTTTGCCAAAAATGTGTGGCCCTTACTTAGTAGAGGGCGAAAATTTCTCTCCTCACTAAGGCGCACCATGCGATTACCAATTGACACCCAGACCGTGAAGTTTGCTGCGGCCGGACCGGCAGAGCCCGTTCTCGATTACGAGACTCGAGCACCGAAG
>Ga0302274_10004960_pt1 | contig 11423 bp, 12 predicted proteins | sample III_Bog_N2_1_FD_198755 | JGI IMG/M metagenome (GOLD analysis project Ga0302274, IMG submission 198755) | Peat permafrost microbial communities from Stordalen Mire near Abisko, Sweden - III_Bog_N2_1 | ecosystem: Environmental > Terrestrial > Soil > Wetlands > Peat | place: Sweden: Abisko...
TCACACCAAAAAGACCAGGGGCCCATGATAGGCCCCTGCTGTTGATTCTACTGATCTTATGGCGGAGAGGGAGGGATTCGAACCCCCGATAGCCTTGCGACTATGTCTGATTTCGAGTCTGTTCTAGGCGCGGCAAATCCCCAATGTTCATGCGCCTTTCGCGAGTTCAACTTTAGCCGGTGTCACTTTTGGTGCTACTTCTTGTTTCTCGTTGCTTCCGCTTTTCAATAATCGGGTCGGTGGCAGAGCATAAAATCGACCAGGAATTCGCGTGTCGAAAATGTCCATCCTCCTTCCATCCAATAATTCTGTATCTAGCCATATTTTCAATTGTTTAGCGTATATAAGTCCCGCACATTCTGCGAGAAAAAATGCCACTTTTTTCTTGCACGTGTGATCAATGATCCGCATGGAACGAAAAGTAGCCGAACGACTTTGTCTTGTAGACTGCGCCACGCTCTTTTGAGAGATGCGCACAACCACTTTTGTTTTAGTGATCGTTCAACCTCGCTCGTCTAAAGAAGCGCAGTGAATTTGAGTCAGGTCTATCGATTGAGAAGCGTCAATCTTCATGAACCTTTCGCAAATACGACTTCAGCCGGTGTCACTTCTTTTTGCCACTTTCGGAATCCGCTTCTTAATAACCGGGTCGGGTGGCAGAGCGTGGGAGTCCTTGTCAATAATCGGGTCGGGTATGTTCCGTTTCTTATTAACCGGGTTAGGTGGCAGAGCGTAAAAGCTCATGGCTGCGCTGATGGCCTTGGCGTTCACTTCCGGTTGTAGATGGGAATAGCGCATCACCATTCCGGCCCCGGAATGGCCGAGGTATTTGGCGACTGCGGCCAGCGGAACGCCGGACATTACCCAACGGCTTGCCGCCGTGTGCCGTACGTCGTGAAAGGTGAAGTCCTTCACGCCGGACGCTTCGAGCGCGCGCAGGAACCAGTACCTCATTTCATACAGTGGGTTGCCACTGCGGTTGGTGCAGAGCGGGGCACCTTTCTCTTTGCCAGCCGCCATCGCGCTGTAGGCGGCGACAGCCATAGGCGTCATCGGCACAAACCTGACCTTGGGTTTGCGGGAATCCTTGGTTTGGTGGATTTTGATCATCCCAGTTTGCGGGTTGTAATCACCAACCTCGCCGCGAAGAACTTCCGATGTGCGGGCTCCAGTGTGGAGGGCCAGAATAAAGACGTTCAGATAGTCCGGATATCGTTCACGAAGCTGCTTTGAGATTGCTGCTTCTTCTTCTTGCGACAGGAAGCGCACCCTGGAGTTGTCTTCCTGGCGACGGGTGATCCTGCCCCAAGGCTTGAGCGTGAGCTTCTTGGTCCCTTCCGGGCCGGCCACCGAATAGATCAGTGAGAACGCGGCGACATACCTGTTGCGGGTGGTATCTGACCACTCATGTTCCTCGGCCTGCTCATCGAGCCAGTCCAGAACTTCTTGCCGGGTGATCGACTCAGCTTCGCGCTTGCCGAATGTTGCAAGCATACGGTTGAACTTCATAGCCGTGTCGTACGCGTGGGCCGCAGTCCGTTCCGACTTGAGGTGCTTGTTGGCATCCTCGACGAGTTCAGCGAATGTGACCTTTTGTTGCCGCGGCTCCGATGTTTTTGGCAGTGCGCCCGTTTCTGCCTGGACATGACGAAGTCCGAGGCGGTTCTTGGCAGCGGCCAAACTGCCGACCTTTTCCCGGCGTATCTTTCCCTCAGCGGTAAAACGAATCCAGTAAATCCCGCTTCCAGGGATCTTCTCGAAAATCCCCATCGGCAGCTTCGTTTTCTTGGTAGCCATGGTCCGCCCTCACTGTCCAAGCGTTTACTAAACCCGATTCAAACTTCATTTATCGCGTCGAACTTGAATAGAGTATCTCTGTCATCTCCTCAAGAGAGTTGGATACTTCTTTTCCCGCAGTTCCTCAATCGCCCGGTCTGTTTGCTTCCAGGGATCGCCCTTGATCTTGGTAATGAGCGTAGTCCAAATGCTCTCGAATGCGGCCACAGCATCGTCCTCATGAAACTTGATGCCGGGAGGTAAAAGCGGTGCCATATCCTCGGTCAGGCTGTGCGTCAGCTTTTCCAACATTCGCTGTTCGGCGTTAGCGCGGGTGATCGGCTTGGCTTCAAGAGTCACATAGTGATCAAAGCAGGCGAGGAGTGCTTCCGGATTCATTGATAGTTGTTGCAACCCCATGTGCAGGTCGAAGAGATCGCGGTGTTTGCGTCGCTGCAAGAGAGCGCGCAGCTTGGTTGCGAAGAGTTCTTCAGGCGCAAATGACGCTATGTCGGCTGTGGCCTGAAACCAGCCGTTCTCAACCGCAAAAGGATATTGCTGGATACCGAGTACGCAGTCGTGCTCGCGGGTATTGATCTCCACCTTGACCTTCAAGGTGGTATCCGGCTGGGCCTCGGGCGCAAACCGAAAGACGAAGTGCATCGAGTGGCCCGCTTGTTCGCGCTTGCAGTCACCGAGCCACGACAAGGCCTCACGAACGGCATTGGCGGTTGCGCCGATTTGCTCGGCATGTGTCTGTACCAAGTCGATGTCTTCGGAGTATCGAAGCGGCTGCTTGAGGAGCAGTTTATGGATGGCGGTGCCCCCGCGAAACGCAATCTTGCCCGCCAGCGCTGGCGCATTGAAGAGATCACACAGAGCGCGGCTGATAATCAAATCCTGCTCGACCTGCTGTGAGGTGGGCCAGGGAGCTTTGTTGCTCCACTCCTGAATGTAGGATGTGGGGATCAAAAATCGGCCTCCACGGGCTCATTGATGATGAGCTTCCACTTGGTGACGCGAGGGGTTTCTTCAGCGAGTGAAGCGATCAGTGGTTTGACGGATGGGTCGAGGAGCAATGAAGTCTTGGCTGCCTTGACGAAGGGTTCAAGCGCGCCGGCCTGTGCCCCATACCCAGCCTCATCGAGCAGGTATCCAAGGCGGCGAACGGAAGAATTTTCGTAGACCGCTGCGGCTTCGGCGAGCTTGCGGGTGTCGGCCTGTTCTCCGATGTCCTTAACGATTTGGGCAAGTCCGTTGATGCCTGCCGACTTGTGGAAGTAACGTGCGCAATCGAGAAGGGTCAGCTCAACTCCGGCTACTTTGGCGAAGCCAGCTTCGCTCTTCATGCTTCCGAGCCAACCGGACTGGTTGACTTGTGCGAATGCTGCTGGGGATTGATAGACAAACTGTAGCCGGTGACGGCCGATTTCAAAGTTACGAAGCTGCTTCGGAACGATCACCTGGAAGGTCATGGCCGCCTGATGCGAGGAGCCGTGAAAGGCCGCTGCACGGAGCAGCGAGATGCGGTAGTCAATGCCCTGATACTTCATGAGCGGATCGATCCAACGGGCCGGGTCCGGCGCGCCCGCAACGCGATCTTCTGGGCGCAGGATCAGATAAAAGCCGTGGCGGAGGTTGGCCACGCGCTGCTTTTTGGCCATACGGCCAATGGCCGCCTTCAGTGCGAGCGGAGACAGGCGCAACTCCGCCAGCGCCTCCTCGCGGGTGAAGTGGGCGCGCCCGCGAACGAGTTGAGCATCGAGATATTCGTCGAGACTTGCCATCTCCATATTGTACGCGAAAAGCTGCGAAATTCGTATCTTTTTGAATATGATTAGGGTGAGGTCGAAATTGCGATTTGGGCAACCCCGCGAACGCCCAACCGGCGCTATCGACAAGCTCGGCATCAGCCGTGAGGGAGGCAATGTGGCGAGGCGGGTTCAACGCCAAAAGCATGTGGCCCTCACCCCCATTTACCCTGCTTCAGTTTGTAGAAGATGAGAGACCATGCACCGCGTGATTGACACGCCTTCGAAGACTGCTCGCCTGGGCTGCGGTGAGAAGTCCGGTTCGGCGAGCATCCGTGATGGCCAGGCGGACAGTGTCGATCCGGTTCGTTGTCGAGAGAACATCCATAACCGAGCGTTCTACCGAGGTGATCGGTATTCCCTCATGCTGGTTGATCTCCTGCGGCGAGAGGTTGGCCCGATGAATATCGATCCATTCGGGGCGCTCCCGTCGTAACCGCGCCGACATCGGAACAGTAAGGTGAATACGCGCTGGGTTCACGTCCGAGATGCCATAGAGCAGCAGGGCCGTTTCATGGGACAGGGCGACGCGCTCCGGTCCTTGACTTGCCTGTGCCCACAGGACTGCCTCGCGGTACTGGGCAAGCCGGCCTGCCGGAAAGTGCGCAATCCGGTAGACCCCCCTGCTCATGCGCTCCAACTTGCCACGCTGCGCAAGGCGAACAAGCACAGAATCTTGAATCCCCAGCGCACGTGCATCTTTGGACGCGAGCAAGCCATCACGCTCTTCGGCAAGTGCATACAGCTCGTCCATGCGAGTATGTGGCATAAATAGAGTATGCAGCCGCAGTGTCGAAATGTCATTATAGTTCCATTATGGAATGATATTTACACTCTGCGCGCCTACCGCTTGCGGTCCTTTGAAGAACTGAGTAGGCGTGCGGTATTTTCATCTAGAAATGCTGGGGATGGCCCGGAATCACCGCTCAAGTATCCCCATTCGGTGGTGCCATGAACTCGGCACGCCGAACGGGCGCCCTGTGGGTTACACTTGAGAATTATTATGCTGTAGCTCTGCTCATTGCGTCGCCACGGACACGTGGGTATTTGCTTTGTCATGTCCGGCGAAGCTGAACTAGGACCAGCGCATGTCATTGAGAGTCGGAATCGTGGGCCTCGGTACGATTTCAGCCGAGCACATCTCAGGGTGGCGTTCTGTCGGCGCGGACATTGTTGCAACCGCAGATCCACGCGAAACGCCCCAACACCTCCCGCTTACCCCCGAGAGCGTGACCCACTATCGTTCGTTAGATGATATGTTGAGGTTTGCCCGTCTGGACGCAATCGATATTTGCACACCGCACCACCTTCATTGGGGGCAGCTTCAGGCCTGCGTACTGCGGTGTCCTACTCTGGTAGAGAAGCCTCTGGTTACAAGCTTCACTGATCTTTCCAAGCTTGAGCGTCTCTGGAGCATCTGTCCGCACCCGGTAATCATGCGCACAAACAAGCGATTCGAACCGCATGTTGTATCGTTTGTTGAACATCTAAAGTCCTTACCTTCGCAAATCCCGGTGACTATCAATATTGTGTGGTTGCAGCGGCCTGAATATATGCGCGAGCGAGCTTGGTACCATGACCGGCAAGTATCTGGAGGCGGCGTAGTGCTTGGCATGGGCATCCATCTGTTTGACATAATCGCCACCTATCTACCCGCTGCTTCGATGAAGAAGACAGTCCTTCGTACTTCCCAAAGGTATCCCAATGCCCCAGGCACTTCCGTTGAAAACTACGCGCGTTTACAACTAACCTCTGGCCGAGTTACCGTCAATGCTCTCTTGAGTTGCTGGCGGCAGCGGCCGCATCTTCCGTTTGAGCGATGGTCGTTACGGCTGGGCGAGTCAGAGACCGCAAGCTATTCGAGAATACGAGCAACAAGCAATGATCTGAAACAAGAATTTTCCTTCTATACGCAGCATCTCCGTAATGGCACATGCCACCCGGCCGATCAAGTGGTAATCCAGGCTCACAGGTGGGCACTCTCCGCATACGCGATAGCGAAGGAAGCAGAAACACTCCTATGACAAACACGCTAAATGCAATCAACCCAACAGTTTTGACTCAATGCTTTGATTGGCCCCCAGTCGGGCAGCGTGCAATAGCGAACGTAAGTCGATATTTGACTGAGAAGCGCCCGTTGTCCATTGATGGAGAAAGCGGCATCACGGAGAAGCTAGAGCAACAGCTTAAGCTATATTTCTCATGTAAATATGCTTTGTTGTTCAATTCGGGAACTAGCGCGCTCCATGCCGCATATTTCTCAATAAATATTCCTCGGGGATCTGCCATAGCTGCGCCAGTCTATACATACCCAGCTACAGTTATGCCTATGCTAGGCCTAGGACTCCGCCCTCTGTTTTGCGATGCAAACCCCACCACATCGAATATTGCCCCTGAGTCTGTATATAGTGCAACCCAACGAGGCGCACGAGCAGTGGTGGTTACGCATATGTGGGGTCTGCCTTGTGAAATGGAAACTATTGCTCAGATAGCGGGCGCTGCGGGTATCCCTGTAATTGAAGATATTTCCCACGCGCCCGGTGCGACTTACCGAGATAGAAAGGCTGGCGTCTTAGGTGATGTGGCGGCCATAAGCTTTCAGGCCTTCAAACTGCTCTGGGCGGGCGAGGGGGGCGCTCTGCTCACATCTAACCGCGAGATATATGAACGCGCAGTCGTATTTGCCCACAACCAGCGACGGATATCACAGCTTGGTGCAACCAGTAGCTACGCGCCATATGCTCCCTACGGCTTTGGGTTGAAGTTGCGCATCCATCCTCTCGGTGCGGTCCTTGCACTTGAATCATTGCGAAACCTCCCGCTCTATGTCAAGAAGCAACGGGCGCAAGCGCAATTATTGGATAGAAGTTTTCATACTGATCGGCTCTTCGCAGCACCTGCACAGGAAAAAGAATCAGAGCGCGTCTATTATACCTACAAGCCGTTAGCGCAAGGAAGCATCGAAAATGCCTCCGCCTCACGTTTTGAGTTTGTGAACCGGCTGCGCAGGGAGGGCATTCCCGCGCGAATACCCGATAGCGGGCTTTTAGCCAACCATGCGGTTTTCAGGCATGGCCTCGGGGAGCTATTTCAGATCACAATACCGCAGACGATTGACAAGTTCCCTGGAGCGGAGGATTTCTTTCGAAGAGCGGTAACCATCCCATTCCCAAACATGGCCACAATGCGGCAGACTCGGCGCATCGCAAGGATAATTTGCGATGTACTCAAGGAAAGCGCTCATAGGGAGGCGTCAATATGAAGACCCAACTTGCCATTTATGTTTCGACCTTTGTGCTCTGGCACGATCGGATACTCATCCTACAGCGACGTTCAACAGAAAAAGACTTTGCAAACCTGTGGGAAATCCCGGGTGGCAGGATGAAGGCGTCAGAAAACATTCAGGATGCCTGCAAAAGGGAAACCTTCGAAGAGACAGGCTTGCATGTTCACCTTCTTGAGCCTGTGTCTTTGATGGAGTATTGGAAAGAAACGGGCCGAACCCAAATGAATTGTGTGCAAGTTAACTTTCTTTGTCAGTTAAAGAATGCACGTGAGCCTAGGATTCTGCTCAGCAATGAGCACGCCCGCTATCAATGGGTGCCATGGAACTGCCATGGCAACCGCTTGGTAAGCAAAGAACTGCGCAAGTCCTGGAAAGAGGCTTCCGCTCGAATAGGCACGTATGCCCGACTGTTCGAGAATGTGTGAGGAGTCATGCCGAGACGCACAATAGCGACATTTTGGAGCATTAACTCGAAGCTATCTGCTGTTAATCGCTATCATCTTGGCCAGCTTAGCGTCGCACTGTTTGCTGACTCGGTGGTGGAGTCCGGGGGAATTCACTACGCAATAATTTGTGATAATGATGGACTTGGTCAGGATGAATATGCGAGAATCCCGGAGATTGCAAGTTCAATTCAGAGTCTCTGCGCCCAGCCACTTATCACCAGGACATTGACGTCCTTTAGGGTAGATATGAGGGCGGCAGATCGTGCTGCCGCAAATCAAGTCGCTGCGCAGATTCAGCTAGTTAGAGATGAACTATCAAAGCGGTACGTCGGGTCAGTCGGTAGAAACCTCGGACATCTCTGGAGGATCGGGGAATTAGGCGCACAGGAATTCATCGATTCAATCTGGCCGGGCGGCGTTCCTCCATATCTAGCACATGCAACACCAGAGGAAGTCGCAGGGTTGTCGTACGTACTGAGCTCCCCGCCTGTCTGGTTTGAGAATTATTGGGTTCCCGCTATGTTATTCGTGGTTGGGAGACTATCCCGTGAATCTGACGGCCCACTAGAGGTCGTGGAGGGAGTTCGGAACAGTTACCCGTGGCTTACTCTCCAGGCCGCGCTGAGTTTTGTCCACATGCCCCATGACTGGATGCAATCAACCTTTGGAGTCACGTTTAGGCCAAATGTTGAATCTGACGGGGCGTTTCGCAGCATGTGTACCTCGGAGGCTTCATTTGCATTGCGCGTGCGCTTCCTGGTTTCAAGGAGAACTGAGCTACAACCGTCTTGACGGCAGTCTTCGCTGGCGTTCCTTGACTCACAAGGTGCTGCAAACTCAGGAACGGAAACAGCGACGTGGATACCGTCAGCGCTTCACTAGCCTTGGATGAAGCAACCTCTTCCAAGCTGACCTGTCCATCGCGATGAGTAGATAAACACCGCTCGATGTACGCTGGTGCGGCTAGTGGCGGCGGAAGAAGGACAGTGAGGCTGGCCAGATCCCGCGCGCAGGACAGGGCCGCAGAGACCGCCGTCTGTTCGGAATAGCTCTTCAGCGAGACCCGATCAGCTCCTGCGAAAAGCCACCACACGATGTTCGCCTCTTCGGCTAGATGATCCTGCCGCTTTTGAAGGAGGAGTATCCGGCTCTCCAGATGTTCGCTCACCTTCGAGACGTTCTCCGAGACCCGGCGGATGGCCGTTTCGGCCGGCTTCCAGATTCCAGCCGGATTCGTCGATGCAAGCTGCGTGATTTCGGTCAATTCCGCCTCGATGTTCGTGAGGGCAGATTTCGCCTTCGTCGACCCCGGCCTTCGGACGAGTGTGCTGCGGTCGAAGAGGTAATTCGAAGCCGCTGGCAGCACTTCCTTGAGAATTGGAGCTTTCTTCCGCAAGTCAGGAGCCGCAGCGGCGAGCACCACTAGTGCCACGCCATCGGCGAACGCATCCTTATGTTGCAGCATCTCCATAATCAAGACACCTGCGAGCACACGGAGTTCTACATCGTTGTCTGACATTCGAAATCCGCCGTTATCAGCATCGAAGAACGGCTGTCGGAAAGCATTCAAGAAGTCGTCGGTTGCCTTCCCAATATCCAGAAAAACTCGCACCACCTCGACGGCGAAGCTAAGGTCCTTGGCACCCTTGTGTTTCTCGATTCCAGCCCAACGTGCTTCAAGATTCACATTTTGTGGATCAAGCGAAGCGGCTCGATACAACTCTCCGAACATCGTGTTCATCTGCTCAGCTCCTTACGCTTTGCGGGAATGGATTCTCTTCGTCCGTATCCGACTCAGAGTTGATCAGGTTCCAAAAGTCAAAAAGGTGACCACCAGCCGCAGCTCGGCTGAAAAAACGAGAATACAACTCTGAGTCGCGAAGACCTTCGTCCTCGGGATGGATCAGGTTCAACTGCTGCACAATCTTCAGTCTCGAATTGTGAGGCAAGCTGAGGAAGCGATACGTGAGTCGCCGGCCAGGACGCATACGAAGACCTCCTAGATTCGCGGGGTCAGCACTTGTTGAAGGACTGCTCGCAGGAGCGGGCGCTGAGATAGGTGCCGGTACACTCCAACGAGGCAAGGGCAGATTGAATCGCCGCGAACTTCCTTGCTCGATGCCCGATTGGAAGCTCGTATCTACATACACACGCGGATACACATGCACGCTCAGCGAGCGATCATCGCCTTGTTGCACCACCTCAAGCGATACAAAGTTGTAGCGGGGTTGCCAGTTTGGCTCCCGTGTCTCGGGATGAACCGCCCCCGCAACGACGCGCACCGAATTGTCGAGCTGATTCATGCGCTGCTTATGCTTGTGGCCGAACAGTTGCACGCGTGCGCGTTCCGTAAGAAACAGCTCCGCAGCATCGGAATCCATCAGCCACGAGGGTGGATGGTGGCACAAAGCCATGTACTCCACGCCATCCTGCCGGAGGATGTCGAGTTGGAAATTCCCTACAGCAAGTTTGTAGGCCCCATCTGTATCGTGTTCATCTGAGGCGAGCGTGGAATTGATACCCCGCACCATCAGCGTTGACCCATCGTTCAACTTGAACGGGTACTCCCAATAAGGGTGTTCGGCTGAGGAGTCGCATTGATACTTCGCCGCGAAATCGTTGAAGTTCTTTAGTGGCTTGAAGATGATTCGTTTCGCTTCCTCATCCTTTTCTAGGTAACCGATCAAACTTTCATTGACATCTCTATTAGGCGCCCGAAGGGTTGCATGGTAGCCCTGAATCGTTAGGCTATCTGCCACCACCTTGCGTTCGATGTCGTGATTCCCCGGAATCAGATACACATCCGCCTCGGGATCTAGACCGATCAACTTCGAGATCTTCGCGATCCACGAGGTTGCGAACGCATACTCATCGGGATGTCCTGAATACGCGATGTCTCCCGTGATGAGGATGGCCGTGATCTTCCCGAAGTGCTCGGTCGAGAATCGCGTTAGATCAAGCTCTAACTCGTTGCGAACTCCGAGAAATTGGTCGTAGACTTCCCCAGCTTTCTTGCGAAAGTGAATGTCCGACAAATGTAGAAAAACCAGTGCGCTCATACATGCCACCAAGCGCGACATTCATGCTTTGATCATCGCGTCGCAGACCGCAATTTTACCAGATCAGTCGAGCATTTATCTGCCCGAGTCGATATAAGTGACTAAGCTTCTATACATTGCAGCCATTCTGTTGGCTCTACGATTGTGTTTGCGTAAGGTATGTACCCTGAGAACGCCGCAGGATCTGAGAATTGGGTCGTTCGCGGGTGGTACCGTCCGGAATTTGGGCTGTCTCAGTGCTACTCAGTGGACCACTCTCGGCTCAGGAGTGAAGTCCCATTGCCGATCTCTTGGCCGCGTTCTTCCGCCAGGACTCTTGTCGGCAAGTTCGGCACCTGGCCTTGGGGTGGCCGTTGCGCCGTTCGGTAACGGTGTTCTCTGGTGTCATCGGGTGACCGTTGGGGCAGGTCTTGAACTCCACTGGAGGGGCCACGGCTGGCTGGACGCGAGGGACAGCTATGGGTGAGTTGGTGACCCGCAGATGGTCTGGATTGCAACAGGCTTGCCCAATACACAGATCAGGCGGAAGGTGATGTTGCAGATACATGCCTTCCGGAATCGGCCTCTCGCAGGCTTCATAAAAAACCCGGTGGGCCTTCAGCTCCTTGTTGCCGGAGTACATTCGGCCGTATCCGTAGGAGTCAAGGGTGCCCCTGAACTCCCAACATCCGGTATCCGGGAGAACCTGAACCTGGTTGAGCAATTGCTTCACGGTGAATTCCATATTCAACAGCATACGCGCTTCCGCCAGGCGGTAATACGGAAGGGGGTGGCGGAGTGTCACTTTTGGTGTCACTTTTCTTTCGTATTCGGTGCAATATGGTGCCTTAAAGTGCCACTTTTCCACAGAAAGAGGGCCGCAAGCCAGGCAGGGTTTTGGCCCGATTTATTCACTTATTCGATTGATTTAATTGGTTTTATATGGCGGAGAGGGAGGGATTCGAACCCCCGATAGCCTTGCGACTATGTCTGATTTCGAGTCAGGTGCATTCAACCGGGCTCTGCCACCTCTCCGCGTTGTTGACTACTCATTGGATGTTCCAGG
>Ga0302274_10004963_pt1 | contig 11421 bp, 15 predicted proteins | sample III_Bog_N2_1_FD_198755 | JGI IMG/M metagenome (GOLD analysis project Ga0302274, IMG submission 198755) | Peat permafrost microbial communities from Stordalen Mire near Abisko, Sweden - III_Bog_N2_1 | ecosystem: Environmental > Terrestrial > Soil > Wetlands > Peat | place: Sweden: Abisko...
TTGTTTGAGATGGTCTATGCGGTGCGCGATTTGATGCAGGGGGCGTACCCGGAACTGGTGAATACGGCTACGCGCGTGGCGAAGGTAATCGAGGCGGAGGAAAAGCAGTTTGACCGGGTGCTGAAGTTTGGGCTCGCACGCTTGAATGAGGAACTGCAAGGAACATTCACTGGCGAAAAGGCATTTCATCTTTACGAGACGTATGGTTTGCCACTCGACTTCATGGTTGATGCGGCCCGCGATGCTGGTGTGATCTTCGACGAAGCCGGTTTTGAAGCCGCTCGCGCCGAAGAGCAGGCACGCGCACGCGCCAGTTGGAAGGGTGGTGGCCAGAAGTCCGTCCTGCCTGTCTATTACGACATACGCTCAACAGATTTCGAGGGATATCGCAAACTCCTCTCCATGGACTGCGATGTTATGGCAATTGTAAAGAACGGCGAGAGCCTGGTATCCGCAAATGCGGGTGATTCAGTCGATATCTTCCTCGACCATACAAGTTTTTATGCCGACTCAGGCGGACAAGTTGGTGATACTGGCTGGCTACTTTCCAAAGAAGATAAATCTGTCGTTGCAGAAATTGTAGGCTGCGTCTCGCCGATGCAAGGCCTCCGCGCCCACAAGGCGATCTTGAAGCAGCCACTATTTGCCAGAGACCTTGTGCATGCCCAGGTCGATCATGAACGGCGCGACGCGATTCGGCGGAATCACACGGGGACGCATCTGCTGCACGCGGCGCTCAGGCAGGTTTTGGGGACGCATGTGAAGCAGGCCGGGTCGGCGGTGCATCCGGAGCGGTTTCGCTTCGACTTCTCTCACTTTGCGCCGGTGGCCGATGAGGAGTTGGCCGAGATTGAGACGATTGTGAACTCTCAAGTGCTGGCCGACACCAAAGTCGAATCCATCGAGGACGTGCCCATCGACGTGGCCGTGAACGAGTACCACGCCATGGCTCTGTTCGGCGAGAAGTACGGCGATAAGGTCAGGGTGATCAAGGTCGGTGATTTTTCAACGGAGCTGTGCGGCGGGACGCACACGCGGGCCACGGGCGAAATTGGGCTGGTGAAAATACTAAGCGAGGAGTCCGTGTCATCAGGGGTGCGGCGGCTGGAGGCGATTACCGGCATGGGTTCGCTGCATGTGTTCCGCGAGGACTTCGCCGTGGCTCAGGTCGCTGCTCAAGTGGCTGGACAGCCGGATGGGGGCAGTCTTTCAGACGGGCTACGAGCAAGGCTGACCGCGCAGGAGGATGAGCTGAAACGGCTGCGGCGGGAGTTGGACGAGGCGCGGATGAAGGGGGCTGCCGGGGCTCTGGATGAGGCGCTGGGGCGTGCCGTTGAAGTGAAAGGCGTGAAGCTCGTGACGTTGCGCGCCGATGCGCTGGAGCGCGGACAGTTGCGGACACTCGTCGATAACCTGAAGCAGAAGCTGGGCGAGGGGGTTGTTGTTGTGGCCTCCGCGCAGCCGGAAGACAAAGTCGCGCTGATTGCCGGAGTGACGCCGGGGCTGACCAAGCGGATTCAGGCAGGCAAGCTGGTGGGGGCTGTCGCGAAACTCGTGGGCGGGTCGGGCGGCGGGAAACCGGAGATTGCCGAGGCCGGCGGAAAAGACCAGACGCAGATTGATGCGGCGCTGAAGGCTGCGGCGGGGATTGTTGGGGAGTTGCTTACTTAGATCGAACAGCGCTTATTTGTTGTCGTTGCCGATGAGGCGGAAGGTGATGGTGCCCCAGAAGAGGCGGGCGCGCATCTGGACGGGCAGGTGTCGCTCGTCGTCGGTGTACCAGATCCAAATGTTGCCGCGATTCTTGACGACGCCGGCGTCGGCGGTGGGCTGCACGCGCAGGGTTTTGAATGTGCCCAGCGGAGTTTTGATCTCCTCGCGGCCTTCGATCTTCATGGTCACGGGCACCATGCGCATGGCGTCCATCACCGGGATGACGAAGTTATGTCCCAGGGCGATGGGCTGGGATGAGGCGTAGTAGACGCCGGTAAGCAGGTCGGTGAGGCAGGCGGGCGCGGCGGCTTCGATGTGCTTGGTTTGCTTGGTGACCAGGTTCTTCTCGTCCTGGATGGCGAGATTCCTGGTGTAGTCGAGATGGAGCGTCGAGCTGATCTGGCGGCGGCCCTCGACAGTCTGTTTGTTGAAGTCGTAGGTGCAGCCTTTGGCGCGGTCAAAGCTGGATTGGAAGCGGTCGCCGACGTGGAAGAGCAGGTTGATGGCGCCGATGGTGTCGGCGCTGGCGGTGAGGTTCTCGCGGTCTCCGTCGGCTTCAAAGCGCAGCACGGCGGTTCCGGCCGAAAAAACTCGCCAATCCACCGAGTAGGTGAGGGTCTGCTTGAGCGGAAAGCTGTAGCCGGGGCGAGGCGGCACGAGCGAGGGCGCCTGCTGGGCATGAATCGGGAGGGTCGCCACGGCGGCCAGGGCAAGTGCGCAAAGAACGGCGGTCTGGGTCAAGCGCGTTTTCACTGGCGAGATGGCTCCTTGCTGAATGGACTGCTCGGACTCTGAAACCGCTTATTGCGGCAGATTCACAAATGCGGCCAACAGCGGCCACAGAAGGAGCAGGCTGAGGTAAAGCAGCAGAACCCCTATCCCTGCATTGTACTCGCGGTGCTGGAGGTAGAGCGACAGTGAGAAACTTCCCGATCCAGCACCGGAGCTGCTTTGGCCGCTGGAGCTGCGGGCTGGGGTGATGCGCGGAATCAGGCGCGGAACCTGCTGGCAATAGTTGTCGAAGCCGGGGAAAGTGGCGCGCAAAAAGCGCTCCTCGGAGGCGATGACCGGTACGTAGATGACAGCAAAGCCGAGCGCGAGCACCAGCGCAACCGGCCAACTGAGCAGCGCCACGGCAAAGCCGGCGGCGATCAGCAAGGAGCCCAGGTAGAGCGGGTTGCGGGTGTAGGCGTAGGGGCCGGTCACGGTGAGTTCGCGATTCTTTTTGACGTAGCCTGAGGCGTAGGCGCGCAGCCAAAGGCCGGGCAGGACCAACGCAAGGCTCCAGGCCACGGCGACCGGATGGGTCGTGTGCCGGAGGAGTTCGAAAAGATAGAGCGCCGCGGTGAGAAAACCAAGTGGGACGCGAATGCGCCTGGCTATGCGCTGCCAGCGGGAGATCCAGTCGGGTTGCGTAGCGGTGGGATTGGTCATGAGGCTGATTCAGGATATAGCAAGGCGTCGGCGGCGCGCAGTACGTCGCCGGGCTGGATGGTGAGAAGGCCGGACTCGGGCGCTGCGCGGCGGGTGTGGTCGCGGCGGCTTTCCGGACTGCGCAGGACGGTAAAGCGCGTGCCAAATGGCCCGTTGCGGCTGGGGTCGGTGGGTCCATAGATTCCTACCACCGGGCGGCCGAGCGCGCAGGCCAGATGGAGCGGGCCGGTGTCCCCGGCAATGGCCAGGCTGATGCGGCGGGTGATGGTGATGAGTTGGGGCAGAGTGCAGGCTAGCGGAGTGGCTGCGCCGCCGGTAGCACGGACGATGACCTCGGCCAGCGGCTCCTCGCCGGGGCCGACGTTGACCAGGACGCGACAGCCGCGAGCGATCAAGTTTTGCGCTACGTCGGCGTAACGCTCGACGGGCCAGCGCTTGGCGCCCCAGCCGGCTCCGGGATTGATGAGCACGGCAGTCTGGCCAGAAGCTGGAGGTATGATTTCATCGGCCCAGCGTTCGGCGGCGGGGTCAACGGGGAGCAAGGGCACGACGGGAGTGAGCGCATCGCCGGCGATGGCCGAGGCTAGTTCAATGTCCTGCTCGATGATGTGAGAGCTATGAGTTGCGATGCGCTCGGAAAAGAGCCAGCGTGCTGCACGCTCGCGCGGATTAGCTTCGCCAATCAGACGGCGGCAACCGGCCAGCCGCGCCACTAATGCCGAGCGGATGGCTCCTTGCAGGTCGATCACGGCGTCGAATTCGCCGGCCCGGAGCGCTGTGCGAAACGCCTTGAATTCATGGAGAGTTTGGCGGCTGAAGGGGGATTTGCGCCACTCTTTGGTGGCGGCAAAATGGAGGCGGTCGATGAGGGGCTGAGCGGAGTTCTGTGCGGATTGGCGTCCGGTGCTGCCTTCAGCCGCCAACAGCGCACGCCAGCGCGGTTCGACGACCCAATCGATCAACCAATCGGGGTGGGCCATTCGCAGCGCTGTCACCGCCGGCAGGGCGTGCAGAATGTCGCCCATAGCGCCGAGGCGGACCACCAGCAAGCGAAAGTTGGAGTGTGTCTGCAAACTTTGATTTTCTCACAGGGGCAGGAGAGACGGACTAGGACACAAGCCGGTTGATCAGCCAATCGATGGCGGCGGCTTGATCCTCGATCTCGATGCGCAGGTGGGCAGTTCTGAGTGGTAGTGCCGCAGGGAAGGTAGAAGCGAGCTTTCCCAAGCGGACTAAGTCTTTTTCGGTGGTGATAACTGCTTTGGCTCCAGCGGCGTGGGCGGTGGATATGAGGCGGTCCAAATCGTGGGCAGTGTAGCGGTGGTGGTCTGGAAAGGCTGCACGCGCAGCGAGATGCAGACCGGCAGCCTCGAGGCCTGCGAAAAACTGCTCCGGCCGGGCGATGCCGCAAAAAGCAGCTACCGGACTGCTGACTGTGGGGATTTCCAGGTTGCGGCGCAGGCGCCAGATTGGGCGTTGCCAGCCCCAGGCCTGCAATTCGTTTGCCAACTCTTGCTCGTCGGCGGGAATGGCGATGACGTTGGCCCGGTGAATGGCCGAAAGCGGCTCACGCAGGTTGCCCGCCGGGAGAAGCGTGTCCTGCCAGTCGCGGCGGTTGAGCAGCAGAATGTCCACGGCGCGGTAAAGTTGGCGATGCTGGAAGCCGTCGTCGAGGAGATGAACGATGGGCTGGTGGTTCTGCTCGGAGATTGATTGTTCGGATTCAGCCAGCAAACCGGCGTCGTAGCGCTGGGGAGCCACGTAGACCGGAAGGTTGGTTTCGTGGGCAATCAGCAGCGGCTCGTCGCCGAAGTCTTCGGCGGTACCGTTGGGGTTGACGCGGGCGGCGAGTTTGCTCTGGCGGCCATAGCCGCGGGAGAGCACATCCACGCGCAGGCCGTGTTTTTGGAGCGCCAGGGCGAGCGCGATGGTGAGGGGCGTCTTGCCCGCGCCGCCGGTGGAGAGATTGCCGATGCTGACGACCGGATAGCGAAGACGGCGGACCGGCTCAGAACCATTCTCTATGCGCCGATTGCGCAGAGCGAGCGCTAGCCGGTAGAGCGGAGTCAACGGAGCCAGCCAGCGGCGTTTCATTCAGTCTTGCCTCCATGAAGGAGCAAGCTTCGTAAAGCTACCATGCAGCGACCGGTTGCTCCCGCCTGCTGCTCGAAAACCTGCCGGGCACGCGCGCCCATGGCTTTGGAGGCCTGTGGGTTCTGGAGCAAACCGATCAGGGTTGCGGACAGGTCTTCAGCGGAAGAGATGCGCAGGGCCTGGTGGGCCAGCAAATCCTCGGTAATGGCGCGGAAGTTGGCATAGTGGGGGCCCATCACGATGGGAACCCCGAACTGCGCCGGTTCCAGCGGGTTGTGTCCTCCGGCGGGAACCAGGCTGCCGCCTACGAAGGCTACCGCAGCGAGCGAGTAGACGGAAGCCAGTTCGCCGATGGTGTCGAGCAGGACGATCTGGCCTGGGTTCAATGGTTTGAGCGAATCTTCGGGGGCGGAATGCCAGTCGGAGCGCTTGACCCATACCATGCCGGATTTCTCCAGCAGAGCGGCCATCGCGGCGAAACGCTCTGGATGGCGGGGCGCAAGGACCATCACCAGTTGCGGATCGGCGTGGAGCAGGCGCGGCCAGGCTTGGAGCAGCGCAGCCTCTTCGCCTTCAAGCGTGCTGCCGGCGACGATGAGGCGCAGGCTAGCCGAAGACTTTTTTAATTGGCGGGTCGCGTCGGCTTCCTCTGCGGTACGCACGTCAAATTTCAAATTTCCGGCAACCGTGACCCGTTCCGGCAGACAGCCGATAGTCTTGAGGCGGTCGGCGTCGGTCTGGCTCTGGGCCAGCACCCGGCTGAGCCGGCTGAGGAAAGGCCGCCACAGCCAGCGCATCCGCCGGTAGCGCGGCCAGGAGCGGTCGGAGATGCGGGCATTGACGACGGCCACGGGAATGTTGCGGCGGAAGCATCCGGAGAGCAGATTGGGCCAGAACTCGGTTTCGGCCAGGATCAAGAGACTCGGCTGGAGGGCGTTGAGCCAGGCACGCACAGCCCACGGCAGGTCCAGCGGGCAATAGAAGACGCGGTTAGAGCCAAAGCGTTCGCGGGCCAGCGCCTGGCCAGTACGGGTAGTGGTGGAGAGGACGATTAAGTAATCCGGCAAAGCGGCATCGAGGGTTTTGACCAGGCGGCTGACGGCTAGAACCTCCCCGACGGAAACGGCATGAACCCAGATCAGGGGGCGCTCAGAACCCAATCCGGCCATCTGCTTGCGCAGCCGGGATGGAACCATTCCCAGCCGTTCCAGCAGCCCTTCGCGATACTTTTGCGTTGTGGCCATGCGGAAAAGCCACCAGGGCGTCCCGGCGACCAGGACAACGAGCAGGGCCAGATTGTAGAAAAGTAGAATCATGCGGCTTGGTATTATCCTATTCCCGGTCCAACCTCACATGATACAGGCGGGCCTCTGGTGATAAAGTCGAGGACGATGAAGGTTCTACGGGCCATTCCACTATTGCTGCTTTGGTGTGCGCTGCCGGCATGGGGTGTCAGTCATACTCCACCTCAGGTGCAGCCGGCCACCACGTTTGCGGCGGTGGAAGTGCACGAAGATGAGAAGGTGGCAATCGCCGCCGAACCCTATGACACGCGCGAGAAGGCGGCGATCTTCCGCGTCGATTATTTGAGCCACGGCGTGATGCCCATCCGGCTTATCGTCACCAACAATGGCAACCGGCCGATCAGCCTGACAGAGGCGCGGATTTTCTTCATTACGGCGGCCGGCGACAGGATTCAGGCCTCCGAACCGGAGGACGTGGAGCGGCTGATGACGCGCAAGGAGCGCGAGGGCGGCAGGATTCCGCTGCCCGGCCCGCTGCCCAACATCAAGCTCAAACCCGTGGCCAGCAACGGCGACATCGAAAAGGACTTTGACACCTTCGAGTACGGCGCTTCGAAGGTTGAGCCGCACACCACGCGCGCGGGGTTCCTTTTCTATGATGTCTCCGGGCTTGACCATCCGCTGGAAGGCGCCAAACTGCACCTGCGCAAGCTGCGCGACGCCGACGGCAACGAGCTTTTTTATTTTGAGATTCCCTTCGACAAATACCTCAAGTCGAAGTCCAGCCAGATGAATTGATGATATTGCATGTGATATGATAACAATGTGCGAGTTGTTTTGGATACTTCTGTATTGGTAGCGGCCTTGCGCAGTTCATTGGGAGCCTCCAGCTTGCTCGTCAAAGCGGTGCTGCGCGGGGACTTGAAGCCTCTGATTTCTGTGCCGCTAGTCCTGGAATATGAAGCAGTGCTGACCCGCCCCGAACATCTGCGGGCGTCAGGATATACCGCGCAAGAGGCAGTAAAGATTGTCAAGGCATTTTGCAAGAAGGGTGAGCCGGTGCATCTGGCGTACCGTTTGAGGCCGCAACTTCATGACCCAAATGATGAGTTTGTGCTTGAAACAGCGTTTCACGGCAAGGCAGAGGCAATTGTGACCTTCAACTACCGGGACTTCGAGACCGCGGCAAAGAGGTTTGGAATTTTGGCGCTAACTCCCAAAGAAGCCATAGAGAGGATGAGAAATCGATGAGGACAAGCAACTTTGCCTTGCGGCTGCAGCCCGCGTTGATGGAAGAGGCCAAAGTTCTGGCCAAGGTGGAAGGTGTGGCATTGAATCAACTCATCAATGTAGCCGTGGCAGAAAAGCTGGCTGCCACGCGAACACTCGACTTTTTTGAACGGTATACGCATGGCGCCGATGTAGCCGAGGCGCTGGCATTGCTTCGGCGCCCCCGTGTGGGTGAGCCGCCCCGCGATGGTGATGAGTTGCCGGAGTCGTGGAAGCACAGCCGCGCCGCCGGCAGGCAGGAGCCGCGAATAAGGGCGGCTACTCGTAGTAAGTAGCCGTGCACGTGTCCGTCTCCCAGATGGTCACGTGCTTGACGCGAACGCGACCCTGGGTCAGGGCGGAGAGCTGCTCGCTGGTCTGGTCATAGAAGTATTTGGCCAGGTTCTCGGCTGAGGGGTTGAGAACGGTGAAGGGCTCGAGGTCGTTGAGCATCTGGTGGTCGATGCGCTCGACGACCGGACGCAGCAGATTCTTGAGCAGCTTGAAGTCCAGCAGCAGGCCGGTGGAGTCCAGCTCCGCCCCGGCCAGGGTGACGCAGACCTTGTAGTTATGGCCATGCGGGTTCTCGCACTTGCCCTTGTAGTTGCGGAGGTAGTGTCCGGAGGAGAAACCTGCCTCCACGGTAACTTCAAACATTTGCTCTGCTCGATTCTGTGCGGGGAAGCTCCCCAGACTCTATTTTAGTGCTTTTCGCTGCGGTGCTTGATTCTAGCAGCCTTGCGAGCCTCTTCGCTGCGGCGGTCCACCTGCTCGAAGAGGTGGCTCAGAACGCCAACCAGAGCCGCTGCCAGGCTTGCCAGCAACAGAAAGAGCGAGCCGGTGCGCCAGAGCGATGCGTTGGCCGACAGGCCAGGCTGAAGGCTCGAAGGCATGAGCGAGATCGCCGCCGAGAGCAGCGCGAAGATGAGCAGCGTGGCGGCCAGGATGTAGAAGTTGCGCGACATGGATTGGCTAATTGGCTAAGGGTGCCGAACTAGTAGAGATTTTACGCGGAGTAGGCTGACGGCGTCGGTCATTCAAGTTCAGGTGAAGAGAATTCCCGCCGGGCGCCGTGGCGGATGTAGAGTACATTTACCTGCATCTGCTTTACCAGAACGCGGTAGATCACACGATAGACGTGCGGCTTGCGGCCATAGAGCAAGTGTCTGAGGTTGGAGTTCTCGCGTGTCAATGGGCAACGATGAGGCAGCCTTTCAAGGGTCAATATAGCTTCTTTAAGTCCCTCGTACCACTTCAGAGCCGCTTCGGAATCGCTGGCGTGAATTTCCTCAAACACGCTGTAAAGGTCGCGCTTTGCACGAGCCGTAATTTTAATGAGATATGCCATACTTGGCTTCAAACTCGGCGAAGAATTCCCTTATTGGCTGGAGTCTTCCATTCTTTTCGTCTTCCAGACCCTGCCGGATGCCCTCATTGGCATCGGCTTGCGCGGCAATATCAAGCAGACGCTGATAGGCCTCAGCGTCCTGCACAACGGCCGCGGCCTTCCCGTTCACGGTGAGCACCATGGGGCGCTTGCTCTTCTTGAGCTGCTTCATGAAGTCACCGGATGAGCGGCGGAATGTAGTCAACGACTGAATGTCTTTAGCGATATTAAGCATATGCGCCTCCGATTTGAGCACCTTATTAGGTGCTTTTAGTATACCGCGCTATGGCTGGTGTTTGTCTGCAAAAAACTCTTCCACGTCCGTAATCGTCGCCGTTATGCGATAGGGCGGCAAGCTGGCGAGGAAGGTCTGGCCGTATCGTTGCCGGGTGATGCGGGGGTCGAGGAGGACCAGGACGCCACAAGCCTCAGGCGTTTCTAAAGGCAACCCTTGACAATGCAATTCCCACCTCCTAACCTTTCCCTATGGATCTTCAGCTTCCTGAACGTCAAACCACAGGGCTTGCCAGCCTCTCCGCGCTCACGGGCCGCAGCCCCGGCGAGTTGGTGGCCGAAGCAGTGGACCGCCTGCTCGCAGAGGAGATCTGGTTCGACGCGCAGGTACAATTGGGAATTGATCAGATCGCCCGCGGCGAGTTCTTGGAAGAGGAAGAGATGGATGTGCGCGTGGCGCGGTTGATGCGGGCTTGAGACGCTTGCGCTGGTCGATGGCCGCAGCCGACGATCTGGATGGCATTGCCAACTACCTTCATTTTCATCACCCATCCTTCGCCGCCTCAACCATTCAACGCCTCTACGACGCGGCAATATCGCTTAAAGCGTTTCCATATGCGGGCCGGATTGGCAAGAAGAGCGGAACCCGCGAACTTGTACTAACGCCCCTCCCATATCTCATGATCTATGCGGTGGACGATCACGCGGTTCACATCCTGCGCTTTTTGCATACATCACAAGACTGGCAATAAAGATACGAAAAAGCTATCTGTCCGCATCAGCCTCAAAGAACTCTTCCACGTCGGTAATTGTCGCGGTCATGCGATAGGGCGGCAGGCTGGCGAGGAAGGTCTTGCCGTAGCGTTGCCTTGTGACGCGGGGATCGAGGAGAACCAGCACACCGCGATCTTCGAGCGAGCGAATGAGGCGGCCGAAGCCTTGCTTGAGGGTGAGGACGGCGGAGGGGACCTGATAGTCGAAGAAGGGTTTGCCGCCGGCCTCCTCAATCGACTTCATGCGCGCCTGGATGACCGGGTCGCTGGGGACGGCGAAGGGCAGGCGGTCAATGATGACGCAACTCAACGCTTCGCCCTGCACGTCCACGCCTTGCCAGAAACTGGACGTGCCGAAGAGGACGGCGTTGGGCGTCGTGCGGAACTGCTCCAGGAGAGCTTTGCGCGGAGCCGTGCCGTGGAGCAGGATGGGAAAATCCAACACCGGCAGTAGACGCTCGTAGACGACGTGCATTTGGGCGTAGCTGGTGAAGAGGCAAAAGGCGCGGCCTTTGGTAATCTCCAGCACGCGTTGGATGCAGCGGGCGGCGGCCTCTGGAAATTCGGGGTCGCGGGGGTCGGGCATCTCCGGCGGCAGATAGAGGAGGGCTTGCTCGCCGTAGCGAAAGTGCGACGGCACGACCAACTCGCGTGCTTCGCTGAGGCCGAGGCGCTTGCGGATGTGCTCGAAGCTGCCCTGCACGGTGAGCGTGGCCGAGGTGAGAATGACGGTGGGAATCTGATCGAAGACCAGCTCGTGGAGAAGCTCGGAGACATCGATGGGCGTGGCCTGCAGATAAGTGGTGCGCGACTGGGATTTGAAACCGCCAGCTTTCCACCCCAGGGACGAAGACCTGTCCGTGGGGACCCCGGCTTTACGGCTCGATGAAGATTTTTCATTTCCTCCGCCGAAGATGCGGCGCTCCATCCAATAGACCATGTTGTTGGCGTTCGATTCGAGCAGAAATTCAAACTCGGAGCGGAGGCGGGTGACGCGCTTTTTGAGTCCCGGCGCCTCGTCGATGGCTTTGAGGCCGTCCATCTCCGCTTCAATCCGCTGCAACGTCGTGCGCACGGCCAGGTAAAGGTCGCCGCCGGAGGTTTCCAGAAACTGCTCGCGATCTGTGAAGGGCTGGCGGCCATCGCTGGTCATGGGCAAGCCGGCAAAAAACATGCGCGCGCGGTCGCGAAGTTGCTGGGTGAGGGCGGGCATGCTGCTCGCACCCTGCTTGCCGCGCAGCATAGCATCGGTGTCGCGAGCCAGCTCTTCAAA
>Ga0302274_10004965_pt1 | contig 11419 bp, 10 predicted proteins | sample III_Bog_N2_1_FD_198755 | JGI IMG/M metagenome (GOLD analysis project Ga0302274, IMG submission 198755) | Peat permafrost microbial communities from Stordalen Mire near Abisko, Sweden - III_Bog_N2_1 | ecosystem: Environmental > Terrestrial > Soil > Wetlands > Peat | place: Sweden: Abisko...
TCGTTTGTGCTTTTTCTTGGGCGCTTTTGCTATGGATGCTGTTTGAGCGGTACGCCAATGACGTATTTTTTGAGATAATTCCTTGTCTCTTAAAGCCAAAACGGAGATGCTGAGAAGAGCGGCATTAATGGCCCCAGCTTTTCCAATAGCCAAGGTTCCAACAGGAATGCCTGCAGGCATTTGTGCTATCGATAAAAGACTGTCCAGTCCATCCAGCGTTTTGCTTTGGATAGGAACGCCAAAAACAGGTAAGTGAGTAAGAGCGGCAACCATGCCTGGCAAATGAGCCGCGCCCCCTGCTCCAGCTATAATCACCTGAATGCCGTGGGCTGCTGCCGTGGTGGCGTACTGATAGAGACGTTGGGGCGTTCGATGTGCCGAAACGATTAAGGGCTCGAAAGGAATACGAAAATCGCTGAGAACATCCGCTGTGTATTGTAGCGTTTCCCAATCCGATTGGCTGCCCATTATGAGGCCCACCAAGGGTCTTGAAGAGGTTTTACGTAACGATTTCTTAGCTTTTGTTGGCATAAAGAGGCTCCACTTCCTTCTTTGCAAAAGTCTTAACCTGTTTTTCAGGAAATATATAGAGACTTATTAGACATCTTCTAGCATTAAGTAAAAAGACGAGCCTTTAGATCTCTTAACTTTTTTTGTTCAGGTAGAACGTGATTAAAGACTATGACCCATCTATTGACTGGTTCGCCGATATTCCGCTGACAGAGGAGCAGCGTGATACGTGGAATTTGCTACGTTGTGAACTCATTGATGCGCGCGAAAAAATTAAAGCCTTAAATCAACGAATTAAGGTATTAGAGAATGACGCAAAAGCCGACGATCAGTCGAGTATTTTAACCCGACCTGAATTTAATCGTGAAGTGGCCCGGATGCTTGCTTTTGATGAGCGATATGGAGGCGTTTCAAGTGTTCTTTATTTTAATTTTGATAACCTTGAAAGTCTCTCAACACGTGAAGATAAAACGCTTTACAACGTAACTATTCAAGAAATTGGTAATTTGTTTATGAAAAACGTACGTGGGTCTGATGTTGTGGGCCGACTTGCTTTTGATGAATTCGGCATTCTTTTAGCGCGATGTGAAAATAGTTGGGCTTGGAAAAAGGGAGAACGGTTGTCATCAGCCCTTTATGAGGGATTAAAAGCGATTCCGAATAGTTCACTCGATTTGGGTATAAGTTACGGAGCCTATACATTTCGTGATCACGAAGATATAGCGGTTGGTTTAAAGCAAGCCGCTCAAGTTATGACCAAGGGTAAAAAAGGAATTTAAGCGATGATATCCGGGAGTAGTTTAGTTTCAACGCGTGCAATCTCGTCTTTTAACGTAAGCTTTTTCTTTTTGAGACGTTGAATTTGTACCATGTCCGGTACGCTACGTTGAGATAAGGCCAAAATTGCGTCATCGATGTCACGATGCTCAGCTTTTAATTGGACTAACCGCTCTTGGAGTTTGTCTTGTTCGCTCATCATTAAACATGTTGTTGCTTTAAAAGGCGACTTGTATATCAGAAAAATGCATCTAATTCACTATGATTCGCTGAGCATTCGTAATTTACACAATGAGACATAGCCATGGCCCAGTCTTTTAAACGTCTTGCTCTCCTCACCAGCGGGGGGGATTGTGCAGGTCTTAATGCCGTTATCCGTTCCGTTGTGCTTCGTGCGTCGGCGCTTGAATGGGAAGTTTTAGGTATTATGGCTGGAGCACATGGTTTGCTTTGTCACCCTCCCGAGATCTATCCCTTGACCGTTAAAAATGTTGATACAGTCATGATGCGCCAGGGTGGAACAATCCTGGGCACAACAAACAAAGGAGACCCTTTTTCCTACCCTATGCCAGATGGGACCCTTCAGGATCGGTCGCAAGAAATAATTGATGGCTTTCGCTCTATAAAATGTGACGCCCTTATTGGGGTTGGCGGCGATGGCAGCCTCGCTATTTTAAATCGACTAGCTGAAAAAGGAGGGTTTCCCTTTATTGGTATTCCCAAAACTATTGATAATGATGTTGCTTTAACAGAGATTTCGATTGGCTTTGATACGGCAATGGCGGTCGCAACAGAGGCGCTTGATCGGTTGCAGCCAACGGCAGCAAGCCATAATCGCATTATGATTCTTGAAGTCATGGGCCGAGATGCCGGGCATATTGCGTTAGAGGCAGGTATTGCGGGTGGGGCCGACATTATTCTTATTCCTGAAATAGCCTATAATATTGAAATCGTCGCACGACACATACAAAAAATACGACAACGGGGCCGCAATTTTTCTCTTGTGGTCATCTCGGAAGCCGTCAAATCCCATAATGGAGATAATGTAACACAGGCCTTGTATGGTAACCAAAAACGATTGGGAGGCATCGGCCATGTTATTGGTGGCCAAATAGCCGAGTTATGTGATGCAGAAACGCGCGTGACTGTTTTGGGGCATGTTCAGCGTGGAGGCGCTCCAAGTGCGCATGATCGACTGATCGCTTCGGCTTTTGGCGTACGTGCGGTTGATCTTATTCGTGAGGGAAAAGAGGGACGTATGGTGGCTTGGTCCAATCGCGACGTCGTTGATGTTTCGATCAAAGATGCGGTTAAAGAAAATCAAGGGGTTAATCCCTATGGTTCACTTGTTAGAACAGCACGAGGTTTGGGGATTTGTTTAGGAGATGTGTCGGAGGATTCGTTTGAGTGATGACGACTGAAACAAAGCACGAGATTATTCTTGAACGTGCCCGTTATGGACGTGTTGTGCGCGTGACGGCTTTGGATGTACTTACGGGGACTGAAGTTGTGTTCCAAGCCCCCTCCTATGCGACATCAACTGATCTTCGTAAGATTGCTATTGATAAACTGACCTATATTTTGCGCCAAAAAAAATCGTGATAAAGGGGTAAAACATCTGGCTACTTGCGTTCAAAGGTAATCAGGTTTAAGCAAGCTCAAGCAACATTTTTTAAAGGAGAAAAACATGGCTCGGAATAAAATCGCCCTTGTGGGGGCCGGACAAATTGGCGGCACCTTGGCGCTTTTGGCGGGACAGAAAGAATTAGGAGATGTTGTGCTAATCGACGTTACGGAAGGAATTCCGGAAGGCAAGGCACTTGATTTATATCAGGCGAGTCCTGTCGAAGGGTTTAATAGCGCGCTTACGGGCGGAACCGATTATAGTCTCATTCAAGGCGCTGATGTCGTCATCGTAACAGCGGGCGTTCCTCGCAAGCCAGGTATGAGCCGCGATGATTTGATTGGAATTAATACGGGTATTGTCAAAGCAGCGGGAGAAGGTATTAAGAAATACGCTCCTAACGCTTTTGTGATCGTCATAACGAACCCTCTCGACGTGATGGTTTGGGTTATGCAGCAAGTGACTGGATTTCCCCAGAAACGGGTTGTGGGAATGGCTGGCGTCTTGGATAGTTCACGCTTTCGTACTTTTTTGGCGATGGAATTTAAGGTTGCAGTGGAAGATGTGTATGCTTGTGTTCTCGGCGGTCATGGCGACAGTATGGTGCCGATGGTTCGCTATTCAAGTGTCGGAGGTATTCCTCTGCCTGATCTCATCAAAATGGGATGGACAACCAAAGAACGTCTCGACAGTATTGTTCAACGGACGCGCGATGGCGGTGCCGAAATTGTCAAACTTTTGAAGACGGGGTCAGCTTTTTATGCTCCTGCGGCGTCGGCCATCTCAATGGCTGAGAGCTACATAAAAGATAAAAAGCGTATACTTCCCTGTGCTGCTTACCTTAATGGAGAGTATGGCGTTAAGGATCTTTATGTTGGCGTGCCCGTTATTATAGGGGCTGATGGAGTTGAACGCATTATTGAGATGCAATTGACGCATGAAGAACAGGCAATGTTTGATGCTTCTGTAGCGGCCGTACGAGGTCTCATGGATGTCACGAAGCCCATTCTTGCAAAAGTCGTATAATTTCGTATTTATTTGCAGCTTATTGCAGGCCATCTTAACCAATAAGCCTCATTCTGCTTTACGTTTCGATGAAACGTGATGGGGAAAGTACTTGTTGGAAAGTATTTTTTGTCATTGAACGTGTGACCTATTTTTTGTCATGGTTAAAGGAGATTATGGTTGGTTCTCCTTGTGGGTCACCGTGTTTGGCATGGTCGGTACAAATAAAAATGATTCTATAGAAAAGCGTGAGGCTCGGGCTGTGCGTGAAGGAGCTGCTGCCTGCTACGAACTGGCCCTTCTCTATTTAAAAGGCAGCAAGTCAGTTTCTAAAGATGAAATAAAGGCAGTGGATTGGTTTCAAAAGGCGGCAACAGAATATCCCGTCAAAAATTCTGGACACAAAAGTCATAATACTCTTCGTCAAAGTCACGCGATTGCAGAGGCACATTTTTGTTTAGCGCAATGTTATAAATCTGGCATTGGTGTTATTGCCGACCCCGATGAAGAATTGTCGTGGATTCAAAAAGCTTCAGAATGGGGGCATGCGGGGGCGCTCTACACTCTTGCTCAATATTATGGTGGGGGAACAAAAAATATTCAAAAAGATGAGGCTAAAGCCTCTGTCTATTTAAAGAAAGCCGCCAAGCTTAATCATCCGGAAGCGCTTTGTAAGTTGGCAAAAGAGCATATCGTAAGAAAACAAGATCACAAGAATTGGTCAATGGCCATTCGCTGGTTTAAAAAAGCTGCAGCCCAAAATTGCCATGAGGCCCAAGAAGCTCTTGGCTATTATTATTATCATGAAGCAATCTCCCATCGCGCGGGAGCTGCCGCCATAGCTTGGTGGCGTAAAGCCGCCCAGCAAGGCAATCTTGAAGCGCAGCGATTTCTTGCGATGAGTTATCTTAAGCGCTGGTATAAACCACGAAGCTTAGCTGATGCTTTTGTACTCTGTTACCAATCTCTTGCAGAGCCCAAGATCATAACGGATCCTTGTCAAATGGATGCTGTTGACCGAAGTGATGTGTGTGCTTCAGCTAGAGAACGGATTGGGCAACTTTTGGATCAGGGCACGTTGCGCAAAGGAAGGAACTTTATGTGTCGTTTTTCAGATGGGAGTGATGTGTCGTTACCTTTGCCCTGGCCAAAATTGCATGAACAGATTTTTACCCATCATCTCTAGGCGTAGAGAGGATGATTGTTTACGTAGAGCTGGGGCTGTTCAAGAATAATTTAATGTATTTTAAGTGGAAGGGGAAGTACGTCTTTCATGTAGGGCTGTTATTGAAAGAACCTTCAGAACTTAAAAAAACTCTCTTTTCTTATAGAAATCTTAATAAAGCCGTCTTTTACTTCCCTTATAATTAAGGGGCGACTTGATGTTCACTGTTTAGTTATATGTTAATCTTGCCCCTTTAAGAAATTCGCGCTAATCATGCCGCGTTTCATTGAGTTTGCTTAACGAGTAACCCTGAGGCTTCTGTAACACTTTTATTGAATAAGGGATGTTTTTCTCATGAATATTCACGAATATCAGGCCAAGAGCCTTCTTAAAAAATATGGTGTTACAGTTCCACGTGGGGGTGTTGCCTTTTCTGTCAAAGAAGCTGTCGATGTGGCTAAGGCTTTAGCCCTTGATCTTAAAGAACCTGTTTGGGTTGTTAAGTCTCAAATTCATGCGGGTGGGCGTGGCAAAGGTGGTGGCGTCAAAGTTGTCAAATCTCTTGAGGGTGTCGAGAATGAAGCTAAGCGTATGCTCGGCATGCAGCTCGTGACCCATCAGACAGGACCTCTTGGACAAAAGGTTCAACGTCTTTATGTCGAAGAAGGATGCGACATTAAGCGCGAACTCTATCTCAGTTTGCTTGTGGATCGTGCCACTGGCCGTGTTACGGTTATGGCCTCTACCGAAGGTGGTATGGAAATTGAAGAGGTTGCGGCTCATACACCAGAAAAAATTCTGAAAGTTGCGATTGATCCCGTGACAGGATTGCAACCTTACCATGCACGTCAAATTGCATTTGGATTGGGTTTGAAGGACAAACAAGTCAATAAATGTGTGAGCTTTTTGTCCTCGATGTATAATGCCTTTGTTGATCTCGATTGCTCGATTGTTGAAATTAATCCTCTCGTTGTCACGGGCAAAGATGAGATTATCGCCCTCGATGCCAAAATTAACTTTGATGACAATGCGCTGTTTCGCCATAAAGACGTTGAAGAGATGAGAGACGAGTCTGAAGAGGATCCCGCCGAAATCTTGGCTGGGAAACATAGTCTCAATTACGTTAAGCTTGATGGCAGTATCGGTTGTATGGTCAATGGCGCTGGTTTGGCTATGGCAACGATGGATATCATTAAACTTTATGGTGGTCAGCCTGCGAACTTTCTTGATGTCGGTGGTGGAGCCACCAAGGAACGCGTGACGATAGCGTTTAAGATCATTCTCTCCGATACGAATGTGAAGGGAATTTTAGTAAATATTTTTGGGGGTATCATGAGGTGCGACATTATCGCCGAGGGTATCATCGCGGCTGCGCGTGAAGTGAAACTCCATGTTCCTCTGGTTGTTCGTCTTGAGGGGACCAATGTTGAACTAGGCAAAAAAATTCTTGCTGAAAGCGGATTGCCCATTTTATCGGCTGATAACTTGGCTGACGCTGCTCAAAAAATTGTCACTTCCGTTCAACAGAAAGCTGCATAATCATGGCCGTCCTCGTTAATAAAGAGACCCGCGTCATTTGCCAAGGGTTCACAGGTTCACAAGGCACATTCCATTCCGAACAAGCCATCGCTTATGGCACGAAGATGGTGGGGGGGGTTACTCCCGGCAAGGGCGGAACAGAACATCTCGATTTGCCCGTCTATAATACCGTTATTGAAGCTGTTTCTAAAACGGGCGCGAATGCATCGGTTATTTATGTGCCCCCGCCTTTTGCCGCGGACTCAATTTTGGAGGCTATTGCTGCTGAAATTCCACTCGTTGTTTGTATAACCGAAGGTATTCCCGTTTTGGACATGGTCAAAGTAAGGCGTGCGCTTCAAGGATCGAAGACGCGCCTCATCGGACCCAACTGCCCGGGTGTGATTACGCCTGGTGAATGTAAAATTGGTATTATGCCAGGGCATATTCATAAACGTGGAAAAATTGCGATTGTTTCGCGCTCCGGTACTTTGACGTATGAGGCGGTTGCTCAAACAACGGCAACAGGTCTTGGGCAAACCACCTGTATTGGTATTGGGGGTGATCCCGTCAACGGCACAAACTTTATTGATTGTCTTGATATGTTTTTGGGTGATGACGAAACTCAAGGAATTATTATGATCGGTGAAATCGGAGGCTCGGCGGAAGAGGAAGCCGCTGAATTCTTAAAGCACAGCAAGCGTAAAAAACCTGTGGTTGGCTTTATTGCCGGCGTCACAGCTCCTCCGGGACGACGTATGGGGCATGCAGGTGCGATCATATCAGGCGGCAAAGGGACAGCTCAGGATAAGATGGAAGCTATGCGTTCCGCGGGGATTGTGGTGGCGGATAGTCCAGCGGCTCTTGGCACGACTATGCTCAAAGCGCTTGCAGCTTAAAGTCACAGTCTCTGAAAGTATTTAGAGGGTGTAACATCTTGGGAACTCAACTGATTTTTAGATAGCTTTGAGGGTATAAAAAGGCGTTATAATTAGTTGTCTTCTTGAGAGGACGGCTCTTTTTTAATGCGAGATATTTTTATGTCTTCATCCATCCCTGTTCACACGGTCTCGTCGAGCACAGTTCAACAACGCCAATTAAGTGATCTGAACTTTATGGACATCTATGTTTGTTTAGAAGGTAACGGCCGCGCGCATTATCGTGAAGGTATGAACCAAGGGATTATGTCGGAGATCGATGCGGACGTACCTCCGCAATATCTTGATGATGTTGAAGAGCTCGCCAGTGTCTTGCGAAATGATTTTAAGGGATTTGAGAAAGCCCTTACTTTTGGCGGTATGCGCTTACGAGCATCTAAACTCGAAACTTCGAATGGCGAACTTTGGGCGGCAATGCGACGTATCTCAGAGATGCCGCCGCGCCTTGATCAGCTGGGGTTCATGAAACAACTTCCCCCTCTCTTGCGTGAATTTGGTAAGCGCAGTGGTCTTATTTTAATTTCAGGTTCGACAGGACAAGGGAAAACGACAACAGCTTCTTCCTTGCTTCTGGAGTATCTTGAGACGATGGGTGGCGTTGCCTTCACCCTTGAAGATCCGGTAGAATACAATTTAGCTGGGAGGCGTGGGACATCGGGGTATTGCTATCAATCCGAAATAAAAAATGACGATGAATGGGGGAGTATGCTTAAACGCTCTTTGCGCTGGCATCCTCGCTACATTATGGTAGGTGAAATTCGTACGCCGGGTGGGGCTAATCAGCTTTTGCGGGCCGCCACGTCAGGACATACCGTAATCGCAACGATGCATGCAGGGAATATGGAAGAAGCTCTTGAGGGACTCTTGCAATTGGCTGAGCATGAATTAGGGGACCATGCCTCCCTTTTATTGGCGGCTGGACTTATTTCCGTTATCCATCAATCGTTTGGTCCTTTTGGCATGAAAACAAGCTTTATGATGACTGAAAATAATAACCCTGGCTCACCCATACGCGCTCTTATTCGCGAAAAGCATATTGGACAAACGCGTACTATATCTGACCAACAAATGGCTTTGTTGATGCAAAACGGTAAGATTTTTAATATCCGATAAAAGCTGCTTTTGATTTTCCTTTAGAACTTGGTATGATCCGGGCCTCTATTCATTTCCTGGGACGGTCGTTAAAGGGCTTTGACGCATATGACATTCGAACAATCCTCTTTTCTTTACAGTGCAAATGCCGAATTTATCGCAGAATTATATGGGCGATATGCCGATAATGCTGCTTCGGTTGATCCCAGTTGGCGTAGCTTCTTCGATAATTTAGAGGACGATTCGCGCGCCATACTTGAAGAAAGTCGCGGAGCAAGTTGGGCGCCCGCACATACGCATAAAATTATTGGTAATGGTGTCGAGGATGTATCGCCGGCGCAGAAAAAAATCGCGGCTGCTGTGGCTCCAAATGGGGGCGTATCGGAAACAGCTGTTCTTGACAGTCTGAGGGCACTTTCTTTAATACGAGCCTATCGTATCAGTGGTCACTTGATGGCCAATCTTGATCCGCTTGGATTAGTGCAACCTAAAAGTGAACCGAAGCTTGATCCTGCGACTTATGGTTTTACCGATGCAGATTATGATCGCCCGATTTTTGTTGATGGGGCACTGGATTTTCAATACGCGACTCTTCAAGACATTGTTGAGCGGTTGCGTAAGATTTATTGCCGAACTATTGGTGTTGAATATATGCATATTCAAGACGCTGAGCAGTTGGTGTGGTTACAGCGATCAATTGAAGAAAATGAGAATAGTCCTCATTTTGGTGTTGAGGCAAAGAAGCATACTTTATCGCGTTTAACCGCGGCTGATGCCTTTGAGAAATTTTTGGCGACAAAGTTTGTCGGTGTAAAACGCTTTGGTCTTGAAGGTGGGGAAACCTCGATACCTGCAATGGAAGCTGTGATTGCAAAAGCGACAGAAACGGGCCTGCAAGAAGTTGTCTTTGGTATGGCCCATCGCGGCCGATTAAATGTTTTAACAAATATTTTGGGCAAGCCTTTTACGGCGATGTTTGCGGAATTTCAGGGGATATCGGCTTACCCTGATAGCGTTCAAGGGTCAGGGGATGTTAAATATCATCTCGGAACATCGATTGACCGCGATTTTAATGGCAAAAAAGTACATTTAACTCTTAATCCCAACCCCTCACATCTTGAATGGGTTAATCCTGTTGTGACAGGTCGGGTCCGAGCAAAACAGCAGCAACGCTCTGGGACAACGAGCATCAGTAATGAGGCCTCCAATCAAGTAATGGCACTTTTGATCCATGGTGATGCAGCTTTTTCAGGCCAAGGGATTGTTGAAGAAACCCTTATGTTATCGGATCTCGCTGGCTACCGTACTGGCGGTACGATGCATTTTGTACTCAATAATCAAATTGGCTTTACGACAAGCCCACAATATTCGCGTTCCGGTGTTTATTGTACAGATGTTGCCAAGATGATTGAGGCTCCGATTTTTCACGTTAATGGTGATGATGTTGAAGCTGTCATTTATGTTGCAGAGTTAGCGGCAAGTTTCCGTCAGAAATTTCATAAAGATGTAGTCATTGATATGGTTTGTTACCGTCGCCACGGTCATAACGAGGGTGATGAGCCTGCGTTTACGCAACCTATTATGTATCGTAAAATTAAAGACCAGCCGACAACTCGTGAACTCTATGCTCAAAAGCTGGTTGCGGAAGGATCTCTCACCCAAAGTGAGGTTGACCAGATTGCGGGTGATTTCGTCGCGAAATTGGAAGATGATTTTAAAGCCGCCACAAGTTACAAGCCAAATAAGGCGGATTGGTTAGAAGGTCGATGGCAAGGACTGGAAGTTGCATCGGGTGAGGACCGTAGTGGAAATACAGGCGTAGATGTTTCCAAACTTCGTGAAATTGGCAATGTCTTAGGCAGTGTTCCGGAGGGATTTAATGTAAATCCAAAAGTTGCGAAACAACTCGAAGCTAAGCGTGAGATGATGGCATCCGGAGTGGGTATTGATTGGGCCACTGCGGAAGCACTTGCGTTTGGTAGTTTAGCAATTGAAGGGACCCCTGTGCGATTATCGGGCCAAGATGTTGGTCGTGGTACTTTTTCACAACGTCATTCGATATTGTACGATCAACAAGATGAACATCGCTACATCCCTTTAAATGCCTTGTCACCACATCAAGCTTCTTATGAGGTACATGATAGTCCTTTGTCAGAAGCCGCTGTGATGGGATTTGATTATGGATTTTCGCTTGCCGAACCCAATTCTCTCGTATGTTGGGAAGGCCAATTTGGCGATTTTGCCAATACTGCCCAGGTGTTTTTTGACCAGTTTATTTCATCGTCGGAGTCAAAATGGCTTCGTATGTCGGGGATAACCATTCTTTTGCCGCATGCTTATGAAGGGCAAGGCCCTGAGCATTCATCAGCACGTTTGGAGAGATTTTTGCAAATGTGTGCTGAAGATAATATGCAAGTGGCCAACTGTACAACGCCTGCAAACTATTTCCATATTCTGAGGCGTCAAATACGACGTAATTTCCGTAAACCGCTGATTTTAATGACGCCCAAGTCTCTTTTGCGACATAAGCTCTGTGTGTCCAATTTAACAGCCATGGGAACAGGAACCTCTTTTCAGCGCGTACTTCCGGAAGTGTCCACTGTATTGGCTGAGGATAAGAAAATCCGGCGCGTTGTTCTTTGTACAGGGAAGCTCTATTACGATCTTTTTGCCGCTCGCGAAGAACGTAAGATCACGGATGTTGTGTTGGTCCGTCTTGAACAACTCTACCCCTTTCCGGATAAACTGCTTGCTCAGGAATTAGGTCGTTATGCAAAAGCGGAGGTCGTT
>Ga0302274_10004967_pt1 | contig 11417 bp, 14 predicted proteins | sample III_Bog_N2_1_FD_198755 | JGI IMG/M metagenome (GOLD analysis project Ga0302274, IMG submission 198755) | Peat permafrost microbial communities from Stordalen Mire near Abisko, Sweden - III_Bog_N2_1 | ecosystem: Environmental > Terrestrial > Soil > Wetlands > Peat | place: Sweden: Abisko...
CGGGTCCCACTCAAACAGAACATACGGGCTGAAGATGCTGATTTCCTCCTGCATGTCGCTCAAGGGAACTGGGTCATCATCCTGATTGAAGTCCGCCCAGGCATCGAGAAGGGCGTCGCCAAAGTCGCGCTTCATAAGCCGCATCAAATCCGCGGTGAGCCGATCAGAGGCGTCGCGCTGCCTGCTCCATGGCGTGTCAAGCGTCTCCGGGCCAGGGAAGGCGAGGGTTGCTTTCGATAGACAGCACTGCTTGTACTTCTTGCCGCTGCCGCAGGGACAGGGATCGTTTCTGCCGGTCTTCTCGCGAGGATGAGAACGCATACCGCCAGCATATCGCGACGAACCGTCGTGCGGGTAGATCAGCGCCATGGACATGCTATGTGGGATGGGGATCTTGGGATCCTTGGTGATCGACTTTTGGCGCAAGGGCCGCATCGATTTCCTTGAGAAGTAAACTGGTGCATCATCTGCTCCAGCGGCGGCTCCAAATAGGCCTCTGAAATGCGCGGCGTGGCGCCGGCCACACGGGGTCCCCACGGACAGGTCTTGGTCCGTGGGGTGTAGGCTCCCACTGCGTGACCTCATCGACGGCGTTGATGTGATCGGCGTCCTTCTCGCCGCCCTCTGGCTGGTCTTCCTGATGCACCGTATCCAGGCGCAGAAAGCCCGGCCGGCCCTGCGGTGCGACTTGCGCCGTTCGCCGATCGACACCGCGGCGGCCAGCGTCTGGGTGTAGTTCAAAAGCCGCTCGCAGTAGCGCTGGTGGTGGCGCAAGTTATACAGGTGAACCACGGAAATGGTGGCCAGGGGCGCATACTCCGGCCACTTGTAGACCTCATGCTAGCGCTCCAGAATGCGCCGCGTAGCCGGGCCGCCCAGCGTCTCGTGCGCCTCGTCGACCGAAGCCAGCAACTCGATGCTGGCCCGCGTGTAGAGTTCGGCGAAACGCCGACGCCGATAGGCTGTCCCCTGGACCCGACTGCTGGCCGTGTAGCGCGCGATCAGCCGCGTGACCTGCGCCCGGCTCAGCTCTGTCATCTTCTCGATGCAGCGCCGCACCAAGGCAAGGCCCGCGCCGCGTTGCCCTTCTGAGCATACTGCTGCCCTACCAGCACGTACTCCACCCAGTCATAGAACTGCTGGTGGTGTTGGGCTTCAATCCGGATATTCTCGTTGGCCAAGACAAACCGGCCAATCGCTTCCAAACTCGACTCCTCTGCTCGATCCATGTGGAAGTTCATTACCCAGCATGACCGCCCCTTCAGCCTCATCTTGCGTTGGACAAGGGTTCATCTGCTCAAAAGACAATTGACATGCTATCCTATCTGTGTCTGCGCACCAAAGGGGCACGGTGACGGGGTGCACTATGCTGGTCTTCAGGGCTGGATCGATAGAGAGTTCGCAGGCATCAAGACACGTTGTTCTAGCATCCCTATTATGGAAACTCCTCTAGCGTGGTGGAACGCATGGCTTCTTGTGTATTCTTCGTTTGCCATTTTGTGGCAGGCAGCGCCTTGAAGCTCGCGACTGGTGTGATTTCCGGTGCAATCGTGTTTGTTTTGTTGTCCACGTATTTCAAGCTGGAAAGCTATATCACTGGACAGCTATATCTCTTTGATCCAAACCATACGTGGGGTGATGAATGAACGATAAGAAGATTACTGTGACATCTCCGTTATTACCTCCTCTGAGCGAGTTCGTCTCATACCTCGAGGATATCTGGGAGAGAAAGTGGATTACCAATAACGGCTACTATCACGGTGAACTTGAAAGGTCGCTGCGTCAATACCTGGGTGTTGATTTTATCAGCCTTTTTACTAACGGTACTCTTCCGCTGATTACGGCATTGCAAGCTCTGCGCATCACAGGTGAGGTCATCACAACTCCCTACAGTTTCGTCGCAACGACGCACTCGCTTTGGTGGAACGGGATCAAACCCGTATTTGTGGATGTTGATCCCCTGACCGGCAACCTGGATCCGGACAAAATTGAAGCGGCCATTACGCCGAGGACTACAGGGATTATGCCGGTCCATGTATATGGCAACCCCTGCAACGTAATACGGATAGGCGAGATCGCCGACAAGTATGGCTTGAAGATCATATACGATGCTGCGCACGCATTTGGTGTCAGTGTGAACGGAAAGAGCATTCTATCTTTCGGAGATATGTCCACTATGAGCTTTCACGCGACGAAGGTCTATAATACCGTAGAAGGTGGCGCACTCATCTGTCGCGATGCCGCAACAAAGAGCAGAATAGACTATCTCAAGAACTTCGGATTTGTCGATGAGGTAACTGTTGTGGCGCCCGGTATTAACGGTAAGATGGACGAGTTTAGGGCTGCATATGGACTTTTGACTTTGAAGTATATTGATGCCGCAATTGAGCAGCGTAAAAGGATTGTCACGCAATACCGTGATGCACTGGGCGGGATCGAAGGCATCACGTTCTTTGGGGATATGCCCGGCGTTCACCATAATTACTCGTATTTCCCTATCTTTATTGATGAAGTGAAGTTTGGCATAAGTCGGGACGCCCTTTATGAAAAAATGAAAGGCAAGAATATCTATGGACGAAGGTACTTTTACCCGCTCATCAGTACTTTCTCGACTTATCGGGGATTGGAATCTTCCAGCCCAGGCAATTTGCCGGAGGCTCACAAGATTGCTAACAGTGTTATTTGCCTGCCATTGCACGCAGAAATGACCGCGGAAGATGCTGAACGAGTGATCAACTCTCTGGAGGTAAATCAGTGAAACTTGGCATCATGCAGCCATATTTTCTTCCATATCTTGGGTACTGGCAGATGATTAACGCTGTAGACAAGTATGTTGTCTACGATAATGTGACATATATCAAGGGCGGGTGGATTAATCGTAACAATGTTTTGGCCTCAGGGCGGAAACAGTTGTTTACTATATCTCTACGGGGGGCTAGTTCTTTCAGATTAATCAATGAAATTGAAATTGGTGACAGTTTTAGCAATATCCTCAAAATGGTGCAGATGAACTACGCTAGGGCTCCCTATTTTAAGGATGTCAGAGACTTGCTGGAACAGATCATTTCATTTGAATCCCGCCTCCTTGCGGAATTCAACGCGAACAGCATCCGAGAAATCATGAGATACCTTGACATCAACACAGAGATACTCATTTCATCGAAATTGCCATTATGCACAGATGCAAAAGGGAAGGATAAGGTAATTATGATATGTGAGCATCTGGGAGCAGACACATATTACAATGCGATTGGCGGCAAGGAACTGTATGAGAGGGGTGAGTTTCGCGCGCATGGCATTGATTTGAGGTTCCTAAAGACAAATCTGACGCCATATAAACAACTTAAGGACGTTTTCGTCGCAGGTTTGTCTATCCTCGATGTATTGATGTTCAATTCGCCGACTGAGATCAAGCAGATGCTTGACGATTACGAGTTGGAATAGGGGAGGCATATGTTTGATGCAATTGGCGGGTATTTTGAGCTTGAGTGCGGTGCGCCAGGAGTGGAGTGCCACGAAATGGCCGAGAAGTTGAATACCGGCAGAAATCGCCTGGAATATATCATGCGCACTAGCGCAATGTCTCGTTAATATAATTGACTATGCGCCGAGGGTCATCTTAAGATGAGGAGACCCAAATATGCGCGTAGCTCAGCCCATCGTTCTTGCAGCAGATGTTCGGCGGAAGCTGGGCAGTTAGGGTTTAACGGACGAAGATGACATTGAGATGCACTTTTGAGTACAGGAAGGCTATCACAATTAGCATACTATGCTGTAGCATCTGGCTGGTCTCCTGTAGTTCGGCAATTGTAGTAATGCCGATCCCGTATGGCGCGATCGCAAACAACCATAACTGGACAGATGGGTCCGGAGATCAGATACGGGCGCAGGCAGGATGGTTATTGCAGGATCACGGTATTTTTTACTGGTATGGCACTGATTACTCAAAGTCTAATTCCTACCCTTCGGTAAATGGTCTTGAAGGCGGGTACGCGCAGATTAGACTCTATACTTCGACGGACCTTGTCAATTGGGTCAATAACGGCGCTGTAGCCGATCTATCGAGCATTCCTGGCTACCGTTCGAGTGACGGAGTTGGCCGGGTCAAAGTTGCTTACAACAGCTCCACAAAAACGTACGTGATGTTCGGCGAATGGGACAATTCGTCACAAACGAGGAACACACTCATATTTTACACAAGCACCTCCCCCTTGGGTCCTTTCACTTATCGCAATTTCACCTCGTTTCCCTGCGGCTATACGATGGGAGATTTGGGATCCGTATACTCCGACAGCAGTGGAGCATTTCTAAGTCTTACTCAGGATAATCCCTCTCAGAATGGGTCCATCTGCATCGCAAAACTGGCTCCCGATTACCTCAGCATCTCCTCGATAGTGGCCACCATTGTGCCCACTGGTTGTGGATCCCTGTCCAATGAGGGTGGATGCAAGGAAGCTTCCAACCTGATCAAGGTGGGCGATAACTATGTCCTCACCGCTTCAGATACGGTCGGTTGGGGTTCCAGTCCTACGTCAGTATTTACCGCGTCAAACCTAGCTGGGCCATGGGCGCAATTGGGGCATATTCACACAAAACCCTCGTCGAGCAATTCATTCAACACCCAGCACGATCACATCATTCCCATCGTGGGGAATCGGGGTACATTCTATCTTTATATGGGCGATCGCTGGCTGGAATTCGGAGGAGCTACGGGAATTGGCTTTTACCAGTTCTCGCCGGTTACCTTTGACAGTAGTGGTGTGCCAACGCTGCATGGAGATACGCTATGGTATCCAAATGCGCCTACGGGCACATGGAGTCTTTCCGCATCAAAGGGAAGTTGATGCGTATTCCGGTCGATGTGGGCAGCATTTTTTCGGCTCTTGACGAGAAGCTGTAAAAGTCGTCGTGTTAGGCGGATTTTTTGAAAAGCGAGGAATTGGGATCTTGTAGCGGACCGGCGTTGCGCTTTGAGGAGCAGGTAGGTGAGATTGCGGTAGCCGCGTCCCCTCGGCGCAAAGGAAGAGTGGACTCATCCGCACATTTGGTGAACCAAGGGAGGCAACTTTCCTGACGGGATATTCGGCGGTACAAGAAGAGCAACTCTGGCGTTCTACGGATGAGTCCGATGGAAGAGAAGGCAAAAATGTCAGAGATGGGAATATACACTGCCTAATGCTGGAAGACCGTGATAAAATCCAAAATGACTAGCATCTTCGAAAGGAATGTGACGGCATACACGCTATTTTGTCCTGATCGATCAGAGGCATGATGAGTCACAGTTCCGCAACGTCACATCTGAGGTGAGGAGCTTATGAAGAAGAAAATCATTCTTTTTGGGGCAACCGGAAACACTGGATCATATTTGCTGAAATACGCGCTGGAGTTTTTCAATAGAGACGAGTTCGAGATTATCGCTTCAGGTGGGCGCGAAACCTGCTTCTTCGAGAAAATGGGGGTAGAATACTATTCGGTTGATATCACTAAAGAAGAGGAGTTTGCGAAGCTCCCTACAGAAAATGTTTATGCCGTCATGTTGCTTTCGGCTCAGATTCCGGCGTATATGTTCACATATGAGCCCAGAAAGTATGTCGATTCAATAATTATCGGTGGATATAACGTGCTGGAATATTGCCGGAAAACGCATGTCGATCGGATTATTTATACGCAAACCATCAACGACATTTCTCTTTATGATCATGACATAGTTCTCAAGCCCGATATGAAACGAAACTTCAGCTATACGGGCGACCATGCGGTTTATGTAATTTCAAAGAACACAATGCTAGAGTTTTTGGAACATTACCATCAGGAATACGGCCTAAAGAAATTCATATTCAGATTGCCGTCGATATACAGCTACAGCCCTTATCAATATTGTTTCTGGAACGGCAATAAAACGATACGCTTCTTATACCAGATAATTAACAAGGCGTTAAATGGCGAAACGATTGAGGTGTGGGGTGATCCATCATACCAGAAAGATATGGTTCACGTGTACGACCTTAGCCAAATGTTGTGTCGCGCCGTGCTGGTGAACAGGAGGACGGGGTTCTATAACGTCGGGACCGGAATGCCTGTGACGATGTTAGATCAGGTTAAGACGATAATCGACGTATTCTCTCCAAAGGACAAGCGGTCAGAGATCACATTTCGCCCAGATAAGCCAAACACAGGTGGATTCCTATTGGATATATCTAATGCCCAGGAAGAATTGGGGTATGTTCCGCAGTATGATTGTCGGAAGCTATTTGAGAATTTCCGGGAGGAGATGAAGGTTAATCGGTTCTCTGAACTGCGCCAAATGTCGATATAGTAGACTGAAGGTGGAAGTCTTGAGGAGGAATGCTCACATTGGAGAGAAATGTCCTTGTTAGTGTGTTTTGTGTGACATATAACCATGTGTTATATATCAGGCAATGTCTTGATGGTCTGTTATCGCAAAAGACGGACTTTGCTTTTGAGATCATTGTCCACGATGACGCCTCCACCGACGGAACGACTGAAGTCATCAAAGAATATGAATTGCTTTATCCCGACATTATTGTGCCGATTTACCAGAAGGAGAACCAATATTCGAAAGGGAATCGGGCGATCATCGCATCTTTTATGATGTGCCGAGCTAGAGGCGAATATACCTGCACTTGTGAAGGTGATGATTATTGGTGCGATCCCGGGAAAATTCAAAGGCAAACGGATTTCCTTAAGAACAACCCCGAATATGGAATGTGTTATTCAAAGGTAGCTCAGTATATTCAAGCGAAGAGTAGGTTCTCGCGGGTTTCGTTTGGCAGGCCCGTGAAAACAACGATTGAGCTGCTGCAAGGCAATTGCGTCCCGACGCCTTCGACGTGCGTCAGAAAGGATTTGTATCTGCGATATTTAGAGGAGGTTCAGCCAGAAAAGAAGGATTGGAAGATGGGCGACTACCCTCTGTGGCTGTGGGTTTCCTACAATAGTAAGATGTATTTTGAAAAGACAAATACTGCGGTTTATAGAGTATTGCAGGAATCGGCTTGCCATACAGATGATATCTCAAAGTGGTTGCTATTTTGCAAGTCTAGTTATGATATGGTTCGGTTCTTTTCGCTAAAGTATAATATACCTATGGAGAAGATGTATATCGAATACGACGAGAACCGGGCCAGGGGCATTTTTGCACTTAATACTTTAAATAGGCGTATGTTAATCGAAGCATGGAGCAAAGCAGGTGGCCTTACCTTAAAAGAGAAAATCTGCTTGATGCTTTGTAAATCGCGTGTTTTGTTTTGGATGGTGGTTTTGTACAAGAGAACACGTACATAAGATCGCTAGTGTTCGGAGTCTGAAATGACAATCGCCAATGGGCCGCCTGTACGCGTCGGCTATTGACCTTGCCCTCAGAATGCGTATCCATAGGCGCTGGGATTGATGGATTTCATCCCGTCGTCGTCAAGGCTGTGGGAGTGTGGGAATCGCGCAGAGATTTCCATACTTGCATAGCCCTTTTCATGCGGCAGCTTTGAGTCGTTCCTGCTGCCAGAGTTGTTCGAACTTAGCCGGACTGCGATAGCCGAGCGTCAAGTGCATGCGTACGTTATCCTGGACACTACCTTTGCGGCCATTCGGCGCTGGCCCTCGCCTCTGGTGCTGGAAAATTAGGTCGAAAAGCAAGAGTTATCTTCTATCGCATCCAGTATGTGATGGTTACAGCGGGTCGCCTGAATTTAGCCGGACACCACTGAGAGGAGGTAATAACGGAAATGTCACAGTAATCTTCTTATCGTTCATTCATTACCCCACGTATGGTTTGGATCAAAAAGATATAGCTGTCCAGCTTGAAATACGTGGACAACAAAACAAATACGAATGCACCGGAAATCACACCAGTCGCGAGCTTCAAAGCGCTGCCTGCCACAAAATGGCAAACGAAGAATACACAAGAAGCCATGATTAGAGCCAGTAGAAACGACGGCAGCAGATCACTCAGCTGTTCCCAATAAGAATAGTTCAACAATCTCTTGTTTGGATAAGCGTTTATAAAGGTTGCGAGAATGCCGGTAATCACTTGCCCAACGGCCATAGCATAAATCCCAAATCGGATCGTTAGCGCAAGCATCAGAATGACGAGTGTCTTTTTGATTATCTCAAGTTTCAGAAATATGTCACTTCGACCCAACGCGTTGATGGCGGTCAAGTTTGCTGTATGGATTGGATACAGCGCGTACGCCAAGCAGGACAACTGCAAAAAGGGTACACATGGAAGCCATTTGTCCGTTAGAACTACGGAAACCATAGGTTTCGCTACAACGGCGAGGCCAAGCATCAGTGGGAATAGAATATAAGAGCTTGTTTTTATCGATCTTCGCGCCATGCTCCTGACAAACGGGAGGTTACTCTGATTGGCGGATAAAACAGGCATCATGACACTCTGTATGGAGCCATCAAGATTAGCGGCAATGACAGTGGGAAATTGCTGCCCTCGGTTAAAATATCCCAGCATGTCTCTGCTGAATACTTTGCCGATCACCAACCCATAAATGTTCTTGAACAAGGTATCCAGCAAACCAGACACCAGCAGTTTCCATCCGAATGAATACAGATATCTCATCCGAGCCCAAGAAAACCTCAAGCAAGGACGCCACTTGACAGTATACCAAAGGATCACGGTAACAAGAACGCTGTTTGCCAATTGCTGAGCCACCAACGCCCAAACCCCATAGCCCTTATAGGCAAGGATTACTCCAAGCACTCCAGATCCTACTATTCCGCTTATGCTGCTCAAGAAATAGCGCTTAAACTGCATGGACCGCGACACCTTGGCGACTTGGATACTGTTAACGGCTCCGGGGAAAAGCGTTAAAGATAGAACGCGAGTGACCGGAATCAGAACAGGAGTGCTATAAAAATGAGCTATAACGGGCGCCATAAAATAGAGAACTGTATATAAGCATGATGCCACGAAAACAGAAAGATAAAACACGGACGAAAAGTCCACCGCATCAACGTCTGCTTTTTGTATAAGCGCAGTATTCAATCCACCCTGAATAAACACTGTCGCTAAAGCAATGAATATAGTTATTAATGCAATTACTCCGTATTGCTCTGGCGACAAATACCACGCTAAAACAATTGTGAGTAAGAACTGAATGCCTTGCGTTCCACCACGCTCGAGGAGTTTCCATAATAGGGATGATAGAACAACATGTCTTGATATCTGCGAACCCTCTATCGATCCAGCTCTGAAGACCCGCATAGTGCACCCCATACCCTTGCCCCTTTGGGGCGCAGACCTAGATAGGATACCATGTCAGTTGTCTTTTGAGCAGATGTACTCTTGTCCAACGCAACATGAGCCTGAAGGAGTCAGAGCAAGCAAGTAAAGATGGATGATCGGCGTGTTTGGAGCAGAGAAGTCGAGTTTGGTTGAGATCGAGGCATTTCTTGCCGCCTCGGCGAGTGCGCGGTTTACCGGATGCGGTCGCATGGAGATTTACAGTTGGGTGGAGCGCTTGCTCTGCCATCACGAGTGTCCGCTTCAGAGGCGGCGCGCCAAGGGGCTTCTGCGGGTCTATCTACATAGAGCGCAACCGGACTCAGCCGGGCCCAGTCAACGCGCCTGATTGGCGGCCATGTCGAGGTTCGGTTGGATCGCTCCCAAGTCTCGCTTCGGCCCCGTTTCCAACGCGATTACACAGCAGCCGATCTCGAACTGCTGGCCTCTGTCGACCAAGCACACGAGCAACTCAGCGGTCCGGCCAGGCGGCACTTTTGGATGACTTAATCAAGCCACACCGGCAGATTATTGCAAGTGCACTTATCCACAGGGGGATTTCAGTGAGCGAAGAACAGGAATGGCAGTCTGACTACGTGTGGATCGGTAAGGAAATGGGCGCGCAGATCACAAAGTGCAGAATCCGAAAAGTGTCATTCAAGCATGACGACAAGGTGATCGTCGCTGAAGTAAGGATGCCGAATCCGTATAACGGTGTCCCGCTCCGAGAAGTCTATGTGGGCGTTTCGGGAGGGTGTTTCCTGCTTTGTGGAGGCACCATCACCATCGCACCTATGGATTCTTTCGTCGAGGAATACTGAATGGCGAAGCACGTCGTAAAGGTATGGGATGAGCCGATTGAGATCACTGTCGTTCAGAAATCGAAGTCTGTCTTGGGGTTGCGGTCGGCACGTACATGGGAAGAGCAATGAGGTTCAGGGAAGGAGTGAAAGTTCTGCAGCAGCCCATTGGTGCGATGCGCGGTATAAAATCTGTTTGCTTGTGACGTACTTCAAATCCGCGTATTGGCAGTCTTTTACGTTGATAGCGTGCCTTAAGAATCCACAACGAGTCTAGAATCAGTAGAGTACCTTAGTTCGGCTCCCGCCGCCTTTACCATACGATCACAGATCGCCGAGCGCTCCTGGGGCCGGAGAAACGCAGCATTCGCATACGCGACGCGGCCACCCTGGAGTGCTCGCGGCTGGCCGACATCAAACTGATGCTCTATCAAGCCAAGACCGGTGTACCGGTCTTCGTGCCGCTGCCGCCCAAGTGCGCCCACTGCCACATATTCCGCGATACCTTTGCCGTCGAGATGCTGCTGGCTGGCGTTCCCAACGACCAAGTCTCGATCCTTCTCGGCCATTCCAGCGTGTGCATTACCAAGAAGCACTATTCGCCCTGGGTGCGCGCCCGGCAAGATGAGCTTTGAACGAGCGTTTAGGCGGCATGGCAACTGCTGCCGGGCAGGGCTTCCGCCGCAAGCTGATCCCTATGGCACGAGGAGGTTCGCCAAACGGAGGATGCCAATCTTGCTCGTCACATTTTTTGAAGCTTGCCTTGCATGTCAATACCCCCGGCAGAGCCGGGGGCTTGATTTTGTGAGCCGCTCAAAGCGGCTTGAGCGGGGTCGCTAACGCGGCCCCGACGTTATTGGGGCCACCTTTCGGTGGCTACGTCCACATCTTGAGTTGGTCCAGTCGCTTGTCCTCAACCTCTTGGTTTCGGATGTATTCGCGAATCGCCGTCTCGTCGCGCCCCACCGTCGACACGAAATAGCCGCGCGCCCAGAAATGTTGTCCTGCGAAGTTCTGCTTGTGCTCGCCATAGGTCCGAGCCAGGTGAATTGCGCTCTTGCCCTTGATGAATCCTACAACCTCCGATACCGCATATTTGGGCGGAATCGAAAGCAGTATATGTACGTGGTCAGGCATCAGGTGACCTGCCAATACGCGACATTCCTTCTGCTCGGCCAAACGTTTGAACACCTCGCCCAAATGCTGCCGAAGGCTTTCATACAGCACCTTGCGGCGGCATTTCGGGATAAATGCCACGTGGTATTTGCACTCCCATACCGTGTGGCTTAGACTCTCCAATTGGTCCATCCAGTTTCTCCTTTGCGTGTGCTTTGGTCGGCTCACGATTGGAGTTTCTTGGATGG
>Ga0302274_10004971_pt1 | contig 11415 bp, 10 predicted proteins | sample III_Bog_N2_1_FD_198755 | JGI IMG/M metagenome (GOLD analysis project Ga0302274, IMG submission 198755) | Peat permafrost microbial communities from Stordalen Mire near Abisko, Sweden - III_Bog_N2_1 | ecosystem: Environmental > Terrestrial > Soil > Wetlands > Peat | place: Sweden: Abisko...
GCTTGTTGCCTTCGATGCGGCAGACCGACAGCAGGCGGAGTTCGCCGGTCACCGGGCGAATCCGGAAGAGGGCTGCGGAGTCTGCCGCGCCGAGCCCGCCCATGCGAACGATGTTCGCATCCACGCCGAAGTCCTTGCGGCATTCGGAACGCAGGTACTCGCTGGTCACGATGGTCTTTCCTCCGCTCCGCAAGCCGTGGGCGACGATTCGGTTGGAGATCGCAAGACGAATCCCTGAACGAAGCGTGCGGGTTGCCGGATCGCTGAACAGGGAAGGCGAGTCGTGCATTAAGGTGTGGAAGCCGCGCAGGCCTGCCAGCGTGGCGTGCAGCGCCGGCTGGTAGCCGGAGAGCAGCGGCTGGGGAGAGCCAGCGGGGCGCGATTGGATGTACCTGCCAAAGGCCTTGATGCGATTGCGCGCGCCTACGGCTTTCAGTTCCACGACGGCCAGTGGATGGGTTGCGTAGCGGGCGAAGTTGCAATGGTCGGCGTAGGTAACGATTTGGCACGGCAGGCCACTGTCATGCAGCCATCGGGCTAGCGCAAGCGCGCTGCGCTCGGCGCCACCGAACTGCTCGATCTCGGGGATGACGATTGGGCGGGAGTCGAAGGTCGGCGTCGGCTGCGGCATAGGTTAGCGTTGTGCGAGTGTGTCGAGCGAGGTGAAGAACTCCGGGAACGAGATGGACGCAGCTTCGGCGCCGTCGATCTCGGTATCACCCGCGGCACGTAGGGCGGCGATGGAGAAGGCCATGGCGATGCGGTGGTCGGTCCCGGAGTTGATGGTGGCTCCGTGGAGTTGCTGATTGCCGGGAATCTCCAGGCCGTCGGAATGCTCCGTGAGTTGCGCTCCCATGGCGCGCAGATTTCTGGCCACGAGAGCGATGCGGTCGGACTCCTTGACGCGGAGTTCCTGAGCATCACGGATGACCATGCCGTTGGCGGTAAAGGGTGCGATCGCGGCGAGGACGGGAAGCTCGTCGATGACTTGAGCCGTGAGCGCACCGCTGATGATGAAAGGTGCGGAGGACGCCGGAGCGCCGCAGTTGACCTGGATGGAGCCAATGAGTTCGCCATGGTGCTCTTCGACGTTGAGAACCTTGATGCGGCCGCCCAGCGCCGTAATGATGTCGAGCAGTGCGGCGCGCGTGGGGTTCATGCCGATGGAGTCGAGGACGAGGTTGGAGTCCGGGTAGAGCAGGGCAGCGCAGAGAAAGAAGGCGGCAGAGGAGATGTCTCCGGGAACGGTGGCGTCGATAGCCTTCAGGCGCTGACCGCCGGCGATGCTGAGCTTGTCGCCGACGCGATTCAGAGTAGCGCCGAAAGCACGGAGCGCGTGCTCGGAGTGGTCGCGGGTACGTATGGACTCGCTGAGGCTGGTCGTACCTTCAGCCTGTAGGCCGGCGAAGAGGACGGCTGTTTTGACCTGAGCCGATGGGATGGGCGTGGTGAAGTCGATGGCCTGGAGCGGGCCACCATGGATGGTGATGGGCGCGTGCCCGTCCACCAGATCCATTTTGGCTCCCATCTGACCAAGTGGCTTACGGATGCGCTCCATGGGCCGCAGGGTGAGGGAGTGGTCGCCGATCAGAGTGAAGGTGTGCGGATGTGGGGCGATCAGGCCGGAGAGCATGCGCATGGTGGAGCCGGAATTGCCGCAGTCCAGCGGTGCAGTGGGCTGGCGAAAACTGCCGGAGGTGCCCGTTACCTCGATGCTGGCGGCGGGGCCGGAGCCAGACTTGACCACAGTGGCGCCAAGGCCCTGCATGCATGCGAGCGAGGAGTGAGGATCGGCGCCGGTGGAGAAGTTGGCGAGCCGCGTGGTGCCTTCTGCAAGGCCGGCGAGCATGGCGTAGCGGTGCGAGATGGACTTGTCGCCGGGAACCGTGAGCGAACCTTGAAGCGTGCGTGCGGGACGGATAATTTGCGTGGACATTCGCTTTCCAGTGTAACGAATGTCGAGGGCAATCTTGTCCTCGGCCCATCGCTGATCCTCGGTTCTCGTGTGTGATTACAACGTCTCGTTACTGTGGGAACGGGACAAACTTGGCGGCGCAGTTGGGAAGAATGCCTTTGACCTGCCTGCCGCTGACGGTGGAATCGTCTCCGGTAAAGACCAGATTGACCGGGCCGGGGCCGAATGTAAGATCTGTGTGGATGCCCTGCGCTTTGTAACGTTCCGGTCCGTCCAGCGCGATCACACCGTCCATATGAACTCCGATGCGGTGCGTGTTATCGAAGCCGTTGAACTGAACCCTGCCTCCACCCAGGATGCGAACGTTGCTCAGGGTGATGTCCCGATACACGGGCAGGTCCTGTACGCCCTTCCCCGGGAACGAGTATGCAGTATCGAAGACGATGGGGTACTTCGAATCGCGGATGCAGACATCGGTGTAGATTACGTCCTCGACCAGCCCCCCGCGGGTTGGGTTGGACTTGATACGGATCCCATTGTCGGGTCCATCGAGGGAGAGGTCCTCGACGCGGATCTGGCTGACCCCGCCATTTGTCTCGCTGCCGACGGACATGCCGTGCCCCCAGTAGAAATGGTTGTGTATCACGGTCATATTGGTCGTGGGGCCGTCGCCGGCCTTGATGGCGATGTTGTCATCCCCCGTGCGGATGAACGACTGAGTGATGGTGATGTTCTTCGATTGCGCCGGGTCAACGCCGTCGGTGTTACGCGCGGTTCTGGGCGTATCAATTTTCACTCCCCAGACGGTAAAGCCGTCGCCGCGATGGAAGGCGACATGGAAGTTCGGAGAGTTGCGCAGTGTAATGCGGTAGAGGGTGAAGTCGTCGCTCAGGTCAGTGTCGATCATGCGCGGCACCTGCTGGCGGCCGGCGGTGCGGGCGTCCTCGGCAAGGTCCCACCAGGATTTCGCAGCCAGCTTGCCGTCGATCACGATCCTTTCGCCGCCCTGCCCATCGATGGCGCCGTCGCCCATAATGCCGGAGCCGGTTGCCATCTTCACTGTGATGAGCGGCTTGCATCCGCTGGGAGCATCGTTCACCAGGCCACAACTCTCGGGCGTAATGGCATAGGATTCCGGGTTGCGCGAGCCGTAGAGGGTCGCGCCCTTGTCGATGAGCAGGGTGACGCCGGGGCGGAGGGCGATGGGGCCGGTGAGGAAAGCGGTGTTGCCGGCGTCCGGTGCCAACTCAACCGCGTGGGCTTTAGGGCAATGGTCCAGCGCAGTCTGGATGCGGAGGGTATCGAGGCCGGAGGTGTCGGAGCCCGCCCGGTCTGCGCGGGCCTCCAGGGTTCCGCTGGTGGCGGAGGCGCTGGTGAGCACCGCCTGCAGTGTAGTGCAGACCGGCGGAATCACCGGCTCCTGGACGGCGCGGGTGTCCTGTGCGAACAGGCGCGGACCGCCCGCGCTGCATGCGAGTGCCAGGGCGATGGCCGTTTTACGGGCATTGGGCGAAATTTGGAGCTTCGTCATTGGGTGCGATTCAATCTGAATCAGTGTAGACAGAATCGCGGCCGAGGCAAGTGACTTGGCGCACTCCGTCGGCTACGCAGTCCTATAATCAGGGCGGGGGAATGGCGCATGACGGCAGGGTTGCGGTTTCTGTGGGCGGCGACGCGAGGGCACAGGCTGCGGCCTTGGTGCAGCGAATACCTGAAGTGGAGACTGGAAACCTTCACGGGCAAGCACGCGGAAGAGGTGACCGGGCGCGACTTCTGGCAGTTTCTGTACGGGGAGCGCAGGCAGTTGCTGCGGTTTCTGCGATGGCTGGCGGAGATGCGAGAGTATGCCCACGCCGGTAGCGAGGAGTAGGGCAGATTAGCGGCGAACGAGAGTTTTGGGCCTCATTGGAAGAAGGAGCGATGTGATGGGTGACTGGATACGGCTGAAGGCGGAAGACGGACACGAGCTGGGTGCCTATGTGGCCAGACCGGCGGGCGCGCCGATTGGCGCGGTGGTGGTCGTACAGGAGATCTTTGGCGTGAATGCGCACATCCGCAGCGTAGCGGATGGGTACGCGCGCGATGGCTTTCTGGTGATTGCGCCCGCGCTGTTCGACCGCCTGGAGCGGGACCTGGAGCTGACCTATGAGCCGGAGGACATGCAGAAAGCGTTTGCGCTGTATCCGAAGCTGAATCCGGACCTGTCGTTGAAGGACGTGGCGGCGGCTTTTGCTCATGTGCAACAGTCGGAGAAGGCCGTGGGCGTACTGGGGTTTTGCTATGGCGGCTTGATCAGCTGGCTCTCTGCAACCCGTGGCGAGACGCTCAAGATGCAGCCGGGGTGCTGCGTCTGCTACTATCCCGGCGGAATCGGCAGAGTTGCCAGCGAGGAGCCGGTTTGCCCCGTCATGATCCACTTTGGCGCGAACGATAGCCACATCGGCACGGACCAGGTCGATGCGGTACGGGCTGCCCACCCTGAAGTCGAAGTGTATGTGTATGAGGGCGCAGGCCACGCCTTCAACCGCGATCCGCATCCCGAGGCGTACCACGCGCCATCGGCCGTGCTGGCGCGGGAGCGATCGCTGGCATTCCTGAAAAGCAACTTGGCGTGACTATAGACACAAATCGCAAGTCATTTTAGGTCAGTTGAATTGCCGCTGTGCGCAATCCAGTGCTATCCTTTATGGAGACATTACGACTGCGATTTGAATTGAAGATCAGGAGCAACAACTGCTGTGTTGGAATCCGTAAAAAAGACAACCATAATTGAAAAGTTTCGCACGCACGACTCGGACACCGGAAGTCCGGAGGTACAGATTGCCCTCCTGAGTGAGCGGATTGGCGAGTTGACCGAGCACTTCAAGACGCACAAGAAGGACCATGGGTCTCGCCGCGGTCTGCTGATGCTTGTCAGCAAGCGCCGTCGTCTGCTGGACTATCTGAAGAAGTGCGACTCAGAGCGCTACCGCGAGGTCATCGGCAAGCTTGGCATCCGCAAGTAGACTCGACTGGACAACCCCTCATCATGGACTCAGGCAAGCCCCGGCACACCCCCGCAGATCTATTGGAGCAAGGCCGCAATCGACCTTGCCCTTGGAGTTGCTGATGGGGTGCGCGGGGGTGTTCTGGAGTTCGCCGGAGCCGTGGCGAACCGGAGTTCTGTGCCTGCCCGTCCATCGGGGACCCACAACCCAAATTTTTCTGCAGCCTGCGGGCGAGTTGCGTGTTGCAACTCCCGCGGCTGCATGCCTGCGCGCGTAACCGCGGCGGGGCGACAAGTTCCATCATCGACCAGGAAGAACAGAGAAGAGGCGCACCATGAAGCATGACGTAACAGTTGAGCTTGCCGGCGGCAAGCATATTAAATTCGAGACCGGACGGTTGGCCAAGCAGGCCTCCGGCGCCGCACTTACCTCCAGCGGCGACAACGTAGTTCTGGCGACGGCCGTGGCCGCACCCGACCCCAAGGAAGGCATCGACTTCTTCCCGCTGACCGTGGAATACCGCGAGAACACCTACGCGGGCGGACGCATTCCCGGCGGCTTTATCAAGCGCGAGGGCCGTCCCAGCGAGAAGGAGATTCTGACGTGCCGGCAGATCGACCGGCCCATCCGTCCGCTGTTCCCGGAGACCTTCCGCAATGAGACCCAGGTGGTGGCGTTTGTGTACTCGGCGGACAAGGAGAACGATCCCGACGTGCTGGGTATGAACGGCGCAAGCTGCGCGCTGGCGCTGTCGGACATTCCGTTCCACGGCCCCGTGGGCGCGGTGCGCATCGGACTCATTGACGGCAACTTTATTGTGAATCCCACCTATGCTGAGCGCGCGGTGTCGATTCTGAACATCATGGTGGTCGGCACCAAGGACGGCATTGTGATGGTGGAGTCCGGGTCGAAGGAGTGCTCGGAAGAGCAGGTGGTGGACGCAATCGAGTTCGCCCATGTGGAGATCAAGAAGATTTGCGCGGGCATCGACGACCTGGTTGCGCGTGCGGGCCGGGCGAAGCGTGTTCCCGGGGCGGTCGAGATCGACCAGATATATCTGGACGAGTTGTCCGCGAAAGTCGGCACGCAGTTGAAGGATGCGCTCGACACACAGAAGCACCCCAAGTTCGAGAGCTACGCATTGGTGAAGGAGATCAAGGACGCGCTGAAGAAGGAGTTGCCCGAGGGCGACGCCGCGGCCGCCAAGAAGTTCAGCAAGTACTACGAACTGCTGCGCGAGCAGATCTTCCGCGACCAGGTGTTGAACGATCGCGTGCGCCCGGACCATCGTGCGTTCGACCAGATCCGCGAGGTCAGCGTCGAAGTCGGCGTGCTGCCACGCGTGCATGGTTCTGCGGTGTTTACCCGCGGCGAGACTCAGGCTCTTGTATCCGCCACGTTGGGCACCACGGACGACGCGCAGCGCATGGAGAGCTACGAAGGCGAGCAGAAGCGCAAATTCATGCTGCATTACAACTTTCCGCCGTTCTCGGTTGGGGAAGTGGGGCGCATGGGCGGCGTAGGCCGGCGCGAGATTGGCCACGGCGCACTGGCATGGCGCGCCATCGAGGCGGTGCTGCCAGCGGAGGATGAATCGCCGTACGTGCTGCGCGTGGTCTCGGATATTCTGGAGTCGAACGGATCGTCTTCGATGGCGACTGTGTGCGGTGCGTCGCTGGCGCTGATGCAGGCCGGCATCTCGCTGAAGGGTTCGGTTGCCGGTGTGGCCATGGGCCTGGTGAAGGAAGGCGACAAGTACGCTGTCCTGTCGGACATTGCCGGAGCGGAAGATCACTACGGCGACATGGACTTCAAGGTCGCGGGCACGCGCAAGGGCATTACGGCGCTGCAGATGGACATCAAGATCATGGGCATTACGGCGCAGATTATGCGCGAGGCCCTGGCCCAGGCCAAGCAGGGCCGGCTGCATCTGCTGGACATCATGGACGCGACCATTGGCACGGCGCGCGAAGAGAAGTCGCAGTTTGCGCCGCGCATCCACACCATCCAGATTCCTACGGACAAGATTCGCGACCTCATCGGGCCGGGAGGCAAGGTCATTCGCGGCATTATCGATGCCACGGGCGTGAAGATCGACGTGGACGACACCGGTCGCGTGAATGTGGCGTCGAGCGACGCCGATGGATTGGCGCGCGCCATTCAGATGATCTCCGACATTACGGCTGTTCCGGAGATTGGCAAGACCTATCTGGGCAAGGTCGTTCGCATCGCAGAGTTCGGCGCGTTTGTGGAGATATTCCCCGGCACCGACGGCCTGCTGCACGTCTCGGAGATTGCAGAGCACCGCGTAAAGGATGTGAAGGACGAGCTGCGCGAGGGCGACCAGATTCTGGTGAAGGTGCTCTCGATCGAAGGCAACCGCATCAAGTTGTCGCGCAAGGCTGTGTTGCGCGAGCAGCGGGCGAAGCTTGGCCTGCCGGAAGTTGGCGAAGGCGGTGGCGCTCCGGCGGCATCTGCTTATCCGGCTCCGATTGAGGACGAAGAGGCTGAGGATGGCGACGAGACGGTGTTGGTTGAAGGCGGCGTTGATTTTGACGAGGACGACGATGCTCCTGCCGACGAGCCGAACTTCAATCGCGCTGACGGATCACCCGCGCCATTGGTTGCAGCGGGTGGTCGGGGACCTGACGGCACCGGGGCCCGCGGGCCTGGAGGCGGTGATCGGCGTCCCGGCGGACGTCGTCGTCGTGGCGGCGGTGGACGGCGTCCCGGTGGACCAGGCGGTGCACCCCAGGGCGGCGGCGGAAATCGCTAAAACCGATTCGAGGATGTGTGGAGGGGCGCGGCTATTGGCTGCGCCCTTCGACTTTTAATGCGCAGGTGCGATATAGCCTGTTGGAGCGCGCAGCATCACGTCGGCTTCTCGATGAGCCGGGCCATAGAATATGTTGATCCGTCTCTCGCTGCCGTCGCGTGCCGGTGAGCACATAGCGCGCCTGCAGGTAGTCGGACAGGTGATCGACCATCGCGTCGAACTCCGTGATGGTGTGGGGAAAGTACACCAGGCCGCCGCCGGGGGCGACGAGGTGCAGTGCCGAGCCCTTGGTCGCGTCCTCCTGTTTCCACGCTGCATGGCCGAATCCGAGCGGCATACAGAGCAAATGAACGACGGGTGCGCCTTCGGCCTCCATGCCTAGCCGCCACTGGTCCTTGCCAGCGGCAGAGTGTTGATCGACCCCGTCGCTGAATAGGACGATGGCGCGGCTACGGTACTGGGCGGACTGCCGCATGTAGCCGGAGAGTTGCAGAATGGCGTCGCGCAGCCTGGCCCGGCCGGAGGCTGTGATGGGTGCTAGAGCGTTGACGGCTGCGCTCCGGTCCGCAGTGAGTTTCTGATCGATGGTCAATGCGCCGGAGTAGTGCGCGAGGCAGACTTCGTCTGTGGCCGGGAGCCGTTGCAGCAGCCGGCGCGCCTTCGCGAGCATCGGGTCGAGGCGATCGGACATTACATCGGAGGCGTCGATGAGGATGCAGATGCTTTGCGGACCGGGCGCAGGTGCAAGCGAAGCGATGGCGTGCGGGCGCCTGCCCTCATTGACGAAGACCGCATCGGCAGGCAACGCCGGGAGGGGGTTTCCCTCTGCGTCAATCGCCATGAGCTCCATGCGGACCTGAGGCCACGCGGACAGATCGGCCTGAGCCGTAGCGGCGCCTGCGCTGAGCATCAGAAGCAGCGATGTTCGAAACAGAATACGAAATGCCCTCATCAGCCGTCTCCGAAGTTGCCATTCTGTGGACGTTTCTACCTTACTCAAAGTTCAGGATTTCTCATAGTATGGGGAGGTGATGAGCCGATGGCACCGTGCAGTCGTGGGATTCTCGTGGCTTCTGATTGCGTCCACCACGGTGTGCGCGGCCGCGGATAGCAAGCCGCCGCAGCAGATTGCACGCGGCGTGTGGTTTATGACCGGCGACACGAACGGCTATAGCAACACCGTCGTGATTGAGATGAAGGACTACCTGATTGTGGTGGACGCGAACTACCCGGGGCGCGCCCACGAACTGCTCGCCATCACCAAGCATCTCTCACCCAAGCCGGTCCGGTATGTCTTCGACACGCACGCGCACGGCGACCACGCATATGGCAACTCGGTGTGGACGGCCGCTGGCGCGACGACGGTGGCATTCCAGGGCGTGATCGACGAGATGAACCGCTGGGAGCCGACACGCTGGCGTGCCGCGCTGCCCAAGCGGCCAGACCTGCAGGCGACGGGTGAGACGGACGTGCAGCGTCCACTGATGTCGATCTCCGGCGACAGGCTGGTGCTGAAGGACGGAACACGCGAGGTGGACTTCCTCTTCTTCGGGTGGGGACACACGCCGGGTGATGGGTATGTCTGGCTACCGCAGGAGAAGGTCTTGGCGACCGGCGACGCGGCAGTAAACGGCCCGCGCAACAAGCTGCTGGACGCTTATCTGGCGAACTGGCCGCTGGCGCTGGACAAGGCCATCGCGCTGGCGCCGCTGCATGTGCTGCCCGGACATGGCGATGCAGGCGGGATTGAGATTTTGCAGGGGCAGAGGCGGTTTCTGGTGGACCTGTATGCGGCAGTGAAGGCGCAGGCGGATGCTGGCAAAAAGCCGGCGGAGATGCAGATCGAACTGCCGCAACCGGACCGGTGGTGGTTTCCCGAGAGCCGACCGGACCTGCGGCAGCAGGACATTGAGACGGCGTACCTGGAGATCACGTCGCACCAGCCGGCGGGTGCGACTCCGCACGAGTGGAAGTGATGCAACTGGGCCACCCGCGGCGCGCGGTGGTTGGCTTCGCCGCGCTGGCGGTGCTGGCAGGGCCTGTCCGCAGCGCGACCGCGAGTGGGATTGAGTATCCTCTCCACTTCCAGCAATTCGCGGCGGCTGCGCTGACCGGGACGCTTGCGGGTGCAGTGCTGCTGACGCTGAGCCTGTTGCGTGGCGAGGCTATGTTGGGCCGCAGGCAATGGCTTGCGTTGGGGATGCTGCTCGTACCGCAGTGGCTTGGCGCGCCGCTAACCGTGCCGCTCATCCGCGCGGTCCCCTGGCTGCACGAGACACCTTGGGGCGTCCCGTTTCTGCTGGCGCTGGCAGCGCCGCTGTGGCTGGGGCTGCTGGCGGCGCTGGAGTTGGTAACGGTCGACGTGCCGCGCGCAGTGGTTGGCGCGGGAATCGCGGGGATCGGAGCGGCGTTGCTGTTGGTTCCAGTGGACGCATACCGGGTGGCTCCGGATATGGCGCCGGTGCTGGCCGCGCATGTGGCACTCGGCATTCTGGTGGTGTTCAGTTGGGCGTTTGCGGTCTCGCGGCTGGTTGGCGCGGGAAAGCTTGCCGTGGCGGGGTCGTTCCTGTTGTTGAGCGGGGCGGGGCAGGCGGCGTTCAGCCTGCTGCTGGAACGGCCCCATTGGCAGGCGGTGAACTGGCACGACGTGTGGGCGCCGTTGCTGGTAGCCGCCGCGGTGCTTGGGGACTTTTGGTGGCTGTGGTTCTGGCTGTTGGAGCATCTGTCGCTTGCTGCGTTCTGCATGAACTCATTGGCCGCGTGGACGGCGGCGCTGCTGCCGGGATTTGCCATGTTCGGATTTCTGTCGTTGCGTGGCGATGCTGCGTTGGCCATTGCGCTGGGGGCGATTGCGGTGGCAGTGCGCGCGCGCGTGGCGGAGGAACAGCCGCTGGCACTGGGCCTTCGCGGCGGGTGACGGTATACTTTGGGGACAGATGGCTGCTTCAATGTACATCGTGGTGGAGGGCGAAGATCCCGGGTTCGATATCTTCGTCAACGGAAGAGCCCTGGCTCGGCATGAGGACGCGCTGGAAGGCGTGGCGCTGCGGCTGGGCGTGAAGCCTCTGATTGAGTTTTTCTCCGCGGATGAGAATTCCATGTCGCTGCTGATTGAGGAGGGTGCCGGCAACCCGGACCTGATGCGGCGCCTGCCTCCGCCACAGTGGTATGCGGCCGGCGATGGACTGGCTACGGTGAAGGCGCTGGTGACGGCGCTGGAAGACGATCCGCAACAACTGGGCACCGAAGGGCCGCAGGTGCTGAGCGAACTGCAGGAGTACGAGCGAGTGCTGGAGAAGACGATGCGTGCGGGCCTGCGCTGGCATCTCGCGGTGAGCTGGCGGTAGGCACTTCGTGCGATCGGTGATCTGGAAGATTTCGGTGGAGGAGACGATGCCGGGAGTTTCTCTGGATGCTGTTTGGAAAGTCGGGACTGCTCTGCCGGGCGTTGTCCAAAGCACGGCCTACGGCAGTCCCGCACTGAAGTCGCATGGGCAGCTGATGGCGGCAGTGCCGACCAACAAGTCAGCGGAGCCCGGGTCGCTGATGGTTCGCGTGGACCGCAATGACCGGAAAACAATGTTGCCCGAGGCGCCGGAACTTTACTACGTGACCGACCACTATCTCGCCTATGACGCGGTTTTGGTGCGGCTGGAGCGGCTGAATCCAGAGCTGCTGCATGATCTGCTGGTGATGGCGCACCGGTTTGTGGCGCGGAAGGGTAAGGGGCGGCCAGA
>Ga0302274_10004981_pt1 | contig 11404 bp, 9 predicted proteins | sample III_Bog_N2_1_FD_198755 | JGI IMG/M metagenome (GOLD analysis project Ga0302274, IMG submission 198755) | Peat permafrost microbial communities from Stordalen Mire near Abisko, Sweden - III_Bog_N2_1 | ecosystem: Environmental > Terrestrial > Soil > Wetlands > Peat | place: Sweden: Abisko...
GTAACACATAATTATGATCCATCTTCATCTGACCAATATTTGAACAACAATAATGCTCCGATAGGGGTAAAGTATGATGGTACCTATTGGAATATAATTAATGAAGATGGTTCGCCCTTTCCTTCAAATACGGTTTACAATGTATTTGTTGCTGATACCAGCAGCCATACCTTTATTCAAACAGCCACTAATTTAAATACCAATGGCTATTCCACATTTATTAATAACACATCAATTAATGATAGTAATGCTGCATTTATTGTTACTCAAAACTTCAACCCTGGTAATAGTGCAGGTGTATATAATCCCAATCCAATTGGAGTAAAATATACAGGTAATGGTTGGGATATCTTTAATCTGAATTCAAATACAATGCCGTTAGGCGCTTCATTTAACGTAATTAAAACAGATGATAGCATAGTGGTATATACGAGTGGCATAAACACCATTAATAGCAAGCAACCACAATTTAATGTTTTTCCCAACCCGGCACAAGTTGAAGCTGACATTGATTATAACCTTAACAGTTCAGACCGGGTAACCTTTCATCTTCTTAATTCAACAGGAACGATTATAAAGGAAATACTTTGTGGTAATAAAACAGCAGGGCAACAACAATTTAAAGATGATGTTAGCCAATTACCAAACGGCCTGTATGTTTACGAGATGATAACCACAACAGGTGTTGCGTACAAAAAGATCATTATTATTCACTGATAGAAAATTAATATGCCGCATCAGTCGTTACATCAGAACAACTTTTTAATATAACTTTGTTTAAAACAATTTTGTGAAAAGATTTTACTTATTCGTTTTATTGATAGCTACCGCAAATTGCTTTTTTGCTACTTCGATAAAAGCTCAAAAAGCTGCAGGTACAGGTGCCTTAGTTATTGATACGTCTATATCCGCACAACTCCTTCCTAAAATACGTGTGGCACCAAATGGATGGATATATACAGGTTTTATAACTAACAATGATTACAGAATATTCAAATCGACAGATAATGGTAATACCTGGACAAAACTTGTTGATGAGCTTACACCATTATCTGATTGGGATTTGGAATTAACAGGTGGAACATACACTGATACCGCAATTAAAATTTGGATGGCTGGTATTGCCCGGACAAATGATGTTAGAGTTTTATCTTATAATGGCCGAAACGGTACTCCCACCGCTAAATTGTTTTGGGAGCCTCCGTTTGGTGATACCTGCAAGAACATTGCTTTAGCTACTGATTATAAAAACCCGGGATTTGTTGCAAATCCCTTTTCAATTGCTATGGCATTTACAGTTGATGGACAATTAAATGACTCATTGTTATTTTTTATAACTAATGATTCCGGTTCTACATGGAAACACAGTACGGTTTACAAAACAATTAATTACCTGCATAGAGTATCATTGGCGTATGGATATTCACCATTTAATAATACGGGCCGGTTTTTTCTTGCCGGTGAGTATAATTATACCAGAACAGCATCTTTTTATAACCAGGATATTTTTTATTTATGGGAAAAAGAAGACTTATCGGGTTACGTTGGCTTAGGCTATGTTGATTCTGTTGATAAACGGTGGGTGGCCAACGTTAGTCATCCTGATGTAATTGTAGAAAACAGCAGCAGTAATGAAAACGATTCACTTGACCTGTCAGCCATGATATTATTTAATACCGGAGATGGGTTACGTGCTATTACAACATTAACAGCAGTAAAAAATACCACATCATATAAAAACTGGTTTGCCAATAATGTTTTTAGTAATTATGATTATGCTACGGCACCCACTTCGGCCAATGGTGTTTATGATCAGCAAAATGCAAGCTTTATTTTTGCAGCAGGTGATACGGTAAACAGAGTGCTTAATTATTACGCGCGAAGTATAGACTCTACCGGTTCTCCAATTGACACAAACGGTTATGTACCTTTTAAAATCATTTATACTGATACCGTACACCATTATCATTTAGTATATGCCGACCCACATTGCGATGCAAATCCTATCGATTCATTACCGGTCGCTGATTGGATAGGTGATATGAATGGAGATAGTCTTACATATACCTTATTTAGCACCAATGCCAGTTCTTTGGTATCTGGTATTAGTGCTCCATCTGTTATATCTCAGATTAAATTATTCCCTGATCCTGCAAATCAATATATCAATATAGTTCTACCTAAAACACTAAATGCAACTATAGGGATTGAGGTTTATGATTTGCTGGGACAAAAAATGGCTGAACTACCTAATATTCAAAATAATTCTCTTAAACTTGATGTTAGCAAATGGCCGACTGGCAGCTATTTTGTTCGTGTGCTCGATAATCAAAATTGGCAGATTATTAAATTTATTGTGCTACGGTAACGTTGGCTTACTTATTGATGGTAACTTAACATAAAAAACACATTGCTTTTAACTCAAATGGAACAAAATTATTTGCAATTCTGTTTAGAACTATCTTAACCATATTTTATAACATATAAAACCAAAAAACAAATGAGCAAAACGCAATGGACAATTGATCCCGCACACTCCGAAATCGAATTTAAAGTACGTCATTTATTAATCAGCAATGTTAGTGGAAGGTTTAAGACATTTCATGCCAGCATTGAAAATGAAAAAGATGATTTTACCGATGCACGAATTACCTTTGAAGCCGAAACAGCCAGTGTAAGCACAGGCAATGATATGCGCGACGGGCATTTAAAAAGCGATGATTTTTTTAATGCTGAAAAATATCCTTATATACGTTTTGTAAGTAATAATATAAAAAAAACGAGTGATAATAAATATAAGATTGAAGGCGATATAACCATTCGCGATGTTACTAAGCCAATTGTATTAGATGTAGCGTATAATGGCCAAATGTTAGATTCTCAAAAAAATACCAAGGCAGGCTTTGAAATTACCGGACGCATAAACCGTAAAGAGTTTGGACTGAAATGGAATGGACTTACAGATGCAGGCACGGTAATGGCCTCAGATGAAGTTGACCTTATTTTAAATGTACAAATGAAAAAAGTGTCCTGATTTTAATATCATAAGGCGGAATTATTTATTTCTACCTTTGCAGTACAATTTTAAAAACTCTTTTATGGAAGAACTGGTAAAAAAAATAACAGAAAAAACAGGTATTACACCCGAGCAGGCAAAAGCCACTATTGAAACTATTGTGGAATATGTTAAGGATAAGATACCGCCGATGTTTCACGGACAAATTGATAAAATAATGGAGAGCCATAAATAAAAACCGCTTCATTATTACCTGTTAATAGTAACGTTCAGCAAAATAAAAAAAGCAACTCATTAGTTTGAGTTGCTTTTTTTATTTATACTATAATAGCTTAGTTCTGCTTCACCACAGGGAAAACAGCTCTATCATTTTTATTGATTACTGTAATAAAATAAACACCATTTGATAAATCAGATAGATCTATCAAATTACTGTAAGTTAGTGAAGGCATGGTATAGAGTGTTCTGCCTAACACATCAATTACCTGTAAGTACCATTCATTAATATTATTAGCTGACGAGTTTATTTTAATAGTGATATTATTATTAAACGGATTAGGATAAATGGACAATTGATCGCTAATTGCTGATAATTGATGAATGCCGGTAGTAGAATCAGAAGTAGTGCTGCATCCATTGGCCGGATTAGTAACCGTAACCGTATACCAACCTTTAGCATGGCCCTTAATAACAAAAACAGATCTTGAAGAATCAGTAGGTTGGTCATTGAAGAACCATTGATTATAACTACCTGCACTTGAAATCAGTGAATCACCGGTTACCGAAACGGTAATAGTGGGCTTGTTTGGCGCAGGAACAACTCCAATGGTATCATAACCTGTAGAAGTACATCCCCCAGATATAGCAGTAACTGTATAGGTAGTAGCCACAGTAGGGCTGGCAATAACACTGTCGCCGGTAGTAACATTTAAGCCCGCAGTGGGTGACCAGGCATAGCTGGTTTCTTTATTAACCACGTATAAAAGAATATTATTACCACTGCAAATAGATTGAGAAGGAGGCTGAACATTTAAAGTACCTGCAGGACTAACATTAACATAAATAGAAGTATCTAAAACGCAACCACCGTTATTAACGATTAAGGTAAAAGTAGAATCTTGCGTAGGGCTAACCGTAGTAGTATCAGTAGTGGCGCCATTGCCCCACAGGTAGGAAGTGCCACCGGAAGCACTTAATTGAATAGATGAGCCGGAACAAATGCTTGGACTAACAGGAGATAGAGCAACATTAATATTGCCACCTATTGTAACATAGAAGCTATTATTATAAACATTAGCAATATAATCGCCGGTACAAGCAGCATAGCTGCTGGCAGTGGGGCTGGTTGATAGAATACGAATCAGATAAGTTGAGCCCGGGGCCAGGTTAGATGGTATTGTAATAACAATTTTGCCATTAGAATTTGATATGACAGAACCAAGTGTGTCGTATGTTATAAAACTGCCATTGGAATCAGAAATTTCAGCAATAAAAGTATTACCCAAATTAAAAGAACCGATTAGCGAGTAAGGAATTGTATCTGTTGAACCGGGGCAATAAGATTTGGCCAAAACAGGGATAATTGCCCGTGGAGGCACTGTTCCCAGTTTGGTTATTAGGGCATTTTCATCCGCATAACATGTTCCTTGCCCGTTTACGGTGTATGAGCCGAAAATACCTGTTCCACTGCCACCGCCGCCGGTAATATAAGTGTTGCCAATATTATCAAAACTCATTTCACTTAAGTCCCAGCCACCGGTGCCGCTTCCGGTTTGAATCCATTGTAATTTACCTGAGCTGTTAGAATATTTAGCTATATATGCTGCACTTATATTTGCTGTTGCTCCTGTAACTGATGTATCGTCAAATTGAGCTGTATTCTCAAATGACCCTGTGGCGTAAACGTCACCGGCTTTATCTAATGCAACACCATAAGAACCGTAGTCTCCAACCCCAAGCCCGCCCTGCACCCACTCCCAATTCCCATCAAAATGAATTTTACCCACAAAAACATTATGATCACCGGTACTATTGTAATTCGATAAACTATTTAAAGAAAGAGTAGGTCCAAATTGAGCCGTATTAACAATTGAACCAGCTACATAAGCATTTTCACAGGAGTCAACAGTAACTTCCTGGAAACGCCAAAATTGATAGGAATTATCAAATCCCGCATTAGTTGCAACTGTTACTCTTAGAGCAGTTCCTGAAGAGTCGTATTTAACCACAAAAAGATTGGGGTAGCCGGTGGTAACATTTGGTGCTACAACAGAGCCAAATGTGGCATCACTACTATATGACCCACAGACGTAAATATTACCTTCAGGATCTAATGCTACTGACCTGGCACCATCAACGCCACTGCCCCCACCACTTCTTAGCCATTTACAAACACCGTTACTATCAAATTTAGCCAAAAACATATCATTAGAACCTCCATCAGAGCTTATGGTATGGCTGTTAATAGTTAGTGTGCCGGCATAATCGCCAACTAAATATACATTGAGGTTATTATCAGTTTTTATATCGTACCCCGCACCATTTCCTAAAGCAGGCAGATACCATTTTAATATACCATTGCTATCATACTTGTCAATGTAAATACCGTTTATATCACCGGTGGTAAAAGTATTGTCTTCGTTATCTCTTGCAAAACCATAATTATAATCAGTTCCACCTGTGGCAGCATGTGGAGCAAACCAAATAAAATTTCCGGCGCTATCCATTTTGGCTGAAAAAACCGAGCCTTCCCCTATCGCCGGCGGCGTAGTTAAGGTTGTTGTTCTTCCTAAAGTCATGGTTCCGCCATATCTGCCGCTTATATAAATACTGCCCCTGGGGCTACATGATATACCTTTTGATTCCACGTAGCACCCTCCACCAATCTCAGTTTGCGCCCACAACCAATGCGGCACTTGCGCGTAAATGGGTTTACAACAAACAGAAATTAATAACAGTAAAAATATTTTTTTCATAAAAAATTAATTTTGGTTAACCGCAGAGAAAAATGCCTCATCAAGGAAAACAAATTTACAAAAATTTGACATTAGTAGATAGCAAAAAACCATTTTTATAGCTCTATTCTAATTAGAAATACGTTAGTTATAAATATAACTCGTTATAACATTATCAACTTACCTAATTAAAACAACTTACCCGTATTGGATAGAATTACAGGCTCTTTTAATTTTAGTTTACATACCTCATTAATTTTTTTTACGGCATATAATGACAATTCAGGAGAATTGATTTCTTCATGGCTATGAATAAAAAAGTAGATGGTAGTTATGCCATTTTTTATCCACTCTTTTATTTTTTTAGCCCATTCATCCATTCGTTCAAAATCGGTAGGGTGTAAGTTATTGGCAACAAAACGAATAAAAGCCACTTGGTTTGTAAGGGTTTGATGAACACAATCGCGCCTGCCGGCAGTATCAGTAATTACGGTACCGATATTTAACTTATTAAGAGTCTCACATAATTCTACGTCTAATCCATCTTTAGTAAACCAATCTTTATGTCTCACTTCAAGGCAAACTTTAAAATCACGAGGAAGAGCAGTTAAATATTTTATCAGGATTTCCTTTCTCGTAGGAGAGAAATTTTCAGACAGTTGCAAAAAACTGTGGCCGAGTTTGCCATCAAATGCATTCATACCCTTTAAAAACAGATCGGTTTCACGTTCTGCATTTTTAAGCTGCCTGAAATGAGAGATCTGCTGGGTAAACTTTGGGCAAAAGCGAAAATCCTTATCTGCCAGGGATGCCCAGCCTTTAATTACTGAATCGGGTTGAAGCCCGTAAAACATGGCATTTAACTCTATACAATTATAATGTTGAGTATAGTTTTTTAAAAAATCTTTTGCTTTGGTTCCTTTTGGGTAAAGCTTTCCTATCCAATCGGGCCGGCCCCATTTGGCGCAGCCCACATATACCTGTGGCGCTTTAGCCTTTTTAGTTTTTAATTTGCTAAATAGTTTTTTTGTAAATGGCGAATCGCCGGGTAAAGACAAATCAAGTGATTCAATATTTTCTATATGGCCAAAATCCATGGTTTAATTTGTGTAAATCAAAAGTACTGATATTGCAGATAAGTTTTGACATGTTTTTATTTAATTTCTCTTTATTAACTTCATCGTTCTTTATTTACATAAATGCTACGAAATCATTTTTACAGGATCAGATTTTTAATAATAGGGCTATCTCTCATTTGCTATGCAAATACAGGTTTTGCTCAAACCATTCATACATCAGGTAGCACCATAATTGGTGTGTGTGGAGATACAATTACTTTACGCGGCATTGATTACGCACCGTTTGATTGGGGATATGATAGCACACAACTTTATCTTAATCAAATAGCTAAAACAGGAGCTAATGTGGTTCGAATGCCCTGGTACGACACTTCTTCTGCACCTTATTATACCTATCCACTACTTGATACAGCTATTAATCACTGCATTCAAAATAAGATGATACCGGTTATTGTTTTAATGGATATTACATGTGATAATGACTATCATGCCTTACTCACTTTGGCACAATGGTATACCACACCACAGGTAACACAAATTATCAATAAATACAAAAGCAGCTTAATAATAGATATTGCTAATGAAGCAGGTTATGTAACTTGGGATAATGACCCCACAACAGCGTTACAAACCTATAAAAATACCTACGATTCTATAACACACCTCTTACGCAATGCCAACATCACTATACCCATAATGATTGATGCACCGGATTGTGGCACGAATATTAATGTATTTGATTCTGTTGCTACCAATATTGTTAGCAGCGACCCATTGCATAATGTTTTGTTTAGTGCCCATGCCTATTGGTATGCTTACGCTAATAATGATTCAGCAACAATGCTGGGGATATTGCAAAATGCTAAAGCAGCAAATTATCCCCTGGTGCTTGGCGAAATTGCAAATTACCAGGATGGCAATACGACTTGTGAATATGCGCTCAACTATACTTCTCTTCTACACATCTGCCAAAATTTGAACATTGGCTGGTTAGCATGGAGTTGGAACAATGATATATGTGCAAGCAGACAGCTTTCTAATGACGGATCATTTGCCAGCCTTTCATCCTATGGAAATGATATTGTAAACAATTCTGATTACGGACTTAGCACAACCGCAAAGTTGACAACATATTTATATAATAACCAAGGCAGTTGTGTAACAACAGGCATATCATTAGTATCACAAAGCGAGCTTTGTTTTATTTATTATGAAAATGGAACAGCTTATTTAAGATCACAATCAAATGTAATTCTCCAAATTCAAATAATGGATATAATGGGACGATGTGTTGAAAAAACAATTCTAAATCCGAATAAAAATCTATTACTGATAAATAATAATACCGTAGGGTTATATTTAGTTAGAGCTACCTCAAACAATAAAACCTGGAGCAGTAAATTTATTAACTGATAGTATTCGGGCTTTCCTGTTCCCCGTCTTTTTTAAAAATCCGTTTAGTACCATCATACATTTCATACTTTACAAAACGACATTCTAATTGTCCGTTATAAACAGGAATTTTACGCGATGGTTTTAACCTCACATTTTTCAGGGCATCTTTGTTGGCGCTTATTATCCAGCAATCGTAGCCGCTAAAATGTTTCTTAAATGAATCGCCAATACTTTTATAAAGCTCTTCAATATTGTCCTTATGCATTCGTTCGCCATAAGGCGGGTTAACTACCACTGTACCTCTACCTTCCGGCGCTTCAAAATCTTTTATATCACATTCACGAATGTGCACCATATCTTCAACCCGGGCCAGTTTTACATTTTCTTTCGCAATTCGTGCTACGTTGTGCGATAGTTCGCCACCATATAACTTTGGCGTGTCAGAATATATTTTAGAAATAGCAGACTCATAAATAGTTTTCCAAAGTAATTCATCGTAAGCTAAAAAACGGCGCCAGTGCATAAAACCAAAATCTTGTTTGTAATAACCGGGTGGTATGTTGGCAGCAATTAAAGCAGCTTCAATCAGTAATGTTCCCGAGCCACACATAGGGTCAATAAAATTACTGCGCTTATCCCAACCGCTTAATAAAACCAATCCGGCAGCTAAGGCTTCATTAATAGGAGCCAGGTTAGTTTTATCCCTGTAACCACGTTTGTGCAAACTTTCACCCGAACTGTCTATTGCCACGCTGCATTTATTATCGTAGACATGAATATTTAATCGCAATGTTGGGTTCTCCAGATTTACACTTGGGCGTTTACCATGTTTTTCACGAAACTGATCGGCAATGGCATCTTTTGTTTTTTGCGAAATATATTGTGAGTGGGTAAAGAGCCTGGTATTCAAAACACAATCAATAGCTAGTGTTTCATCTACACTCATATATTGTTCCCAATCTATTTTCTTAATGGCATCATAAAGGCTTTGCTCATCGGTCAATTCAAACTCGGCAATAGTAACAAGCACACGCAAGGCTGTTCGCAAACCCAGGTTGCATTTATATATAAAACCCAGGTCGCCGGTAAAACTTACAGCGCGGTTGTGTTTAACAATATCGCGCGCGCCTAACTTTAACAGTTCACTACCTAATACATCCTCTAAACCAAAAAATGTTTTGGCTAAAAGTTTAAGTTCACCCGGTAATATATCCATACCCCTCAAAATTAGGTATTACTTGTCGCCTATTACAATTCCGTCAACCAATTGTTGCTGGTATTTTTTTCTTATAGTTTCGCCAATGGGTGTTGGTGTGCCGTCATCGTCAATACGCACAAAGGTTATAGATGTGGTACATACCGTTGTTTCCTCACCGCTATACAAACTATATTTAAGCACTTCTATATTTAAAGTGATGGAAGTTGTGCCCAGTGATGCTACTTCACCATAAATACGTAAATGGCTGCCCGATTTTAAGGGCTTTTTAAACAACAGCTCACCCACCCTTACCGTTACCAGGTTGGGAGTGCAGCAATATTCAGTGGCGTAAGATGCCGCCGCCTCATCAATCCATGCCATTAATATGCCACCAAACAGGTTACCGTGTATACCGATATCCCTTGCCATGCATATTCTTTTTGCTATAATTTTCATTTTATTTAACGTTACACTATGTTACTAAAGAAAAAAGCCCCTCGTTGTTAGTGAAGGGCTTTCAGTTTATCATCAATTATATTTTATTTGACAGAATAATAGAATGCGCCTTCGCCATAACAATGCCCCTGCATTGAACAGCAACCCATCATGTGTTTATATTTATGTATTGATACCATTTCGGTTGCAAATATACGAACTAAATTCAGATGTCATATTATCTTACCCTTAATTTTCTACTAATTTAATAGATTTTTAAACTCCCTCCTTATTAATGTAAAAAGGGTTGGCTTGCGCCGTTGGGGTTATCACCAGTTCATTAATACAAACGTGCTGCGGCAAGCTTAAACAATACCTAACCACCTCTGCAATATCTTCAGCATCAAGGGCTTTAAGGCCCTGGTAGGTTTGTTTGGCACGGCCGGCATCGCCCTTAAAACGCACCAGCGAAAACTCCGTTTCTGCCAGCCCGGGTAAAATTTGGGTTACCCTAATGTTATTTTTCAGCAGGTCAATGCGCATGGCCTGGCTTATGGCATCCACAGCGAATTTAGTGGCGCAATAAATATTTCCTCTTTCGTAAACATAATGCCCTGCTACCGAACCAATATTAAATACATAGCCACTGTTGCGTTTTACCATAAGCGGCAACACTGCTCGCGAAACATTTAATAATCCTTTTACATTAGTATCAATCATTTTATCCCAATCTTCAGGGTCGCCGTCTTGTAATAGCGACAGACCGCTTGCTAAGCCGGCATTATTTACCAGCACATCTATGTTTTTCCATTCGGCAGGTATTGATTCAATGGCTTCATTAGTGGCTTTGCGGTTGCGCACATCAAAACAAAGCGATAAAACTTTTTTTTCGTTTTTTTTCAATTCATTTTCCAGCTCGTCTAATCGTTCTTTTCGCCGCCCGGTAATAATACAGTCATAATTATTTTTTGAAAGCGTTTGAGCGATGGCTTTTCCAAATCCTGAGGTGGCGCCGGTAATGAGTGCAATGGGCATAATGGTAATATTTAATGATGGTTAAAATTAGCAAGTAAAAGAAAGACTAAGATGAAAAAAAATAAAATTAATTTCCTGACAAATTTTTTCTTAATTACCTCATTATCAAATAATTTGGATAAAGGTGTAAGGAACTTACTGTTTTTGTTTTAACCATTACGATATTTGATTTTTTTGTAACCATTTACCATCAAAGTTAAACTATGAAATAACAGGATGAGAAAAGTTGGGACAGAAAGTTTTTATTAGCAATAAATTCATTAATTTTATTAATATATTTTTAATCTGTTTT
>Ga0302274_10004982_pt1 | contig 11404 bp, 9 predicted proteins | sample III_Bog_N2_1_FD_198755 | JGI IMG/M metagenome (GOLD analysis project Ga0302274, IMG submission 198755) | Peat permafrost microbial communities from Stordalen Mire near Abisko, Sweden - III_Bog_N2_1 | ecosystem: Environmental > Terrestrial > Soil > Wetlands > Peat | place: Sweden: Abisko...
TGCTGCGCCGCAGGCCGAGGCAGAGCAGATTTTCTCTCCCAAAGCCCGGCGGCACGTCGTTCAGCTCTTTCAAAGCGGCATTTTTCCGGGCCGGACGGCCTTCAAGGATATTGAAGTAATCCGGGCAGCGCTCCAGCAATTTCTGCAAGCTCGGCGCCGCTTCCTTGGTCAGCAGAACCGCATCGAGGCCACGCACGGAAAACAGCGACTCCGGTCTATCGATCATCATTGCATTTTCGCATGGTTGCCGGTGTTTCCCAAAATCCGAACCGTTTTGCAACGCCTAGCCACTGGATTGCCACCATGCGGCGGTTGAACGGCTGGCGCGGGGAAATCCGCCGCCTGCGCGCCACCTATTCGGACATGCACGGAAAAATGCCAAACCTGTTCCGGCCGCGCTGCTTTACCGAGAAGATGCAATGGCGGAAGCTGTTCGACCGCAACCCGGCATTCAGCCTGTTTTGCGACAAACTCGCCACACGAGACTTCGTGGCCGCGCGCGCCGGCGTGGACTATGTGGTCCCGCTTTTCTGGACCGGGACGGCTGAGGAAATTCCGTTCGACAGGCTGACGCCACCCTATTTTTTGAAAAGCACGCATGCCAGCGCGCAGGTGGCATCCGTGACCGCCGAGGGACCGGACCCGCAGACGCTGCAGGCGCAAGCGTCGGCCTGGCTGCAAACCTGCTATTTCGAGCAAAGCGGCGAGCCTGGCTACAAAGGCGTTCCGCGGCGTTTGCTGGCGGAGCAAACCATGTTCGCAGGTGACGGTCAGCCGCCGGAGGAACGCCGCCTGTTCGTCTTCGACGGCAAGGTTCAGATCATCAACACGGTCTTCGTTGAGGCAGGAAAACTCCGCAATGGCGCCTTCCATACACGGGATTGGAAAAGACTGGACTGGCATTTCACCCGCTTTGTAGCGCGCGATTTTCCGCAACCCTTGCGCCTGGCCGAGATGATCCGCATCGCCGAACTGCTGGGCGCCGGGATCGACCATATCCGTGTCGATATTTTCGATTGCAGCGAAAAATTTTTCGTCGGCGAACTAACACCGTATTCCTGGGGTGGTTTTGCGCATTTCAGCCCCAAAGCCGCGGATTTAGCCTTCGGAAAATTCTGGCAACTGCGCGCGCCGCTTCTGCGCGCCATCGCAGCCCTATTGTTCACCGCACCGCCCGTCCGCAAATAGCTACGGCTCCCTCCTAGGACAGAAGGAGCCGTTTTCAGAACGACCTCAATGAACGAAGCCGCTCTAAGGGCGGCGTTTTTTTGAGCTTTAAAAGGTGATGGCGGATGGTCGGCTGAACTGCCACAAGGCAGGGCCGGAAAGAAGGCAACAACCAACCATCCACCATGAAGACGAAAGGAAAACTAAAAGAGAGCATTTTGCAAGGTATGAAGGAGATGCAGAGCACCGAGAGAGTGTTTTCTGAACTATCGACTTCTTTTAGATAACGAGTGCTCCATCCGCTACGCCCCTGAACATCAATTTGGTAAAGACGGCCGCGCTGGGAAGCTCCGTCCATCGACGAAACTTCCTCTCATTTTCAGCACGAGATCCCACGCGTCAGAATAGAGGCTACAGCTTCGCCAGAATTCCGTTGAAGGTCTGGCTCGGACGCAGGACGGCGTTGGCCTTGGCCTCGTCGGGGAGATAATAGCCGCCGATCTCCGTGGGTTTACCCTGAACCGCAACGAGTTCCCCGACAATTTTGGCTTCGTTGGCCGTTAAGGCCTCGGCGATCGGAGTGAAGAGGGCTTTCAATTCCGGATCAGCATTCTGTGCGGCGAGAGCCTGTGCCCAATAGAGTGCCAGGTAGAAGTGACTCCCCCGGTTGTCGATGGTGCCGAGCTTGCGTCCGGGGGATTTGTCATTTTCCAAAAACTTGCCGGTGGCGGCATCCAGGGCCTCGGCAAGCACCTTGGCCTTGGGATTGCCAAAGGTTTCGCTGATGTGCTCCAAGGAAGGAGTCAGGGCAAAGAACTCTCCGAGGGAATCCCAGCGGAGGTAGTTGTCCTCCAGGAACTGCTGCACGTGCTTCGGAGCACTGCCTCCAGCGCCGGTTTCGAAGAGTCCCCCGCCGTTCATCAGGGGAACGATGGAGAGCATCTTGGCACTGGTGCCGACTTCGAGAATCGGGAAGAGGTCGGTGAGGTAATCCCTGAGGACATTGCCGGTGACCGAAATGGTGTCCTTGCCCTGCACGAGGCGTTCCAAGGTAAAGGTAGTAGCCTCGGCGGGAGGGAGGATGCGGATGTCGAGGCCCGCGGTGTCATGATCGGCAAGGTAGGTCTTCACCTTCGCGATGATCTGGGCGTCGTGGGCACGCTTTTCATCCAGCCAGAAGAGAGCCGTGTCTCCAGTTGCCCGGGCACGCTTCACGGCCAGTTTCACCCAGTCCTGGATCGGGGCGTCCTTGGTCTGGCAGGCACGCCAGATGTCACCAGCTTCCACAGTCTGCTCGATCAACACTTTCCCCTCGGAATCGGTGACGCGAACGACACCATTGAACGGAATTTCAAAGGTCTTGTTGTGCGATCCATACTCCTCGGCCGCCTGGGCCATGAGTCCGACATTCGGAACCGACCCGATCGTTCTGGGATCGAGAGCTCCATGCTTTTTCGAGAAATCGATGACGGCCTGATAGACTCCGGCGTAAGAGCTGTCGGGAATCACGGCCAGTGTGTCCCGGGTCTTCCCCTCGGCATCCCACATCTTGCCCCCGGCGCGGATCATGGCCGGCATGGAGGCATCGACAATGACATCGCTCGGCACATGGAGGTTGGTGATGCCCTTGTCGGAGTTGACCATCGCAAGAGCGGGGCCGTTCGCATAGGCGGCTTCAATATCGGCTTCAATGGCCGCCTTCCGGTCGGCTGGAAGCGTCTGGATCTTGGCAACGAGATCACCGAAGCCGTTCTTGAAATCAACACCCAGCTCCTTGAGGACGGCCCCATGCCTGGCCAGCAGATCCTTGAAGAACACCCCGACCGCGTGGCCGAAAATGATCGGATCGGAGACCTTCATCATGGTCGCTTTCAGGTGCAGGGAGAAAAGAACGCCCTCCGTCCTGGCCTTGGCAATCTGCTCGTCAAGGAACGCGAGGAGTGCCTTCTTGCTCAGGAGCGTGCCGTCGAGGATTTCCCCGGCCTTGAGGGGGGTCTTCTCCTTGAGCACCTTGACCGAGCCGTCGGTGCCGATGAGTTCGATTTTCACCTCGGTCGCGGCGGGAACGGTGAGGGACTGCTCATTGGAGAAAAAGTCGTTCCCGCCCATCGTGCCGACGCTCGTCTTGGAATCCGGAGACCACGCGCCCATGGAATGGGGATGTTTGCGGGCATACTCCTTGACGGCCTTCGGGGCACGACGGTCGGAGTTCCCCTCGCGCAGGACAGGGTTCACCGCGCTCCCCTTGATCTTGTCATACCGGGCCTGGATTTCCTTCTCCTGCTCGGTGGCGGGGTTATCCGGGTAATCGGGAAGCTTGTAGCCCTTGGACTGCAACTCCGCGATGGCCGCCTTGAGCTGCGGCAATGAGGCGCTGATATTCGGCAGTTTGATGATGTTCGCCTCGGGTTGGAGCGTCCAGGCACCCAACTCGGCAAGCGCGTCGGGAATTTGCTGATCCTCGGTCAGCACATCAGAAAATGCGGAGATGATCCGGCCAGCCAGTGAGATGTCCCTGAGCTCCACCGCGATACCGGCATGCTTCGTAAAGGCCTGCACAATCGGCAGAAAAGAGTATGTGGCGAGCGCGGGAGCCTCGTCGGTCTTGGTGTAGAGAATGGTGGGCAGCTTGGACATAGGAAGAATTTATAATGGAGAAATTGTGCAGGTCGATCAGAAGGAGCAAAAATTATACCCGATTGGAATTCGTGAAATCCTTTTGCCCGGAGAACCATCACCCGCTAGGGTAGTACGGCTATGGGTAAAACGCTTCTCGATAAAGTCTGGGAGGAACACACTGTTCGCACTCTCCCGGACGGACGGACTCAACTGCTGATCGGCACGCATCTCATTCACGAGGTCACGAGCCCGCAGGCCTTCGGCATGCTCCGCGATCTCGGCCTCAAGGTTCTTTATCCAGCCCGCACGTTCGCCACCGTCGATCATATCGTGCCGACCGACCAGCGCCAGGAGCCCTTCTCCGATCCCCTCGCCGACGCGATGGTCAAGGAACTGCGCAAGAACTGCGCCGACACCGGAGTCACCTTTTTTGACCTTCCCAGCGGGAAACAGGGCATTGTCCACATCGTCGGCCCCGAGCAGGGAATCACCCAGCCCGGCACGACCATTGCCTGCGGCGATTCCCATACCTCCACCCATGGAGCCTTCGGGGCCATTGCCTTCGGCATCGGCACCAGCCAGGTGCGCGATGTCCTTGCAACCCAGACGATGGCTATTGGAAAGCCGAAAGTGCGACGCATCAATGTGGATGGCAAACTCGCCCCCGGCGTCTATGCCAAGGATGTCATCCTGCATATCATCCGCCACCTCGGAGTGAACGGAGGGATCGGCTACGCCTATGAATACGGCGGTTCGACCTTTGACAATTTCACCCAGGAGGAGCGGATGACCGTCTGCAACATGTCGATCGAGGGGGGTGCCCGCGTCGGCTATGTGAACCCCGACGAGACCACCTTCGAGTATCTGAGGGGCCGCCCCTACAGCCCCAAGGGCGCTGCCTGGGATGAAGCCGTTGCCCGCTGGAAGGCCACGGCATCCGATCCCGATGCGGTCTATGACGATGTGATCCATTTCAAGGCGGAGGAGATCCTCCCCACCGTCACCTGGGGCATCACGCCCGGCCAGGCCATCTTCATCGACGAGGCGATTCCCGATCCGGAGAACCTGCCGGAAAAAGACCGGGCCACGGCACGCGAAGCCATCGAGCACATGAAGCTGACCAGCGGCGCCCCGCTGCGCGGCACCAAGATCGATGTCGCCTTCCTCGGAAGCTGTACCAACGGACGCCTCTCGGATCTTCAGGAGGTGGCCAAATATTTGCGCGGGCGCAAGGTAGCCCCGGGCGTCAAGGCCATCGTTGTTCCCGGCTCCCAGGGAGTCGCAGCGATCGCCGAAAAGCTGGGCCTCGCAGAGATCTTTCGCGAGGCGGGATTTGAATGGCGAGGCGCGGGCTGCTCCATGTGCCTGGGTATGAATCCCGACAAACTCGTCGGTGATCAGCTCTGCGCGAGCTCCAGTAATCGCAATTTCAAGGGCCGTCAGGGCAGCCCCACGGGCCGCACCATGCTCATGAGCCCGCTGATGGTCGCGGCAGCCGCCCTCACCGGCGAGGTAAGCGACGCCAGAGAAATCTTCTCCATTCATTAGCCCTTTAGCTTTTCCTCTTCACGCCTTCTAACCGAAAAACTGGCACATGCAAAAAGCTAACAAACCCATGAATCTTGGCACTTCCCCTCTTTCAGCGTTTCAGTGTTTTAGCGTTTCAGATTTTTCCCCATCCACCTTCTAACCGAAAAACTGACACTCTGAAATTTTAGCTTGTCCCACTTCCCACTTTCCCACCTTTTCCCCTTCCCATGGCACTGCAAAAAATTACCCAAGTCACCGGCCGCGGCGTCTACATCCCCGGCGATGACATCGACACCGACCGGATCATTCCAGCCCGCTTCATGAAGTGCGTCACCTTTGACGGGCTTGGCGAATTCGCCTTTGCCGACGCCCGCATCGCCGACAAAAATGCCGGACGCGTCCACCCTCTTGACGATCCCCGCTTTGAAGGCGCCACGATCCTTCTCTCGGGTTCCAACTTCGGCTGCGGCAGTTCGCGCGAACATGCCCCGCAGGCCCTCTACCGTTTCGGTCACCGCGCCGTCATCGCCGAGAGCTTCGCCGAGATTTTCTTCGGAAACTCCACGACCCTCGGGGTCCCCTGCGTGAAGGTCTCGCAGCAGGACATCGCCGGTCTTGCCTCCATCATCGAGGACGATCCGGCGGCGCTGATCACCATTGATCTGACGGAAAATAAAGTCACGGTCGCCGATGTCGATTTCAGCGCGGAAATCAGCATCCCCGGCCACGCCCGCGAAGCACTCACCACCGGTCGATGGGATTCCATCGCCGATCTGGTGGACGGACTGGACGAAGTCCGCACGCGCGTGGCGGCCATCCCCTACCTTGCCGGTGTGTAAAAACACACCTCATCAGTAGGCTTTCAATCGACTTTGGGTCAAACCTCACCCGTTGCTGCCTGTAACTATTTTTCAAATTAAGAGCGCAACTCGAGGCGAGGAAAATAAAGAGTCTCGCGCAGAACCAAGCCGCTGGGAAGCGGCGCGGAAGACTGTGACGAAGTCACAGCCCCTTTAGGGGCGGCACCGCTTGCAGGGAAGCAAGTACCGTCAAGCGCAGTGACGCAGAGATATAGAATCCGAAGATGGCGAGGCCACCCGATTTGCGTTGAGTTTGGTCTCCTCCTCTATACCCATTGGACTCCATCATCCCCTCGGCGTCTCTGCGTCTCAGCGGGAGATTCCCTCCTTTTCACCAATACCCAGCGTTTTCTGAAATCAGATCCTCGGGGCCGTGATGCCGCGCTGCTTCATGTACTTGCCGCCCCGGTCGGCATAACTCACCTCGCACGGTTCATCGGCTGCGAAGAAGACCACCTGGGCCAACCCCTCGTTGGCGTAGATCTTGGCGGGAAGCGGCGTGGTGTTCGAAATCTCGAGGGTGACATGACCCTCCCATTCCGGCTCGAACGGCGTGACATTCACGATGATGCCGCAGCGCGCATAGGTTGATTTGCCGACACAGATGGTCAGGACATCGCGGGGAATGCGGAAGTATTCGATGCTGCGTGCCAGCGCGAACGAATTGGGCGGCACGATGCAGACATCGGTCTTGAGATCGACAAAGGACTTCTCGTCGAATTCCTTCGGATCCACCAGCGCGCTATACACATTGGTGAAGACCTTGAACTCGTCCGCCACGCGCAGGTCATAGCCGTAGCTTGAGAGCCCGTAGCTGATGAGATGGCGGCCTTCGTCGGAGCGCACCTGGCGTTCCACAAACGGCTCGATCATCCCGTGTTCCAGTGACATTTTGCGAATCCAGCGATCGGAGCGAACAGACATGCCCGTGAAAATAGCGGATCGCGATTCTGGTGCCATCGTAAAATTGTCATTTGAGATTCAATTTTTCTCGTCCCCTATCGGGCAGCGCCTAAAACAGTCTTCGTGCTGAACTATCTCTGGCTCGGGTTGATTCTCTGCGGTGTCGTTCTCGGTGTGGTGAACGGACATGCCGAAGCCGTGACCACGGCCGCATTCGATGCCTGCAAATCCTCCCTCCTGACCATCGCCCTCCCGTTGGGGGCCATCATGGCCTTCTGGCTCGGCATCATGCGCCTCGCCGAGAAATCAGGGGCCGTCGAGCACCTCTCCTCCCTGCTGCGTCCGCTGCTTATCAGACTCTTTCCCGAAGTCCCCGCCGGTCATCCCGCCATGGGGGCCATGGTCATGAATATCGCCGCCAACATGCTCGGACTCGGCAACGCCGCCACGTCTCTCGGACTGCGGGCCATGCAGGATCTGGAATCGCTCAATGAACGGCCCGGCACCGCCTCCAATGCCATGTGCACCTTCCTTGCCATCAACACCAGCTCCGTCCAGCTCATCCCCTCCACCGCCGTCGGCATCCTCGCCGCCGCCGGAGCCACCCATCCGGCAGCCATCATCGGCACCGCCTTTGTCGCCACCTGCTGCTCCTTCCTCACCGGCATCACCTCGGTGAAGCTCCTCCAACGCCTCCCCATGTTTGCCCTGCCACCTGTGGATCCCTCACAGAAAAAAGGTCGGCCTAAACAAGAAACCACTGGGACTAGCGATGGGGCCGCTCCGGCTGATCCTGCGTCCCATTCCCCCCTGCCCATCTGGAAAAAAATCCTGCTCCTCGTCTATTCCGCCCTCTTCGTCTGGGCCATCAGCCGCCTTGTTGCCGCCCCGCACTCAGCTTCCTTCCTCATTGCCCTGATCCAGTCGGTCTCGCTCGTCGCGGTTCCGTTCCTGATCGGCTTCTTCCCTCTCTATGCCTCCCTGCGCGGCATCTCCGTTTATGAGGAATTCATCGAAGGAGCCAAGGAAGGCCTCCAGACCGCATTCCGCATCTTCCCCTACCTCGTCGCGATTCTTGTCGCCGTCGGCGTCTTCCGTGCAGCCGGGGGTATCGACCTTCTCAGCCGCTTGCTGGCCCCCTTGCTCGATCTCATCGGTCTTCCAACCCAACTCCTTCCGCTGGTGCTGGTGCGCCCCATGAGCGGCAGCGCCGCCACGGGACTCTTCGCCGAAATCGTGAAAAGCTGCGGGCCCGACAGCTATGCGGCCCAGCTTGCCGGAACCATCCTCGGCGGAACCGAGACCACCCTCTATGTCCTAGCCGTCTATTTCGGTTCGGTCGCGATCCGCAGGAGCCGCCACGCGCTTGCGGCGGGCTTACTGGCCGACACCGCCGGAGTCGCAGCCTCCCTGATCATCTGCCGGTTGGTGTTTAAGAATTGATTGAAGGGATTGTTCGCAAGAATCCTTGCTTGTCACTTTGTAAGTTCTTTCTCCGGGTTACGTCTTTTGAAATTGGATTGTAGGGAAGAAAGGAGTCTCGCGCAGGGACGCAGAGATTTTGGTCCTGAGGACGGAAAGGTCGCCGGATAGGCTTTAAACCTAGAAACAGTAATGGGACATTTTTGACAGGATGAACAAGATGAACAGAATGGAGTTACAGAAAAATCATCCATCACCCGGCGGGTGAATAGACGTTTACTTGCAAGTCTCTTTTCTTCAATCCTGGAAATTCTGTTCATCCTGTCCATTTTCCCTTTTAGGTTAAGTTTGTTTTTCTCCGTGATGCCGATCCATCAACTAGCCCCCTCTGCGCCTCTGCGTCTCTGCGCGAAAAAATAGAAACTTTCGCGGCTTGAGAACGGAGAGAAACTCCCCGGAGAAAATGTCTGCAAATTTTTCTGGCAGCAGTTGTGGTGCTGACGGAACTTTTTCCTTTGCTACTACAAGATCTTGTGGTGAATTCGTGATCGGAGACTAAAGACCGCCCGATGAATTGCCCCAAATGCTCGACCATCGAAGACAAGGTCATCGACTCGCGGCTGTCCAAGGACGGCACCAGCATCCGCCGTCGCCGGGAATGCCTCGCCTGCGAAACCCGCTTCACGACCTACGAGCAGATCGAACGCGTCGAGCTCCTGGCCGTGAAACGCGATGGCCGTCGGGAACCCTTTGACCGTCAGAAGCTTCTCTCCAGCTTCATCAAGGCCTGCGAAAAGCGCCCCATTTCCATCACGATCATGGAGGATTCCGTGAATGCGATCATCGTGGAATTTGAAACAGCCCAGGAGCGGGAAATCCCGACCAAGGTCATCGGCGCCAGGGTCATGGATCGCCTCCATGGCATCGACCCGGTGGCCTATGTGCGCTTTGCCTCCGTCTACCGCCGCTTCGAGGACATCGGGGAATTCATCGAGGAAATTCAATCCCTGGAACGCCGGGCCCCGGTGTCGGAAGATCAAAAAGAACTTTTCCAAAAACTCCCATGATTGCCTTTCTCGATGGAATGCCCCTGGTCGCCCTTCCCAACGGGAGAAACACCACCTTCGACAAACGTTGGGTCACCGACTCCCTGCGGCAGGCGGCGCACGAGGCAGGACACCATCAATGGTGGCTGGCCGAGCACATCGCCGAGAGTCTCTCGGTCTATCTCAAACGGGATTTTGACGAGAATTTAGTTCCCGTGATCAATCTCCAGGAGGCCGTTCTCGATGTGCTGCAAAACCTCGGATTTGAGGATGTGGCCGGCCATTTCCAGCTCTCCGACCCGCCTGTCCGCCTCTCGCTCAAGGAACTGGCCCTGGAAGCGGGAGAGGGTTACGAACTGGCGTTTTTTGGAATCCTGGGAGACCACCTCCAGCGCGTTAGCCGATCCCGTTCCCTGCGTTTGGAAATCTACGATCTCCCCGACTGCCTCCGGATGCTCTCCGGAAACAGGCGCCGGGGCCATCGCGAAGTCCTTCGGGAAGAAATCGTCGATTTCGTCCGCGAGTACGGTCATGCGGCGGGAACCCACCGGCAGGAAAAGGCGTTGGAAATCCAACTCCAATGACCCTCTTCGAAAAAATCGCCTCGCGGGAAATCCCCGCGGTCATCATCGCCGAGGGAGAGGATTGGATCGCCTTCCGGGATATTGCACCCCAGGCTCCCGTTCACTTTCTCGTGGTGCCGAAAAGATGCATCCCCCGACTGAATGAAGCCCTGCCATCCGACTCTCCTCTGCTCGGAACGCTGCTCCTCGCGGCGGCGGCGACGGCGAGGCAGGAGGGACTCGGAGAATCCGGCTACCGGGTCGTCATCAACAATGGTGCCGACGCTGGCGAAAGCGTTCCCCACCTCCACCTGCATATCCTCGGCAAGCGTCAGTTGGAATGGCCGCCGGGTTAGGGGAGAGAAAAGGTGAATAACTGATCTCTGACCTCTGATCTCTGATCTCTGACTTTTTTCAGCCCCTCGACCTCCGACACGCCCCCCGTTCACTTCGTGCTCAAATTTTTAACTCCTCTCCGCTCGCCATGCGCCGACTTTTCGGACAACTTCATCTTGGTTTCTTGCTCGTGTGACGTCCCACCACCCAAGTACGTACAATAATCGCCCCCACGCGATTACGGGCGGCAGCTTGTCAGAAGGCCCGAGAGGGATGAAATTACGGATTTTGGATGACTTCTGATCTCCGACATTTGATCCCTGACCTGCCCCTTCTGACTCAGGTTGGCAGGCCTGGCCGTTGCTTCGCAGCCGTTACGGCATCCTTACTCCCCTCAATCCACAATTCATCATCCACCCTTTTCCCTCCGCTTGGTGCTTTATGTCAGCATTTTAGCTTTTCAGCTTTTTCTTCCCCTCCCATTAGTCCAGCGGACTCCTCACGGCGATTCCCGGCTTATTGAGCACATGCGTATAGATCATCGTCGTCGAGACATCCTTGTGGCCCAGCAAATCCTGAACCGTGCGGATATCGTAGCCCGCCTCCAGCAAATGCGTGGCGAAAGAGTGGCGAAGCGTGTGACAGGTGGCCGGTTTTGAAATCCCACTCACCCTTACTCCGGCCTTCATCGCGCGTTGCAATGCCGTTTCCTGCACATGATGCCGTCTCAATTTCCCGGATCGCGGATCTATCGACTTGGAACGTGATGGAAAAACCCACTGCCATCCCCACTCCCTGGATGCGTTCGAATACTTCCTCGACAAGGCCTCTGGCAAATACACCTCACCATAGCCCTCGCGACTATCCGCCTCCCAGAGAATCCTCACCCGTTTCAAGTGCGCTCCCAGAGCTCCCTTCAACGATTCCGGCAGCATCGTGATACGATCCTTGTCCCCTT
>Ga0302274_10004992_pt1 | contig 11390 bp, 3 predicted proteins | sample III_Bog_N2_1_FD_198755 | JGI IMG/M metagenome (GOLD analysis project Ga0302274, IMG submission 198755) | Peat permafrost microbial communities from Stordalen Mire near Abisko, Sweden - III_Bog_N2_1 | ecosystem: Environmental > Terrestrial > Soil > Wetlands > Peat | place: Sweden: Abisko...
CAAAATATTATGCGATGAATCACAAAGTAAAAGATTTTTATAAGCGAGAGAAAATAAAGTTTTTTGATATATAATAAATATATGGAACAACAAAACGAAACCATTGAACAAGTAGAACAGATAGGCGCTTATAAATCAGCCATAGTTCCGGAAGGATGGCCGGAGTCTACATTCATGAGTATGCAAAAATCCCTTAAAGACCCCGATCGTCAGCGCGGTCTTGTCTTTGAGAATGAGAAGCAGAGAAATGCTATGGCTATCCGTAAAGGATTATCAAAGCCAGGGCAGATTGATTATGGGACTTTGCGCAGAATAGCCATGTCTGTATACGTGGCTCGTATTTGTATTAACTCGTTAAAGTCAAAAATAACAAAGACTAAATGGGTAATCCAACCAATCGACCAACTTAAAAGGAAGTCAGCCAAGGATACCGATAAGAGAATAAAAGAGGTCGAGGATTTCTTTAAGCATCCAAACCAGAATGACGAAACATTCAGAACCCTGCTCGATAAAATGGCAGAGGACTTACTTGTACTCGATGCCGTATCATTGGAAAAAACTAGATATCCAGACGGAACACTAGCAGAGCTTCACTTCGTGGACTCCGCAACAATAAGACCTGTATACGATGAGCATGGAAACCAAGACATTGAAGTACCACTAGATACGAAAGGCGATGACAAAACCTTGCCTGTATCATACCTGCAAATTCTGAACAACTCTCAGTATGGTGGACCAGAAAGTGGAGAGATAGCCGCAGCTTGGCCAAAGAAAGACTTCATACACTTCCATATGCATCCGCAAGGGTCAATGGAATCATTTGGTTATGGGCTATCGCCATTAGAGGGAGTCATGTCCGTAGTGTCCAACTTGCTAAACAGCGATAATTTTAATAGCACATACTTCGAAGAAGGAGCATTCCCTCCTGTTATTTTGAACATAGTCGGGCAGATGAATCAACGCGATATGGAATCGTTCAAGGAATACTTCTATCAAGAGCTGTCGGGCAATTTTCATAGACCAGCACTTCTGGCCAGTCAGCAGAAGTCAGAGGTTATAAATCTTAAAGAATTCAATAACCGTGATATGCAGTTCATGGAGTACACGCTATGGCTTGGAAAAATGCTATGTGCAGCGTACGAAATGAGCCCGGATGACATAGGCATAACAGATACTACAGGGTCGAAGAGCGTATCAGAGGTACAGCGTGACCTATCGCAGGCTAAAGGTTATGGCTCGATACTCGACTTATTCAAACAGGTTTTCAATCAGGAGATTATTTGGAAAGACTTCGGGTACGATGATTTAGAGTTTGAATGGGCAGGTACTGATAATATTGACCCAAAAGATTCCGCAGTCATCCAAGATACAGCATTGAAGAATGGTTCAATGACACTAAACGAGGTAAGGCTTAAAAATGGAGATACACCATTCGGTGAATGGGCAGACAAGCCAATGATACTGACAGGCGAGGGATATCAACCAATAATGCAAGGCGAGAGCGAAGTGGCGAACCCCGATGGCGAGGATGGTCTTGAAGCAAGCGAAGAAAGTAAGGATAACGAAGATAGCGAACCAATTAAGGGAGAGTCAAAGGAAGTTGGTGGAGAAAAACCTTATAAGAACCAGGATAAGGATGACGCTCAGAAAATGCAGAAGAGCCAATTTACAAAAGCCGTATTCACACAGAACGGATATAAGGTTTGGGCAGATGATCGAGGTGTAAGCCAACCGTTCATATTCATGGATATAAGGACAGGGCGCGGAACTGTAATAAAGCCACCAGTAGCAGTAAACCTACAATCGCAGGAGTTGGAAGTTAACCTAACTACAGAGTTATCGCAGATGGGATTAAACGTGATGCCAGTACGAAAAATGACGTACATAGAAGTCGTAAACTCCCTAGCCGTAAACCCAGAGGTAGCTATTGAGTTTCAAGAATATTGCTCCCTAGCCGAAGAGTACGATTCAGAGAAATGGAAAGCTAAATTTGGCGGATCGAGAAAGTTCCCATATTACCTAGTCACTGAGTACGTTGATGGTTTCAGTTTAAACAATCAATTACTTCAGGCAGACATGAAGCGTGACCCTGCAAGTTACATGCAGGCAGTAAAAGACTTGGCCGCACTATGGAGAGCGGAAAAGAGTGCGTTACTAGGTGATCGTAGAGCAGACCAATATATAATCGACCATAACAAGAGAGCGTTCGGATTTGATTATCAATTTGCAAATGACAAAGAGAGATGGGATAGAAGCAAGAATGCTATTCAAGAAGTGCTGACAGGTAATGCGTTGCTAATGGATTTGTTCCTTAAGGAAATTAAAAAGGAACCGACAAGCGTAAAGTCTATTGTAAAAAATATGTTGGAAAAAATAAGTTCATAAAGTGTATAATTAGATAAAGATAATAATTTATTAAAAGGAAAAAAAATGAATCCAGAATTAGAAACAGAGTTAACAGCGTTAGCTGAAAAGTATCAAGTAAATCTTTATGGCAGTGTAGTGTCCGTACAAGGACAAACACCTGTAGAGTTTGTATTTGGAGTAGCTGCTGAGCCAGTAGAGCAGACTGTAGAGCAACCAGCCGATGTACAGGTGGAAACACCAGCACCAGATGCTGAAGTAGCGCCAGAAGCCCAGACAGACACGCAGGCAGAGCCTGTAGTCGAGCCAGCAGTCGAACCCGTAGCTGAACCCGTAGCTGAACCCGTAGCTGAAACAGTTCAGGAAACAGCATCAGAGCAGACCTCAGAACAAACACCAGACGCGCAGGTATAAATAAAAGTAAAAGATTGGTTAGGTAAATAATATGCTTTTTAATGCTCAGAACTTCGCCAAGGCAACAGTTCTACAAGGTTACCTAGCAGGAGATACGAATATAGCACTCGTTGCAGGTCAAGGAGCCCGCTTCGGTGCGACTCCTTTCAATGCTGTATGGTGGAATTCAACAGACTATCCAGACCCAAGCGACGATCCGCTCGTCGAAATTGTAAGAGTTACCGAGAATCTGTCTGATGATTTTACAATCATACGTGCGCAAGAAGGAACGACCGCAACTAATAAAAATATTGCAGGTAAGGTCTATAAGATAATAGCTGGCCTAACAGCCATACAGTGGAATAAATTTTCAACCTTATTTCAGACTGCTAATACAAATCAGGTTGTCTATGTAAATTCTAGCGGTGACCCAACAGGTGGGAATATGGTTACAGGTGAAACAGTATCAGGGAATGGTACATCATTTACATTAGCTTATACGCCTGTAACTGGTACTTTAGCGATTTATGCAAATGGACAAAGACTAAGCGTAGCTACTGGGGATTATACAGTTAGTGGTAAAAATATAAACACAGCAAATTCATGGAGTACCGGGAATATTTTAGCTGATTATATTTATTAAGGAGATTTATGAAAAAAATAATTTTATTTATTTTAATAACAATAGGACTAACAATAGGAATATCGGCTAGTGCTTTAACAGTATTTAATGTCCAACAGGGCGGTACTGGTGTAAGTACTATCACTGGCGTAATTAAAGGGAACGGTATAAGTCCTTTTAGTGTAGCTGGATCAGCAGATGTAATTGCATCTCTTGGATATACTCCTTACAATTCAAGCAATCCCAATAATTATATTGCAAGTACTAATTTATCCGCCACAAATCCGATTACTTATAACTCAAGCACCGGTGCAATAGGTTGGACAAATTCGAATAATTATATCTCAAATATTTCTGGTCAAGATTTAAGTACGGCCAGCAACGCAGTTTCGAAATTTATAAGTTTAGGATCTCTAACAGGGGATTCGCCAATTAGCTATAATTCAACAACCGGTCATATTGGCTTTACCAATCCCGGGTACATAACAGGAAACCAAACTATTACTTTGGGTGGTATTTTATCTGGTTCAGGAAGCACATCAATCACTGCTTCTGCAGCTGCTGGTTATTACATGCCGACAACAACGGATCAAACAAATTGGAACGGCAAACAATCAGCTCTTACTTTCTCAACCGGTTTAACCAATTCGAGCGGAACGGTGACGGTTAATACATCACAAAACATTTCTACGCTTTCAAATTTGACCTCTAATGGGTTAATTAAGACCTCAGGTGGCACCGGAGCATTAAGTATTGCCACAGTTGGCACAGATTATGCCCCAGCGACATCTGGCACGTCTATTCTCAAAGGTAATGGTTCAGGTGGCTTTTCTAACGCTTCAGCAGGTACTGATTATCAGTCTCCTTTAACCTTTTCTGGTAACTTAGTAAATACCTCGGGTACGGTTTCAGATACCTTAATATCGGGTAAATCAGGCGGACAGACTATTATAGGGGGCACTGGTACAACCGACTCTCTTAATTTACAATCAACATCTGGTGTAGGTGCCACAGGTGCGACCATAAACTTCAAAGTAGGGAATAACGGTGCTACTACCGCTATGACTATTTTGAATAACGGCAACGTTGGTATCGGTACAACCTCTCCAACATCTCTCTTCTCAGTAGGTTCAACATCTCAATTCCAAGTAAATACAACAGGAGCAATAGCTGCAGTAACAGGTATAACTACAACAGGTGGATATACTCAATCAGGTGCAGGAACTAATACATTCACAGGTTCTACAACAGCTAATACATTCGCATCATCTGGAGCTACTATCACAGGTGGAAGTATTAACTCTACTCCAATCGGTGCAACGGCTGCATCAACTGGAGCATTTACTACTCTTAGTGCTACAGGACTAGAAACCCTAACCGGTAACATCTCCTTAACATCAGCTACTCCTGTCATAGACTCTACAACAGGTACTCTATCTATCAATACTGTAACTAACAAACCAGTAACCTTTGGAAGTGGTCTGGCTTCCTTTGGTGGAGCAGTAACAATAACTGGTCTTACTACTGCTAACAATTTTGCATCCTCATCAGTAAGCTTAACAGGTGGAACTGAGAGTGGAGTAGCTATCACCACAGGTTCAATCAACAACACTCCAATCGGTGCAACAACAGCTTCAACAGGTAAGTTCACAACAGATCAAGCTACAACATCTGAATCATCTCCATTGTTCAACTCCATTGGTGCAACTGCTCTAAGTATCGATACAGGAGCCACTGGTAGCTATGCTATTAACATTGCTCCAACCAATGCTACATCAATTGTCTTTGGTAACGTAACAACTAATCCTACTTATGCCTTCAACGGTTCAGGAACATTCAGTACATCAACCGGTACTAATACTTTCAACGGTAATGTATCTATCGCATCCGGAAAAACATTTACCCTCGTAGGAACTGGTCTGGCTTCCTTTGGTGGAGCAGTAACATCAACTGGTCTTCTTACTGCATCAAATGGCTTAACAGTATCCGCTGGAACAATTTCTCTTCCAACAACATCAATTGCAAATGCAGCCTTACAAGGTAGCGGAGCTCTAACAGTAACAGCAGGAACTGGTCTTAGCGGGGGAGGCTCAGTAGCTCTTGGCGGTACGACCACGATATCTTTACCTAATACTGGAACAGCTGGAACATATGGATCAGCTACACAAGTCCCTCAAATTACAACTGATGCTCAAGGAAGAATAACCGGAGTAACTCCTGTGACTATCTCCGGAGTTTCTGCAGCCACTGTCCCATGGTCTGGCATACAAAATCCTACGGCAAACCTATCCCTGAGCATGGGTGCATACACCACGACCATGACCTATGGAGCGACTACAGGATCCGGTGTTAACCTCTTCAACCTTACGGATACAGCAAGCAATACCGGGACAGGATACTTAATGAGCCTTGCAACAGCTACAGGTTCAGCTCTTAGTCCTTTATCTGTCTCTGCTAAAGGAATCTCTGCTCTTACAGTATCAGCGGCTGGTCTTACTACTGCTAACAATTTTGCATCCTCATCAGTAAGCTTAACAGGTGGAACTGAGAGTGGAGTAGCTATCACCACAGGTTCAATCAACAACACTCCAATCGGTGCAACAACAGCAAGTACTGGAGCATTTACTACTCTTAGTTCGAGTGGCATAACGAGCTTCACAGGTTCTACAACAGCTAATACATTCGCATCATCTGGAGCTACTATCACAGGTGGAAGTATTAACTCTACTCCAATCGGTGCAACGGCTGCATCAACTGGAGCATTTACTACTCTTAGTGCTAATACATCTGTGACATCTCCAATCTATTATGGTGGCACAGGAGCTTCCTCAACTCTCACATTAAATGGAACATCAAATGGTACACCAAGCAATGCTTATGTTCTTCTTAATCCTGCAGGACAAGGTAATGTCGGTATTAACACTAGCACTCCTGGCAACAAATTAAACGTAGTCAGTGCAGATAACACTCAGGCAACTAACATTGCAAACTTCCAAGCAAACAATCTTACACAAGGAGTAGGAATTGGATACCAAGATGTTAGACAGACAGTTGCAGGACAGAATTTGAATGTCAACGCAAACACTACTGGAGTCCTGTACCTTGGCAACACCAGTACTGGGGGAGTGAACATTGCTGCAGGTGGTGGTAACATCACTTTGCCTTCTGGTGTCTGGCAGAGCAATGGCAACGTCGGTATTGGAACAAACGCTCCAGGACAGAATTTGCAAGTAGGAATTTCTTCTGGAAGTACGGCATCTAATGGTGTGATCAGAGTTGCCGCCACAAACGGCACTACTTCAAATCGTGCATGGGACCTTGGAGTAAGTCAGACAGTATCCCCATATAACTTTTATATTCAAGATACAGGTATGGCCAGTCCGGCATTAACAGTGCAATATGCTACTGGCAACGTCGGTATCGGTACAGTCTCTCCAACATCTCTATTCTCAGTCGGTTCCTCATCTCAATTCCAAGTAAATTCTTCCGGCGCATTAGTTGCCGGTAGCATCGCTTCTGGTTTTGGAACAATACTTACTGGTAACACTATCACTGGTACAACCATAAACGGTACAACAGGAATAAACACTGGAGCAGGTGCAGGAACAAACAGAATTGATGTTAACGGTAACTTAGTAAACATTGGAACTATCTCTTCTGGTGCTATTACTTCTGGCTTAATCAATGGTCAAACAATCAGTAGCTCTGCTAACTTCACAGGCAGTTTAAATGTTGTTGGGACTTTAACTTCTGGCAGTTTGTCTTCTTCGTCGGCAACCATCACTGGTGGATCGATAAATGGAACCATAATTGGCGCTACTACTCCTGCTGCTGGAACATTCACAAACTTAACGACTAATAATCTCGCGGTTACTGGTACGACCACGACTTCTGGTATCACCACTTTGACTGAAACCGGTTACGCTTTGAACTCATCTAGCGCGCAATGGGAAGATATCGGAACTTTGACAATACCTTTATCTCCTGGACCTTTGGGTCAGGTTATGACTTTGCATTATCATGGTGGAAACGGCATAAGTGCCGGCAGTGCGACTCAGCAGGCAAATGATGAAATCCAATTGCGACAGAATAACAATTCTTGTACTCAAGCTGGGTTGAATTGTTTGGACGGATACTTCTATGAATGGGGTGGTGGCAATTCCGAAATTACCAGTGTCAAGGTAAATCAAACCAGTTCATCTCCTTATGTATATGAAGTCTATGCTGATGTGAATCCAAATCAGGAATTGGACAATTGGTCAGTGGATCTTTCTACTGGCGCGACTCCACCGACTTTTGTTTGGAAGATGGCTTTGTCTTCTGGTGCTGGCATCACTGCCGGGGGAGACCCTTCCGGTCTTACCGGTGGTTATATATTGGTCATTTCAAAAACATATAATTTGCAGGATGGTACGTTAGTCGCAACAGGCGGGCAAGTAGGAATTGGTACGGCTTCTCCAAGTTCCTTGTTCTCTGTTGGTTCGTCATCCCAGTTCCAAGTAACTTCTTCTGGTAATATCTCTCTTACTGCCGCATCTCCAGTACTGGATGCCACCGCAGGAACTCTATCCATCAATACAGTAACCAACAAACCGGTGACCTTTGGAACCGGATTAGTTACTGCTAACAACTTTGCATCATCCTCGGTAGCCATTACAGGCGGAGCAATCAACGGAACTTCAATTGGTGTCACAACTGCATCAACAGGAACATTCACAACTGCGAACATTCTTACTCCAACAAATTCTGCGACAGCATTCCAAGTGCAGAATTCTCAAGGTGCTCCAATCTTTACAGTAGATACGACCACTACAAATTATCTGACCAATCCTGGATTTGAAGTAAATACAACTGGATGGGCGATAGATGGCGCGACAAGCATAACCAGGGTAACCACCAACAAATATCATGGTGTAGGATCTTTACAGATCATCAACCCTGCTACGGCAAATACTGGAGCTAAGACTACGGCATTCAATACGGCTTTAGCCTCAACAACTCAATATACATTATCATTCTATGCTCAGCTCTCAAGCGGGACATTCACGACTCTTGTAGCAGGGCACGCTGATAATGGCTCTACAAAAACTGCTTGTACTCTAAACTCCAACACTGTAGTAACAGCAGGATGGAATAGATATTCATGTACCTTCACCACAGGAACAGTATCAGGTACCCCATACATCTACATTGGTCAGTCTGATGCCACAGCAAGAACATTCTTTATTGATGCTGTACAGCTTCAAACTGGTGGGAATGTCACCCCTTACTACATTGGTGCAGAACAACTCCGAGGTGTGGTCAATGCCCCTGCAACATTTGAATCTTTATCTAACTCTACAACAGCCTTCCAAATCCAAGATTCTACTGGGACACAAAACCTCTTAGTTGCTGACACCTTAGATGGAAGAATCGGGATTGGGACGACGACACCGGCTGTGTTATTGAATGTGAAAGGTGGACTTGGTGGTTTGCCAGTTACTTCTGGAACCACTTGGACTTCTACTTTCAGGGTTCAAGCCAGTTCAAACAGTGTAATGGACTTTGGTAATCAAAATACTGGCAACTACGCTGGTTGGATTCAAATGACTGACGGTACTAATGGAGGTGCAACCACATATCCATTGTTGTTAAATCCAAACGGTGGTAATGTCGGAATTGGTTCGACATTCCCAACTACGCCTTTATTTGTACAAACCGCCGCTACTGCCAGTACGCCGACAATATTAACATTAAGCAATCCTTCGACTGTAGGCAGTGGAGAAGCCATAGCTTTGTCTGATTGGGATAATAATGGTCTAATCTCTGCTGGTGGTAATCCTACCAATGGTTATGGCGGCTGGTTACAGTTTCAAACATATAACACATCAAATGTCTTGAATACGGGTATGATGATGTTGAGCAATGGCAACGTCGGAATTGGTACAACTGGAGCACTATCAAAACTTGATGTAAATGGCGGAGAAGCAATTGGTAGCTATGCTGGTGTAAATGCCGCTCCATCAAATGGATTAATAGTGAGTGGCAACGTCGGAATTGGTATAACAACACCAATACGACCACTTACCGTTAGCAGTGAGATGGCAATGATCCCGTCTGGTTATAGTACAGCATATTTTAATGTGAGTGATTCAACTGGGAGTAATGGTAGCAGCCAGATCTTAGACATCAGAGGTTTGGCATCCAACGGTTCAGCAGAAGCAACTCTTGCTCAAATCAGACTAAATGCTAGTTCAGTCCAGGTTCCTAATGGTTATTTCTGTGTGGGTAATGGTTCTGGATGTACGGGATCATATACAAATGGTAGGTTATATAGTATCGGTGCATATGTTGGTTCAGCCGACTATGCTGAAAGTTATATTTCAACGAATTTGAATATGCAGCCTGGAATGTTGGTCACATCTGATTCTCAGAATCCAGGGGATATGGTCGAGACTACAACAACCGCCTATGATACATCTTTGACCGGAGTGATTTCTACCGATCCTGGTGTATTGATTGGTACTACCTCTACTGATAATCCACCTGCGGGAAGCAAGTCTTATCCGATTGCTTTGACTGGACGTGTGCCAGTGTTGGTGACTGACGAGAATGGACCTGTCGAGGTTGGGGACTATCTGACTTCTTCTGCAACAATGCCCGGGTTTGCGATGAAGGCAACTCATACTGGTATTACTATTGGACAAGCGTTGGCTCCGTTTGATGGTACTACCGCTGGAGCTTTGACACAGGTAATCAATGGCGAGACATTCCATACTGGAACATTAACTTTGTTTGTACACGTTGCTTATGAGAATATAAATAACACATACGTGATTGGTTCAGAAGATTTGACGGTTGCTCAGCAGATAGCTAAGGGTTTGGCGCAGGGGACTGTCGACACGCAGTCGTTGACCGCTTCTAACAACGCTGATTCGTTTATAATCAAACAGAATCCTCGTAGTGGTACTACTGGTTCTTCTACGGGAACCTCTTCGATGGCGGCTATATTGCAGGTGCAATCGGGTGATTTGGTTCGCTTTATGGTGGCGGCTGATGGCGCGGCGACAATCAATGCTCAACCAGCTGACCCAACAGAAAATATCTTTGTGGTTAATAACAACGGCGCTGCAACGTTTGCGATTACTGCAACTGGCAATGTGATAGTTTCTCAGACATTGATTGTGAAGAAGGATATCGCTTCGCTCGGTGAAGTATTGGGAACTTCGGCGATTGTTGCGCGCAACATTTCTGCGGTGCCATTGCACCAGGGCGATTTGGTTATCTTGAAGGGTGCGGAGACACAGCAGATTGCCGGTGAGCAGAATCCGATTTTGAGTGTGGTGCCTTCTACCGCTGCGAATCCTGATACAGCTTCTGCGCAGACCATCGTTGGCGTGGTGGATAGGGATCTTTCAGACTTTAACATTCCGGGAGCGCCGGTCTCGACTTCTACGAGTGTCACAGTCGTGCCGCCGCAGGAGTATCTGGATATTGTAACTTCTGGAACGTATAGTAAGTTGAATGTTGATTCTTCTGGTGGTGCAATTATCGCAGGGGACAAACTCACGGTTTCTGCGAACGCAGGTTATGCTCGCAAGATGTTGCCAACGGAACAAGGTCAGATGCCATTGGTTGGTGTAGCTTTGGATTCTTTAGCTTCTGGCAATGGGCAGGTCCGAGTTTACTTGATGCTTAACCAGGCGATGGTTGCCGCGGCAACAGCGGTTGGGTCTTCTGGATCTGGGTCGTCGGCGCCTGTTTCTGGTGGAAGTTCTGCCACTACGACAACAACCACAACTACGACTCCTGCAACAACAGACACCACGACCACTTCTGGTAGCTCATCAACTCCAACAACAACAACAAATACATCTACAACAACTTCGACTTCAACTGATACGACAACAGCAACAAATGATACGACTACTCCAACAACCGATACTGCAGCGGACGCCACAACTTCAACTTCGGATTCAACTTCAACAGACAGTTCGTCTACCGTAGTCAGTTCTGCATCAACCGATACTGC
>Ga0302274_10004994_pt1 | contig 11385 bp, 17 predicted proteins | sample III_Bog_N2_1_FD_198755 | JGI IMG/M metagenome (GOLD analysis project Ga0302274, IMG submission 198755) | Peat permafrost microbial communities from Stordalen Mire near Abisko, Sweden - III_Bog_N2_1 | ecosystem: Environmental > Terrestrial > Soil > Wetlands > Peat | place: Sweden: Abisko...
TCGCTTCTCGACTGGATTGACTGCCTCCAATCCTACCTGCTGCGTTTTTTACCCATTGCAACGTGAATTGGGTGGCCATGGGTTTTACTTAATCTGGGCGTCCCTAATTTTCCCCATAATTTCAGCAAAGATAGGTGCTGCAACAACTCCGCCATAGTTTTGTTCCGCTGGTAAATCAGCCTGATCCACGATGCCGGTAAAAATGAGAATTAGGATGTTTTCATGTGGAAACGCTATAAGCGCCATACCCCCTATGATGGAGATGTAGGCGGAGGAAGTTCCAAAGGAGGCATCTTTATGTGCTCAAGTGCCTTCTGAAGATCCTGCTTGATGGTAGCAGGGTTTATGGCCTGACGTTGCATTTCCGTGATGGTTTCCTGCAGTTGCAATTTCATACCTGCAAACTCCTGGTTTATCTGCCTGAGTACATCATTCAGGGCAGCAGCCTGGCCCTCGTAATATCCGCGCTCGTATTCAGTCTTGGCCGTTGAAGCGTTAATTGTAGCCTTGTCCCGCATCTCTGAGATCTTCTCATCTTCCCGCTTGTTGCGCTGGTTGATCCATTGGCGAAGTCTTTCCCAGATCCAGTCTAGGGAATGTGCGAACCATTCCCTCAGATATTCCACTAGGACAGGAAGCAGAGCTTTCAGAAGCCATTTAAGAACTTGCTGCCACATTGTGACTTTAACTTAACCGTCACACCAGCGATGCATCAAGGAAGAAATCCCATATGCGGGACAAGAATAAGGACAGCCTACCTGAGTGAATCAGTCCCTCAGAAAGCAGTTCGCATCATTCCTCAAAGCCCAGCGAGGAGAAAAGACGTTGCGTGATTTTGCCCGTCAGATTGGTCTCAGCAGCTCAACTCTACAACGCCTGGAAATTGGGGAGCAGAACCTGACACTCGATACTCTTGAAAGGGTTCTGAAAAAGCTGAAAGTAAAAATCGGGGACGTGTTCCGGGGGTAGGATGGACTTGGTGGCTAGGTTTTTTAGTTTGTTGGCCATTTGTAATGTTGTGCTGAAGCAAATGTCTCATGTGCAAACTGACGTATTAGCGCAAGATGCGCGTTCTTGGCATACTGAGTGACACCTTGTGGAAAGGGCGGTTTGCCTTGGTATTCTAGGTTCCCTGTAATCCCCATCGCATATTCACCGGCGCAGAGAATCTCATAGTATGTTTCAAGTAGCTCGTCAACGTGCGCGCCGCCATCTTTGTTTGCCGCACTCAAAATAATTTTCCGACGCGTAAAGGTATCTCCAGCGTGAGTAAAAATCGGTTCATTATCCCACCAAACACAAAGAGGAACCTCAATGAATTCGCTTTTAAGAAGTGGTACCATTGTCATCGGTGTAGCCGAGGTTAGATCTAGTTTATGTCCCAGATAATCCATCCAATCCCTATGGCCCCGAGCTGATGAAAGCATATTGCCATCTTTCATGCCAATATGTCGTAATATGGAGACGCTTTGCGTTGTGTCGTGAAAGATAGTACGAAGAGATACAGCAATCCTCAGCGCTTCCTCTTCCTCACCTCTGTCAAATGCATCTGATGAACGCCTTATAAATCGGAGTTGCTCAGCAAGCTTGTGATGGAATCTGCGATTCATTTGTAAACATAATGTATTTTAGAATGGCATGAAACTCTATCACCACCACGGCTAGCAGCTTGTGGTACTGCCGGAGTGTGGCATTCACTTTGTCTGGGTCTTTTCCATCAGGTGTGTCGTCCAGGAAATCGAGGGTAACATCAATCGGTGTGCTGTTATTGCTCATTGATTTCCTCAGATTTGCCGACTGGATTGCTACCCTTCAATGTTACAATGATTCCGAAATGGTCTGAGAGAGTTTTATCAGGCGTTGCAGTATCTGGCCAACGATCTGAAGACTGAAGGATCATGCCTGCTGATTTATTGATGCAGATGTGATCAATACAGGCTTTAGGAAATGAATCTCTTGCAACCGGATCATTCTCGTAGGCAGTGAGTGGTAAAAGGCCATCTGATTTCAAGGTCTCTTCCAATATGGCTTTCTGGATTTTTGAACCGTAATAACGGTGATCCACTAAACTCTGATTAAAGTCGCCGGCCAGAATGAATGTGTCTGCGGGGAATCTACTTCTGAGATTTTGCCAATCTTGACGATAAAGATTTAGTGCTTCCCCAAAACATTCTCCACCTTTTGTCGGAATGTTCCTCCATTTGTCGCTCAACCAGGGCAAAATGAAGGAAAATACAGTGATTGTCCCATAGACCGGGTGATTAAGTCTGGCTGCTGTGCAACGGGCCTTATCAGAAATATAGGAATTAAGGTCATCCAAAGGAAAGCGTGACCATATTGAGCACCATCGTTCACCTGCATCTTTACATGGGCGATCTGGCGTTCCGCTGTGAACCCCATTCTGATTCACTCCAGGGCAAATATCCTGATGGGTTTCTGTTAAAATTGTGATCTCTGCAGGCCAATCCTTCAGGTGAGATAAAATCCTCGCAGTACGCCTTTGTGTTGGGAGAGCTCGTTCAATATTCCAGTTGGCGATTTTGAGCACGAGTTTGAGGGTATATGAAAATCATGTGATGTGAAGGTTTGGCCCACCTTGTCATCTTTTTCATCCGTTTCAGTCTTTCACTTGCCATGTGGAAGCCTCGACTACTAGCTGTTGATCTTCGCCAAGCAATGAGAAGGGGGCAGATATTTGATCGATCCATTTATCAACATCCCGTAGATCATTGGTGTTTTCGCAACCAGGACACAAAAGCCATTCAAATTCGGGAATATTGTCGTCACTACAGAAATAGACCTCAAGCATGGCCCGGCATACAGAAACAGACCAGCAGCCAAAGTGACCTAAATCTGGACCGCCACTAATAGATTCAACGCGAAAACCAAACTCACCATGAAGACCGGGTGGTGGTGCAGATGGTAGATTCTGCAAAAAATTCTGCATGTCACGAATGGCCTTAATCTCATCGCCAGTTATGGCTGGAAATTCTGCAAGCCAATCGCCGAAGCGTATTGCAGCTTCAAAGAGTTTCCATTCTTCTTCCCGGATTTGATATGGGGAGGTCTTGTCTTGACAGCAATCGGTCATAAAATTGGTTTTTAGCTGCTCAGGATTTCAAAAGCAGTGCATCAATTTTTGGAGGAGGGGTTTTCGAGGTCAAAATCGATTGGAACCACGCCATCCTTCGTCTTAATGAAATCCCCTGGCTTTACATTCCTAGCCACGACTCCATCGGGGCGTTGCCAATCGTTCAGGTTTACTTGTGAAAAGCCAAAGGATTGCATGCACTCAGTCATTTCGTCAGTGGATGGGTGAGGCGAGGAGGGATCAGCTGGCTCCTTCCAAGGCTGTGAGGTAATAATACTGACTCCTCCAGATAGGTAGCCGGGTCGTGTTGCTTTGATAGCCCTGTTTTGCTCCGTATCTTTCCAAATTAAATGTTTGGAACCGACATAGATCGGCTCTCCATACTTTTTATAAACCTCTTCGAGCGTCATGGAAGTGGGTAACAGTTTTTATGTTTCTCTCCTGGCCATATCAAATAGCATCGAAATAGTCATCGAAAGCATATGACATCTTTTCGAGTGTATCGAGTGCGGGAACGATAGCCGCTGAGAAGTGCTTGATGTTGATGTGATAGAGTTGGCTCAAATTCTTATTTCCCTTTTTGTCTTCGGAGTAGCGAAATGCCATCGAAGACTCGTCGACAGCAACAAAATCTCGCACAACTTCCCCAATGTAGTCTAACTCCTCTGACGTCGGAGGAGGAACAAAAGCCTCCAAAGCCTTACGAGCCTCTAACCAAAGCGTCGAAAGATCGTGCGTTGCTGTAAAATCTTTTCCTGAAGGCAGATCGCTCATTTTGCGGGTGATTGGCAGGATTCCCCTCTTAGAACTTCACCCCTGCACTCCAGAAGATATTCTGGCTGGTAAGATCGCTGTTGCCAGCGGAGGCGTTGTAGATTCCCTCAGCAGTTTACCACTGCTCCATCACTAGAATGGGGATGGTATTGATTTCAAATCAGCGTGTGAATTACCGCTCTCACAACGATACCTAATGCGTATCAGAGACTACCCGAGACAATGAGCACTGCCGATACCTTGCCGGACAAATAATTGACATTGGCTGCCTGGGTGGCCGTGATGGTTGTAGTCCCTGCTTTCAGGAAGGTAATGAGATTCCCTGTGACAGAGGCAACCTTTGGGTTGCTGCTCTTGTAGGAAAATGCTCCCATAGATGGGGAGGAAGGATTTTTAATGGCGAATTTTTTTGACCCGACAGTAGCTCCCATTGGGAGGGATAATGCCCCTATTGTCGGAATCGCTGGCTTCACGGTTACAGTACGCGAGACAGGGGGAGCTGCGGCATAGGAAGCAGTCCCAGACTGGTTCGCTGTGATCAGAACCGAGCCGACACCATTAATGTTTGCAGTACTTCCAGTCACGGAGATCACGTTGGTATTATTGCTGGAGAATGCCACCATTCCTCCGGGAGCGGTTGCGGCTAGCATAAAGCTTCCACCCGGAGAGTAGGTCTTTGCGGAGGGTTGCACGAAGGTGATGGTTTGGTTGGTCTGAATCTGATTCGGAATGATCGCGCCGTAAATCGACCCAGCAGTAATTTCCGGCCCGTTGGGATCGAAATGGATATTTCCCAAAACGCCCGTCACTAAAAACTTAGAACCAACTGCGCTGCTTCCTGAAAAGATAGGCGCATTCTTCCCTTTGGTATTGAAAACCGTGAAGGGTGCTCCTGCAGTATGTGCAGCAGTATCGTAATACTGGAACCAGACATTGGTCTGTGTCCCGGCAGGAAGTTTTGTGCCGTTAAATACATTCTGACTCCAGCCCAGCAGGTAGTGTGACCCGTCAAACGAGAGGGAGGGAATGGATGAAGAGAAGGATTTTGCAGAGAGGGCTGAGAAATTCGTGTTTAACAACATTTCATTCCCAAGCGGTACCCCGGCTTGTGAGACGAGACGCCCATAAAGTTTCCACTGGGTCGGTCCTCCATTGGTATTGTACGCCGTCGCATTCGTATCCCCGTTCCAGACCACAAAATAGTTTGTTCCGTCGAAAGCTGCCGCCAGTGGGTTTTGGTCGATGGACTCCGTTTGGCTGATCACAAAATTAGTGACGGCCTCTGCGCTTTGGGAAACCAGCACGCCATAAGTCACGTTATGATTTGAGTTTGTATCTGCACGATGGTTCTGCCAGACCACAAGGTAATTAGAATTTCCAAAAACCGCGTCCGCATTATTTCCATCGTTGGAAGCATCGGCAATTTGGAACGGCGATCCAAGGAGTCCGACTCCGCTGTCCGAACTGATGAACTGGCCGAGCAATCCATTCCCATTATTATTGGTATCGAAGGTCTGATAGACTGCCAGGAAGTTTGTGCCATCGGAGGCAAGGGCATTCGGCGCCCCCTCTCCAGATGATGGTATTGGGAAGGGAGCATCAATGACTTCCCCGTTTGTGGAAATCAACTGACCCAAGACGGGATTTGAACCTCCACCATCCCAATAAACAAGGTAGTTACTTCCACCGTATGCTGCAAACGGGAAAGAATTGCCAGTACCGATCACGGTATTGGAACCAACGAGGGATCCGTCCGAGTTAATAATTTGGAAGGAGATATTCGCGGGATCTTGACCAAAGATATTCGTGGTTCCTGAGAGGATCGCCAGCAATACATTCTGGCCGCTCGTGGCCTCACTCCAAGGCACCGCTTGGAGGAGTGGATTGGTGGCGACAGGAAAGATAACAGGGGATGCCAAGGAATTCTGCGGACAAAAAAACACCCCGGTTATACCGATCACAAACAAGATCGAGTAGATCCAAAGAGAGTGATTGTTTTCCCTATTCATCTTTTGGGTATTGCGGGAATGATTTGAGGGCCATTGAGGAGTTGGAGTACCAACTTGAATACCATTTTCTTTTCTCCTCCTTTTCCAGTTACATGGCAAGTAATAATCGCCGGGAAGCTACCATTCCTCTCTGGACAAAGATCAAGATCGCTTCTCCGGTAAAGAAGGGCGCAGTTGTTTGACAATAAAATTGTTCAGACTCTCTCCTGATTGCATGGCTCGGATAGCCAGGTAGCGATGGAGGTCTTTGCCTGTCCATATCCTACTCGGGATTTCCCATTTGGGTTTATGTTGATGGTGAGTGGAGCGGTTATCTGCGATTTTCCTTCCTGGCAGGGTCTTGACAAGCCCATTCCGGTCCGCAAATTCGCTTTTTTAGTGGCTCTGGTGTCTTCAAGCCGGATTTTCGCTCCCCATTGAGCGTTTTTAACCGGATGTGAAGACATCTCTTCCGTGGCATTCAAGATTCTCATGCAATTGCCTGTTTTTTCATCCTGATGCCACCGGCACCAATCGCAGCCGCTCAATTGCGGCCAGAATGGATCGGAACAACTCTCTGGGGATCGCCACCTCTGCCATCTGGAAGATGACCCGCCGGGCATGGCTCACTACCTTCGCCCCGATCTTGATGAGTTTCTCCCGCAGCGTTGTCAACGACCAGTGCCGCACTGCGGGGGGCAACACTGCCTGACGCAGGAAGTTGCCTAAGTTGTATGCCAGCACGAAGAGTTGAAGCCGCACCTGGTTGTCCACAAAGTCGTGGCAGGAGAGGCGCGTCCACTTGAGGGCATTCTTGCCCTCCTTGATCCATTGCTCCGCCGTGCCCCGCTGGTTGTAGAAGCGCACCACCCGTTTGGCAGACCGGTCCAGATTGGTCACGATGAACCCGACACGGGGAAAGAGTTCACCCTTGTGCCACTCCACTTTGGCCACCACGCGGCGGGCTCGGTCCCAGCTCTGCGCCTGATAGAAAAAATCAGCATACAGGACCACCGGTGCGTTCGAGGGACGCCCCACCGGACGCTTCAGCAGAGGCCCAATCTCCCTCTGCAACACCTCGTTGGCAGGCAGGCGGATGGCATACTCGTAGCCCTCGGTTTCCAGATACTCATAGAGTTGCGGCTGCGCAAAAGCGGCATCGGCCCGAAAGAAGCGGGGGAAGTCCCGATTGCGATAGCGTGCCGCCACCGGCTCCATCACGGAGCGCCAGTCCTCGGCACTATGCACGTTCCCTTCGCGCAGCAGGGCATGCTCCACATCGCCGAACTGATTGAAGCAGAACAACGGGTGATAGCAGGTGCAGCCAAAATGCCCGTTGAATGAGCTGCCCTCCTGTTCTCCATGGGTCTCGCTCACCGAGCTGTCCATGTCCAGAATCAGTTCCCGCATGGGCCTGCGTTCCCGAAACCGATCAATCCACTTGCCAGAGAGTTTCCTCAATCCGGCGAGGTTGCCCGGCTGTGTCAGCACTTCGGTCTCGAATCGACCCATCTGGCTGGTTGAGGCCGCCGTGCGCTCCGCTGCCCGCCCGCCGACCACATGCCTCATTGTTGGATCAACCGAAAGCCGTTCGGCGTCATTGGTGTCCTCGTATCCGGCCAACCGGCTGAAAATCGACTGCCGCATAAGCGCCACCATCGAGTGCTGCGTGTTCTTTCCCGTGCGCCCATCCTTGAGCATGTCTTCGGTCATCGCCGTCAGTTCCAGTGCCCCATCAAGTTCCCGGTATGCAAGCAAGCCCGCATCGGAAGTAACCCTGGAACCGTGAAACTCCAACTTCAAACGGGTATCAAATCTGACCCGCAATGCCTGTTTGTGACCTTCACCCGTTGAATTCGCTGTTTTTTGTTGTTTCAACATCGCTCAAAGCCTTTGTTTATGCGGGTTCAGCGTATCTCCATATCATTAGCTAGTAAAGTGTATCTGGGAAATCCGGGCTGAATTATCTATGCGGTGCCCAGCTCGACTGATTTCTTTAAATCTAAGTTCAAGATGTTGTCGGTAGAGAAACATTAATGGATAAATGAGGTAGTCTAGTTCGACCGGGTCATTCACCAATTGTTGCATCAATCGATCTGCGGCCAGCTTGTAGCCTTCTGCATAACCAGATAGCTGGTCAGGCATGAAATTAAGGCTGGCGTTGAAGTCGCCAGGAGCACCTGAGACGAATAGCTTCATTGAGGTCAGTGTGATATTGGCGTAACGCTCAAGCTCAGCGACGCAGCTATTCGGTTGCTGCAGCGCCTTGTTCGGCATTTGCAATTTGTCTGTCTAAATGAATTTGTAGTTTATAATACCAACAGTAAAATCCAAATCCCACTGCACCTATTCCTAACACTATCAGAATTGTAAGTCCGCGTATTACGATTATGGAGTTTGCATTTCTATACTCCAATATTTCATTATAAGATTTTATCTCTGCTTCTGTGCTGAATAATGTTGCTACTTCTGTTTGCGTCAGAGGTGTCTTTGTAATTATTTGCTTATCTACTAATGCTAAATATTTTTGTGCATCTTTGATTGACGCTTCAATCAGTTTGTCCGGGCCTGTTATCACTGCTATTAAAGCAATTATCGAAAATATAATAAGGCTGAGTCCTGATATCGCTATGAACTTATAAAGATTGTCCGTGGGTATTTCTAGTTTACTCATTGTTTCAAATGTGGTTGTGCCGAACGTATTTTACCATGTCTTTGGGGAACATTCAAGCCTTCTACTCCCAACCATTTCTCATCTCAACCTCAATCGGACACCTCGGTCACTCGGACATTGGTAAAAAGTGCTCCCTGATACCGAGACAACTCCATCCACGTGTGACCTTTTCTCCATTGGGTAGATCATTTCGCATTTTGGCACCAAATTTCGTCTTCAGTTCAGTCACAAACTCCTTTTGAAATTCGGGACGAGCGAGTGCCAGGACATTGTGAGAGCTGCAATACCTGGTGTAAGCCGTAAATGCCTCCCTGAGTGCCAATGACCGTCCCTCCTGATATGTGATGGCCTCCTGAGTAAAGTATCGGCAGCTCTCTCGTGGTGAAAATTCCTCTCTCGCTCCTTTGATGATCCTCACATGCGAATCCCAGAAGCGAGGATCCACTTCCAGAATGACCTTGGCAGTAGCAATTACCTTTTTGGAGTGATCCCTGATACCCAAGAGTGCATTACGGACGGGTAGGGGAGTTTCTTCCGTGGCCTTCAGGATTAAGTTTTTAAACAGAATCTCAACCCTTCCGTCTGTTGTTTTGCAATGTCCCTGGAACGCATAATCACGGTACCAGAAACAATCCTCTTCGCCGCTATACACAAGTCCGAAAGCCAGTTCTCCCATGCCTGCAGCAAGCATTTCATGGTTCACAGCACCGTTTGAGAGGATGGGAGGGCCGTAAACTTGGAGTGATCGTGGGGTATTTTTCTCCCACCACCCAAATGCCTCGTTCATCTGCCTCCACCTTTCTTCTGATCCGAGAAATAGAGCTCATACATCTTCTCTTTTGGTGGAAGGGGAGCACCAAAAGCCCTGAGTGCGGAGAGTAAGGCTTCATGCTGCTCGTGTTCAGCCTGCATGAGTTCCTTCCGGGCATTTTCTCGGAGATATGCTGCCTGTTTCGCTGTCATGCCGTTATTAAAGTTTCCAAGACTCATTTCTGTACTCTCTTTCTAATATAATACAATATAACTCATAGTAATACTAGTAGTTACATTGTATTAGTTAGGATGAATGTAGTTATTAAAATAATAATGAATCCGGAGACACAGGAGACAGAGAGACACAGTTTCCCCAAAGTCCGCTATAGAAGCGAATTAGGAAAAGTTTAGGGAAATTATGTCTCCTGGGTCTCTCTGTCTCCGGATTAATCATCGTATGGTGTTTTCTTACGAATACCGATCCAAACACGTACATTTCGGTTAAGCTTTCCCTTTTTATATCCGCGATTGGCGACCTTGAGACCAAAGCTCCGCTTGTTGAGCCGATAACTTTGTTTCGTATCCTGCTCAGTGCAATAAGTCTGATAACTGTCGAAGAGGTCTGCTATCCCCACTGATCCATTTTCTTCTTTCACGGTTTTTTCGCGTAGGAAATCGCCGAAGGCATCAGATTCTTCTCGGAATTCATCGGTAGCCATGATGACAGAATCCGGTGCCTGGGTTCCACTGCTGTACCACTCAATTGCCCCCTGAATTGCCCAGTTGAGAATGCCTGGAAATTCTTTTTCCAATTTCTTTGCAAGTCTGGGATCGCGTTGTGCTTCAGGTATCAAAACCCCCCAATTGATTAATCTGAATCTCCTCCAAATTCCATCGTCAACACCAGTGATTCTGGGACGGTGATTTCCAACAAGGTGAATCTTGGCTGTTGGTACAAATTCAACAAAGCCCTGATAATGATACCTTCCTTTCTGCCTATCACCCCCTGTAGCAGACTTCAGTAACCGTTCATTCATCCCAATTCGATTTGCTGCTGACTGCTGATCTTCTGCATTACGCGCTTCAGTCACAGCCTGCTCAAAGAGTTCCCTTGAGTATTCAGTGAAGAGTTCCAGCACTTCTCCAGACTTATCACGATGCCAGCCTTTCTCATCATCGAAGCAGAGCCACACGCCTTCCTCGGCAATGAATTTGATGCGTCCTCTGTATCTGGTGGCAAAAGCATCGGCATACCCCACATCATTTTTGAAGTGTGGCATACCAACAGTCATTTCCTTCGTCTTGAGAACTTCGGCCTCTTGCATATTATTCCAACTCCACTCCGCTTCTGGGAGTTCAGCTGGTGCATTTGAGATTTGCGGAATGATTGCAAGTTCCATGGTTATTTCCTCCCTCCAGTTCCACACTCGGATTGCAGTACAGGCATCGTGATAATTGGTCGTCCGTCTGCTTTTGGGTTGAGGAAAAGCAATCGCTGCCATTTGTCATTCACCGCTCTGTAACAACCTGGAAGTCTCGTAAGCCTGACCGCTGTGATGGAACTGCGATCTGCTCCAAGTGTGACAAATCGTGGAGCGATCATATCTTTGATTTGATTCCAGTGCTCTTTGCTCCTGGCATTAACACGAACCAATGCGTGGATACTGTTGCCGCCGCTTGTTGTGATGGAAACGATGGGAATAGGTGCCTGAACCAGCGCCTTGATCCAGAGTTCCTCAGGGGCTTCGTCACTCTCTAACACAAGATACCTGAAACTGGTCAGATTCTCCTCCGACCTGATCGTCCACCCTTGCGGATTCCACTCAGTCTTGTGGCGATCCAATAGCAGTGCCTCGCCGGTAATTGGATTTGGTAAAAACCATGTGCCGTTGCCTGGTGTTGGATTTTTTAAGAAATCCAGTTCCTCGGGGTCGAAACGCTGCCCGTCATAGTGCCGTGCCCAGATGGTTCCCTCACGACTGGTAAACTTGTCCGTAAGAAAGACCCTCTCGTTCGGGGCATAGAGTGAGGAAAGATAGTCGTGTGTATTGCAAGCTGTTGGATGAACTGGCGATCTGCTCATGAGATCCACGACTCCAAACGCT
>Ga0302274_10004996_pt1 | contig 11383 bp, 10 predicted proteins | sample III_Bog_N2_1_FD_198755 | JGI IMG/M metagenome (GOLD analysis project Ga0302274, IMG submission 198755) | Peat permafrost microbial communities from Stordalen Mire near Abisko, Sweden - III_Bog_N2_1 | ecosystem: Environmental > Terrestrial > Soil > Wetlands > Peat | place: Sweden: Abisko...
AAGGGCCCGGGTGTCGGGGCGGGGGTCGGCGTCGCAGAGGCGGCAGGTGTTGCTGCCGGAGCCGGCGATGCCGCAGGAGCCGGGGCATTCGTGTCGGCGTGGAGTGTGGATGTAATGGCGCCCAGCATCGCCAGAGAGGCGATAGCCGCAAGCAACCGTATCACGGAGGTAGTTGTTTTAATCATTGGGTGGTGTAGTTGTAAGTCGCCTCTTAAAGTGGCGGTAAGCTGTTAAAGCAAGACCCGTGCCAACTTCTCCTGAGAAGACTTCGCAGAGCACCGAGAAAGTTTCGCCAGAGAGGGGCCCGGGTCTAAAGGTTGGTGATTTTTTGATCTTTGTGACCAGAACACTTTTCTCTGGCGATTTTTATTCATTTTGGGTTGGTGGACTGTATCAAATCACTTTTCTGGAATACGCAAGTGTTTTTCGGGCAGTGCGTAATCTGGCAAAGTGCTGATTAGATCCCATGAGGGCGCAGTAGGTGAAAAGGGACGGTATTGCATCATGGCTCAGAAATCCCTTTTCTAGATCATCATGCGCATTCTGCTCCGAGTCTTTGGATACACGGCCCGTTATCCCTGGATGGCTGCGGCCACGATGATCTGTGCGGTCGGGGGAACCTTGATGGTGATCGTCTTTCCGGCGGTGACCCAGAGAGTGATTGATGGAGTCCTGATCCATCACACACAATCTCTAACCCCTTTGCTTCTCATCGGCCTGGCGGCATTCCTCGCCCAGGAAGCACTCAATGCACTCCGTCTTCTGCTCAACAACCACTTCGAGCAGCGCGTGATCTTCGATCTGCGAAGCGATCTCTACGCCCGAATCCAGAGACTGCCCCTCACCTGGTTTGATAACAGGGCCACAGGCGACATCATGACGCGCCTTGTCGAAGATGTGACTTCCGTGGAGCGGGTTCTGATTGACGGCATCGAGCAGGGAACAGTGGCCTTTCTCCAGATCGTGATCGTCCTTGCCCTCATGGCCCACAGCAGCATGCCCCTCATGCTTGCCGCCCTGACACCGATGCCGTTTCTTGTCACCGGAGCACTCGCCTACACGCTCACCGCCGGAGGGCGTTACCGTGAATCACGCAGAGCCACCTCGGCGTTGAACTCCCTTTTGCATGACAATCTCGACGGCATTCGCCAGATCAAGACCTACGCCTCCGAGGAGAGGGAACATGTGCGGTTCAATGCAGCCAGTGAAAACCTGCGTCAGGCCACACTCATCGTCATGCGGGTCTGGGCACTCTACAGTCCCTCCATGAGTTTTCTCGGTTCCGCCGGGATGATTGTGATTCTCTGGGTCGGTGCCTTGAGCGTCCTGCACGGTTCGATTCAGCTTGGCGTTCTCAGCTCCTTTCTCCTGCTCGCCCGGTATCTGTATGAACCGGTGGGTCGCCTCCATTCGCTCAATCAGCTTCTCCAGGCAGGAAGGGCTGCCAGCGAGAGGGTTTTTTCCATCCTTGATGCCAAAGTCGAGGAAGGCTGGGTCAACGAAGCAGAAACCGCGGCCATCCCATCACCGCTTGGCGGGGAAGTGCGCTATGAAAGCGTCGGCTTCGAATATCAGGGTGGAGCGCCGGTTCTCCAGGACATCACTCTCCATGCCAAGCCTGGTGAAATGATCGCGCTTGTCGGACCCACGGGAGCCGGCAAAACCTCCCTCGTTCATTTGCTCAGCCGCTTCTATGATCTTTCCTCCGGAGAGATCCTCATCGATGGACACCCGATCCGATCCATTCCCCTCAGCCAGTTGCGCCGTTCGGTGGCGATGGTGACACAGGAAAGCTTCCTCTTCAACGGAACGACGGCTCACAATCTTCTCATCGGAAAACCCGACGCCAGCGAGAAGGAAATGTGGAGCGCTCTGGAGGCGGCGAATGCCGGGAACTTTGTCCGGAGACTCCCCAAGGGACTCCATACCCAGCTTGGTGAGCGCGGGGTAAAACTAAGCGTCGGGGAAAAACAGCGTCTCTCCATTGCCCGCGCCCTGCTGAAGAACCCGCCAATCCTTGTGCTCGATGAGGCCACCGCCAGTGTCGACAATACGACCGAGCGCCTCATTCAGGAGGCCCTTCAGCATCTCCTGGCAGGCCGTACCAGTTTCGTCATCGCCCACCGCCTCTCCACCGTGCGCCATGCCGACCAGATTCTTGTGATGGAACGGGGCCGGATCGTCGAACGGGGCACGCATGAAGAACTCCTCAGCGCCCATGGTCTCTACGCCTCCCTCTGCCGTGAAGCGGAGTCGCATCATGGAATTTTTGGTTCGGGACAAATCATCCATACTTGACCACGGGCAACTATTTGGTATTATTGCCAAATAGTGAACACGTCATTAAAGCGCTTGAAGAGCAGTTCCGTCCTCCGTGCCACCGTGGTCAAGGCAATGGCCCATCCCACCCGCCTCCTTGTGATGGAAGCCCTCATGCAAGGGGAACAATGCGTGAATGATCTCACGGGCCTGGCTGGCTGCGATGTCACGACCCTTTCCAAACATTTGGCCATCATGAAAAAGGCGGGTCTCCTTGTCTGCGAGAAGAGGGGACTTCAGGTCTTCTACCAGATTGCCTGCCCTTGCTTTGCCGAGTTCTTCCGCTGCATTGATCTCATCTCAAGCTCGCACGACTCCAGAATCCGTTGCGCCTGCTAACCACAATACTTCCATCCAACCTAAACAACCAAACTCAATGAAAACATCCGTCTTCAAGGGAATCCTCCGGGGGTATCCCGACCAAAACCTCCAGTTCATTCTCCCCGATGGAGGTCTTATCCCCATCCACGCGCATATCACGGAAGTCGGACGAGTTGACAAAACTTTTCTCGATTGCGGAGCCTCCATACGCAAAATTTCCACGCTTTCCCTCCAGGCATGGGTGGCGGACGATGTTGACCATCGGCTTCCTGCAGGCAAGCTTGCGAGCATTATTGACCAAGCCTCTCCCGTCTTGGGAACCGATGACCTGGAGGTGGAACTGGAATATGAGGACGGGGTCATTTCACAGTTTCCTATTGAAACAGCAACCAATTCCACGGGAAATTTGGTATTCCGTCTCGGGACAAAACACACCGATTGTCTGGCAAAAGACATTTGCCTGCCCCCTGCAAAAGGAGATTTAGAAGAAGACGCCTCCTCTTGCTGCTCTGGTAGCGGCTGTTGCTAACGGCCATCCCTGACAGATGAGCACCAAACCTCTCGTCCTTATCCTCTGCACCGGGAATTCGTGTCGCAGTCATCTTGCCGAAGGAATACTTCGTGCCGCCGCAGGTGATGTGATCGATGTTGCCAGCGCAGGTTCGAAGCCGGCTGGATTCGTGCATCCGAAATCCATCAAAGTCATGAAGGAAATCGGGATTGATATTTCAGAACATCATTCCAAGCATCTGGAGGAGTTTCTGAACCGGGATGTCGATACCGTCATCACCGTCTGCGGCAATGCCGATCAGGCATGCCCGATATTCCCCGGACAACTTCATCGTTTTCACTGGGGTTTTGATGATCCGGCTCACGCTACAGGAACCGAAGAGGCGATCCTCAACGAGTTCCGCAGAGTGCGTGACAAGATCAAGCTGGTTTTTGAGGCCTATGCAGCGGGGCTCAAACGGGGAAGAACCCTCCCCTCATGACTCAATCACTTCCCAGACGACTGCTTGCAGAGTTTCTCGGAACCTATGCCTTGGTCTTCGCGGGCACGGGTGCCGTGGTGATTGATCAGGTCTCCGGCGGAGCAATCACGCATGTCGGTGTGGCCCTCACTTGGGGGCTGATCGTGATGGTGATGATCTACACCTTTGGAGATGTTTCCGGAGCCCATATGAACCCAGCCGTGAGCATGGGATTTACCGTTGCAGCACGATTTCCTGTTCAGGAACTCATTCCCTACATTGTCGCCCAAATTGCAGGAGCACTTTCGGCAAGCATCACCTTGAAGTTCCTCTTTCCTAAGAACCAACTTCTTGGGGCCACTCTTCCCGAGGGTTCTGACATGCAGTCTTTCGTGTTGGAGACTCTTCTGACCGGAATACTCATGATGGTGATTTTGAATGTCTCTCATGGTTCCAAGGAAAAGGGGATCACAGCAGGCATCGCTGTGGGTGCCACCATTGGACTGGAAGCCCTCTTCGCAGGGCCAATCTGCGGTGCTTCCATGAATCCCGCCCGTTCACTTGCCCCGGCACTCGTATCAGGTCATCTGGAGAGTCTCTGGATCTATCTCGCCGCCCCGACACTGGGAGCCCTGCTGGCTATTCCACTCTTCGTGATGCTGCGAGGAAAGGAGCGATGACATCAGGGCTTTGCTTTGATGTTTTTTGGCAGCCACAACGAGAGAAGAAAAGCCAATGCCAGCAATCCAGCTGCAGCCAGGAAAGGCGTGCGGGCATAGGCAGACTTTCCTGAACCGATATCAAGAGGCAGCAGGATTCCCGCCACCACGGGCCCGATCCATCGGGCCAGACTGCCTGCCGATTGCATGACACCGAGGGCTCGTCCCTGCCATTCCTGCTCGGCACTGCGGGAAGTGATCGCGGAGAGGGTCGGCATCATGAGACTGTTACCAATTGCCACCAGGACGCAGGCCCAGATCATGAGCGAAACCGTCGTTGTAAAGGGGAGTGAAAGCAGGCCCGCACCGAGCAAGAGTGCTCCGGCGGAGGCAAGGTGGGCGTCACCAAAGCGCTTTGAGAGCCTTCCGATCAGCCCCCCCTGGATGAAGGCCCCGATCAGCCCTATTAGGGCGAGAATGTTTCCGGTATGCCTTGCATCCAGATCATAGCGATGCCAGAGGAAGAGGGCAAAGAGGGCCGTCATCAGCGAGAATCCGGCGATCATCAGAAAATAGGTGGAGACCACAGTGAAGTAGGTCCGCCGCTCCACATGCTCGAAGAGCGTCGGAAACAGCGGCTCCTTCGGCCCCTTCTGCCGCTTCTCCGGCGGCAGTGATTCGGGGAGGATCAGGATGATGAGCACGGAATTCGCAACGGCCATGCCTCCCGCCAGGAGCATCGGCGCCCCGTATCCATAATGGGTTGCCATCAAACCGCCGATTGCAGGCCCGAAAATAAAGCCGAGTCCGAAGGCCGCACCGATGATGCCCATGCGCTTGGAGCGTTCCTCGGGAGCGGAAATATCAGCGATGTAGGCCTGGGCCGTCCCGATGTTCCCCCCTGAAATCCCATCCAGCAGCCGCGCCGCAAAAAGAATCCAAAGCGTCCCGGCCCACCCCATCAGAAAAAACCCGACCGCCGTGCCCAGAGTGCTCACCACCAGAACCGGCTTGCGTCCGATCCTGTCGGAGAGCTGTCCCCAGAGTGGCGAACAGACAAACTGCGCCAGCGAAAAAATCCCGACCAGCCACCCTATCTCCCAGGGTGTGGCCCCAAAATGCTCGGCATAGCGCGGAAGCACAGGAATCACGATTCCAAAACCGACGAGGTCGATAAAGATGGTGAAAAAGATGATCCCTATCTTTGTGCGATTCGTAGTCATGTCAGGGAGAGTAAAATGGGATTCGTGAGCCTTCGCAAGCCATCGAACAACAGACCTGCAAAGTGCCATGCTTAACGATGGCCTCCGAAATTCGCAAAATCTCTCGAGACTGCACCGCAGCAGTCGTTGCGGCACACCCGTGCAGTAGTTGTTTTCCTATAATTGCTGTGGTGTTGACATATTCTCCAACCAAATACAATCACACTCTGGGACTGAACATCTGATCCTTCTTTTTACAGAAAATACCAAAGTGTTTGGTGGAAAAAATAGCGGTTTGGTGATGAACCCATTGCCTGATGATCATCCTCAAAACCCCTCCCCCGTCAGAGTAGATCACACCTGCTTTTCATCTGGTGAGAGCAGGGAGGGAGTTGACGTGCTGATGCAGGATCCGTTTCAATTCTGCAATTGCCGCAGGATGGGAGAACGCGCCATGGCCCGAAGGGACGATCAGTTCCGATTCCGCGGTGGCAAGATGGGCGCTTTCATAGCTGACAACACCATCGGAACTATTCGGAGAGTCACCGCGTCCTCGATCCCCGATAATCGAATTGTGAGGCACCTCAATGGGGCGTTGATCAAGCGCCTGAAGAAACCGGGAACGGGGCGAAAGCCCGCAGATGCTTGTCGGCAGTCGTCGCAGGTTCACTGTGGTCACGATATCGGAAATCTCTGAAAGGCTGGTGGCGATCGTGTTGGGAAGTCGGATCATTCTGGTCACGAGTGCCACCGGGCCTATGGTCGCGATAGCACTTCCCCGATGGGGCACGCAGATGAAAATGACTCGCTTCACATTCCTATCACGGTCGAAGACAAGCGAGTCCCTTAACAAAGGGGCATCGGGCAGTCGTGCCACGACACGGGGTGCATCCTGGCCGAAAACCGTGTTCACAATGTCATAGCCGCCTGAGGAAGAGACCTGGGCGCGGGAAATGATGCCTCCCATGCTGTGTCCCACGAGCACGACGCCGCGCGACGGTCGATAGTGCGTTTCGGCCGTCCGAAGATCGCGGCGCAACTCCAACGCGGAAAGCGGAATCGGCTGACCGGTTGGATACAAAAAGCACCAGAATTGAAAATGCTTACGAAGAAAGGGATCAGACTCAAGTCCCCTCAAGACCTCACCCCACATCGCCTGTGTGGAGAGGAGGCCGTGGACAAGGACGACTGGAATCTTGTCGGGGTCGTAAGGTTGGATGAAGATCAGATTGGTGGGATAGGAAAAGCGATCCACGGCCAAGAGCCATCTCAGGCCTTGGATCAATGGGTTGCCGAGACGGAATGTGGCCAGGTTGGGAGCAACGAGATTACCAGCCACGGGACGCACTTTTCCGGAAAGCTGAACGGTTTTTTCAGAATCGGGATTGAGAAGAAGGATTGTTGTCTCGCAGAGTTTTTGCCGGGTCTGCATGTCGGCAACAACGGTTACCGGGAGGCGGTACCCTTGGCGCGGGGCAAAAGGTTCGTCTTTGCGATCCGGCTTGCTGACTCCGACCATGGGAACACCCCAGCCTTTCCAAACAAGTGGTGTTTCCTTTTGGTCCCGCGCCGAGGCAATGGGATCAAGATGGTCGATCAGTCCGGTTGGCCAGTCACCACGCCTGAAGCCGATCCGGACGCGGTAGGTGAATCCGTCGCTCCCCCCGAATGCCGATGCAGTCAGGCTCCCTTCCTTAAAGTTCAGGGCAACAAAGCGCGCGAGGGAAAGGTTCGCGATCTCCCTCGCCTCGGGGGAATTCTCCCCCTGCACCAATCGCAGGGCATGGAGACTCCTTTCGGAAGACCGGGTGGCATTCCCATCCCTGCAGGCGGCGGTCGCCAAGATGCAGGCTTGGGCAACGTTTTCGGACTGTCCTTCCGAACTGGCCGGACGTCGGCACATCGAGGCGCATCCCGTCAAGGCGATGACTGCGGAGAAACCCATCAAAAAAGTCAGAACCCTTTTCATTGAGGCAGTTTCGAGTATCACTATTCCCGCAGAGTGTAAACACCATGACAACACGAACAAAGAGGAGCTTTTTTTTCAAGGTTGCCGCATCAGCCATCACACTGGTTCTTGCGGTTTTGCTCGCGCTGGCACTCCTGCCGATAAACGGGCATTATTCTGCTCCCTTTAATCCCCCACCTCCGGATTACCAAGCAACAAGGGCGGCCCTTGACAAGCTTTTCGCTTCCGTTCCCCCAACCCTCTCTCCCGAGGGGCACCCCCGGGCGTTCCTTCATGATCAGCCGACCGATCATGTCTTTGTTTTTCTCCATGGACTGACCAGTGCCCCGGAACAGTTTGACGCTCTAGGGAGGCAGCTTTTTGAGCGGGGGCACAATGTGGTTATCGTCCTCAGCCCGGGACATGGAGAGAGCAATCTGATGACGGACAAGCTTGGCTCGCTTACGGCGCAGGGGATGCTTGATGCAGCCAACAACGCACTGAATCTTTCCCACGGTCTGGGGCGGGACGTCACGCTCGTCGGACTCTCCATCAACGGGGCAACAGCCGCCTGGTTCGCACAAAACCGTCCCGATGTGAATCATGTCGTGCTGCTTTCGCCCTTCTTTGCCCCGTTGGGGCTTCCCCAATGGGCCGTATCACCCCTTAGTCATCTGGTAGTCCGACTTCCCAACACTTTTCTCTGGTGGGATCCCAGAAAAAAAGAGGCGTTTGGCGGGCCTCCCTATACCTATCCGCGGTTTCCCACGCACAGCATCGGAAGAATGATGCTGTTGGGTGAGGATGTTTTTCGTGCTGCCAAAGAAGCTCCTTCAGCGAGTCAATCAATTTTGGTTGTGACAACCGCCTCCGATATCGCTGTCAACAATACCCTCACCGCACGACTTGTCGAAAACTGGCGCTCCTTTCGACCCGAAGCAATCTCCGCTTACCAGTTTCCCCGGGACGAAAGAGTCCCCCATGACTTTATCGATCCACACCAGTCCAACCAGCTCATCTCCCTGGTCTATCCGCGCCTTATTGAAATGCTCGAGACTGGCAAGACACTGCAAAAGTGACGGAGGAAGTAATCGGTAGTAAGTCTCGGTTAGTTTCAGGAGACTGAACAACCAGGATCCATGTGGCAACAGTTTGCACGACTCTTGATTTTTCCAAGCGACTGCTGCAACAGGGGGATAGCGGTTTTCATCGCCGGGGGTGTCGTCCTGCTAATTATCTTCACCTGTGTTCAGCGGGTACCAATCCCACTCCCGAAAACGGCGGGGCACGCCCGATAAAAAGTTGTCTTTTTTCCAAACAGGTGTCAAAAATGCGCAAACGTGACTATTGCTTCTTCCCCTTTCCCGACCGCAAACGATCTCTCTAAAAGCCGATTCCGACTTATCCTCGGCGGCGTCTTGTTCATTTTTGTGGGTATCTCGGCCATCGCCTCCCCGTTACTCTACTCCCTAGTCCTCTCGCGATTTTTAGCCATGCTTGCACTGGTAAGCGGGGTGCTTGCTTTGGGCATTGCCGTGTTCGGTAAGACCACACGGCATCGCGTCATCGAGGCACTTTCAGGAATTATCCGTATCGCAGCCGGAATCGTTTTACTAAATTGCCTGGCAACCAGCGTGGCGGTGATCACATTAATTTTTGCGATCTTCCTCATCGTCGAAGGGGTTTTTCTTTCGGTCGCCGCCTTCACTATACGCTCAACCCCGGGATGGGTCTGGCAGCTTATCAGCGGACTTGGTTCCTTATTTCTCGGGGTGATCGTTTACAACCACTGGCCATCTGATAGTATCGCGATTCTGGGTCTTTACTTTGGGATCACCCTGCTTCTGAACGGGAGTTCCCTGCTGGCTCTTGGTTTATCCTCTCGCAAACCGGCCACGGCGTGAAAAACCATGCCATCTCCTCCACTTAGTTTCCGGAATTACCCGAAGAGCACCACATCCTCGGCATTAGTGTACTGTTTTAATAATTTAAAAGTTGATGTCACATTTCAATGAGGCCACCAAAATTATTAACTATTTTTCGAGTCTGTCGGAATTACCCAAACTTCGGCATTGGAGATAACCTTCTCTACTTGTCCCTTAATTCTTGCCGAGCGCTTGACTAGTTCTCCGGAGTAAATAACGGGGTCGAATTCGAGGAAGACTTCGATGAAAACTCGATTGCCCGAGTGGCGTGAGCGCAGGTTGTGTAAGTGTACGTAGTCATCATCAAACTTGCCCAACACACCGGCAATTCGACTCTGGATCGATTCTTCCACAGCCTCGTCGAGCAATGCTGAGAGTGACTGACGTACGATTATCGTCATTCCATGGATGATCAGTGCCGAGAGGATTGCCGCTCCGAAGAGGTCGAAATAGGCAGCTGCACGATGGGGTCCAGCAATCCAGACACCCGATAAAGCAAATAAGGAGAGCAACGAAGCGGCCGAGGCATTGCGATAGAGGACTAACTGGGAGTGGATCACGGGAGTGGGGGCAGCTTGATTCAGGCGGTGGAAGCGCCTCCATAGCAGAAGATTGATAGCACCAAAGACCACTAGGACTAGAAATCCGAGGCCCGTGCCGGTGATAGGTCGAGGGTTCTGGAATTCCAGAACAGAGCGAAAAGCCAGGATGGAGAGACCAACCAACATCATAGGAACATTGATTAGAGCGGAAAGATTCTCCCATTTTCCGAGGCCATAGTCGAAGTTCCCTTTCTGTCCGCGGAGGATGCGATGGGTGACATATAGGGCAAAGAAACTTGCGGGCAAATCCAGACCTATTCGCAGACAGTTCGTCCAAAGTGTGAGTGAATCTGCAAGCAGAGCTGCAGCGAGACTGAATAAGAATGCCACGCTCTCGCAAGCGACCATGACCAAGAGGGTTCTGAGACTATCACTACTATGTTTTGCCACGTTCATTTACCAGAAGGTTACTTTGGGAGGGTCGATTCTGCTTTCGATCTATGAGGAGCGGAGCCATTAATCATTAGATGAAGATAGGGAATCCCTTGAAAGGGATCATGAATTCAAAGCATCGAATACCTCACCAACCTTCCGCGTTAACGTATCAACGAGGGTAAAGAGGCAACAGTCGAGGCACCAGAAAAACACTGACAATCATCACGACAATGGAAAAAGGCACACCGATGCGGACGAAGTCACCAAAACGATAGTTTCCAGGGGCAACCACCAAAGTATTTACTGGCGATGAAATTGGAGTCATGAAAGCGGTCGAGGCGGATAGGGCCACGATCATGGCAAAGGGATAAGGCGAAGCATGCAGATCTCCCGCAATGGCAAGCGCCACGGGAGCCATGAGCACAGCCGTGGCAGTGTTGGAGATAAAGAGACCAAGCATGGCGGTTATTGCGAAGAGGCTTAAGAGCAGTGCGTAAGTGCCTGCGCCGCCGGTCAGCGCCATCAGTCCTTCGGCGGCCAGTTCGACGCCGCCGGTTTTCTGGAGGGCTATGGAGAAGGGGAGCATTCCGACGATCAGGATGAGGCTCTTCCAATGGATCGAGCCGTAGGCACTGTCCAAGTCGATACAGCGCAGCGCCCCCATGACGAGACACGCGATCAGAGCGGCCTGCACATTCGGAACTACTCCGCTGACCATCAGCCCAACCATGAGTAACAAGCAGGCCAATGCTTGAAGTGACCTGCCCTGAACCGGCAGCACCTCCTCCTTTTCGACAGGCAGGTTGAGCACGACAAGGTCTTTGGTGTCTGCCCCCAACCGCTCGATCTCCTTCCACGACCCGATTAAAAGAAGCGTATCACCGATGCGCAGAGGTTTTTTCAATAGTCGGATATCAGACGTTTCCTCCCCATGCCGGAGTCCGATCACAGTAAGGCGAAAGCGCGAGCGAAAACGGGCCTCCACGATGGTTTTACCCACCAAGTCAGAATCGCCTGCGACCATCACCTCAATCATGCCGATTTCTTGGGAGTGATCGCTA
>Ga0302274_10005016_pt1 | contig 11354 bp, 7 predicted proteins | sample III_Bog_N2_1_FD_198755 | JGI IMG/M metagenome (GOLD analysis project Ga0302274, IMG submission 198755) | Peat permafrost microbial communities from Stordalen Mire near Abisko, Sweden - III_Bog_N2_1 | ecosystem: Environmental > Terrestrial > Soil > Wetlands > Peat | place: Sweden: Abisko...
TGTGTCGCTGGCGACGGTGATTTTGCGCATGAGCGCGCTGGGTTTGGGAGAGGTGGAAAAATTCCCGTTCATCGAGCCGCCCGGTTCGCGTTCGATTGCAGATGGTTACCAATTGCTCGCAGAACTCGGTGCGATCAACGAGGCGCGGCAACTGACTCCGCTAGGTTATGAGTTAGCCAAGTTGCCGCTCGATCCAAAAATTGCCCGCCTGTTATTGGCCGGGCGGCAATACCAGTGTCTTTCAGAAATCCTCATCATCGCCAGTGCGCTGTCGCTGCAAGATCCGCGTGACCGCCCATCGGAGCGGCGCGAAGCGGCGGATGCGGCGCATCAGCGCTTCAACGACGAGCGCTCGGATTTTCTCGCTTACCTGAAACTGTGGGCGTGGTTTCAGGAAGCCGTGAAGCATAAAAAATCCAACCGCCTGTGGGCGAATGAATGCCGTGAGAAGTTTTTGTCGCCGCTGCGCTTGCGTGAGTGGCATGAGCTGCATCAACAGTTGCATGCACAGGTTGCCGAGATGGGCATACGCCTGAATGAGCAACCCGCCAGCTACGAACAAATCCACAAGGCGTTACTGACTGGCTTGCTTGGAAATATAGGCTGCAAGAGTGTGGACAGGGAGCCGTATTATCTCGGTGCGCGCGAAATAAAATTCTTCATTGCGCCGAATTCGGTGCTGGCGAAGAAGGGGGCAAAATGGGTGGTGGCCGCCGAACTGACTGAAACCACCAAGCTGTATGCGCGCAATGTGGCGCGAATCGAACCGGAGTGGCTGGAAGAGGTCGCTGCGCATCTCATCAAGCGCCATTATTTCGATCCGCATTGGGAGAAGAAAGCCGCGCAAGTGGCGGCGTGGGAACGCAGCACCTTGTATGGACTGGTCATCAACCCAAAGAAACGCGTGCATTACGGGCCGATGAATGTGGCCGAGTCGCGCGAGGTATTTATTCGTCAGGCGCTGGTGACGGGCGAGTTCAATACGCTGGCACCATTCTTCGCGCATAACCAGAAACTGATCCATGACATCGAGGCGCTGGAGCATAAGGCACGCCGCCCGGATGTATTGGTGGACGATGAGTTGATCCACGCTTTTTACGATAGCCGCATTCCACCGCACATCCACAACGGCGCGGCGTTCGAGTCGTGGCGTAAGGAAGCGGAGCGCGAGAACCCAAAGCTTCTTTATCTAAAAAAAGACGACCTGATGCGGCACGAGGCGGCGGGCATCACTACTGACCAATTTCCACCGCAACTGGTGATGAATAATATCAGCTATGCGCTGGCTTACAACTTCGCACCGGGCAAGAGCGACGACGGCGTAACTCTCACCGTACCGCTGGCGCTGATTAACCAGATGTCTGCGTCGCGTTGCGAATATCTGGTGCCCGGTCTGCTGGCAGAAAAAGTGACGCAGCTGGTGAAGACCTTGCCGCAGAAGTTGCGCCGCCATCTGGTGCCGGTACCGGAATTCGCTGCCGCATTCTGCCGTGAGATCGAACCGTCTGAGATGTCGTTGCTACAGGCTTTGGCGCGCTATATCCGCGCACAGAAACAACTCGACGTGCCACTGGATGCGTTCCGTCTGGAGCAATTGCCAGCGCATCTGCTGATGAATTTTTATATCGTGGATGAGCATGGCAGGCAGTTGGGTGTGTCGCGTAACTTTACGCAGTTGCGCGCTGAGCTTGCCCCAAAACTGGAACCACTGCCTGCTAAAGTTAAAGACCCTGAACAAACTACAGTACGTTTTACCGACTGGAGTTTCGGCGAGTTCAAGGAGACTTCTGAATTGATACGCGCCGGGCAGACGGTGACGCTGTTCAACGCGCTGGTGGATGAAGGCGATGCCGTGACACTACGTGCATTTGATACGCGCGACGAGGCGCAAGCCGCGCATCGAAAAGGGCTGGTGCGCTTGTTCATGCAGGCGCTGAAAGAGCAGGTGAAATTTCTGGAAAAAAATCTGCCAGGAATGCAGACGATGGGGATGCAATTTTTACCTTTCGGCAGTCAGCAGGATTTGCAGCGCCAGATATTGTCCGTAACCTTCGACCGCTGCTGCCTGATGGAGCCGTGGCCCACCAGCGAAAAAGAATTCGCCGCGCGTTGCAAAGAGGCAAAAAGCCGATTGACGCTGGTGGCGCAAGAAATCGCGCGTCTGGTCGGTGCAGTGTTGACGGAATACCATGCGCTGCAAAAATCCCTGCCAGGATTCAAGGCGCGGCCACGAGATGGTGTGGCGGAACCGAAGGGTGCGAGAGTGGCCGCGTCGCGCCTTCTCCCGCAAACGGCTGGCTCCGCCAGTAACGTGTCAAATGCGCACGCTCAGGCGGTGCAGGACGTGCGTGCGCAGTGTGACTGGATGCTGGGCAAAGAATGGATTGCACGTACATCCTATGAGCGTTTGCAGCATGTGCCGCGCTATCTCAAGGCAGTCAATGTGCGGCTGGAAAAGCTGCGCGCCTATCCTGCGCGCGATGCGCAGCAACTGGCGCAAATGCTATCCTTACAACAGGCGTGGCAGCGCAAGTTGGCTGCACAGCAGGGCGATGTCGATGCGCGTGTGGCAGACTTCGGCTGGCTGTTGCAGGAGTTGCGCGTATCGTTGTTTGCGCAGGAGTTAAAGACGCCGGTGATCGTGTCGGTGAAGCGCTTGCAGAAGATGTGGGAAAGTTTGTGATAATGTACATGGTTTTGTAGGTACGAATAAATTCGCACCTACAAAACCACCAACTGTTTTTTTATAGGTTGATACGATTTATTAATGAAAGAACAAATGTCGAAACCTCTAGTTATATTTCACGGAAAATGCCTTGATGGGATGACTGCCGCGTGGGCTGTCAGAAAAGCCCTTGGCGACGGCGATTATATTCCGGCCACTCACGGCAATGCACCCCCGGATGTCACCGGGCGCGACGTGGTGATCGTTGATTTTGCTTATGCACGCACCACCATGGAAATAATGTCGCAGGAAGCTAAATCGCTTCTTGTATTGGATCATCACAAAAGCGCGCAAGCCGATCTGGTCGATCTTCCCTTTGCCATATTCGACATGGCGCGTAGCGGCGCCGGTATTGCGTGGGATTGGTTTCATCCCGGGCAACCGCGACCTGCTTTGGTCAATCTGGTCGAGGATGTCGATCTTTGGCGTCATGTGCTGCAATGCAGCAGAGAGTTTCAACTGCGCTTGGAAATGGAGCCGATGAATTTTGACAACTGGGATCGTGTTGCCGGAATGTCTGAACAGGAGCTTGCGGCTTTCATCGCTGAGGGAGCTCTGCTTAAGCGTGCATTTGATGGTGAGGTAGCGATGTTGCTGGAGGATCGTTATACCGTCACTCTGGCAGGAGAGACAGGCTTGGCGGCCAATGCTTCCAGCAGATATTCCAGCGAACTCGGCCACCATCTGGCGGCCATGTCGGGCAGCTTCGGTATGATATGGCGTCAACTTGACGGCGTTCTCAAGATCAGTTTGCGCTCATGTGGTGATTACGACGTTGCACTACTGGCCGCGAAGTTTGGCGGCGGAGGTCATCGTAACGCGGCATCTTTTACTGTGCCGGTTAATGTCGAGGGTTATGCGCTCGTCGCGGGTACGTCACTCGCGCTAGCTTGAGCTGAAAAATTGGCCAAATCATAATTATTGACTGAGTCAAATGCCAGCCCCGCAGTTTCAAATTATCGAGCTGCATGAGCACGCTCCACCCAAACCTGGCATGGGGGCGCCATGCAACAGGTGCGGTGTCTGCTGCGCTGCGGAGCCTTGTCCGGTCGCGTATGTTTTTCTATTTCAGCGCAAGGGACGCTGTCGTGCACTGATGTGGCAGGAAGAGAGCGGTCGCTACGCCTGTGGCATGGTTGTGCAGCCAGATTGCTATTCACGTTTGATCCCACGGGTGTTCAGGCGCTGGATGGGTGCCTTTATTGCGACTCGAATTGCTGCGGGTAAAGGGTGCGATTCGGATATTGAAATCTGTGAGTCAGATATTAAATCCGAATAATTCGTAATGAGTTATCTTGGTTCAAAGCGCTTGGCAATCAGTACCGCGTTACTACCACCGAAGGCGAAGGAGTTGGACATCACCGCATTCAACTCGACGTCACTCCGCCCCACATTAGGCACGTAATCCAGATCGCATTCCGGATCGGGCTGGTGCAGGTTGATGGTGGGTGGGATGGCGTTATGTTGCAGCGCCAACACGGCAGCCATGAATTCTACTGCGCCGGTCGCGCCCATCAGGTGACCGTGCATGGACTTGGTGGAGCTGACCGGCACGCGGTAGGCGTGATCCCCGAATGCCTGTTTGATGGCTTTGGTTTCCTCGATGTCGCCGACCAATGTGGCAGTGCCGTGTGCGTTGATGTAGTGGATATCCTGTGGTCGCATCCTGGCATCGCGCAATGCGTTGGTTATCGCCCGCGTCTGTCCGGCGGCGTTCGGTTTGCTGATGTGGCTGGCATCCGAGGAGCAATCATAACCGACGATTTCCGCATAGATGCGCGCACCGCGCCGGGCAGCACGTTCGGCATCTTCCAGTACCAGCACCGCCGCGCCTTCACCCAGTACCAGTCCATTACGGTCTTTGGCGAACGGTTTACACGAGGCGGCAGGGTCGGTGGTGTCTTCCAGCGCCAGCGTGCGTAGTGCTTCCCAGGCTTTTATCACACCGTGAGTGAGCATGGCTTCCGAGCCGCCCGCGAGCATGACATCGGCATAGCCATGCTGGATTTTGCGGCATGCCTCACCGATGGCGATGGCAGATGATGAGCAGGCCGTTGAAAATGTTACATTGGGTCCTTGCAGATGGTAGGCGAGCGACAGGTGTGAGGACGCTGCGTTATTCATTCCTAGCAGCACGCTCAAAGGTTTGATACGCGGGACTTCGCGCTGGAACACTTCGATGTAACCGTCTTCCAGTGTACCTGCGCCGCCCATGCCGGTGCCCAGATAAACGCCGGCGCGCGGCTGTTCATGTTCTGCCAGTTCGAGCTGTGCATCTTTCACCGCTTGCTCTGCCGCGATCAGCGCGAACTGGCTGAAGCGTTCGATGCCGGAGAGTTTGATTTTTGAAAAATGATCGGTGGGATTGTATTTCCGTATTTGCGCGGCGATGCGGATGGAAAGTTTTTCGGTGAAATCGGATTGCAGGTGTCCAATCCCGGAACGACCGGCCATCAGGTTACCAAAGAATTCGGTTGGATTTTTTCCGACCGGGGAGAAAATTCCCAGCCCAGTGATGACGACGCGGCGGGTCATGGTATTCTTGGAAATTCAGGAAGCTGCTTTTTGTTGTTCTAATACCAAGCGCTCTACGATGCTGGAGATGTCCTGGATAGTCTTGATTTCGACTCGTTCGTCCGGCAGTTTGATTTGGAATTCATCTTCGATGTTGAACATGAATTCAATCACCGACAGCGAATCCAGTCCGAGCGCTTCAAGCTCAGCGTCCGGCGTGAGGTCTTCTGATTTCAGCTCAAATTGTTCCACCATCATGCGCTGTATGGTTTGCAGTGTGCTCATGTTTATCCTGTTGTCGCGGTGTCCAATAATCTCAAGCGGCGCGTACGAGGCTTAAGCGCGGCGCAGATGATACCACGGGCTGGTCATCGATACCCAAGCTGGGCGTACGCTTTCCAGTAAGGTCATCGAAAAATTTGATGGTCTCGTCGGCCACCAGTTCGCGTTCGTTGTCCATGGTGATGAGATGATAGCTGTCATGCAGCATGATCTTGTGCACCTTGTTGGAGCCGATATGGTTGACGACGAAATCGGCGCTACGCGGTGTGGAAACGTCATCCTCGACGGCATGGATGATGAGCGCGGCAGAGGTTACCTTATGCAGGTTGCGCTTGACCGATTTGATCAGCAACTCGGCTTCGTGGATGGCGGGGAGGCTCAGGTTGGCGGCAGCGGCAATGGCGGAAGCCTTGTGGTTCACCTCGCGGATTAGCCACTGTTGCAATTTTTCGTTCTTGATGCCAAATGGCTGACGGCCTTTGTATTTGTAGATATGGCGGAATGGCGTGTAATAGCCGAGCGGCAGCATGAAACGGTACCATGGGATGCTCCAGCCGTCATAGAACAGAGTGGTGGCGAGCAGCGAGAGCCCGCTGATTTCCGCGCTGGCTTCTTCCGCCACACTGAGCGCCAATACTGCGCCTATACACAGTCCGCCGATGGAGACGGTCTTGTATTGCCGCTTCATGTCGCGCAGCTCGTGTAAAACCAGATTGTGCCAGTCGCGCCACGGCGTCATCGAATGAGTGGAGTCTTTCCCAGAGTAGCCATAACCCTTGAAATGCGGTACATGCACGCTGTAGCCCGCCTTGTGCAGACGCTTGGCAATAGATTGCATCTCAATCGGTGTGCCTTGCAGGCCATGTATCAGCAAGACGGCATGTTCGCCGCCTATTAATTCAATATTTTTCATGGGAAATGTGACCGGATTGAACTGGGTAAGTTCAATAAATGAGGCGCGTATCCGGTAAAAAAAGTTCTAATTCAACGGTATGCATTGTACCATGTTTGTTACGTTGCTATGTTAAGAGTTGGTTAACAGGCTGGTGCGTTATAATTCACAGAGAATTTTTTGGAGAAAATTATGGACGAAAAATTGCGCGCTGATGCGTTGCAATACCACCGGCTGCCCGTACCGGGCAAGATCTCGGTAATGCCGAGCAAGCAGATGTTGACTCAGCGCGATTTAGCGCTGGCCTATTCCCCGGGGGTGGCGGCGGCGTGCGAAGCTATCGTGGCGGATCCCGGCGAGGCGCGCAACCTCACTGCGCGCGGTAATCTGGTGGCGGTTATCACCAACGGCACGGCAGTGCTGGGGCTGGGTGCCATCGGCCCGCTGGCGGCCAAGCCGGTGATGGAAGGCAAGGGGGTGTTGTTCAAGAAGTTTGCCGGGATAGATGTGTTCGATATTGAGATCGACGAGCACGATCCTGACAAGCTGGTGGATATCATAGCCGCGCTGGAGCCAACTTTCGGCGGTATCAATTTAGAGGATATCAAGGCTCCGGAATGTTTCTACATTGAGCGCAAGCTGCGCGAGCGCATGAAAATTCCGGTATTTCACGATGATCAGCACGGCACGTCCATTATTGTGGGCGCGGCTTTACTGAACGGTCTTAAAGTGGTCGGTAAAAATATTGAGCAGATCAAGCTGGTGGCGTCCGGTGCGGGTGCGGCGGCGCTAGCCTGCCTTGATATGCTGGTAGGACTCGGTGTGCGCATGGAGAACATTATCGTCACCGACATCAAGGGGGTGGTCTATCAAGGCCGCACCGAGGAGATGGACGATAACAAGGCGCGTTACGCGGTGGTAACGCAAGCGCGTACCTTGGCTGACGTCATTGCGGGGGCGGATGTATTTCTCGGTCTGTCGGCCGGCGGCGTGCTCAAGCCGGAAATGGTTGTGCTGATGGCGCAGAACCCGTTGATTTTTGCGCTGGCTAATCCCGCCCCGGAAATTTTGCCGGAGCAAGCCAAGGCGGTACGCCCAGACGCTATCTTAGCGACGGGACGTTCGGACTATCACAATCAGGTTAACAACGTTTTATGCTTTCCTTACATTTTTCGCGGTGCGTTGGATGTAGGAGCCTCAACCATCAACGAGGCAATGAAGCGCGCCGCTGTGTATGCCATCGCGGAACTGGCCGAGGCCGAGCAATCCGACGCGGTGGCGGCGGTATATGGCGAGGAAAGTCTGTCCTTTGGTGCGGAGTACCTGATCCCCAAACCTTTCGATCCGCGCCTGATTACCAAAATCGCCCCGGCAGTGGCGCAGGCGGCGATGGACAGTGGCGTGGCGACCAGGCCGATTGTCGACATGGCCGCTTACCACGAACAGTTGTCGAATTTCATTTATCAGTCTGGTTTACTGATGAAGCCGGTATTCGACCTGGCGAAGAAGAGTCCAAAACGGCTGGTGTATGCAGAGGGTGAGGACGAGCGCGTGTTACACGCGGTGCAAGTGGTAGTGGACGAAGGCTTGGCGCTGCCTATTCTGGTCGGGCGGCCGACGGTAATCGAACAACGCATTCACAGGTTGGGTCTGCGCATCCAGGCAGGCAAACATTTCGAAGTGGTCAATCCGGAAAACGACCCGCGTTATCGATCCTACTGGATGGAATACCATCGCCTGATGCAGCGCAACGGCGTAACTCAGGAATATGCGAAGCGCGAGATGCGACGCAGTAATACGCTGATCGGAGCAATGCTGGTGCGGATGGGGGCGGCGGATGCCATGTTGTGCGGTACGTCCTCTCGACCGCAGGAACATCTGCATTACATCCGGGAAGTGACTGGACTGCGTCCAGGTGCTACCGTATTTGCGGCGATGAATATTTTGCGGATGTCCAGCCGTACCTTGTTTGTTTGCGATACTCACATCAATTTTGATCCAACCGCAGAGCAGGTGGCGGAGATGACTCTGCTGGCGGCTGAAGAAGTGCGCCGATTCGGAATTACTCCCAAGGTGGCGCTGCTGTCGCATTCCAACTTTGGAAGTTTCGACAATGCATCCGCAAGCAAAATGAGCCGCGCGCGCGAATTGCTGGAGCAACGCGCGCCCACTCTTGAAGTGGAAGGCGAAATGCACGGCGATGCCGCTCTTTCGGAAAAATTGCGCATGCAGATATTCCCCAACTCGCGCTTGAAAGGCGAAGCCAATTTGCTCATCATGCCAAATCTTGATGCAGCAAACATAGCCTTTAATCTGCTCAAGATTGTTGCGGGCGAAGGCGCCACTATAGGCCCAGTTCTCTTGGGTGCGGCGAAATCCGTCCATATCCTGACTTCCACCGCGACGGTGCGCCGCATTGTGAATATGAGTGCGTTGGCTGTGGCGGCTGTAAAAACGTACTAATTTTAAGGGATCGATATGTCAGAACAATTGAACGGGCAAGAACTCAACATGCTGCGCGAGGAGATGGAAATGCTGATGGGCGAGCGTAGCCGTTTACTCAAGGTGGCGGGCGCAGCCGCTGTGCTGATGGCCAATACCGATGGTCGCGACTTGCCGGCAGAAGCCGCTGAAGCCGCTGAAATGCTGTCAACATTGGTCAACGAATTGCCCGAGGAAACCTTGCAAGAGGCGCTCGAAAGCGTACATGCAGAGGTGTCGCCTAGCGATCTGGGAGCTTCCTGATGATCGCAGGCTAGGCATGCGTAAGCTGGCTTTAATCCTGTCAGGCGGCGGCGCACGCGCCGCCTATCAGGTGGGAGTATTGAAAGCGATTGCCGAGATATTGCCTCGCCACGCACATAATCCTTTCCCCATCATTTGCGGCACATCGGCAGGTGCGCTAAATGCTGTGACACTGGCGGTGAATGCACAGAACTTTCGCATGGGGGTGCAATATCTCGCCAATATATGGAAGAGCTTTCAGGTCGGTGATATTTACCGTTCCGATCCGGTTGGAGTGCTTATTAACAGTGCCCGCTGGTTGACTGGCCTGTTGTTGAGCACGATGGGCATCAATAAGCTGAACCGGGTGTCACTGCTGGACAATACGCCGCTGGTGAACCTGCTGAATGAATCATTGCCGTGCGAGAAAATTCAGGAGAGCATAGACGCAGGTGTGCTCTACGCAGTGAGCATCACTGCATCGGGTTATGGCTCAGGACAGTCGGTAACTTTCTATCAGGGCGTAAAGGGTCTCAAGCCCTGGCGACGGGCGCGCCGTCTGGGCATTCCCGCCAAGATCGATGCCTCGCATTTGCTGGCCTCTTCGGCCCTGCCGTTTATTTTCCCGGCAGTGCGTATACATCGTGAGTACTTTGGGGATGGTTCGATGCGCCAGATTGCACCGATCAGTTCCGCGCTGCACTTGGGGGCGAGCCGCGTGTTGATTATCGGACTGGGACAGGGCGGACCGGATATGCCCCGGCGCAGGCAGATGGGTGACTACCCATCGTTGGCGCATATCGCTGGCCACGCGCTGAACAGCATTTTTCTCGACAGCATGGAGGTGGATCTGGAGCGCTTGCAGCGTATCAACCGCACCGTCAGCCTGTTGCCGGAAGATGTTAAGCAGGCGCTCAATTTACGCCATGTCGATGTACTGGTGATTGCACCCAGCCAGCCTATCGACAGGCTGGCCGAGCGTTATCGCTCCTGTCTTCCGTGGACTATTCGTTTCCTGTTGCGCGGTGTGGGCGCGATGCGGCGCAGCGGAGCGAACCTGGTGAGCTATCTGTTGTTCGACCAAGGATTTTGCCGTGCGCTGATCGACTTGGGATATCAGGATGCATTGAAGCGCAAGGAAGAAATTCTGGCTTTTCTTCTGGATGAGCAAGAGGCTAGAGAACAAAGTGCAGGCGGGGCGGACAATATACCGCAATGAAAATCGCCACAGATATTTCTCAGCTGCAAGAACCCGGAGCGCTGACCTTCACTCTGCTGCGATTGTTGGCGGATGGTGAGTTTCATTCCGGTGAGGTGCTGGCGCAACAATTGGGAATCTCCCGCGCCAGCGTGAGTAATGCCCTGCGTGGAGTGGAGAGCTATGGTCTGAGGTTATACAGCGTGCGTGGTCGTGGCTACTGCCTGAGTAATCCGCCGCAATGGCTGGAGGCCAAGCGTATCGCCAGCCATATGGGCGACCAAGGCAAAAACTTCCAGATTGAAATTCTCGACAGCGCAGTTTCCAGCAATACCCTGCTGCTGCAACGCGCTAAATTGGACGCTGCAAGCGGTACGCCCAGCGGCAGTGTACTGGCAGTGGAATGGCAAAGCGGCGGCCGCGGGCGGCTGGGACGTAGATGGCACTCCGGCTTGGGCAATGCGCTAACCTTCTCGCTGTTGTGGCGCTTCGATTGTGGCCTGTCGGCACTGTCCGGCTTGAGTCTCGCGGCGGGCGTGGCGTTGATTCGCGCCTTGCGTGTGCTGGGTATTAGCGGCGCGCAACTGAAATGGCCGAACGATGTTGTGGGAAGCAAGGGTAAATTAGCTGGCATCCTGATTGAGGCGCAGGGCGACATGCTGGGGCCGAGCGCAGTGGTGATCGGCATCGGTCTCAACCTGTCCGTGCAGCAGCAGGTGCTCAGTCAGATCGACCAGCCCGTAACCAGCTTGGCGGATATGCTGGGCGAGGCAGCAAGAGTGCCCGAGCGCAACCACCTGTTTGCGGTAATATTGCTTGAGCTGGATGGCGTGCTGCGCGAATTTGCCGCGCATGGTTTTGCCGCGTTGCGTGATGAATGGCAACGCTATCACGCCTTTCAGAATCAGTCGGTGCAATTGCAGTTACCCGATGGTAGCCGTGTGGACGGAATCGTACGCGGCGTGGCGGATGATGGCGCATTGGAGTTGGAGACGATGCAGGTGATCAGGAAATTCAAC
>Ga0302274_10005020_pt1 | contig 11344 bp, 9 predicted proteins | sample III_Bog_N2_1_FD_198755 | JGI IMG/M metagenome (GOLD analysis project Ga0302274, IMG submission 198755) | Peat permafrost microbial communities from Stordalen Mire near Abisko, Sweden - III_Bog_N2_1 | ecosystem: Environmental > Terrestrial > Soil > Wetlands > Peat | place: Sweden: Abisko...
CCCTTGTTCTGAGGGGTTAAGAGGTGCTTCGGCCGAGCAGGGGGCCGGCGCATCGCCAAAGAAACAGATATGCAACGCATAGCTGTGCGTACCGAGGAGGAGTTCCTTTTAACAAGATGAAAGCTACAATCAGGTGAGGTTGAGGACGCCCGATGAGGGGGAGAGGGCTTTACTGCCCTTCTCCGTATCCCCCGATATTAACTTTCATGGGAAGGTAGTCCTTGTTGCCTGGGAAAGTGGCGTAGATCGTCGCCGAGCCCGTGGTGGCCCGAACAGTCATGGTTGTTCCGGAAATGGAGATAAATTTCGGATTGCTGCTCACATAGTTGACCGGGAAATTTGCGCTGAAAGTGGCAACGCCTGAAAGATCGTAGGTCGCCCCGACAACAAAATCCGGAATCATCGGCATGGAGGGGGCACCCTCAAACGTTTGGGCGGAATTTCCCTTGAGGATCGTCACGACTAAACTGGTGGAAGCGGCCTTGTAATTAGCGGTTTCTGGAGCCGTGGCGGTGATGGTGGTAACTCCGGCGCTCTGCACAACGAAGTTGGTACCCGAAATGCTCGCCACATTCGTGTTGGAGCTCTTGAAAACAACGGGAGTGCCTGAGGCAGAAACGGCTGAAACACCCCAAATTTCTCCTTGGCTGTAGGTGCCTCTAGTGACGAGGCCTGTGAACATGACCGTCTGTGAGGTTTTGGAGACAACAATCTTCTGCTGAAGGGACTGAACTGGGAGATAGACATCGTCTCCAGACTGGCTTGCCGTGAGTGTCGTTGTCCCCGCTCCCGTGCTCACCAAGTAATCCCCATGTCCGGAGGGATCATTAGTGTTAAGATTGACTGAAGCGACATTGGTGTTGGCGCTGGTGATGGTGATGGGTAATCCCGAAGAGGCAGTGGCCAAAGAGTAAATCTTGAACTGGCTTCCGAAGGGTTTTGGGACAATTGCAGGAAACTTGATGGTCTGCACCAGCTTGCCCAGGGTTCCTTTTCGGATGGTGTCGTTATTCATGTCGGCCACATAGATGTTTCCCTGGTCATCGAGAGCAACCCCCGAAGGATTGAAAAACCGGGCCTTCGCCCCAAGACCATCCGCGTGTCCCTTCGCCTTGGGGGTTCCGCCCACGGTCGTAACCAGACCATTGGTACCGATGCGCCGGATCGTTTCATTTCCACCATCGGAAACATAGAGATTGCCATTGGCATCGCTCGTGATTTCCCAAGGGGAGTTGAAGCTCGCCAGACTGCTGCTCGGATAATTACTCGCAAGCGAGAGATTGCGGATGCCGTCGTTGCTTCCCGCAAGTTGTGGATTCCCGGCATAGGTGGAAACGACCCCGTTCGTATCGATCTTTCGGATGGTGTTGTTCAAACTATCAACCACATAAAGGTTCCCCTCCGCATCACGAGTCATACCCTCCGGAAAGTGAAAGGTTGCGTTGGTGCCAACCCCGTCAGCGGAGCCCGTAACGCCAACTTTCCCAACGAACGTGCTCACAACACCATTGGTATCAATTTTTCGAATGGTGCAATTTTGACTGTCGACCACGAAGAGGTTCCCACTGTCGTCGATGGTGATGCCCTCAGGGTCATTGAACAGGGCATTAGTGCCCACTCCGTCCGTACTTCCGAAGACGTTGTATTGTCCAGCGATAGTGGTCACGACGCCATTGGTATCGATCATCCGAATGACACCCTGCTGATCGGTCACAAAGAGATTGCCGTTTGTATCGATGGCCAATTGGGCCGGTTGCTCGAAAGCGGCAGTCAAAGCTGGCCCGTCATTGGTTCCGTAGACATCCCCCTGTCCGGCAAAAGTCCGGACCACTCCCGTAGGATCGATTTTGCGGATGTCGCTATTGCCGCGATCGGCGATGTAGAGATTACCCGCTCCATCTACTACGATTCCCTCAGGTTGCCAAAACCAGGCATTCGTGCCAGTGACTCCATCGCTTCCGTCAGACCATCCGTTTGTTCCAACGTCACCCGCAATGGTGGAAAAAGTGAAGATCGGCAGGTTCGAGGTACCAGCCTGAAGTTGGGAGGCACCCGAGAGGGTAAGGATTGCGAGGAGGAGTGGGAGTGGGTTGTTTTTCATGGTTCGGAAGATACGCATGGCATGAAAACATTTTTGCATAAATTCTACTAGTAGAAATTACGGGCCGATTGTCCGTGTATTCCATAGTGATGTCAGGACGCATATCACCCGGAGGCAAGCGCAAGAATGTTTTCGGCGTGCAGTTGAGGGCCATGCGAAAGGCGAGGGGACTCAAGGCAGTAGATGTGGTGGCGCGTCTCGGCGTCTTGGGCTGGGACGTTCCGCCTTCCTCATACGCACAAATCGAATCAGGCCAGAGGATACTAGGGGATTACGAACTCTTGCTGATCCTGCATGTCTTGGATGCAACACTTCCCGATCTCAAAATTCCACGAGTTGGCAGGAAGAGGTAAATCGGCATTCCGATTGCAAACAATCCAGAGTTAAAAACTCCTACAGAAAGGTTCCGCTATTCAACGAGGGAAGACTCCAGAGCCGACACTATCTACGCCTCAAACCGATTCTTACTTCAAATCGCCGATGGAAATAGAAATTGTGAATGGATAGTTCTTATCCATAATAGCTCTCGGTTTTTCCAGATATGGCTTTGAAGCCAAGTCCCTATTAATCCTAAAATGCCCATCACTGATTCCCTAACGCTGCGTAAATCCTCTAAAATTGCCGCCAAGATCGAACGGCTTGTAGAAAAGCTGCATGCCCTTGTTGGCGATACCTTGGAACTGCCTGTCGATACATACGTCTCACCTGTTGAGATATTCAAGGTACGACGCCCCCGTGGACGGCCTCCCGGCTCAGGACGTAAGAACAGTGATGGCACGCCTTCGAAAATAGCGGGTATTCCTCGACCAGCTTCTCCATCAGGTCCTCTTGCTCCTGCAGTTGTGAAAGTTTTGCAGCGCTACGGACGGGCTATGAAGGTTCAGGAAATCCTCATTGGCTTGGAACATGACAACTACATCTGGACTGCCAAGAATCCAAAACAGACCCTGTATGTACGGATCGGTAAGCTGGCAGGCGTCGGGAAGGCCGGCGAGGGGCTGTACATTGCCGAGTCGCTGGAAACCCCACCCGTGGGTATCCTCCCTGAGATCATTGTTCCTCCTCCGGCACCCGAGAATCAGTGGTAGGAGAAGATTCTGAGTCACTGGGCCACCCGCCCATTCAAAAGGTGAGCAAGGGCTAATTCTTCGTAACTGGCAAATAAAAGAACGGGGAAGTCCATTACAAAAGCGGTATGGGATTTCACTTCTCGTTTACTTGCGCTTGATAGCGGCCATGTTTTCTGAGCATCTTCTCGCCCATGTCCGAATCTTTTGAAAATGGTGATAGAAAAGTACTTTCCCCTTTTTCCGAAAGCGACACCGTCATTTCCAGAAAACGCGGTAAGAGTAATGCTCTGATCATTTGGGGGAGCGTCGTGGCTCTCCTGATTATCCTTGGGGGAGCGGCACTTCTTTACGCTCACCTCACCGATCCCCTTAGAACCCTGGAAGCTTTTCCCGTGAGCAAATATTTGGAGAACTACCGCTCACTTCAAGGGGCGCAATTCAAGGGAGACCTCACCGTTGAAAACGATCTGGGGTTTCAGGATGGAGTGGGGCGCCTCATGGTCTTCTCTTCCAAGGAAAGCCCGCAGCCCTTCGTTGTCATGATTCCGTCGAATCTGGCCGGCACCTATTTCACCAAAGGACAGCACTATCTGGCTGCCTTGGAAGTCAAAGAAGGAGGACTCATTTATGCAAATTCCTGCAAAAAAAATTAGCACAGCACTGCTGTGCGGACTGACAGCCCTTTTCGGGCAGATCACCGCACATGCCCAGAACAGCCCATCGGCTCCTGCGCCAGCAGCACCTCCAGCAGCTCCGGCTCAGCCAGCAGCGGCCAGTCCGACAGGAGCACCAGCAGCACCGACATCTGATACCGCCTCTTCACTGGATTATCTCTATAATCACAAACCTGCGGATGGTTCAGCGGCAAAAGAGGCTGCCGATCAAAACCAGCGTGCGGAAACGAAGGGTATTGCCGCAGATGCCGTGGGGAATCAAGGGGATGAAGACCCAAAGTTCAAGGCCGAATTCGATCGCTATCTTGGAATGCCGGAAGTCTCGAAAGCGGACTTGGACGCCTATCAAGCAGAATTCAAAAATATTTCTGACCTCTTGGATGCAGGAAAGACAGTCGATGCATGGAAGGGGTTGAGTATTCTCGCGCAGTATCAAACCATTGATGCAGGAATTTCGAAGGAACTTGCCAATCGCATCGGAGCTGTCTGGATGACAGGAAAAACATCTCTGCGGCTAGATCAGTTATCCGATGAACTTAAAGAGGACATCAAGAGGTCTTCGTGGAACGCCGATCTGATGTCCGTGAAGATCAGAGAGAATGATATGGACTTTCAGTCTAGGAAAGTCGGACGTACCAGAGGCAGACAGCAACCTGCACAGCCGGGAGGACAGCCAAATACTACCGACGGCATGGCGCCTCTGCCTGATACCGGCCAGATCCAGGGAAAACTTCAGCTCACGGAAGAATACGTCACGGCCATGGAAGCCAAGGCAAAGATCAAGGTTAACGAGCTGAAGCAGCAGAAAATTTTCGACGATGCCAAGAAGGATTACGCCACCTATATCACCACGCTGTTTGCGAGTGGGCGATTCACCCATGTGGTGCTTGCGGCAAGTTTTTATCAGAAAGTTTTTGACGAGGGGGAGTACCCCGCTGACATGGGCAATCAGGTGAATCAGGCATTAGAAACTGCCCGTGATGTATCAAGTGCCGTTGATGTTTTTCGTTACAAAGCGGATCGCAAGGAGCTTGAAGGAGCCACGGCGAGCCTGAAAGAGGCGTTTGCGAAAAGCGAACTCAACCCCGCTGTACTTGGATTGGAACGTCCCTTGAAGGAAAAAGTGGCTGAGTACCGTGAGAATCTCAGCAAACTCCAAAATCTGATCGAATCGAGGGATTTTTCTGGAGTGGATACACTCCTTGCGAACTTAAATAACTCAGCAACGGATTTCGACTCAAGCAAGGCCAAGGCCATCGTAAATTCCGTCAAACTCGACAGTCAGTTGCGCCTTGGACAGGCCAAGCTTGCTGCGCAGCAGGGAGATCAGAAGACGGCCATGGAGGATTTTCAGTCTGCAGCGGAGGCATGGCCAGGCAATCCTGATCTTCAAGACAAAGCGACCATCTTTTTTAACACCCAGGATGTCAAAACCCAGTCCACGACAGAGTTTGACCGGTTGGTTCAGGAGCAGAATTACCGCGAAATTTTCGACAAGCAGCTAGCCTTTGCCCCAGCTATCCACGGTGATCCAAAGCGTGAGGATCAACTTAAAGACGCATTGCTTAAAATCAAGGATGCCGAAGTAGCCGTTGAGAAGGCGAATACGCTCATGATGAACGGGGATTCATTTGGTGCCTGGGAAACCATTGAACTGGAATCCAAGGAACTACCCGACGACAAGAAGATCAATAAAATGCTGGCTGACCTTTCTGGGCGTAGCGCCGAGTTTGTTTCAGCCATCAACAAGGCTCGTGATGCCGAAGGGCGGAATGAACTGGGCTTCAGTCTGACATGGTATGTCAATGCCCAAAGGCAGTATCCCGCTAGCCAGATTGCCAACGAAGCCATTGATCGACTGAGCAAAAAAATGCTCTCCTCCAAGTCCTAGCTAGGTGCAGGAGTCCCGATGCCTGCTTCTATCAGCGTTCGTAATCTAAGGGTTTCAGTTCGGGATAAACGAAAGCAGAAGGTTCTGCTTTCCAATATCAATTTTGAAATCGCTGAGGGGAAATTCATTGCGGTCATCGGTTCTTCTGGATGCGGCAAAAGCACCCTTGTTAAATGCCTCGCTGGGTTGATTACCCCGAGTTCCGGAAGTCTTCAATTTGCAGGGCGTAGCGTCGATGATCTCAATGGGCATCTTCCCTTGGCTGTGGGCTACCTGCCACAGTTTGGTGCTTTTCATGAGCTGCTGACGGTCGGGGAAAATCTCGATGTGGCCGCATCTCTGAGACTTCCCAAAAAAGTAACTCCGGAACGGAAGAAGGTATGGACTGATCATATCGTGGAGTTCGCTCGGATTGAGGAGCTTCTGCCCCAAGAGTACAAAACCCTTTCCGGGGGACAGATGCGCCGGATGGCTTTGGCCGAGGCGTTGATTGGTGACCCTGCATTTCTTTTGCTGGATGAGTTGACCAGCGGGCTCGATGCTTTTTCCGATCAGGAAATGATGGCCTGGCTGCGCTCCCTGGCTCATACCATGTCCAAAACCGTGGTGTTGGTGACGCACGCCACGAGTCACTTGGATTATTGCGACGCCATCCTCTTCCTGCATCAGGGACGACTCATTCATTACGGAGATTACCAGTCCCTGCTGGACAATCATGGCGTCGGCTCCATTGAGGAGTTGTTTGGCATCTACCAGACACAGGATCTAGATCTTTCAGGCTTTGACGCCCCTTGGGAGCATTCTGAGACTGCCCAAGAATCCGGCACCATCAAATCACTGCCACCTCCGACAGGATGGTCTCAGTTTGTTCCATTGCTGGTACGGCAGGCTCAACTCTTCGTAAGAGATAAGGGGCAGATTGGCCTTCATATTGCCCTCATTCTGACCTTCCCGGTTCTGGTGGCTGTTTTTGCCATGCATGGCCTCCCGCAGGTCCGCAATCAGACATTGGAACTCCAAACCAATATTCTCAGAACCCTTCAAGATCAGCTTTTCTACCTGAGAGAGTCGTTCAAAGCCGCGTCGCTCATTTCGGGATTGGCCATGTTTCAGGTAGTACTCCTCACGCTGATCGGGGCCAATAATGGGGCGCGTGAAATCGCCAAGGAACGGAACATCCTGGCCAAAGAATTGCGGACTGGCCTTTCACCCACCGCGTATTTGATCGTGAAGTTCATTCAGATAGTGGGACTTTGCGTCATTCAGGCATTCTGGATGGCCTTATTTGTGAAGACGATCTGTGGGTTTCCGGGAGAATTATTGGATCAGTTTGGCATTCTTTTCATGACGACATTGGCCATGAGTACGACGTGTCTGGCCATTTCTGCTGCGTCTCCCTCGCCCGAGAGAGCATCGTTGCTTGCGATCTATTTGGTAGGATTTCAGCTTCCTCTCTCGGGAGCGGCACTGGCGCTTCCCAATTGGCTAAGCACCCTTTGTCGCCCCTTCATTGCTGCCTATTGGGGATGGAGTGGATATTTGCAGACCTTCCATGACACCCGCTATTTCGATATTGTTCGGCAGGCAACCAACACATGGATAGCTCCTTACTGGCTTGGAATGGGAGTGCTTGGTGTTCATGTGGTTATTTCTTTTATTGCGGCAGTATTTCTGGCCGATGGAGTCAAGAAAAAAGGGATGGGTTGAAATTTTAAGAAAAATAAGAAAAACGCGTGACAGCATAATTAGAAGGAGTTTAAGTTTCGTGGCGATGAAGAAAATACCGCTTAGAAAATATCTTATAATTTTGGCGGTATTGTTTGTGACATTGGGAGTGATAGGTAAAGCGAGAGCGGACTCGGGGTCGGATTCGAAGTGCGATGCACAGGATCCAGGCAATCCTCCGGGACAGTTTGAGTAGACCTTCCTCTTCAGGTCAAATTTTCTTCCCCCCTCCCTCATGATAAAGTTACTCATGATTGCTGCCCTGCTTGGAACGAGCATACTGGCAGAGAGTGCATGGGCGCGACCTGTTGATCTATCGGCGCCAACGACGGAGCTTGGAGCTGCCGGATCCAAAGGGTATCTGGAAATCTGGAAAGAAGTGGAAGGGGTGGGATTTCAACTGGGAAAGAGCTACCTGCCCTTGAGGTACAAATTTACCAGTGACCCGAGTGTGAGAGGCATCCTGGGGCCAGGGTTTTACATGCCGATGTTTGAAGCTCGGAGCCTACTCATACGAGATAAAGTGATGAGGGCGAGCCTTCCCTGCGGCAAAGTGATCTATTTTTGGCAGGATCCTGTTGATCCCAACAAATTTCAGAGTGTGGACAAAGAATGGACCGGAGTCATTACGGGTAAACAGTTTACAGTAAGTCGGGATGATGGATGGACCATCGTCTATGACGGAGGTCGGCTGAGCTCCATTACCACCGACGATCATCATGTATTTACCTGGATCTATAGCGGATCCATACCCGTGGCAGTAAACAAAGATGGGTCTTCCGTCATTACCGTAGAGCCCGGAGTAGACGGTGGGATAAAAGCGATCGACTTTGGGGGGAAGAGCTACCAAGCGAATTACGGGCAGCGCCCGATGATGCAAATCATTAACGGAGTGCCGATTATACAACAACTGGCATCGGAACTGACAGGCTTCAAGAATCCTGATGGAAAAGGGGCCACCTTCACCTTTGAGCTGACCCCCCAGCGGGCACCGACCCTGACCCTCAATGACAATGGGCAGGAAACCACCTATATTTGGAATCCTACTAGCAACTACCTTGTAAATGAAGATGGGCCAGGGGGCAAGTGGACGTACTCAGTTGGCAGAGTGAACCAAGAATTTGGAATACCGCCACTTTCCAGAAAGAACAGTGATGGAAAGACCGAGGGTGTAGAAGTAGATAACAAGGCGGGGATCTATACCAGGGTGGGTACGGATGGGGTAAAGACAGTAACGCAGGTCTTTGAAACACCTGGACCACTTTATCTGAAGGTAAGGAACATTGAACAAATATCCGGAAAAGTCACCACAACGATCATGAGGGCTTCCTATGATGAAGCGGGGAGGATGATCAGAAAAATTGATGGTAACGGTAACCTGACAATTTTTACCTACGATAAGAGTGGAACACTTTTGAGTCAGTCACACAGTCTGACTAAGGAAAAGATGGCTCTGCTGGCCGCCAAGGAAAAATCGCTGATTCAGAGTATCGCGACGGCTCCTACGTTGCTTGGAAAGCAGCAGGCAACAACTCAGCTTGGCTTCTTCTATATCCATGAAATGAGAGATCTGAAAAAAGCTTCGGCCGTAGCTGCACAACTGAGCCACGATAGCGCTTACATGATACGTATCCAGATGATTGAAACGGATGAAACACTTTCTCGACCTCAGAAAGCAGAAGAATGTAAGGCACTCTTAAAAGAGTATCCAAGATGTGAGCGTCAATTAAATTTCTTGATTAATGCGTATTTAACAACCTGAAAGCAAAAAATGAATAAACTTATACTTATTAGCATGGCGGTATTAGCGCTATCACCTAAACTCCATGCGGGAATAGTAACTGTAACAACAGATCCTGCTTCTACCTATTGGACAACTATTAACGCACAAAATATTACAATAACAAATCAGTGTGTTCCAGTTAGTGCGTATGATGCTATGGGGGACGGAGTGACATTTACTGAATCCGATACCCATGGTAGCGGGAGCATAACAGAAGTGAACTGGACTTTTGCTAATGCAGAAGTTGAACAGTCAAGTGACTCCCCGACCACCATTCGATTCTTAGATAGCGCGGAAGGAGTTTCAAGTGCCTGCACCGTGGGTGTTACTCATCTCATCACAAATGGTATATCGTGTGCACAAGCCTCGAATTCAGTTCTTACCTTTCCTGTAAATGTGATTCAGCCAGCACTCTCATTTAACACAGCGTCCTGGTCTACCGACAATAGTTTGATTCCTTCCGCGCAATTTAACAACGGCAAAGCTTATCCTGGAAATATTTATTTTGAAACATTTTCTAATGATAGCAATTGTGTTATACCATATGAATATGATTACACGATGACTCCTGATAATTCAGGAGCAGACACTAACAAAATGAATATAATAGAGATTGATACGAATGACAATGCAGTTTATTATGATAGTCACACCGGATTGCCATATACTAAAGTTATGACTCCGGACGCGGAAGGTAATTATGTGACAAATATTTACACTCTAGACCATCAAACTTTTCAAACAGTAAATCTTGGAACATCTCCCCCAAGCCCTAAAGCATATGGTATCGATGCTCCTGGAATTCGAGCTATTCACGCAGCGTATGAAAGCAAGATGGCACATATTGCTAACACTTCCACTTATCCAACCACATATTTTAGTGCGTCGAGCGTCGTAATAACTATGTCTTTAATTTCATATCCTACATACAACGATGCCACTGGAGAACATTTAGATCCTACTACGGCTACCACTCATACATTTATCTATACTTTACAAGCTGGCCCCAATGGGACTGGTCCCTTTAGTTGGTCTACAACTAGCTACTAATAATTAAATAATGAAAATTAAATTTATAGCATTACTGCTTGTCGCGGGAATTAGTCTCGTCTGCGAACTCAAATGTGAAGCTCAAGATGCAACGAGCATCACATCTGATCCTGCGATTATAGCAGCTATCGACACATTAAAAACAAATAAAATTCTACCTTCTTATACTGTACAGAATAGTTTTGGAGCGACAAGTGCCGATCAATATAAACAATACCTAAATATTTATAATGCTCAACTTAGAGCTATTAATATTCTCCGTGAGGCAAAAATACAAGGGACTGCCTCAACTCTTCTGCCTTATCTTAATTATTGTACGTCCGGATTTGAGGGGTCTCTTATGCATGCCGATTTTGGAGCTTGGGGACAGAAAACTAATATAACTTTGCGTATATGGCCTGCGCTAGGTGCACTAGTCGAAATCCCTGGCTCCGGGCAAGTGCTTGCAAGCTATGCACTCGATAAAGAGAACCCTGTAAAGTATAGACTTGAAGCATTGGCCGCTTTAAAATATGTGGATATACAGAAATTTAGAGAGACTGCTGATATAATGTCCAATGAGTTTCCTAAAGAAGACTTTATAGGCACATATATTCGAAACACTCAATCTGAAGACCAAAGATATCTGGGCACATATTTGTTAGATGACCATATAAAATGAAACTCATGGGCTTTATTTAATTTATATTTTTTCGCTTTAACGAATTGTAATCTTTAGTATCCAATTTAGTAATGAGCGGCGACCTTCTAGGTGTTGACTGGAGGCTCATCTACCCAAGCCTGCATACCTCATTACTCTACTGAGTCTCTTCACCACCCTACTGCCCTGTTTCAGAACGTGATTTTTTTGCGCCCCCGTCGTTTTTCGCAGAAATTGGCATTTTTCTGAGACTCGACCAAGGGGAAATATGAAGGAATCGCTACTCCTCGTCATGGCCTTGCTCTCCTCAGCCTGTGCCAATCCTGTGGAGGAGTTCCATCTCGCCCCTGCACCCAACATGGAAAGGGCCGATCTTTACTACCTGCCTTCCTCCTCCACACTCAAGGCAG
>Ga0302274_10005025_pt1 | contig 11336 bp, 13 predicted proteins | sample III_Bog_N2_1_FD_198755 | JGI IMG/M metagenome (GOLD analysis project Ga0302274, IMG submission 198755) | Peat permafrost microbial communities from Stordalen Mire near Abisko, Sweden - III_Bog_N2_1 | ecosystem: Environmental > Terrestrial > Soil > Wetlands > Peat | place: Sweden: Abisko...
ACATCAAGCTGTTAACGGTCGGACTAACGTCCATTGTCACCGAATAGACACCGCTAGTGGCGATAAAAACGTCGTCTGCCACACCTGGCACTTGGTTGGGCGACCAATTCGTGGCATTACTCCAATTTCCACCAGCGGAATTGGTCCAGACGATGGTGTTTGAGCGGGCAGGCAACGTCAGTACAGCGACCAAGACTGCGGTTGCAAAGAAACAAGCTCGGCTGATTTTATTGGGCTTCATAGGTTCATTATTCGGCGGCACAGCTATTCCCACAGCAAAATCAAAAAGTGTCCGCTTGACGGCTTAACCCTGCAACAAGGAGGAGAAAGAAACGACAAACCCAACACCGGGAATGACACTAACAAATTGCGCCCAATTGGCAACTGTATTCCCTGTGCCCCTGTGCCCGAAAAATTGCCGCCATATCCACTGGGGGGGAATCCTGCCACTAACCCCCGAACGCCAGGATGAATATCAGGCGGTTAATCACGGCGCTTTGACTGGCCGGCTTGCCTCCATTCGGCAACCGGCCAGACAAATCGCCGCAATGGGGCCCACCCTATACGGCGGCGCACCCGGCGGAATTTTGCAACCGGGCTCACGCCGCGTTCGGCCCCCCAAGCCCCATGACCGACCGCTCCGTTCGCCCCGTTTCAAAACCTCCGCCAAGCGCGCAAGGTCATTGGCAATTTTGAACCGGAAAAATCAGGTCCTAAACCGACCCAGCCAACCAGAAACGTCCATTTCGTTTGTCAAATAGCCGACATGAGAAAACCAGGCGGTTTCAAGCCCAGCCATTGAAACAGGGCGGCTAAAAATCCACGGGATTCACCCTTGAGGCAAGGTTCGGCGTTTCGACTGGCCGGCTTTCCTGAAAGGCGCGGAAACCGGCCAGACGAAACGCCGCAATCAATCCGAACCTATCCGGCGGCGCACTCAACGAATGTTCCTGCAACCCCGCTCCACCCCTATATTTCCCCTTCCGCTACGGTTGCAGGAACATTCGCTCAGTGCGAAAGACATTCAACCAAAGTGCGGGAAGCAGAACCCGCAAGCCACCGGCATCCGGCCACGAATGAAAAGCGTGACACCGCCGCCAAACCATACTCAGGACTGCCAACGAACCAAAGACCATGCCAGCCATGGCCGTAAACCGGCAAGCACAGCGTATCCGAGCCACACATGGCCCGGAATCCAACCGCCATCAAACTTGACGCAGCCGAGAATGGAAACCTCACCTAACGCAATCTGACGCCAAACGAAGCCATTCTTGAAGCACACACCATAAACCAACCTCTGGCGCACCATCAAATCCCAAGCCGATCAAGCCACGAAGCAAAGCCAAGGAATGAATCACCAACCCGGGCCACAAATGAAAAGCCAAAAGCCAAACAACAACGCGAAATCACGCCCAAGACCGGCAACGAACCCAAGACCATGCCAGCTATGGCCATACCAAGAACATGGCCCGGAATGGAACCGCCATAAACTGATGCAGCCAGGAATGGAAACCCCAGCCAAGCAATCTGACGCCAAAGAAGGCCAATCTGAAGGCCAATCGCCCCCGCAAATCAAAACGAACCAGACAACCCACCAAAGTCCGGAAATCAATGCCCCAACCACCCCCAGAAAAACCAGCGAATCCAAAGCCGATCAAACCACGCCACCAAATCAATGAACTGAACCAACCCAATCCCACATCAGCCACCGAACCACCCATCAAACCACGAAGCCACGCCAAGGAATGAATCACCCACACCAGCAACCAAACGAACGCCAAACCCATCAGCGAAGAAAAACCATACGTTCAAGGGAAAGCCAAATCGGAGGGAGAACGGAAGCCCGTAATGTTAAATTTTAGGATGACACCATCTCCTAACGACTTCGTTGGGGAAAAAAGCCGGGCGACGTGAAGCGACAAGTAGCGACAACCAACTTGTCGCTACTTGTCGCTTCCGCCGATCAAAAACTGTCGCTTTTTGTCGCTCGAACTTGTCGCTTCTTGTCGCTTATCCAGCGATTTCATCTCACTTTAACTTTCACGCGCTCCCTACCAGGGTTTCCCGCCACCGTGCTAATCTGTCGCGTGATGACGGAAACGACACAACGGAAAGGCGGCGGCAAACCCTTCCGCAGCATCCTGGCGCCGCACTTCGAATTCATCCGCGAACTGCGCCAGCGGCGCAAGACGTGGCAACAAATCACTGAATTGCTGTTCACCGAGAAGGGCATCCGCGTCACGGTCTACGCCCCCTATCTGTTTTACCGGCGCAAATTGAAACGCGCCGTAAAACCCAATTGGGAAAGTCCGGGGAATGATTCGCCACTTTCGCCCGCCCACCCCGCACCTGTGGCAGTCAGTCGGTCGCAAGGTCGTCCATCGCCGTTGCCACAACAACCCACTTTCAATCGTCCCGACCGCTCAAAAATTAACCCCGACCAGGAATTCACATGAACACCAACATCACCAAACGCATCCACATCAATCCCCAGTCCAAAGGCAGTCTCGGCAAAAGTTTTGAAGCCGAATTTCGCACCGCTTGGCTGAATTATCACCAAATCGGCTGGAACGGCTCCGACCTCGATGACCGGCACCAGTCCTTTGCCGACCGGCACCCCGAACAGGTGCAGGCCTACAAACTCGACGGCGAAAATGAAAGCAAATCCGCCTTGCTCGGTTTGTTTCGCAACGTGGCGCGCAGTGACGCGCCGGTTCATGTCATTGATTGCCGGGCGCAGGCCGATGGCCTGATCGTGCAAGCCCTGGATTCCTTGCAACTCCTCTCGTCGCTCGCCTCGGAAGGCATTCGCTTCACTTTCTTCCTGTTTCCCAGCGAGGACACCGAGAGCATGAACAATCTGCTCGACCTGTTTTATTTTGCGGGCGACCGCGTGGATTATGTCGTGGTCCACAATCCGGCCAAGGTGCGGACCAACCTCTTTCGGAAATCCAACATCGAAGCGGAGTTGAGAAAGTTCGGGGCCAGGGAAATCACCTTGCCGGTCGTGACATCCATCACCTTGCTGGCCATCAAACGCGCCGAGGCCAAGGCGGGGCATAAATTGAGCTTTGCCGAAGTGGCGACGCCCGGAACGGCACATCTGGAACTGATGCTGGCCGGGGAAATGCAATGGGCCATGCAGCAGATGTTCCGGCAATACGACGCCCTGGCTGGGCTGCTGATACCGCCGGCACAAATGCCAGAGGTTGAACCGCAAAACGAACCAGAAGCGAGGCCCGCCCGCTCCAATCAGCCGATGCTCAATTTGGGCGAATAACGCTATGGACTTGGACAAGGACGACTTGGCCGTACTTCGACAGGGCCTGACCGCCGATGAAGTTGACCGGCTCCATCGGTTGCTGCACGAATGGAACCTTGGACCGGAAAACAGCTTTCCGGTTCAACTGGCCCTGTTGACGGTGGCGCAGTTGCGGGCGGCGGCCAGTGTGCCGCGAACCATTGCCGACAGCCGGAAATGGTTGGAACAACATCTGGCCGAATACCGGCGGCAGACCAAGCTGCTGCTGGAGGAGGCTGCTAGCACCACCCGACAACAGCAGGCGGAGATGAAAACCGCCTTGGCGGGCCACGCCAAATCGACCAGCGAAGCCGCCGCGAAATTTCAGGCGCGGTATGCAGACGCCGAAGCCGTCGCCGAGCGCGTCCAGTCGTTGATGGATCGAGCCGTATCGGAGTGGCGAACCATCAAAGCCGCCACCAAAGCGGAAGGTGACCGTTTGCAACAGGTTTCCAATGCCCTGCAAAACCGCTTTGCCTGGCAGGAACTGCTATGGGGTGCAATCTGGTATTTGACCGCCATCGGCTTGGGATTGTTCATGGGCCATTACTGCTGGCCCCGTTAGATGGTCGCCTGTACCGCGGACAAACCGCGAACCAATTTGAATTGGTGGTTTGGTCATGGCGCGTTTTGTTTGCAAGGGCGCGCCATCCGTGTCCCGCTGCGGACTTGGCTCTCGTCCGCCACCGGGCCGACAGATGGCCGCGCCACCACCTCCAAGCCGGGGAAATGGCTGGTTTCTTTGGGGGCTTGGCGGTTGCAAAAGTCACGCCCGCCGTCTCCCTTTTGCCCCTTCGCCGCCGGTCATGCCTTTTGCTGGCGCGAAAATCTCTGGTTCACTGGCGCGAGCGGCCCGCTGGCTCCCGGCCGGTGAAGAACCAAGCCCACAGCGGGACACGGACGGCGAGCATCAAAAAAAAGCTTATGAACAACCAAAATTTGAATACAGAACCAGCCCCAGCGAACGCCGTCCAGACATCATCATGTGCCGTCCGGGATTTTGCGGCGGAAAAGGCGCGGGCCGTGGCCACGCTCGCGGAGTTTCGGCGGTCGTGGCGGTCGTTGGTTCAGCGGGGTGCCAGTCACGAAGTGTTGGCCGGGTTTAAAGACGGTGTTTGTATCGCCCTGCGGCATTTGGAAATGGCGACGCCCGAATGGGAATTGTGGACGACCTTGCCGGACGAGGCGGAGTTGACCAGCCAGTCCCGCATCGGCGACCACGTGGCTGTCACCCGTCAATTGCTTGGGTATCTGGTGTAACGAACTAAGTAACTAACTATAGGGCTGGCGGACCACCACCACGCTTTACTGCTTTGGTCGAAGCTGTTCACGCGAAAGCTATACACGGCACAATAAATGTTTGGGCTAGTCAATGGTCAGCCAATTATTTCGGGGCGTCACCGATCGGGATGGTTTGTTTAAGAAATTCACTACTGGTCTCGATTTCAGTGCTTTTCCGACTAATCATCAACAGCGCCGGAATGGTAAGGAAGAACTCATTTGCCTCCCGGCGGATGCCCAGGGCCTGCAACTGTTCCGGCTCCGCACTTTGAAGTGTAGCCCGAATTCGGCTTTCAGCAGCGACTCCGGAGGCGCTGATTTCGCACCAGCGTTGGACGCTGAGTCCATCGGGAAATTCGCGTTGATCCGGCAGGCACCGTTCAACGATCAAGCCCGAACTTGTAATCAAGCCGCGCCATTCCGTGACTGGATAGCTGCGCACATGAGTGGGATCGTGCAGCAGTTCAAGGTGGTGATTCAGGTTGGCCGCCTCGGTCTCAGCAGGTCCTTCCAGATCAATGATGACCACCCGACCGCCGATCCGGGTGACACGTTGCATTTCGCTGACCGCCTTCCCAATATCGCTGAAATGATGCGCAGCGAGGCGGCACAAGGTTAGGTCGAAAATGCCGTCTGCAAACGGTAACGCCTCGGCCCGCGCGTTTGCGGTTTCGACCATGATGCCACGCTCGGCCGCCTGCTTTTCCATGGCGCGAAGCATGTTTGCCGCCGGGTCCACCCCGACAATCGTCCCGGCTTTGCCGGCGAAGGAGAGGCCAAAATGTCCGGCTCCGCACGCAACATCGCAAATGACGGGAAAGAACTCGGATCCGAGATATTCATGCAATTTACGGATCGTAGGACTGGCGGCATGAACTTCGCTGGTGGCGCAGTTCGCGGCAATTGTGTCAGATCGCTCACTGGAAGTATTGGTGGTCATATTAGTTTGGCTGGGTGAAATCATCGGCTGGTCAAGGCGGACGTGGCGTGAATGATCTGAGACTCATTATGACGATGCCGGCCCCGACCAAGGCGATGCCCACCCACTCGCGAAAACTGGGTCGCTCCCCCAGAAATAGCACGGCAAACACGGCCACCAAGACCACACTCAGCTTGTCAACTGGCGCGACCTGTGAAGCATTTCCGCTCTGTAGCGCCCTAAAATAGCACACCCACGAAGCACCGGTGGCCAGGGCGGAGAACGTGAGAAAGACCCAGGTCTTGGCGGGCAAGGCGAATGGATTTTGCAGCTTTCCTGAATAGGCGACGAATACCCACAAAACAACCAGGACAATGGCGGTTCGAATCAAGGTGGCAAAGTCGGAATCAACTCCCTTGATGCCGACCTTGGCAAAAACCGCGGTCAATGCGGCGAAAACAGCCGATAAAACCGCCCAGACAAGCCAAGTATTCATGTTAAGCGTTGCGTGAGGTCATTGAGGTGGACGGAGTTCATTTGTTGTCCTGGTTAAGAATGCTTCATGAAATCAAGATGTCATCGTGGTGGGCTGGATCGGTTTTCAAAGTATGGCCGCTCCCGGAATTCAACGCCGATCTGTTCCGTCACCAGTTTCCTTGCCGCGGCCACATCCACGGCGTTGATCCCGACAATGGACATGACCACGCGGGTGAAGTTTTTCGCGCGGCGGGCAAACTCAATCATTTCGGCGTGCATCCGGGGCGCCACCTGCATCAGGGCGGCATATTGCTCGGCATCGGTGGAATTGAGACTGATGGAGACCGTGTCGATGCGATCTTTCAGCTCCGGGGTGATATCGCGGTGGTTGATAACATTACCGTGTCCGTTCGTGTTCATGCGGGTGAACCCGCGATGCTGCTTGACATGGCCGGCCACCTGCCGGACGACGTCCCAGCGCAGCGTCGGCTCCCCGTAGCCGCAGAAGACAATCTCGGAAAATCTTCCTGGATCGCCGATCTCGCGGATGTAAACATCGGCCGCAGGTTCTTCGGATGGAAGCATTTTCAGAGGGTAACCGTGGACGATGGCGTCGCCTTTCCGGTCGCAGAAAACACAATCCGCGGTGCACCGGTTGCTCACGTTGACATAGAGGGCCTGGCCGATGGGGTAGGTGTAAGTGAGGTGCGGCGGTTCGCTGCGGCGGGAGGGGATCGTGAGTTCGCTCATACCCGGACTCGGACAGCTAATTTCATCGCGCAGCCTCCTCTACCAGCACGACGCGAAAGCCCGTGGTGTAATCGAAGCGTTCAGCGGCCGGGAAATCGAGGCGGAACGAGGAAAGGGTAAACCGAGGCAACAAGTCGGCCCAGGACCCGCCGCGCAAGGTGCGGTTGCCGCGAATGTTGTCATAGTCGTCTTCGACCCACTGCCAAACGTCGCCACCCATGTCATAGAGGCCAAACTGGTTGGGGGCAAAGCTGCCCACTGGCGACGTCCGGGGAAACTCATCCCGGCGGCCTTCGATCACTTTCCACTCTACCGGCCAGTTTTCATCCGCCGTATCGTCACCCGCATAATTTCCGGCTCCGTCCGGCGGCGGCCAGCTGGCTCCCCACGGATATACCCGCGTCCTTTCATCCTTGTCCTTGGGCGTGCCGACGCGCGGTTCATCCAAACCGACGGCCGCGCTCCATTCCCAATCTGCTGGCAGGTGGTAGCTCTGGCCCGCGCGGATTCGCCCTTCGGCCCGCTCTTCCGTCAGCCAGTGGCAAAATGCCTGGGCATCATTCCAATTCACGCCGCAGACCGGATGCGTCGGCCCTTGAGGAAAACCGGGATCCTGCCAGGTGTCGCCATGATGGCCATATTTACGATTGCGCAACGACCACATTCCCTTGCTGGCGGGATGGCCGGTTGCCTGCACAAACGCGGCATAATCCTGCACCCGCACATCCCACACGCCAAACAACACGGTGGTTCCCGGCACCGGCACAAACCGCATGGCCAGCGAGTTTGTCAACGGGTGCGTCAGAGTGGGCAATGCCGCGTTGATCGCAGACGTGTTTTGCGCCGACAACCCAGCGTGGCCCCAGAGCATCGGGAAACCAAGAGCGACCATGATTGCCGCCAGAACAATCAAAACACGTTGACGCCAAAGCAAGCGGTTCTTTAGTTGAATGGGCCTCATGTGAGAATGCAATGACGGATCATAAGTGGAACCACACCAAAATCATCGGCACCCCGATGCCAACCAGCACCAGCAACCCGCCCCGCCCGACGATGCCGTGACGGCCGCGCAGAATGAACAGTCCGCTGACCGCCATGAGCATCAGCGCGGCACAATAGGTGTCCGAAAACCATGTCCACCATGGTCCGGGATTAAAGTGCAGTTGAATATAGGTGAGGATAAAGGGCAGTGGCCGGTGCCGAAGCTTTTTAACCACCACCCGGCCGCTATCCTGATCCAATTCCGCACTGCCGCCCTGGAAGTCAATCTGCACCACGCCATTGGCGGAGACCTCATGGCTCACGTAATCCCCGTTCACGCCCGCCAGCGCCAGCAAATTGGTGGCATCCTGAAAAGCAAAGGCTTTGGTCCTGCCGGGGGCGGGCACCACCAGTTTTTGCCGGGAAACCGTGTCATAGGTAAGATTCCAAGTATTGCGGTGATTGAGGAACAGGCCGGAACTGGCATAAACAATCGTGGCCCCGAAAAACAAGTGGCCAAGATCCCGGTGAGTATTGTGAACCCACTTTCGCCAGTTAAACCACTTGCTCCCGGGCACGGTCGTTGCGGTTGCCTTTGGCCGGCGACCGAACGTGTAAGCGAGCAGCCAAGCCTGGGTTTTGGCTGCCCAATCGCGCAGACCGGTGATGGGCGACGGGCTCGCAGCACCGGCAAAAGCGGCGGGGAGCGGGACTTTCGATTCTTGGTAATTTTTCATGTGGCGCAGAATGGGGTTGAGTGGTGTCTAGTTCGAATAGTTTTTGCCGGCGCAACTACGGTTTGCCCGCAGTGAACTCCTGATAAATCACCTCGGCCAGGCCAGGGAATCGCGGCCGGCCGGGCGGGGGAGGCACCTCTTGGATGGCAAGCCGCAGCTTGACTTCTTCCCAGGTCAGACCGGCGGCGGCCAGCGCCCGCACGGCTTCGCGTCTTTGCGCGATGGTGTCCCGCAATTGTTTCACTTCCGCCTTGCCCACGGGCTCGCTATGGCCGCTGGCGTAGATATCCACCTCCAGCGTCAGCAGCAAATCCAGCGCGGCGATGAGGCCGGACGAGGACCCGCCTTTGTGCTGGTGAATCAGCGGCTCACGGTTAAAGAAAAGGACGTCGCCCACAAACGCCGCCCGCAACCCCGGAAATACGACCGCCGTGTCGGCGCCGGTATGCGCCGGTCCAATATGAATGAGTTCCACGGCGGTGCCCTCAAAGTCGAGCTGATGTTTTCCGGTGAAAGTCACGTCAGGAAGATGCTGGACGGAAATCCTGCCGGCTTGAGCGATAATGTCGTTGCGCGTGCTCTCGTGGGCAATGAGAACGAATGGTTCCGGCCAGGCATCAATGCCGCCAATATGATCAATGTCACCGTGAGTCAGGAGGATGGCGGCGACCGGTTTGCCGGTTTGGGCCTGGAGGATGGCGGCCAATGCGTGAACCGTGTCCGCGGTCATTTTGGCATCAATCAACAAGACGCGCTCCCGGCCAACCATGATGCCGGTGTTGGCGCCGGCGCCACCGGTGACCAGGAGCAGATGCTCGCGCAAGGCGCGGATTTTTAGCGGGGGAAAGGCTGGCGGGGCGGGAGTGGTCATGCGGGGTGGGTATTCGTCAGCGGGCGGCTTGCGGATTCTGCCCAAAGGCGAGCAGCGCTTCCGACTCAACCACCTCGGTAATCACACCGGCGGTGGCGGCTTCATTTAAAAAGGTGCGCAACGTCTCCAACAGGCGGCCCTGCTCGGCGCCAAGCCGTTGCGGTGAGGTGGTGGACCTGGACAAGGCCCGGTCCAGCAGCCGCTCAACGGGGGTGGCCAGCTGGCGAACCACGGAAATCCGTTCCAAATGATTGAATTTGGAGGCCAGCAACACCGCCTCGTGTGGCAGCCAGGCGGGATTGTTGCGCCGCGTCGCGTGGGCGGAATCCTTTTCGGAAAACGGCTCAATAATGGACTCGAAACGTTTGCGCCAGCCGTTCGCGGGCAATTCGAGATGCGAGTCACCGAAGAGCGCAACCGCACCATTTTCGGGGACGATGCCCGCCAGGGTTTCCAGGGTGGCCGCCCGATCCATCCAATGAAAAGACCGGCCCATGGTCACCAGGCGAAACTCGCCGAGATGAGCCCCCAACTCGTAACTGCTGCCCCGCTCAAATTTCACCTGCGCGCCGTGTTGCGCCGCGAATGCGACGGCCTGTTCCAGCATCGCCGGCTCCGGGTCAATGCCCACGACCTCCCGCGCGTACGGGGCAAACGCCACCGCCAGGAAGCCCGGCCCGCAACCGAGATCCAAAACCCGGTGATGATTGCGCAGCCCCGTCAGTGAAACCACCCGTTCGACCAGCTCCGCGGGATAATCCAATCTGCCCCGGACATAATATTCCGCCGCCGTCTGGAAACGGCGCGGATCAAACGCAATGACGGGCGGCGGGGGTTGCGGCAATGTTGTATTCATCGGTTATGATATCGGTTACCACGCCACTACAGGCGGGGGGCCGTCCGCTTTCGGACGGCCACCCGCGGATTAATTGATTGGCGAACGCAAAACTTCAGGCAAACGCCGGAACGCGATCGTGAACACGATCATTGTCATGAGTGACCACATCGGCCCGCTTCAACCGTTTGCCCATGAATTCGGCCAGGCTGCTGACCCCGCCCCGGAACTGCGCAGGCGGGCAATCATGCTTGACCAGAATTGCCGAGGCCCGGTCATAGAGCCGCTTCATCGTATCGGAGCTGGGCACATCCGCGCCCGCCTCCCGTTTCAGTTTCTTGCCGAGGCCGCCGACCAGGAACGGCGTGAGCAGGGTCGGCACCCCAATGGCGGCGAACTGCTCAAACCCTGCCAACAACTTCTCCTCATTCTGGATGCCGGCGATCAACTGGGTGGCGACTTCCCCCGGAAAGATTTGCTTGGCTTTCTTGAACGCTTTCAGGTAATCGGAGATTTTCCGGTAACCTTTGGCATTGGGCATCAGGTTCCGGCGTTCGGACTCATCATAGACATCGACATCCATTTGAATGTCCGTGTAGCCGGCATCCCGCAACGCCTGGAGCCACTTCTCATCGGTGGGCGGTTCAATCACGGCACGGATATAAGATGCCTTGGGCAGATAGCCCAGGCGGGCCTTGATGGCTTCCAACGTCTTGATGTAAACTGCGGCACCCTTGTCGGGTCCGGGGATGGTGCCCGCATCAACGGTGATGGAGAACTTGCCGATTTCATCGCCGATTTCTTCCACGGCCGCTTCCACGGCCACGCCCAGGGCTTCAAACCATCCGGGTTGTTTGTAGAGCAGCTTGTCCTCGTCATAATTTCCCGGTATGCAGCAGAAGCGGCAGGCGTTCTTCGACTTGGTGTAGGTGCAGCCCCAGGAGGGCCAGATGCACAACCCGTTGTAGCAGGCGAGCGAGACGAAGGGGAATTTACCCCCGGTCAGTTCAAGGGTGGCATTTTCATTTTCCGGAAACTCCTCCTGCCCGCAGGGCGTCAGCACGCTGGAGACGCCCTCATCCAGAAAGACGGCGGTGGTGGCCCCCCCGGATTTGTTTTTCTTGAAGGCCCACTGGTATTCCCAGAACTTGGGCCGTTTGTAGAAGGCAATATTGGTGAAAAAC
>Ga0302274_10005035_pt1 | contig 11319 bp, 8 predicted proteins | sample III_Bog_N2_1_FD_198755 | JGI IMG/M metagenome (GOLD analysis project Ga0302274, IMG submission 198755) | Peat permafrost microbial communities from Stordalen Mire near Abisko, Sweden - III_Bog_N2_1 | ecosystem: Environmental > Terrestrial > Soil > Wetlands > Peat | place: Sweden: Abisko...
CGGTCGAGTGCCTTCTCGGTTAATGGTTTAAACGAAATTATGTCGGTGACGAATGATGAGTAAACCGACTCTAACGGTATTGCTCGACGCCGCTGGCTCGGGACGAGCGAGAAGGTCGGCGAACAGCTCGATGAAGAACAAATGTGACGGCACTGGCGTGAAGAAACATGGCACAGGATTACCGAAAGCCATTTCCGGACTACTTGTCATAATCGCAATTCTTACCACGTTGGACCTGATCGCCTGCTCCAAAGATGGAGACAGCGCTGTTCATGCAAGCGCTCCCACAGAGACTGTGGGAGTGACTAAGGTGGTTCGCAAATCGCTTGGACGCAACATTACGCTTTCTTCAGAACTCGTGCCCTTTCAAGAGATCGACGTTTACGCCAAAGAATCCGGATACATTAAGAGACTCATGGTCGACTATGGAACTCATGTCAAAGCCGGCGAAGTAATGGCAATTCTTGAGATACCAGAGTTACAAGCGCAACTCCAAGAAGACCAGGCCGGCATTAAGAACGCCATGAATCAGGTAACGCGAGCTGATCACGAACTAAGCCGGTATAAAGCGCAATACAACGCTCTCCATTTGCAGTACACACGCTTGAACGATGTGTCTCAAACACAACCAGGAATTGTTGCACAACAAGAGGTAGACGATGCACAGGGCAAAGATCTGGCAGCGTCCTCCCAAGTGGACGCTGGGCAGTCAGCGTTGGAGGCGGCCCAAAGTCAGTTGTCTGTGACCAGGGCAAAACTGGTTCACGATCAGAGTTTGTTTGACTACTCGAAGATCACCGCGCCTTTTCCGGGAGTTGTCACCGAGCGCTACGCCAATCTCGGAACTCTTGTACAGGCTGGCACAGGCTCGCAGGCAGCTCCCATCGTCAAATTATCGGAGGACGATCTTTTCCGGCTAGTGATTCCAGTTCCCGAGTCTTACGTTCGCTACATCAAGGTTGGTGATCCGGTCGATGTTCGCGTGCCCTCGCTGAATCAGACTTTCCCCGGGAAAATAGCCCGCTTTGCGGTGGACGTAAAAGAGGACACGCGAACGATGCACACGGAAGTTGATGTCGCGAATCTTAAGCGTCTGTTGATGCCGGGGTTATATGCCGATGCCGACTTGACGCTTGAACATAAGGAAGATATTCCAACTGTGCCTCTGGTAGCTGTGAATCATGAAGGAGGAAAGACTTCTGTCTATGTGGTCAACGCGAATGGAGTGATTGAGGATCGCCCGATAACTCTCGGAATTCAAACGGCGAACGACGCAGAGGTCGTTTCGGGTCTAAACGAGGGCGAAGAAGTTGTTGTGAGTGATCGAAGTGGGCTGAAAACGGGAGAGCATGTGCATCCCCAACTGGTACAGATCATGCAGTATCACGACAAGGATACGGAATGAGTCATGACAGGAATAACTGCTTCACCTTAGGGTGCGTCGCAAAACAGACGAGCAGACTGAGGTTGGTCAGGTGAGATTGAGATAACATGTCAGGTTTTTCAATTCGCAATCCCTATTTTGTCGTGGTGGTTTGTCTCGCGCTGGTCGTGCTGGGAGTCACTAGTTTAGCCCGCATGCCAGTGGATTTGTTTCCCACCATCAATCTTCCGGAAGTAGTCGTCGCCACGTTTTATTCCGGCATGCCTCCGGAGGACATCGAGACGGATATTACCGACCCTCTGGAGCGGTTCTTCACGCTGGCCAGCGGTATCGATCACATGGAATCGCGGTCGCTGCTGGGCGTTAGCATCATCAAGATCTATTTCCAGCCCGGCACCAACCCTGACGCCGACGTAACTCAACTCTCGAATCTTGCCTTGGCCGATTTAAAGCGCTTGCCGCCAGGCACGCTACCGCCTGTCGTGCTCAAATTCGATGCCTCCAGTTTGCCGGTTTGCCTTGTAACTCTCAAAGGCCAAGGACTGAGTCAGACTCAGATTCACGATATCGGCCAGTTCACAATCCGGAATCAGATCGCCGTCGTCCCCGGGGCAGAAATCCCGCCTCCTTTTGGTGGCAAATACCGCCAGATCATGGTCTATGTCGATCCCTACAAACTGGCGTCGCGGCAACTCAGCCCCATGGATGTCGTGAATGCGGTGAACGATTCGAACCTGATTTTGCCAGCCGGCGACGTCAAGATCGGTCCCGACGATTATTACGTCTACTCCAACAGTCTGGTCAAGAACATGGACGAACTCGGCAAGGTTCCCATTAAGACGGTTGGGAATTCCTGGGTAACGATCAACGACATTGGCAAAGCGGAAGACGCGAACCAAATTCAATACAACATGGTGCGTGTCGATGGACAGCGGTCTGTCTATCTGCCCATCATGAAGCAGGGTGGTGACACGAATACGATTGCGGTCGTGAATGGGATACGAGAGGCGATCAAACATCTTTTTGGAATCCCAAAGCAGCTTAAGGCGACAGTCGTATTCGACCAATCAGCTTATGTGAAAGAAGCGATCAAGACCCTGCTGCACGAAGGGGTAATTGGTCTGATTCTGACCAGCGTGATGATTCTGATCTTCCTCGGAAGCTTCCGCGCGACTACGGCGGTGTTTCTGTCCATACCGCTTTCTGCGCTGGCAACCTTCGTCTTTCTCTACCTTGGAGGAAGCACGATCAACACTATGATTCTTGGCGGGTTGGCGCTGGCTTTCTCGCGAGTGATCGACAATTCCGTCATCTCTCTGGAAAATATCTATCGCCACCTGGAGATGGGAGCTCTGCCCGCGGTGGCCGCGGAAATTGGAGGAGCGGAAGTAAGTCTCGCGGTGCTGGCGGCCACTTTGGTAGACGTTGTTGATTTCTTGCCGGTTACTTTCTTGTACGGGGTCAGCAAGTTCTTATTCTCTTCGCTCGCACTGTCTTTCTGCTTATCGCTGGTCGCATCGTTCGTAGTGGCGATGACGGTCATTCCGCTGTTCTGCGCCCGGTTCCTGAAGGCTCCCGTCCATGAGGCAGGTAAGAACACCGGGCACAACAAAGAGGGCGAATACGAAGTCGAACCGACCTACGCGATGAGCCAGTCATGGGCGGAGCGCTTCAACGCCCGCTTCAATCGAGGGTTCAATCATGTGCTCGACTATTACGAATACTGGGTGAGGAGAGCGCTGGTTCGTCCTGCAGTGACGGTGGCGATTCTGGCGGGTGTGTTTGTCGCAAGCCTCGCAATCTATCCGTTCCTTGGTCTCGCATTTTTTCCGCAAACCGATGCCGGTCAGTTCACGGTGAACTTGAAAGTTCCGACGGGCACGCGTTTGGAGGTTACGGAACAGTATGTAGCGAAGGTGGAAGATTTGATTCGAAACACAGTGAGTCCCACGGACATGAAGATGATCGTGTCGAACCTGGGTGTCGTACCCGACTTTTCGGCGCTCTACACGAACAACGCCGGCCCTTACACAGCGACGGTGCAAGTCGCGCTGCAAGACTCCCATAGCCGCAGCAGCTTCGAGTACATGGATCTTGTGCGCAAGAAAATGGCGCAGCAGTTCCCTGACATTCGCACATTCTTCTCCAGCGGTTCGATGGTGGATGCGGTGTTGAATATGGGAATGCCGGCGCCCATCGACGTGCAAGTGAGCAGTCCCGACCTGCACGAAACCTATGCGATCGCGCAGGAGTTGGCCAACCAGATTCGGAACCTGAAGGGTGTAGGAGAGGTGTATATTCCGCAAGATCTGAATTATCCGACGTTGCGGCTCGACGTGGACCGGGTGCACGCTGCTGAACTCGGACTGACCCAAAAAGATGTTGTGGACAACGTCATCACGGCGCTGAACTCGAACTCGATGATTGCGCCCAACTACTGGGTCGATCGCAAGAGCGGCAACGATTATTTTCTGACGGTGCAGTATTACGAAAAAGGCCGGGCCGCCATACAAAACTTCGCGGATCTAACGAATATTCCAATCCATGCGCCGGGCCTCAAACAGCCCACCACGCTCGATGCGGTGGTTAAGGTTGAAAGCGTTGAGACGCCAACGGAAGTCGATCACTATCAAGTACAGCGCGTAACAGATGTGTATGTGACGCCAGCAAGCGAAGATTTGGGAAAAGTCTCGTCCGAAGTCGGCGACATCATCCCAAAACTGAAGGTTCCTGAAAACGTCCGCATTAACCTGCGCGGCATGGCGCTGGGGATGAATGCGTCCTTCCGCAGTTTCGCTCTCGGCCTCTCGCTATCCGCCGTTCTTCTTTATCTCATCCTGGTAGCGCAGTTCAAGTCGTTTAAAGATCCGTTCCTCATTATGCTGGCGATTCCAATGGCCTTGATCGGCGTACTAATTATCTTGCCGTTAACAGGTACGACACTGAACGTTATGTCGCTGATGGGCGTCCTCATGCTGGTAGGCATCTCAGCATCGAATAGCATTCTGATTGTCGACTTTGCACACCGCCTTGAAGAGCAGGGTAAGAGCGTCGAAGAGGCGGTTGTAACAGCCTGCAGAGTTCGATTGCGGCCCATCCTGATGACATCGTTGGCAACTATTATTGGGATGATCCCCATGGCAATCAAGCTTGGTACCGGCGCCGAGCAGTATGCGCCGATGGCGAGAGCAATTATCGGAGGACTGACGGCTTCCGTGACGCTCACGGTCTTCATCGTACCGGCAGCGTACATGCTCGTGTATCGCAACAAGCCAATGGTGGTGCAAGCGTGAGGTTCTCGCGACGAGCCAAACCGGCGGCGAGCAAGTCGGCATTCCGTCGAGTCCAGCGAGCGTTGCCACTTTGGGTTGCGTTGCTGACTCCGATATTCGGAATGGCGCAAACTACCTCTTCTTCTAGTTCGGCCTTCAGTTTGCCGGCCGCCCCGTTGCCGCAACAATGGACCGCTTCGACTTTGTTGAGCGCTCGCGTGGCTGGTTCGCAGGACTCGGCCAGTGCAGGCAACGGAGCAGTGCCGACTCCGCTTTCTCTTAGAGAAGCTCAAGCGTTAGCGTTGAAAAATAATCCTCGAATTTCAGTAGCACATTTGACGGCGCTGGCCTCGCAGCAGGTGACGCGGCAGGTGCGCTCGAGTTTATGGCCGACGGCAAGCATCGACCTTACGGGGGTCGATTCCGATCCGGGATCGCGGATTTCGGCTGGGGCTCTAAACAATCCAACTGTATATCCGCGCGCCGCCGCGGGAGCTTCAGTGAGCCAGTTGCTGACCGACTTTGGCCGCACGAAATACCTGATCGCGAGTGCGAGCCTAAACGCCGAAGCGGAGAACCAGAACGCGGTTGCCACGCGGGAACAAGTTCTGCTGGCAGTCGATCAAGCGTTTTACCACGCATTGCAAAGCCAGGCTGTTCTGGCTGTGGCGCAACGGACCGTGGCTGACCGGCAAACGGTTGCCGACCAGGTGGGCGCGCTCTACAAGAACAAATTGAAGTCTGAGCTCGACTTCAGTTTTGCCAGCGTGAACTTGGCGCAAGCGAAGCTGTTGCTACTCGACGCACAAAACAACGAGAACGCGGCGCTGGCGATGTTGTCGGAGGTGCTAGGATTTCGCACTTTGCAAGACTTTCAGCTGGTCGAGGATGCCGAAGCAGGGGCGCCACCTCCAAGTAACGTCGATGATCTGATTGCGACTGCACTCGCCGATCGGCCTGAGATCCTTTCGCTGCACTTCCAGTCTGAGTCGGCAAAGAAGTTCCACAGTGCGGAGCGAGATCTGTTCTTCCCGGATATACACGCGATGGGGGTCGTGGGCGAGGCCCCGGTTCGAGATCCGGTTATATCAAGCTGGTACGGAGCGATCGGAGTTGACGTGAATATCCCAGTGTTCAATGGCTTTTTGTATTCTGCGCGCGCGCGTGAAGCCGAACTGAGAGCAAAAGCCGCCGAAGAGCGCGTTCGCGATATCCAAAACCGAATCTCCCGAGATGTACGTACCAGCTGGCTGAACGCAAGCAACGCTTACGAACGATTGTCGGTTACGCGGCAGCTGTTAGAGCAATCAAATCTGGCACTCACTCTGGCGCAGGCCCGCTATAAACTGGGCTTGAGTTCGATTGTCGAACTAAGCCAGGCGCAGTTGCAGCAAACGCAGGCTCAAATCACGAACGCACAAGCGGGCTATGACTACAACCTTGCTTTGGCGATCCTGCAATACCAGACAAGGGGCCTTTGAAGCTCGAGTTCCCGGGCATTTGCGCAGGTGTGGAAAGGGGTCGTTTTTCATGAATCAAACCCGCAAGATCATTACCTCGGTAGCCTTGATGAGGGCGGCGGCTGTCTGTCCCCGCTTTAGCTGCATTTCTCTGGCAGAGCGGGACGTGATGATCGAGGTGATGTGCTGACCACCGATTGAAAGCCTAACCTCAGCCATTAAGCCGCTAATCTGCACGGACTCAATTCGTCCCACTAGCTGATTGCGACCGCTCACTCGCCGGGTTTCCTTCTTGCGTTGCTGCTTGGTTTTGCCGCGGGTTCTAAAAAGCAATCTGTCCAGTTCGCTCTGCGGGATACGATGATGTCCTCCCACAGTTTGATTGCTTCGAATTTTCTTTTTGTAAATCCACTGTTTAATCGTTGGAAAGCTGATCCCCAGTTGCAAAGCTGCATCTCGCAGCTTCAGGGGTCCTTCAACATATCCTTCGGATTTGCGGTTTTTCTGCATCGGAACGCAATCGTAACGACAACGAAATTCCCCGTCAACTGCGTTGCGCTCGGTACAAGCTAACCCGACGGTCGATTGAAAAACACACTAAATAGTACAGTTATAGACAATAAAAGCGTATGTAATGTACACTTACGCATTCAATCCCAACAAGTGTGTTTTTGAGGTCGAAATGCGTAAGACGTATTCGTTTATCGCAGCGGTTATTATTTTACTTTCGTCATCCTCGGGGTGGGCCCAGGCGGCAGCCACCCTTTCTGGTACGGTGACGGACCACGCCGGCGCCGCTCTTCCCGACGCCATGGTTATCATCAAGAACATCGATACAGGCTCAACGCGCACGATCACGACTGACGGAGTGGGGCGCTATCAGGCGTCCGGCCTGGTTCCGGGGCGCTTCGAGATCCGCGCGGCAAAGTTGGGTTTCCTCGGTGAAATGCGTACAGGAGTCAGTTTGGCAGCCGGCCAGGACGCCTCGGTTGACATCAAGATGCAAAGGACTATCCCGGACTCGTGCACGAGCGGCCACGAGTTCGCTAACACCGATTGCACGCTGACCTGGCACGGCATCACCGTATACGGCGCCTATGACGTTGGCGTCGGCTGGGTCAGCCACGGCTTACCGGAGAACGGCTATAACTATGAAGGCGAATCTCTGGTGAACCGAAACGGCTTCCAACATCGATTCGTCTTGGCACCGAACAACCTGCAGCAGACGGGGCTCGGCATCAAAGGTAAGGAAGAGTTTGCGCCGGGGTGGTCAGTGGTGTTCAATGCTTCCACGGGCATCAATCCGCAGTCGGGCCTGTTGGCCAATGCATCAAAGACTGACATCATCAATAATGGCCTTCCCAGGGCCAGCTATTCGATCGCCATCGACGGGGCGCGTGCCGGCCAACCATTCAATGACGAATATTATGCCGGTGTATCGTCTGCGCATTTCGGGACGCTGACATTTGGCCGTCAGCGCGCTCTCGGGACCGATGTGATGCTGCTTTACGATCCGGCTGGAGGCAGCTATGCCTTTTCGTACATCGGTTATAACGGGACGATGGCGGGTGGCGGAGACACGGAGGACACTCGCTGGGACAACGCGCTGAAGTATCGGATGACTTATGGGCCGGTGCATTTCGGCGCGATGTACAAATTCGCCGATGGATCTGCCGGTTGTTACTCGGCCTCCGCGGGTTGGACGGCTACGACATGTACGCCGCAATCGGCACATAACAACGCGTATGGATTCGATCTCGGCGGGAATGTCGGCAAGTTTTCCGCCGACTTCGTGTTTCAACACTACAACCAGGCGATCAGCGTATTGAATCCTTTGCTGGGGCCGCAAAGCCCGACGCAGCCCTATCAGTCGACGACAGACAGCATCAACACCAATCCCATCAATGGAGGGGCTGGTCTGGGGCCCAATCTGGTCGACCCGGCCGACACCCTCTATGGCATCGTGACCGACAACAATGCGGCTATGTTCGCGGCCAGGTATAAGTGGGAGGAGCTCAGATTTTTTGCCGGTTACGAATACATTTGGCAGAATAATCCGGCGAACCCGTTAGGCGTGGGTGCAGCGGACCAGGGTGGTTACAACCTGAGCGGGGTCGAAGACAATAATCTCGATTCTGAAAAATTGGTGAACATCTGGTGGACTGGTGCGAAGTACACGTACCGCAAGAAGACCGACTTCACTTTCGCGTGGTATCAACAGCGGCAGAACACCTTCCGTGTTCCGCCGACCTGCGTACCTGGAAATTTCCGCAGTTCCTGTGCGGGCACCCTCAACGAGGGGTCGCTCTATGCGGATCATCACTTCACCAAGCGTTTCGATGGTTTTGCTGGAATTGCGTATTCCTGGGTGACAGGCGGTCTGGCCATCGCTATTCCTCACGGACCGGGCGTCCCCTATAACTCCGACAACAACTTTGCTCCGACGATCGGCGGTCGCTTCAGCTTTTGATCGCTTCCGCGCGGCAGCCCTCATTGAAACAACTGAGGTCATGATCCTTCGCGTCCGACCAGAACTTCGGCGGGTGGTCGTCCGACCCGCGCCAACTGCTTCCACCGTCCCAGCCATATCGAGGCCGAGCACCGCCGGTAGTGGTTGCCGGGCGAGCGCCGCTTTGCCTGCACGAATCTTCGTATCGAGCGGATTCACTCCGCTGGCAGCAATCCGAACGAGGACCTGATTGATTTCAGGTTTTGGAAGCGGAGATTCCGCCGCCCGAAACTCGCCACCTGGTCTGTCAACCATCCAAACCTTGTGGCCCATGGCGCTCTCCACCTGGGCTCCCGCTGCGTCATTGAATCAAACAAAAAACGCATTTACCATTTCGACGTCCGACAGGTACGTATTGATTTCACAAATTTTTCCATCCCGCAGGTGCAAACTGTGACCAAATGCCCGTCGAGCGTCTGGGTTCCCCTGCTCGCGGTGTTATGCAGTGCCAAAGCGATACCAGACTGACCAATCAGAATGTAGTTCAGATTGAATGTGAGGCCATAGCTCACGATGCGCTGGGCGCGAACGATCACCTCATCCACGCCGTTCGCCTTGCCTGAAATCAGGCTTGTTCCAGGCAAAGTCCACACAATGTCGCCCGTCATGATGGATCGAAGCAGGTTCCAATCGCGGCTTCGCAATGCTTCGAGAAATTGCTGCGCTATCGTTTTCTTTAGTTCGTCAGTGGCCATGAGATCTACTGTTTATTTAGGGAGCGTGGGACGCGGCCTCTTCGATAAGCGCTGCGACTTCTTTTGGACGCGACACGTAGACCGCATGGCTGGCGCCCGCGACCTCAACCATGTGGCTGTTAGCCCGCTTGGCATACCATCGTTCAAGCTCGGGATTGATGGTTCTGTCCGCGGCCGCCACCAACATCCAACTGGGCTTGCTTCTCCATGCAGCGGTCGTGATGACTGCCTTGAAGTTCTCGGCAAAGTTGGGCACTTGAGATCGCGCCATGAAAGCGGCCTGTTCCACGGACAGATCTGCCGCAAAGTACTCGTGGAATAGCGCCGGGTCGAGATACGTAAACCCGTCTGCGGTTTTCTTTATTCCCGCGGACTTGCTGAGGTCGCTGGGGAAACGCTTCCCGTCTTCAGCTTCACTCTCGCCAGCATCGGGCATGTGGGCTGCAATGTAAACCAAGCCAACAACTGATGCGTCCGTTCCTGCCTCGGTAATCACAGCCCCGCCATAGCTGTGAGCGACCAGAATGCACGGCCCGTCTTGTTGCGCAAGCACGCGCCTCGTGGTGGCAACGTCTTCTTTGAAGGACGTTTCCGGCTCTTGCACGATGCTGACGTTGTAACCCTCTTTCACAAGAATGTCGTAAACGCCTTTCCAGCCCGAACCATCCGCCCAGGCGCCGTGTACCAGAACAATATTTCGAACCCGATGTTGCTCGTTCTGGGCTGACAACGTGGAGCAGGTAAGCAGCAGCAGAACGATGCAGAGGGCTTGAGTCCTTCGCATTTCTATTCGAGTAGTCATGATTGACACTCCTGTTTCGTTCATTTTGATTCTTCGGTCGGCGCGGGAACCGATTCCATGTAAGGTCCCCGCGATCACCGGATCCGTAGCTCAATCGAGAGCGCGATCGTATTGATATGTGGGGGCGTTCCGACCTGGTTGTCTTCGCGCTCGTAGTAAAGATCGGAGGCGAAGCGTTCCCCAACATCTTATGCGCACCGGCCGCCACTCGGTTCCTTGTCCAACCTTTATATTTGGACAAGTAGTAGACTTCGTCACACGCAAACATTGACGTCGCCCAGTGCGAAGGACCGATGTGGTAATCGACGAGAGGACGATTCCGATAAAACCATGATGGTCCCGCAATGGAGTCAAACCGTCCTCCGAAACGGTTCCGGTCGGACACGGTCCACCTTCCTCGCGAGAATATGGGCGTGAGCGATAGCATGGGAACGTGTCGATGCCCGACAGCTCCCGACGGCGTGCGATACGTGCCGTAGTAGTAGGACGGCGCAAGCACCAGGTCCTTTGCGGCGCTAAAATTCCAAACGTTCCAAAGACATAGTGCGCGGGATTCGGCAGGTTCGTGCTGAGCCTGACTCGAGCAATCCAGGTAACGTCCAGGTGAGAAGTGAGTCGCGTCATGGCATCCAGCTCATCCCAGGTCTGAAAGTCCGTGCCCTTGAAAGACGACGCCGGAACGGTCTGCGATGCAAGCGAAGCGGGCAATGACGGACTAATGGCCAGGAACATCGCACAAATCCGAAGCTCCACCAGAAAGCACCGCCAGAGCCGGTTCGCGAACTGTGCCAGCGATTTCATAGCCTGTTCGAATCACTCGCCAGCCTTTGCCGCCAGTGTTTCTACAACCGAGATGTTCTTTAGCAGATCCTCCGGCAGACCGTTTACACAGAAAGCCGAGCGCCACGTTCCTTTGGCAGATAGATTGATGGCTGCTACGGTTCTGTTTTCTCAGTGCGGTGACCCACTTTTGGCTGGGCACATAACTTGAGTCTTTTTCCGCCTATTTACTGGGGAAAAGTGAGGTGATGGCGGAGAGAGTGGGATTGCATTCCGCCCGATTTCAGAATTCACAGCAACAATGGAAAAATCGTTCTATCCCTTTGTAATCGCAGATACTTTTAGGATTGCTGCGATGAAGTTCGACGGTGGTTGACGAAGCCCACAGCAGCCAAAACTGGACGGATTATACGCGAA
>Ga0302274_10005049_pt1 | contig 11289 bp, 10 predicted proteins | sample III_Bog_N2_1_FD_198755 | JGI IMG/M metagenome (GOLD analysis project Ga0302274, IMG submission 198755) | Peat permafrost microbial communities from Stordalen Mire near Abisko, Sweden - III_Bog_N2_1 | ecosystem: Environmental > Terrestrial > Soil > Wetlands > Peat | place: Sweden: Abisko...
CAGCCACCACGCATTCAAGGTGATGCTCTGCACTTGCGGCACAAGATTGCCGTGATAAAGCAGCGACAGGCCGGTAAGCAGCACGGTGCCGAGCCAGACGGCAGCAGATTTGAAATTCACGCTCAGGTGTTGCGTGCGGCGCACCAGCACATTCAGCATCGCAAAACCCATACCCGCCGAAAGGCCGATCCATTCGGCCCGGTTTTGCGGTAGCGGCCATCCATGCTGAGGATTCCACAACATGATGAACGCGCCGCCCAACGACAGCGCAATAATGGCATAGCCGTAACGGTTTAATTTCTCACCCAGCATCCAGTGTGCGAAGATCACCGTCCATAAGGGGGCAAGGTAAAATAGCAGCATCACGCGCATTATCTCGCCATCGAGAATTGCCAGCACGTAACCGAAATTGGTCCAGCCGGAAGTCAACATCAACGCAATTCCCCACCACCCGGCTGTGCGCAACTCACGCCATACTGGCCCCGTAGCCAGCAAGCCGAACATCAGTGCGATGGCATAGGTCAGCAAGGTCGCCAGTTCACCGGAAACACCCGCCCCCTGAAGCACACGATATGGGTACCACATCAGCCCCCATACCATCGCTCCGCTCAGCAGACCGCTTACCGATAAAATTTTTTGTTTTGATGCCACTGATTGCGCCTTTATAATCCGGTTAATCCTGAAACCGTAATTTAGCCACGGATTAGCGCAGATGAAACACGAACAAACATCCCAAGATGTTTTGAATCCTGGGTTTAATCAGTATTTCATCTGTGTTAATGCGTGGCCGATAGAAAATAAATGAATCCAGACCTAGACCGTTTACAACCTTACCCGTTCCAGAAACTCGCCGCGCTGTTCCGCGAAGTGACGCCCAATCCGGCGCACCGCGCGATCAGCCTGCACATCGGTGAGCCCAAGCATGCCACGCCGCAGTTTATCAAGGATGCGCTCGCCGCCAATCTCGGCGGGCTGGCGAATTATCCCACAACCGCAGGCAGCGACGCGTTGCGCGGCAGCATCGCCGACTGGCTACAACGCCGCTATGGCCTTCCTGCACTGGATGCGAAGACACAAGTGTTGCCGGTGAACGGTAGCCGCGAGGCACTGTTCGCCTTTGCCCAGACGGTGATCGACCGCACACGCAGCGCTCCTGCCGTGATCTGCCCTAACCCGTTCTACCAGATTTATGAAGGGGCAGCGCTGCTGGCCGGAGCCACACCGTACTTCCTCAATACGCTACCGACAGACAATTACGCGCTGAATTTCGACCAACTGCCGGACGAGGTATGGCAGCGCACCCAGCTCATTTATGTCTGTTCGCCGGGCAACCCAAACGGCCATGTGATGCCACTGGAAGAATGGAAAGCCTTGTTCGAGATGTCTGACCGCTACGGCTGCATCATCGCCTCGGACGAGTGCTATTCGGAAATTTATTTTGATACCCCGCCTCTCGGCGCGCTCCAAGCCGCACAGCAACTGGGGCGCAGTGATTACAAAAATCTGGTGGCGTTCTCCAGTTTGTCCAAACGTTCCAACGTGCCAGGCATGCGTTCCGGTTTCGTAGCGGGCGATGCCAACGTGCTGGAGAAATTCGCGCTGTACCGCACTTACCACGGCTGCGCCATGAACCCGGCGATTCAGGCCGCCAGCGCGGCTGCCTGGGAGGATGAAACACACGTTGCCGAGAACCGCCGCCTGTATGCGGAAAAGTTTTCCCGCGTAGTCGAAATCCTCAAGCCGGTGCTGCCGGTCACCCTGCCGGATGCCAGCTTTTACTTGTGGCTGCGCGTGCCGGTGGCTGACACTGTCTTCGCGCAACACCTGTATCGCGACTATAATGTCAGCGTGCTGCCGGGCAGCTTTCTCGCACGCGAGGCGCGAGGCGTTAATCCCGGCGAAAATTTTGTGCGTATCGCGCTGGTGGCGCCACTCGCCGAGTGCATCGATGCCGCCGGGCGCATCAACGAACTTACGAGAACATTTTGAAATGGGTGTTGAATGAGCTACGGATTAAACCAGTGTTAATCCGTGGTAAAAATAACACCCATGGAATTGCTGGCAATTAACTTTTCAATCGGAAAATAAACCATGGAACAACTACAACAAATCATCGAGACTGCCTTTGAACGCCGCGCCGACATTACTCCGCGCAACGTGGATGCCCAGATGAAGGAAGCCGTCACCACCGTCATCGAGTATCTCGACCACGGCAAGCTGCGCGTGGCAGAGAAAATTAATGGGCAGTGGATCACCCACCAATGGCTCAAAAAGGCCGTGCTGCTGTCGTTCCGTATCGAAGACAATTCCTTTATCAAGGGCGGCTTCACTAATTATTATGACAAGGTGCAATCCAAGTTTGCTGACTACAACTCCAAAGAATTCCGTGAAGGCGGCTTCCGCGTGGTGCCACCGGCATCGGCGCGCAAGGGTGCATTCATCGCCAAAAACGTGGTGCTGATGCCTTCTTACGTGAACATTGGCGCTTATGTGGATGAGGGCACCATGGTGGACACTTGGGCCACCGTCGGCTCCTGTGCGCAGATCGGAAAAAACGTGCATTTGAGCGGCGGAGTTGGCATTGGCGGCGTGCTGGAACCGTTACAAGCAAGCCCCACTATCATCGAAGACAATTGCTTCATCGGCGCACGCTCTGAGGTCGTCGAAGGCGTGATCGTGGAAGAAGGTTCGGTAATCTCGATGGGTGTATTCCTCGGTCAGAGCACAAAAATTTATGACCGAGAAACCGGCGAGGTGAGCTATGGACGCGTCCCGGCTGGCTCGGTCGTGGTCAGCGGCAATCTACCTTCCAAGGACGGCAGCTACAGCTTGTACTGCGCGGTGATCGTAAAGAAAGTGGATGCCAAGACCTTGGCTAAGGTCGGCATCAATGAGTTGTTAAGAAGCATCTGAGTTATGAGACGTAAGTCGCTAGTCGTTAGTTAAAGCAAAAACCGCTTAGCGACAATACTAACTAATAACTTACGTCTAACGACTAACAACTGATTTCAGGAGGGATAACATGATCATCACGCCACTTTTACAGCTCGCCGCAGACAAGCTGGCTTCCGACCTGTTTCTTTCTGTAGGTGCACCTATCAACATCAAGATCGACGGCGTATCGGTTCCTGTAAACACGCAAGCTCTGGATGCGATAACCATCAAGCGCATCGCATATGAAATGATGACGCCGGAGCAGATCGCTTACTTCGAAACAAACATGGAGATGAATTTCTCTCATCGCTCCAGTGGCGTTGGCAGCTTCCGTGTCAACATTTTCCGCCAACGTGGCGACATCGCTATAGTCATCCGTTACGTCAGGGGCAAGATACAGAACGTGGAAGAATTAAACCTGCCCACCGTGCTGAAAGAGCTCATCATGGAAAGACGCGGCCTGGTGCTGATGGTAGGCGCAACCGGGTCGGGTAAATCCACTACCTTGGCCTCCATGATCGAACACCGCAACACCACCAACTGCGGCCATATCCTGACCATTGAGGATCCCATCGAGTATTTGTTCACGCACGTTAAATCCATCGTGAACCAGCGCGAAGTCGGCTCCGACACGGTATCCTACGAAAATGCTCTGACCAGTGCCATGCGCGAAGCACCAGACGTGCTGATGATCGGCGAAGTCCGCGACCGCGAAACCCTCAAGCACGCGCTAATTTTTGCCCAGACCGGCCACCTGTGCCTGTCCACGCTGCACGCCAACAACAGCTACCATGCGCTCAATCGTATCGTTAACTTTTTCCCTTACGACGCGCGTCCGGCAGTGCTTTCCGACTTGTCCATGTGTTTGCGCGCTGTCGTTTCGCAACGCCTGGTGCGCAACAAAGATGGCAAGCAAATTCCTGCGGTGGAAATCTTGCTCAACACTGCACTCATCTCCGACCTGATAAAAAACGACCAGATCGATAAAATCCGCGATGCCATCGGGCAGAGTGTGTCGGCTGGCTCGCAAACCTTTGAGCAAGCGCTATACAAACTATTCAAGGATGGGCAAATCACCAAGGAAGAGGCGATGCGCAATGCAGACTCCGCCAGCAATATGGCCAGCTTGGTCGACTACTCGCAAAGTGCAAAAATGAAGGCATACACCCCTCAAGAACCAATAATATCCGAGCAGTCCATCGGTGCCGATTTTGGCGGCATCACGCTCAATCTTGACGAAAATATCTCCCAGCCATGAAGCTGTATGGAATCCCGAATTGCACCACGGTAAAGAAGGCGCGCACATGGCTGGAAGCGCACGACGTTGCCTACGATTTCCACGACTTCAAGAAACAAGGCGTCACACAAGCCATGCTGTCCGGCTGGCTCAAGCAGATCGGCTGGCAGAAATTACTTAAGAAGACCGGGCCAACTTGGGGACAGTTGCCGGACGCAGTGAAGGCTTCGATCAAGGACGACGCTTCGGCGTTGGCGCTGATGCTGGAAAAACCCAATGTCATCAAACGTCCGGTGCTGGAACGCAACGGACGCGTGCTGGCGACCGGATTCAATGAAACCGATTACGAAAATTTGAATTTATAAACCACACACTATGAGCAATACATTAGAACTCACCCAGCAACTCATCGCCCGCCGTTCACTCACTCCATATGATGAAGGCTGCCTGGCTCTGATAGGCGCGCGCCTGGAGCCGCTCGGCTTTAAACTGGAAATGATGCGCTGCGGCGACGTGGACAACCTGTGGGCACGGCGCGGCAGCAGCGGCCCCGTGATATGTTTCGCGGGCCACACCGATGTGGTGCCGACCGGCCCGTTGGACAAATGGCACAGCGACCCGTTCACCCCAACCGTGCGCGACGGCATGCTGTATGGGCGCGGTGCATCCGACATGAAAGGTTCCTTGGCCGCCTTTGTCACCGCCATAGAAAAATTTGTTGTCGCTCATCCTGACCACAATGGTTCCATTGCGCTGCTGCTGACTTCTGATGAGGAAGGAGTCGCGGTTGATGGAACGGTGCGCGTGGTGGAGGCACTGCAGGCGCGTGGCGAAAAGATGGACTACTGCATCGTGGGCGAACCTACCTCTGCCAACAAAATCGGCGACACCATTAAAAATGGGCGGCGCGGCTCACTGTCCGGCACGCTCACCGTGAAAGGCGTGCAGGGCCATATCGCCTATCCGCATCTGGTGAAGAACCCCATCCATATGGCGGCGCCCGCCATCGCCGAATTGGCCGCGACCACTTGGGACAACGGTAACGAATACTTCCCTCCGACCTCATGGCAAATCTCCAACATTCATGGCGGCACTGGCGCAACCAATGTGGTACCCGGCACAGTAGACATCCTGTTTAACTTCCGCTTTTCCACCGCCAGCACCGTGGATGGACTGCGATCCCGTGTGCATGCGATTCTCGATCGCCACAAACTGGAATATGACCTGAAATGGGAACTATCCGGCAAGCCCTACCTCACCCCGCGCGGCGACTTGGTCGATGCGGTGGGCGCCGCGATCAAGCAAGTGACCGGCATTGAGACCGAACTCTCCACCAGCGGGGGAACCTCGGATGGCCGCTTCATCGCCGACATCTGCCCGCAGGTGCTCGAATTCGGCCCGCTCAATGCGACCATTCATAAAATCAACGAATGCGTGTCGGTCGCCGATCTGGATACGCTATCGGAAATCTATCACCTCACGCTGCAAAATCTCTTGGTGAATTAAAGCATGAGCGCATTGCACAATTTCGGCGATACCGGCGATCTGGATACATTGCGCGATTGGCTGCGCTTCGCCGTGAGCGCCTTCAATGAGGCTCAGCTCAGCTTCGGCCACGGCTCGGCCAGCGCTTACGATGAAGCGGTTTACCTCATCCTGCATACCCTGCACCTGCCGCTGGACACGCTAGAGCCGTTTCTGGATGCGCGTCTCAACGCGCATGAAAAAAATGTGCTGCACGCACTGCTCAGCCAGCGCGTAGAAACACGGTTGCCCGCTGCCTACCTGACACATGAGGCGTGGCTCGGCGATTTCCATTTCTATGTGGACGAGCGCGTCATCGTACCGCGCTCCTTTATCTCCGAATTGTTGCGCGAACAACTCAGCCCATGGATAGACGAGCCAGAGGCTATCAACTACGTCCTCGATCTGTGTACCGGCAGCGGCTGTCTCGCCATCATCGCTGCGCATGCTTTTCCCTATGCCGAAGTCGATGCGGTGGATATATCGCCGGATGCATTGGCAGTGGCACAACAAAACATCGCCGACTATGGCCTGCAAGATCGTGTGCATCCTATCGCTTCCGACCTGTTTGCAAACCTGCAAGGCAGGCAATATGACCTCATCATCAGCAACCCGCCTTATGTCGATGCCGAATCGGTCGCGGCTCTGCCGCAGGAATACCGGCACGAACCGGAACTGGCTCTCGGCAGCGGCGATGACGGGCTGGATGCCACGCGCGATATCCTCAAACATGCCGCAAAACATCTCACTGAAAACGGCATATTGATCGTTGAAATCGGCCACAACCGCGATGCACTGGAAGCCGCCTGCCCCGACCTGCCGTTTACCTGGCTGGATGTGGCGGCAGGCGATCAGTTCGTATTCATGCTGCACCGCAACGATTTGCTCTAATCCATGCCGGTTGACCACTACGAAAATTTCCCGGTCGCTTCCATCCTGCTTCCCAAGCATTTGCGGCGACCGGTAGAAATTATCTATAACTTCGCGCGGCAAGCTGACGACTTCGCCGACGAGGGCGATTTCCCAAACGCAGAACGACTGGCGAAACTCGATAACTTCCGCACCGAACTGCATCGCATCGCCAATCACGAGACTCCGCAGACGCCGCTGTTCTGCGATGTCGCGAATATCGTTGCCGAGCACCAGTTGCCGCTACAACTCTTCCACGACCTGCTCGATGCATTTTCGCAGGATGTGGTGAAGAAGCGCTACGCGAATTTCGATGAGTTGCTGGACTACTGCCGCCGCTCCGCCAACCCGGTGGGCAGGCTGCTACTGCACTTGTACGAAGAAGCTACGCTGCAAAACTTGATCTACTCCGATGCAATTTGCACCGCGCTGCAACTCATCAACTTCTGGCAGGACGTAAAAAAAGATTACTCCATCGGGCGCATCTACCTGCCGCAGGACGAGATGATGCGCTTCGCCGTCACCGAAGCCCATCTCGCACAAGGTCTGCCGGATAAGGCTTGGCGCGACTTGATGCGGTTCCAGGTGAATCGTACGCGCGACATGATGAAAAGCGGCGCACCGCTTGGCACCATTCTCCCCGGTCGCATCGGGCTGGAAATGCGCCTGATTATCGCGGGCGGCAACCGCATCCTGCACAAGCTACGTTCGGTCAATTACGATATGTTCGAGCGCCGCCCGGTGTTGCGACTGCATGACTGGGTTATCATGCTGATGCAAAGTGCGCCGTTCAACTTTTTAACCTGAAAGACCATTGAGCCACAGATGAACACTGATATACACGGAACAAACCTGCGGTTGAAAATATTTCCCCATGTGGGCGACAACCTCGGCGTTGAAACACTATCCGTGAACATCCGTGTTAATCCGTGGCTAAGAGCTCATTGAAATGACACCCGATCAATATTGCCAAAACAAAGCCGCCGCCAGCGGCTCCAGCTTTTACTACAGCTTCATGTTTCTGCCGCCGGACAAACGCCGCGCCATCACCGCGTTATATGCTTTTTGCCGCGAGGTGGACGATGTTGTAGACGAGTGCTCGGACGAGAATGTGGCGCGCACCACGCTCAACTGGTGGCGTACCGAAGTGGCTGCCATCTATGCGGGTAAACCGCAGCACCCGGTATGCCAAGCGCTGGTGCCGCTGGTCAAACAGTTCAACATGCCGCAGGAGCATCTGCTGGAAATCATAGACGGCATGGAGATGGATCTCACGCAGCACACTTATGCTGATTTCAAGGCACTGCAACTGTATTGTTATCGCGTCGCCTCGGTAGTCGGTTTACTGGCTGCGGAAATCTTCGGCTACACCGACCGTAAAACACTTAAGTACGCACACGACCTCGGTATCGCCTTCCAACTCACCAATATCATCCGCGACGTGGGCGAAGACGCGCGGCGCGGACGCATCTATCTGCCCCTGGACGAACTGGCTCAATTCGGGGTGCATACCGGCGACATTCTCAACGCCAAGGAAAGCGAAGGCTTCCAGAAATTGATGCAGTTTCAGGTCGAGCGCACGCAACGCTTCTATCAACATGCCTTCGAGCAACTACCCGCCGCAGACCGTAAAGCTCAGCGTACCGGCCTCATCATGGCGGCGATTTACCGCGCCACACTGGATGAGGTAGTCGCCAGCGGCTGCCACGTACTGAAAGAACGCGTCTCGCTAACCCCGTTGAGAAAATTGTGGCTGGCTTATACAACGTGGCTCAAGAACTGAAGAACGCGGCCTCCCCAACCCTAACCCTCCCCCGAAGGGAAAGGGGACATTCGTTATTTCTCCCATGAAGGAGAAATACCCTTTGAACCCCGCCATTATCGGCGGCGGCTATGCGGGCATGGCGGCGGCGGTCAGGCTGGCTGAACGCGGCATTCCGGTCACGGTATTCGAGAGCGCCAAACAGCTCGGCGGGCGCGCACGCGGCATGCGCTATAACGATACTCAACTGGACAACGGCCAGCACATCCTGCTTGGCTGCTATCGCCACACACTGCAACTTATCGAACAAGTCGGCGGGAATATCGAGCGCGACTTCTTGCGTCTGCCGCTGCAACTCACCCTACACAACCATTTTGAACTGAAAGCTCCTCATCTGCCCGCCCCACTGCATCTGCTGCTGGGCTTATTAACCGCTCATGGTCTGACGTTCGCACAACGGCTATCCGCCACGCGTTTCATGCTCGCCATGCGCCGCATCAATTTTTCCCTAGTGCACGACATTATCGCGCTCGAACTGCTGCGCGCTTACAAACAAGACGACGAACTCATCCACCTGCTATGGGAACCGATCTGCATCTCTGCGCTCAATACCCCGGTGTACAAGTCTTCCGCGCAAGTGTTGCTGAATGTTTTACGCGACAGCCTGAACGGATCGCGCAGCGATAGCGACATGTTGTTGCCACGCGTGGATTTCTCAACGCTGTTCCCGGATCGTGCAGCGGAATACGTCAAGCAACGTGGAGGCACGGTGTTCACTTCATGCGGCGTGGAAGCCATTACCCCACATGAGGATAAAATCGAACTACTCACCCCACAGGGTGTACAACGCTATAGTCACGTCATCTGTGCCGCGTCCCCGACCAATACCGCGCGCCTTTTTCGCGCCGTGCCACAACTTGAGCCTATCGCCGCGCAGATCGAAACAATGACCTTTCAGCCCATCTACACCGTATACCTGCAATATCCAGAACAGGTGCACCTGCCCCATGCCATGCTGGGTTTTGACCGCTGCGTTACACAATGGCTGTTCGACAAGGGACAAATCGCCGGGCAGCACGGCCTTATCGCCGCCGTCATCAGTGCAGAAGGACAACATCAGGAACTGGAACACGAACAACTCGCACAGAAAGTGGTGCAGGAATTGCGTGAACAACTGAGCATCACCGCAGCACCGCTGTGGCACCAAGTCATCGCAGAGAAGCGCGCCACCTTTGCATGCGAGCCAAACCTCCACCGCCCCACCCACACTACCCCGCTGGGCAATGTTCTGGTAGCCGGCGATTACACGGATGGAAACTATCCGTCCACACTGGAGGGGGCGGTGATGAGCGGTATCCGGTGCGCAGAGAAAATCGAGCGCTTTAGGCCCGGGACGTGAAGCCCACGCCCTCTCATTTTCGCTATACCCCAATATAGCTAATCATTAGTTTCCATATCCAAACAGAAAGCAGATGAAAATTCATCTTGCGATAAATTGCGAGTCCTCGCAGAATAGCGCTGTGCAAGAGCTAACTTTCCACCCCGGAGCAGATATGAGCCAAACCGACAACATCACTGACGCCATTCAGGCAAGCTTGGCTAACTTCACGCAACGGCTTGATGAAATATCGTCCCAGCAGTTCAAGGAAATGAGAAAGTGTTCGTTCTTCGACCCTATCCCAAGTGAATGCTTGGCTCAGATTGCCAAGGAATCGGAAGTCAAAACATTTTCCGCTGGAAAGCGTCTCACCACCGAGGGTGATACGATGGACTCGTTCCACGTCATTATGTACGGCACCGCCACGGCATATGTCAATAACAAGGTCGTAGGTAGCATACGTAGCGGGGAATGTATCGGAGAAGGCACTTTCTTCGGCAATGAAAACTTTAAGCGGTCAGCTACGGTCATCACGGATGGGGAAGCCATCGTGGTAGAAATCAGGAAAACGGTCGTGGATAAAATGGAAGGCGAGGTTAAATCTTACATGGATAGAGCCTTGCTTCTGGCACTGTTCAAAAAACTGCAAGCCGCCAACAAGAAAATCGAAGAGCTGCTGCGGGATAAAGAACTCCAGCAAAGTCGGCAACCCATTCCAATCTCCATTCCAACGTGATGCATTTATAAGAGCGGCGTGGGAGCCGCGACAAGCTTTATCTGGGCTGGAGACTACTCCCCTATACCAGCCACTTGGTCGCAACACATAGCGGTTCCGCCGCACAGCTTCAACCTGCGGTGCTATCCCTTCACTCCCGCTCGCTGCCTTCTCGCCTCATACAGACATATGCCCGCGCTAACCGATACATTCAAACTTGCCACGCTGCCCAGCATCGGAATACTTACCAGTTGGTCGCAAGTTTCACGGGTTAAACGGCGCAAGCCTTCACCTTCTGCTCCGAGTACCAATGCCAGAGCGTCGCAGTGATGGAAGTTGTTCAGATCATTCTCGGCTTCACTATCCGCACCCACCACCCATATTTCGCGCTCTTGTAATTCACGCAGAGTACGGGCGAGATTGGTGACGGTGATATAGGGAACGGTTTCAGCCGCACCGCAAGCGACTTTTTCTACGGTGGCGTTCAGCCCCACTGCACGGTCTTTCGGGGCGATGACGGCATGTGCTCCAAAAGCGTCGGCACAGCGCAGACAAGCGCCGAGGTTGTGCGGGTCTTGCACGCCGTCCAGCACCAGCAGTAGCGCGGGTTCGGTGAGGGTGTCCAGCACGTCGTCCAGATGCACCACTTTGCGCGCCGCATCTACCCGTGCCGCGACCCCTTGATGGCTGGCATTTCCGGCCATGCCGTCGAGGCGTTTACCATCCACCGGCACGATGCGTACACCGTTGGTTTCCGCCAGTTTGAGCAGATCGCGCGCACGCGGGTCATGACGTTTGGTGTCCACGTAGAGTTCCAGCACACTGTCCGC
>Ga0302274_10005057_pt1 | contig 11283 bp, 6 predicted proteins | sample III_Bog_N2_1_FD_198755 | JGI IMG/M metagenome (GOLD analysis project Ga0302274, IMG submission 198755) | Peat permafrost microbial communities from Stordalen Mire near Abisko, Sweden - III_Bog_N2_1 | ecosystem: Environmental > Terrestrial > Soil > Wetlands > Peat | place: Sweden: Abisko...
GCGATATTAAGCTCGCGACCGGGCGTATCGAAGGGAACCGTAATTTTGCGACCAAATTGTGGAATGCCGCGCGTTTCTGCCAGATGAATGAATGTCTATGGCGGACAGATTTTGATCCATCCCACGTTCACCATACGGTCAATCAATGGATTGTCGGCGAAACTAAATTGGCCGCAGATAAAATCGCATCGCTGTTAGATGATTATCGTTTCGATCTTTCATCGGCCGCGGCCTATGATTTTATCTGGAATAATTTTTGTGATTGGTATCTTGAATTCACTAAACCCATTTTAGCGGGTTCCGATGAAGCCGCCAAAGTGGAAACAAGGGCCACAACGGCATGGGTTCTCGAACAAATGCTGCGCTTTTTACATCCCTTTATGCCGTATATAACAGAGGAATTATGGGGTCAGATCGTCAGCAACGACTTGCTGATGACAAGCGCATGGCCTGTTTTGCCCGAGGGGCTTGTGAAGCCAACGGATATGAATTGGGTACGCCAATTGATTGAGAAAATTCGTGGGGTGCGTGTCGAACTCAATGTACCTGGTTCCGCCAAGATTAAATTGCTCATCAAAGATGCAAGTCCTGAGATTAAGGCTCGTGTAAAAACGAATGTGTCGTATCTTAGCCGCATGGCAAGATTGGCCGAGGAGGGGGATGCGATTTCGTACGTGACGGCGATCCCTCAAGGAACTGCCCAAATCGTATTTGGTGATCTTACGATTGCGCTTCCTTTGGCCGACATTATTGATCTTGAACAGGAACGAGCCCGTCTTGCCAAAGAAAGCGACAAATGGTTGGCTGAAATAAAGAAAATTGACAGCAAACTTGGCAATCAAAATTTTGTGGATAAAGCTCCGCCCGAAGTTGTTGATGAACACCGCGAACGTAAGGCGGAAGCCGAAGCGATGCTCGTTAAGCTTAAGGCCGCTCAACAGAGCCTCTCCGCATGAAAAACTATGATCTCATCGGGGCGGTTTTCGTGGTTTTGGCTTTGTCGCTCGCTTCCGAGACCTTTGCCGCGACATCGCCCGTTGTTGATCCCGCTTTATGTCAAAGCCTTGTTAAACATGTGCCGAGCGCGGATGTTGCCTATCAGCCAGGAGTTGATGTTAGCGGAAAGCCCGTCGCTCCCGCGGATGTGCCAGGGGGGACACCCCTAGCTTTGCCGCAAAAAATCACCATTCCTCTTACATTAAATCTTGCAAACACGCTTCATTTGGACACAAGTCAATATCCGGCGAGCAATTTCGGGGCAGGTACTGAAGCATGGCTTGGAACCTTGACCGTCGAAGGAGATCATGTTTCGTTCAACGGCAAGCCGCTTTCAAACGAACAACAAGAGAATTTGGCCGTTCTCTGCCTCCAACCCCGTTAGTTGCCAAGGTATTCCCCCATACTGACCAAGGGGCTGACAGGCGCTGTGCGCCCTGATATATAAGCGCTTGCGATTCTTTATTTCTTTCATCTGGATTTTTTCATGAACACGCCTTCCCCCAAAGCCCCGGTCGTTAAACACGCAATTAGCCCGACGCGTTCTGAAAATTATGCGCAGTGGTATCAGCAGGTTGTCAAAGCCGCCGACATGGCCGAAATGTCAGGTGTGCGTGGATGTATGATCATTAAGCCATGGGGTTATGGTGCTTGGGAATTAATGCAACGTAATCTTGATGCCCGTTTTAAAGAAACCGGACATGATAATTGCTATTTCCCGCTTTTTATTCCGCTCAGCTATTTCCAAAAAGAAGCCGACCATGTCGAGGGTTTTGCTAAAGAAATGGCGGTCGTGACCCATCACCGCCTCACGATGAAAGATGGCAAGCTTGTCCCCGATGGGGAACTTGAAGAGCCTTTGGTTGTCCGTCCAACATCCGAAACCGTGATCGGTGAAGCGATGTCCACTTGGATTAAGTCCTATCGCGATTTGCCGCTCTTATTGAATCAGTGGGCCAATGTGGTGCGTTGGGAAATGCGTCCGCGTATTCTTTTGCGTACAGCTGAGTTTCTTTGGCAAGAAGGGCATACCGCCCATGAAACCTTTGAAGATGCGATGGCGGAAACGCGACGTATGCACGAAATCTATCGCCAATTTGTCGAAAATATCGTGGCCGTTCCCGTTATTGCGGGTGAAAAACCTTCACATGAACGTTTTCCGGGTGCCGTCAACAGCTACAGCATTGAAGCTATGATGCAAGATGGGCGCGCCCTTCAGGCTGGGACATCGCATTATCTCGGTCAAAATTTTGCAAAATCTATCGGCATTCAATTTCAAAGCCGTGAAGGCAATTTGGAGTATGTTCATACCACATCGTGGGGTGTATCGACCCGCTTATTGGGGGCTCTTGTCATGACCCATGCCGATGATGATGGTATGCGTATGCCTCCCCGTATTGCGCCTCAACAAATTATTATTGCGCCCATCTTTCGTAACGACACGGATCGACAAGTAGTTTTGGCGTATTGTGAAGAGCTGCGTGCAGGGTTGGCTGCTCAAAGCTATGCCGGCGAACCTGTGCGCGTGCGGATCGATAAGCGGGATATTTCGGGCGCCGATAAGCGCTGGGAATGGATCAAAAAGGGCGTGCCCTTGCTCTTGGAAGTGGGGCCTCGTGATGTGGAAGGTGGCAAAGTTTGTGTCACACGACGTGACCAATTAACGGCGGGCAAGCGTTTTATCCAGCGTGAAGAATTCATCGCGAGTGCTGCAGGCGAACTTGCCGCTATTCAAAAGAACCTTTTTGACGAAGCTCTTGCTTTTCAGAAGGAGCGCACTGTCACGACGATTAAAACAAAAGCTGATTTTGATGCCTATTTTGCCAAGGATGCGGATAATAGTTTTGCGGGTGGCCAAGGATTTGTACGTGCCAAATGGTCGGGCGATCCGGCCTCTCTTGCTCTTTTGGATCAATATGCCGTGACCGTGCGGTGCTTGCCTTTTGATCAAGACAATCAGCCGGGCGTTTGTGTGCTAACGGGGCAACCCGCGACACAGGATGCTCTTTTTGCGCGGGCCTATTAATGATTTTCTCCGCTTTTGAACGTTTGGTAGCGATGCGCTATCTTCGGGCCCGGCGACAAGAAGGCTTTATCTCGGTTATTGGCTGGTTTTCTCTCATTGGCATTGGACTTGGCGTGGCCACCCTTATCATTGTCATGTCGGTGATGAATGGCTTTCGTCATGACTTGTTTCAGCGTGTTTTGGGCTTAAACGGTCATATGAATCTCTACGCTCTTCAAGGAACGTTGTCGGATTATACGCCTCTCTTGGAACGAATTAAGAAGGTGCCGGAAGTGGTGTCTGTGTCACCGACGGTGGAAGCCCAGGCCCTTGTGACGAAAGATGGTGTGGCATCGGGTGTGTTTGTCCGAGGGGTCATGCCGGAAGCGCTCCGTCAGCGCGCCACCATTGCGCACCATATCGTCAGTGGGTCCTTGGATGAATTTGCGAATGATGGCATTGCCATCGGGGTGCGTATGTCGCAACGATTGAACGTGCGAGTCGGTGATACAATTACGCTGATCTCACCGGTTAGCAAGAGTACGGTGTTTGGTGCGGCTCCCCGTTTGCGAGGATATAAAGTCGCCGCTGTGTTTGATGTTGGTATGTTTGAATATGATAATAATTTTATTTTTATGCCGTTGCACGCAGCCCAGACATTTCTGAGCATGAATGATCATGTAACGGCGCTGGAGATTTTTGTAGAGGATCCCCAGCATCTTTTGCGTGCGCGCGAAGATGTTGTGGAGGCCGTCAATATCCCCCAATATCGTTTGTTGGACTGGCAGCAAAATAACTCGAGCTTTTTTACAGCTCTTCAGGTTGAACGTAATGTAATGTTTCTTATCTTGACCATGATTATTCTTGTTGCGGCTTTTAATATCATTTCGAGCCTTATTATGTTGGTCAAAGATAAAGGGCGCGATATTGCTATTTTGCGTACCATGGGTGCTACCCGTGGCATGATTATGCGGATTTTCTTTTTAAATGGCGCAAGTATAGGTGTTATTGGAACGCTCTTTGGGTTGGTTTTGGGGCTCTTTATTGCTCATAATATTGAAGGATTGCGCCAAATTGTGCAGCATTTGACACATACCGATCCTTTCTCACCTGAAGTTTATTTTCTAACGCGTATGCCTTCGGTTGTGGATGCAGGTGAGGTTGTACAAGTTGTCCTGATGGCCTTAGGTTTGTCATTCCTTGCAACACTTTATCCGGCATGGCGTGCGGCTAAACTCGATCCGGTCGAGGCTTTACGTTATGAATAATCCTGTTCTTCATATGCGAGATGTTGAGCGATTCTATGAGCAGGCAGGCGAGAAACTTCATGTGCTGAAGGGCTGTTCACTGGATGTTTATGGCGGTGATCAGGTTGCGCTCATTGGCCCTTCAGGCTCAGGAAAATCCACCCTGTTGCATATCGCGGGTCTTCTTGAGAAACCGACGGCGGGTCAGCTCATCATCGATGGCTTTGATGCGAGTACTATGGAAGATGCTCAGCGCACGTTGTTGCGACGTAAAACCATTGGCTTTGTTTATCAGTTTCATCATCTCTTGCCGGAGTTTTCGGCCTGCGAAAACATTATGTTGCCGCAAATGCTAGCAGGTGTGGATCGGGTGCAGGCTCGAAAGAGAGCTATGGAACTTCTTGATTTGGTTGAATTGACGCAGCGTGCGGACCACAGACCCGCGCGTCTTTCAGGGGGTGAACAGCAGCGCGTTGCGTTGGTCCGAGCTCTCGCTAATCAACCCAAAATACTGATTGCCGATGAGCCCACCGGCAACCTTGATCCCTCGACAGCGGATATGGTTTTTTCCTATTTGCAAATGCTTGTGCAGACACAAAATCTGGCCCTTCTTATGGCAACACATAACCATGAGCTGGCAGGACGTATGGGCGCTGTGGTTGAGATTCGTGATGGCGTCCTGGCCTCTCTATAACCCCTTGATTATTCATGATTTTATATAATCTTTTTGCTTGGTTACCGGCGAGTGAGATGCTAGTTTCCGAGACGCATTTTTAACGCATTGATTCACGTCTAGAAACAGGTAATGCCTTGACTGAGAACGCCGCCCCCATTCTGCCTCCTTCCGATATTTCATTGGTCACCATCGAAGATGAAATGAAGCGTTCGTATCTCGATTACGCGATGAGCGTAATCGTTTCACGTGCGTTGCCCGATGTGCGTGACGGTCTTAAACCTGTTCATCGTCGTATTTTGTACGCGATGAAAGAAGGGGGCTATGACAGCTCGAAGCCCTATAAAAAATCGGCGCGTATCGTCGGTGATGTTATGGGTAAATATCATCCGCATGGCGATGCAGCGATCTATGATGCCATGGTGCGTATGGCCCAAGACTTCTCGATGCGCCTGCCGCTTATTGATGGCCAAGGAAATTTTGGATCGATGGATGGTGATCCTCCTGCGGCCATGCGTTATACCGAAGCGCGTCTTGATAAGACCGCCGAGACAATGCTTGAGGACATTGATAAAGAAACCGTCGATTTCCATCCTAACTATGATGAATCAACGCAAGAACCTGACGTTTTGCCGTCACGTTTTCCTAACCTCCTCGTCAATGGTGCCGGCGGTATCGCTGTTGGTATGGCGACAAACATTGCTCCTCATAATCTTGGCGAAGTGATCGATGCCACGTTGGCAACGATCAAAAATCCCGACATCACAATGGAAGAGCTGGTCGACATTGTTCCGGGTCCTGATTTCCCAACTGGCGGTGTTATTCTTGGTCATAATGGCTGTCGTTCGGCGTCCTATACGGGCCGCGGCAGTGTCACGATGCGCGGACGCTGCAGTTTTGAAGAAATACGTAAAGACCGCACCGCCATCATTATTACGGAAATTCCTTATCAGCTCAACAAGGTTCGTCTTATTGAACGGATGAGTGAGTGCGTTCATGAGAAGATTATTGAAGGCATTAGTGATTTGCGTGATGAATCCGATCGCGATGGCGTGCGTGTTGTTGTCGAACTAAAGCGCGACGCGATGCCGGATATCGTTCTCAACCAATTATATGCGCATACGCAATTACAGAGCAATTTTGCTGTCAACATGCTTGCCCTCAATGAGGGGCGGCCTGTTCTTATGAATTTGAAGGACGTTCTAACGGCTTTCATTGCGTTCCGTGAAAAAGTCATTACACGACGTACCGAATATGAATTGGGTCAGGCGCGTGCGCGGGCACATATCCTCGTTGGTTTAGCGGTTGCTGTTGCCAATATTGATGAGGTGATTGCTCTTATTCGCAAAGCCAATGATCCAGCAATTGCCAAACAAGAGTTAATGGCACGGGACTGGCCATCTAAAGATGTTGCTCCACTCATCGCGTTGGTTGATGGCGACGACATATCGTCGGGTCAAGTCTACAAAATGTCAGAAATTCAAGCCAAAGCTATTTTGGATTTGCGTTTGCATCGTTTGACAGGGTTAGAGCGCGATAAAATTGGTGCGGATCTCAAAGTGCTTGTGGCCGAAATCGCCGATTATCTCGATATTTTGGCTAATCGCCCTCGTGTTTTTGAGATTATGACGGAAGAATTGATCGCTATCCGCGATCGTTTTGCCACCCCACGCCGTACGACAATCGAAGCTCAAGAATTTGAAACCGACATCGAAGACCTTATTCAACGTGAAGACATGGTCGTGACGGTAAGCCATGCGGGTTATGTCAAACGTGTGCCGCTCTCAACCTACCGAGCGCAAAAACGTGGCGGCAAAGGCCGTACCGGCATGAGCACGAAAGAAGAAGATTTTGTCAGTGATATTTTTGTAGCCTCAACCCATACACCGATGCTGTTTTTCTCGTCGTTGGGGCGGGTTTACAAGCTTAAGGTCTATAAACTACCTCTCGGTAATCCCCAGTCACGCGGTAAAGCTCTCGTCAATTTGTTGCCTCTGGAACAAAACGAAGTGATCACTACGGTCATGCACTTACCAGAAGATGAAGCAACATGGGATCAACTTAATGTTGTTTTTGCCACAGCCGCAGGGACCGTGCGCCGTAATCAATTATCGGATTTTAGCAATGTTCGTCCGAGTGGCATTATTGCCATGAAACTGGAAGACAATGATAAGTTGATTTCGGTTCATACCTGCAGTGAAAAAGATGATGTTTTGTTAGCAACACGACAAGGCAAATCTATTCGTTTTGCGGTGGACGATGTGCGCGTGTTTACGGGACGTACCTCTGTTGGTGTCCGTGGCATTAAGCTGGCAGAACAGGATGCCGTGATGTCGATGTCAATTCTACATCACGTCGAAGCCTCTGCTGAAGAACGTATTGCCTATATTCGACAAGCCAATGCCGCCCGACGTGCGTCAGGTGAGGCTCTTGAAGACACAAATACCGGCGCAGATGAAGAAGAAACCTCCACCAATCTGACTTTAACAGCGGAACGATTTGCGGAGCTGGCAAAACAAGAGGAGTTTTTACTGACGGTCTCTGAACGTGGCTTTGGTAAACGCACGTCTGCTTATGAATACCGCATCACAAACCGCGGCGGACAAGGTATCTGGAGTATGGAAATGTCCGAGCGTAATGGACTTATTGTGGCGTCGTTTCCAGTTAAAGAAGATCAAGGCATTATGTTGGTATCGGACGGAGGCCAAATTATTCGCTTGCCCGTCAAAGATATCCGCATCGCCGGACGTAAGACTCAAGGCGTGACGGTTTTCCGGGTTGATCAAAGTGAGAAAGTAGTGTCGGTTGCGGCACTCGATGATCAATCAGCGGGCGATGACAACGGTGCTCTTGCTCCTTCTGAGACACCAGAAGCCGAACCTGAGGTTTAATCGATCTTGGCGTTTTTATGTGGGCACCTAATGTAAGGGAATGAAATGACACAGGCCAAACGCATTGGGTTATACCCCGGTACTTTCGACCCCATGACTTTGGGGCACTTGGACATCATTCAGCGTGCCTCAAAGGTTGTTGACCGGCTTGTTGTGGGAGTTGCTAAAAATGCAGGGAAGGGGCCTCTTTTTGATACTAAGGCTCGTCTTAAGATGGTAGAGCACGAAATCGCCCCTTTGCGGAAAAAGGGGGCCAATATTGAGGTTGTCATTTTTGACAACTTACTCATGCATTTCGCGGTACAGCTTAAGGCAAATGTCATTATTCGAGGATTGCGAGCGGTTTCTGACTTTGAATATGAGTTCCAAATGGCGGGTATGAATTATCGCCTCAACCCAGGCGTGGAAACGATCTTTCTCATGGCGTCCGATCGTTACCAGTTCATTTCGTCTCGATTCGTTAAAGAAATTGCCCGTTTGGGGGGGGATGTCTCATCTTTTGTGGGCGCAAATGTCGTTCATCAGCTCAAAAAGAGCTTTTTGCAAGAAAGTAGCCGTCGCCGCGTCAACCCTGAGGTGCGGGATTAGATTTAACTATTTGGTGCTGAAAGTAAAATTGAAGGGATTGCGATTCTCAGCGATACCTGATACGTGCTTCTGCCCTTACTATGTGACCTCGTAGCTCAGTTGGTAGAGCATCTGACTTTTAATCAGGGTGTCGCGGGTTCAAATCCCGCCGAGGTCACCATTCTATCCTTGGTCTCATCAATAGAAAAAGATCAGTCATAACTAAGATGAGCAGGGTCTTTCGCTGGTGCGAGCGTTCGGTCCTTGCGCTCGAACCTCTCGAGCATGCTGTGATCTAGAATATTCAGAAACGCTCCGCCCTATGTTCCCCCTTTAATAGAATGTTTTACGTGAACTTGCTAAACCTTCTCTATGTTCACAAAGGGTGCCTCGGTCAGGAATTGAAATCAGATGTGTGATACAATTCTCCACAAATTAGATTTACATAATTTGTATCATGTCAATATATCGCCCGGCAATTCTAGTTTAAATTTCACAAGCCTTATGATGTGAGTGAAGTCTTATGATCTTCTGAATTATTTGTAGTAAAAATGAAACACTTCGGGGTAATAAAATTGGGAAACTTTGTCATAAGGGCATCTGTCGGACAAATTTAATGGCCAATTTTCTAATAATTTGTTACAAATTATAGATGTTCCTTAAGTTAGACGTCCAAAACTCGAACCAGTTATTCATAAAGAGAAGCCCAGTTTATAACGAGGGGCTTGCGGCCATGCATGAAACTTAAGAAATCACTCTTAATCGGTACATCCGCCCTAGCACTGGGAGCTGGGCTCGCAAGCTTTGGACTCTTGCTGCCAAAAGCAGGGCTGGCGCAGACGCTTACCGTAAGTGGTGGTGATGCGACGATCACCGATAACTCCTATAGCAGGATTGTATGGAACAGTAACAATATCACCGTTACCAGTAGCGGCACTGTTGCGGGGGGTTATGGTGATCCGCACATCGACAATAGCGGCAATGTCGTTGGAAATTTTATCAATAGCGGTACTATCCATGGAACTCAGACGGCCATTAATAACAGTGGCACCATCGGCACCATTACCAACCACGGAACCATCAGCAGCAATAGTTTTTACGGCATTAGTAACAGTGGCTCTATCGGTGCCATCACCAACACCGGGCTAATGTTCGACCAGTTTCCTATCAACAATACCGGTATTATCGGAAGCATAGACAATAGCGGACTTATCAGTACCACCGGCGCGGGCATCAGCGGCACTGGCAGCATCGGTATCTTCACCAATAGCGGCACTATCAGCAACGGCTCCGTTGCCATAGATAATAACGGTACTATCGGCGTCCTCAGCAACAGCGGCACCATCAGCGGCACGAACAGTGGCATCCACAATACCGGCAGCATCGGTGCCATCAGCAATTCCGGTGCTATTATCGGCACCAACAGTCAAGGCATCAACAATGATGGCGGCACTATCGGTATCATCAGCAACAGCAGCATCGGTACTATCAGCGCTGGCAACCTTGGCATCAAGAACAGTACCAATACCGGCACAGGCAGCATCGGCACTATCGGTATCATCAGCAACTCCGGTACCATCATCGGCAGCGAAGACGGTGTTTTTAATATTGCCGGCACCATCGGTACCATCAACAACACTGGTACCATCACAGGCGGCACCTACGGCATCCTCAACTCCGGCACGATCGTCACGATTATTAACTCCGGCCCTATCAGTGGCGGCACGGGAGGTATATACAATAACCTTGGCTCTATTGGCACTATCCTCAATAGCGGCCTCATCAGCGGCACTACGATTGGCATTAACAATAGCGGCGGCACCATCAGCACACTCAGCAACCTCGCGGGCGGTACTATCATCAGCACTGCCCATACCGCTATTAAAAACACCGGCACGATAGGCACCATCAGTAATGCGGGGCTTATCATTGGGGGCGTGAGTGCCATCAACAGTACGGGGACGATCCTTGGGAGCCTTACCAACTCGGGCACACTCAGCGGCGGCATAGATGTCAACCAGGCGCTCACCATCACCGGGGGCAACAGTAATACCATTGGCACGCTGACGGGCGGGACGATTACAGCAAGCAACCTACTTTTCGACAACGCGGCTAATCAGCTTCTGAACGACTCTGTGAATGTCGGGGCTGGCGCGGGAACATTGACGAACAGCGGCGTCTTACAGGTCAATACAGGACACACAATTAGTGGTCATTACGTGCAAGGATCTCTGGCCTCGCTCAACATTGGCGTAAGCAACTCAAATACATATGGCAACCTGACGATTACGGGCAATGCGAGCATGTCGGGAGACCATATTACCATCACGCCCATTATAGGGACCCTCTCATCAGGTGAGACATTTACAATTATACAAGATCACGGCACAGCAAATTATACGGGCATTACAGCACAGGCCTCTGGCTATACAACATCGATCACGTCCATCAGCAACGGCGGATATGAAGATCTGTTGGTAGAACTTGGTGCCGCTACAGCGGGTGGCGGAAGTGGTGGAGGCGTCTATAGTACCCTTGGCCAAGCCATAGGGGGTGGGGTAGCCCCCAATCTAGGAGCCGCGCTTGATCAGGTCCAAGCCAACAACACGCCTACTTTTAATCCCATCTTCACAGCGCTCAATAATCTTGGCTCCATCTCGACAGCCCTTGAGGGATCGGCCATCAAACAGTTGGCGCCCAGCCAGCTAAGTCCACAAATCATGTCCTCGCATTTTGCCGCGGACCAAACCATGCAGATGATCGGCCAACATCAAGATCTTCTACTGGCCGATACCCCCACCACCCAAGGCCAAGCCGCTGGGGGTGCTTACCAGGTGGGATCGCTCTGGATGCAGGTAAGTGGCGGTAAGGCGGTTCAGGATTCAACGACGGCGACTGATGGCT
>Ga0302274_10005060_pt1 | contig 11278 bp, 10 predicted proteins | sample III_Bog_N2_1_FD_198755 | JGI IMG/M metagenome (GOLD analysis project Ga0302274, IMG submission 198755) | Peat permafrost microbial communities from Stordalen Mire near Abisko, Sweden - III_Bog_N2_1 | ecosystem: Environmental > Terrestrial > Soil > Wetlands > Peat | place: Sweden: Abisko...
GAATACGATTCAAAATAGAATTCGTTGAAAAAAGACGGCTCTTTTTTTGTGAAAATTAGGAGGTTGGTTTATCAACCTTTTTTTTGTAAAATTTAGGCCAGGTAAAATTTAATTTTTGTGAGCTTTTCATGAAAAAAACTACTTTTAGCAACTGTTTAAAAAATCTAATATGGAGTCGGAAGATGATCAAATTATAAATCAGTTCAAACAATTAAAAGCCCGTATATCGGGTATTTTTGAAATTAGCAAGACGAGAAAAAAAGGTGATATTTATGAATTTGTAGCAGATATGCTTCCTTTTTATGATAAGTTGGAACTCGAAATCGTATCACTTCCACATGTTTCGTATCTGTTAAGTTCTATTGATCAATGGATTGATGAATTGAACCGTGATATTAAAGCGGGCATTAAAACTAGCTACAAAGCCCTTACTGATGAACATAATAAGTATCGGATTAAGTTAAGGGACGAACTTTATAGGATTAAAGATTTATCCGAAATTAAAGAAAATATAAATGTTGAGCCATTTGTAAAAAAATCTTCTGCTAAAGCAGTCAATAGAAATGAATATAATCAATCCAAACTGAATAAATCCGAAACAGCATTACTTATGCTTTTCATGAGGGAAAGCGGGGTATTTTTGAAAGGCATCCCAGATACACTGCTTACAGAATCTTTTGGAAAATTAACAGGGTTTCAAGGTGAACAGTTGCGCCAGTTTATAAGCGGTAAAACCAAATTAGATAAGCATGAATTATCACATAAAAAGGAGCATTATGATAATATTATTATCCTTTTAAACACTATAATCGAAAATATTAGGAAGGAATCAAGTAATTTAAAGTAGCTCAAAATAAGAATGTTAGGAAGTTGTATATATACAAGTATACCCCTGTACCCTTACATCTGAAATAATTTTGGCAAAGTTTTTAATTAATACTTTGTCAAATGCCTATAAATGTAGTTGCTATAGATACCCAGGATTTTCAAAGCATTATTTGTGATGCTTATAAAGAGGGCTATATTAAAGCCCAAAGGGATTGGGCTGCTGAGAAAGCAGCCCAAAAAGAAGAACAAAAATTTGGAGAGATAATTAGAGGATGTAAAGAACTCCGACAATATCTCATGCATAAAACTTATTGGGTAGGGTCAGTATCTACTTTGAGTAAAGTCGCACCCCAATTATTAACTGATGGCGATAAATTAGGCCACGGGTTAATATTTCGCCGGACATGCATTGATCATGCTTTTGCAAATGGATTTCGTTTCCAAACAGTTAAAAAGACTCTAAACAAATGACTATTAGAGAAATACCAAGAAAGTTTCCAATGAATCTTTCTGCCATAAAATATTTTGAACAAATACGATGGGGTAAAAAACCCAAATGTGCTTATTGTGGCTCAAAAAAACTATCAAAACGATTAAAAGATTTACGTTTTAAGTGTTATAGTTGCAATAGGACAACTTATGTTACAGTAGGAACATTTTTACATGGTACAAATATAAAATTGATAGTTTGGCTGAAAGCGTTTCTATTTGTAAGTAATGCCGAAAATGGAATTACACCGAGACAAATTAGTAATGATATACGGACTTGCCATGCTACGTCATGGAAGATATTTTGTAAAATAAGAGATTTATTGAGTATACAAGATGATGCATTAGGCGTAAAATACCCAAAAATTAGAGGTAAGATTCAAAGAGATGGTGGTATTCTTTCTCGTCTTAATATGGCATCATTAAAAACAACAATTAAGTATAGCAAGGGAAGAAGTATTAAACATGTGTACAAAAATAAAAGAAAAAAGATTTTGCAAGTTGGTGAGGAGATTGATAGTATTGAGCTTTCAAAAATCATCCAGATTATTTATAATCCCGGTCGCAGTTATGCAGGAGATATAAATAATGCATTTTGGGATTTAGTTGAAAGGCAAATTAAAGCAAAACATAATGAAGTTGATATAAGGCATATAGATAGATACATACTTGAAGCCGTATTTGAGATTAATAAAAGAAAGGATATTGATATGTTTGAAACACTTGTAATAAATTCAATGCGGGAAACCTATTGGACAAAAACAAAAAGGATTCAGTACAAAAAATAGTAATTGTTCAAATCTTTTTAATTGTCCTCTTTATGCTTTTAGTAATTTTAAAACATGAAGCACCCCTCAAAAAGCACTCTTGCCTATATTTATTGGAATTTCATAGGGTTTCTATTTATTCCATACGTATATAATTTGCGACTAAATTTTGCGACCAAGTCTTGCACTTTCTTTTATTTACAAGGCTTTCGGAGGCATGTTCCCTTTCTTAATAATAGATTTGTTCGTAATATATTCATTATCAATATATTCTAAAAACAGGTTTATTGTTATTTTACTATTAATTTATTGTATTTTTATTGTATTTCCCATTAGTATTCATTGTTATTTTATGCCCCATTTTAGTGGGAAATATGGATAGTTAATAATGAGATTGCCACGCTTGTTCATGCAATGATGAACAACAGTTGATTCCTAATTACTAATTAAGATTGTTAGGCATCGAGTTCTCCCGCAATAACATTCATGCTGCTCATAGTAACTATGGCATCTGAAAGTAAATTGCCGCGAATCATCTCCGGATATGCCTGATAACATATAAAGCATGGTCTGCGGAAATGTAGACGGTATGGGGTTCTGCCACCATCGCTCACCAGGTAAAAGCCCAGTTCTCCGTTACCACCTTCCACCGCATGGTAAACCTCGCCCTTAGGAATTTCGGTTTCTCCCATTACAATTTTGAAATGGTAAATAAGGGCTTCCATATTATTGTACACTTCCTCTTTAGGAGGTAAATAAAAATCAGGGACATCGGCATGAAAAACACCTTTAGGAAGTTTTTCAATCTTTTCAACCGCCTGTTTTATAATGCTGAAACTTTGCCATATCTCCTCTTCACGAACCATGAAACGATCGTACGTATCGCCATTGGTACCGACAGGAATGGTGAATTCAAAATCCTCGTAGCTGGAATAGGGATTCATAACACGCACATCATAATCTACTCCGGCAGCACGCAGGTTAGGGCCTGTAAAGCCATAGTTCAAAGCTCTTTCAGCGCTAATAGAACCGGCACCAATAGTTCGGTCCATAAAGATGCGGTTGCGTACCAACAGCTTTTCAAATTCTTTTAAAACTTTCGGAAAGTCTTCAATAAATTTATAAAGCTTATCCCAGGCCGACTGCGGGAAGTCTCTTTCAAATCCGCCGATACGGCCAATGTTAGTAGTCAGGCGTGCACCGCAAATCTCCTCGTATATTTCATAAATCTTTTCCCGCTCTTCAAATACATATATAAAGCCTGTTAATGCTCCGGCATCAACGCCAATTACACTATTGCATACCAGATGATCGGTAATACGTGAAAGCTCCATAATGATGATGCGCATATATTCCACACGCTTGGGGAGCTTGGCATCGATGAGCTTCTCTACTGTCATGTGCCAACCCATATTATTGATAGGCGATGAGCAATAGTTCAGGCGGTCTGTTATAGGAGTAATCTGGTTGTAAGGTCTTCTTTCAGCAAGCTTTTCAAAGGCACGATGAATATAACCAATCGTCGGTTCGGAGTCAACTATAATTTCACCGTCCATTTTCAAAACGTTCTGAAACACTCCGTGTGTGGCAGGATGTGTAGGACCTAAGTTGAGAATAGAATATTCTTTTTCTTCCAGCTTTTCGGCTGTAACTACAGGTGTTTCCTGGATTGCATTATTTTTATTCTTAGTTGCCATATTCAATATTATCTACCGAACATACTATCATTTTTATCTTCACGGTTCTGGTCTTCTAAAGGAAATTCCTTCCGAAGCGGGAAACCTACCATATCATCAACATTCAATATACGCTTCATATTAGGATGTCCTTTAAATACGATTCCAAAGAAATCGTAGGTTTCTCTTTCCATCCAATTAGCGGCGGAAAATACAGTTGTCAATGTTGGAACTACAGCATCTTCTGTTGCAAAAAATATGCGAAAGCGTACCCTCCAGTTTTTAGGCATATTATGGAGGTGATATACTACTCCGAGTTCTTTTCCTTTGTTATCAGGGAAGTGAATACCGCATAAATCGGTAAGAAAGCGGAATTCCATTTCGGGTTCATCGTAGAGATACTTGATTACTTCAACTATCTTATCCCGCTTGATGGTGAAGACCGGAAAATCGCGCATCATTTCTGCGGATATAATGGCATCGCCGAAATTCTCGCGCAGTTTGGTTTCTACAGAAGTCAATAATTCCTGCTCTTCCATGTTTTATTCTATTCCGTATTTGGCCAGCATTTCTTTATACTCCGGTCTGCTTCGTCTTCTTATAGATTCATTTTTTATCAGTTCCTGAATCTTAACAATACCGTCTAAAACCTGTTCAGGGCGCGGCGGACAACCTGGTACATATACATCCACGGGAATAATCCTGTCAATACCCTGCAATACGCTATAGGTGTCGAATATGCCTCCGCTGGAAGCACAAGCCCCCATAGAGAGCACCCAGCGCGGTTCAGCCATTTGTGTATAAACTTGTTTTAAGATAGGCCCCATTTTCTTTGCAATAGTACCCATTACCATAAGAAGATCTGCCTGGCGTGGAGAAAAGCTTAAGCGCTCTGCTCCAAAACGGCCCATATCGTAATGGGCTGCCATAGTAGCCATAAATTCAATACCGCAGCAGGAAGTGGCAAATGGCAATGGCCATATGGAGTTTGCCCTTGCTATGCCTATCACTTTATCTAAACTGGTGGCAAAAAAACCCGGCCCTTCAATTCCCGGAGGAGAAGATACCAGATCAATATTGCTTTTTTCCAAAACTTCGCTTGCCATAAATTTTTATTTGCTTAGTCCGTGTCCCACTTAAGTGCACCTTTTTTCAATATGTAGAAGAATCCAATCAGGATCACTGCCATATACGATATCATTTCCCAAAAGCCCGCCATTCCTAAGGACCGGAAATCGACAGCCCAGGGATAAAGGAAAATAACTTCCACATCAAAAAGCACAAATAAAATAGCTGCTAAAAAATATTTTACGGAAAATGGAATACGTGCGTTCCCTTGTGATTCTATACCACATTCAAAGGTCTCGAGCTTTACTTTCCCTTGACGTTTGGGACCCATGAGATGGGTGACAAACATAGTAGTTACTACAAAGCCGCCTGCCACCAATGCCGTTATTATGATGGGAAGATAATCTATAGGCCCGTTAGTTGAATACATAGCTAATGATTATTAATGCAAGGCAAAGTTAAGCATATTTGCATGACACAAAACAAATTCCTTAAAGAAAAAAATAAGCAGCGCTTTAGTGCCCCATTTCGGCAATAAACTTGATACGCATAAGGCGGAGGTCGGTCTCGGAATAATCATTCTCTCCAAGCTCCTGCAAGGCATCTTCTACCGAGTCTGATTCTGACTCGCGGAAATAGTCATACACTTCTTCCTGGCGCTCTTTATCCAATACTTCGTTCACAAAATAGCTTATATCAACCTTGGTACCGGAAGACACAATGCTCTCTATTTCCTCAATTAATAAAGGCAAGGTAAGGCCTTTGGCCCTTGCCATATTTTCCAGATTTACTTTACGGTCAATACTTTGTATGATATAAACCTTTAATCCTGATTTATTGACTACCGATTTTACAATAATATCCTGAGGGCGTTCAATTTCGTTTTCTTCAACATACTTGGCAATGAGTTCTACAAAAGGCCTGCCGAATTTATCAGCCTTATTAACCCCTACACCGGTAATTTTAGAAAGTTCGTCCAAATTAACCGGATAATGGGTGGCCATTTCCTCTAAGGATGTTTCTTGAAAAACCACAAACGGAGGCAGGTTTAATTTTGCCGCGGTAGCCTTAACAAGATCTTTTAATAATGAATACATAGTAGAATCAAGTGCACTGCCACCCTTTCCTCCTGCCATTACAATTTCATCGTCGTCATCGTCATTGCTGGCGTAGTCATGATCTTTAGTGAGCATAAGTGAATGGGGCTTCTTCAAGAATGCTTTGCCCGCATCGCTCATTTTAAGCACACCATAGGTTTCAATATCCTTTATAACAAGGTCAAGCACTAATGCCTGTCTTACAATCGCATTCCAGAATTTTTCGTCTTTACCATTATCATTGCCCTCCCCGAATGATTCAAGTTTATCATGTTTATATGCCTTTACACTAGAACTTGCGATTCCGGTAATAATATCTACAATATGTTTTGCCTTAAATTTTTCTTTGGTTTCTACAATCACTTCCAAAAGAAGTTCCATATCATCTTTTCCTTCGAACTTGGTTTTTGGATGCAGACAATTGTCGCAAGCGCCGCAATTTGCAGTTTCATATTTCTCTCCGAAATAATGAAGAAGCATTTTCCGCCTGCATACTGAGCTTTCGGCAAAAGCAATGGTTTCCTGTATTAGTTGCCTGCCTATTTCCTGTTCTGAAACAGGTTTGTCTTTTAAAAATTTTTCCAGCTTTCTTACATCATCGTAACTATAGTACGTAATACATTTGCCTTCTCCACCGTCACGGCCCGATCTTCCTGTTTCCTGGTAATAACTTTCAAGGCTTTTAGGAATATCATAGTGTAATACATAGCGGATATCCGGTTTATCAATACCCATACCAAAGGCAATGGTAGCAACCATTACGTCCACTTCCTCCATCAAAAATTTATCTTGTGTCTGGTCGCGGGTAGGCTTATCCATACCGGCATGATAAGGCAACGCTTTTATTCCATTTACTTGCAAGGTAGACGCAATTTCTTCCACTTTTTTCCGGCTGAGGCAATATATAATGCCTGACTTACCTGTATGCTGTCTTACGAACTTTATAATTTCTTTTACAGTATCTACCTTAGGGCGAACCTCATAATAAAGGTTAGCCCTGTTAAATGACGATTTAAATATTTTGGCATTTTGTATTTCGAGGTTCTTTAATATATCTTCCTGTACTTTAGGAGTGGCGGTGGCCGTAAGGGCAATAATAGGCACCCGTCCAATTTGTTCTATAAGGGGGCGTAAACGGCGATATTCCGGCCTGAAGTCATGTCCCCATTCCGAAATACAATGCACCTCATCAATGGCGAAAAATGAAATATTAACCTTTTTAAAGAACGCTACATTGGCTTCTTTTGAAAGAGATTCAGGTGCCACATAAAGCAATTTGGTGGCCCCGCTTATTACTTCCTCTTTTACTTTGGTTATTTGTGGTTTTGACAATGAAGAATTCAGAAAGTGAGCTATTCCCTTTTCAGTTCCAAAGGTTCGTAAAATATCTACCTGATTTTTCATCAGGGCTATAAGGGGCGAAACCACAATAGCCACACCATCACTTAGCAATGCAGGCATTTGGTAGCACAATGATTTACCCCCACCTGTCGGCATAATAACAAACGTATCATGTCCTTCCAATACATTCGTAATTATCTCTTCTTGCCTGTCTTTAAACTTGGAAAACCCGAAAAATTTTTTTAAATAATCTGTTAACTCGTTTTCTTTAACCTTTCTGCCCATTAATGCACTTTTTTTATTTGCAGGGTAAATATAATATTTTCTGCGTAAATAAGATATAGTATTAGTTTGTAAAATAATTTTTCATTATCCATTATAGTGTGTTAAAATAATTTTTTGTATCTTGCCACAGAGCATGTTTACGCCTCTGTTGCTGTTAAATTTAGTTAAATAGTTTTTTGCGTAACTTTACACAGTACATTTACATCATATTATAAATTATTAGCCATGAAAACATTTAATTTACTGACTACCGGGATTCTTGCAGGAGCGTTAAGCCTCCTTGCCACAGCGGTTTCTGCACAGAAAGCAACCGATACCATGACCGTTAAAGGCGAGGTGCTTGATATGAATTGCTATATGGACCACGGAGCGCACGGTGCCAAGCATGCGGAATGTGCTGCAACATGTTTAAAAAATGGCAGCCCTGTAGGCGTATTAGGTACTGACGGAAAGGTTTATCTTATTGTAGCCGACCACAGTAATGAAGATCCATATGACGAAGTGAGGAAACACCCGGCTGAAAATGTGCAGGTTTCGGGCAGATATGCCAATAGAAATGGGGTTCAGGCTCTTATTATAGAGTCGGTAAAAACCACCAATTAATCTGACATTCACTTCTTATTTATTATTTATCCCAAATCGGAAGGAAAGAGTTTTATATTTTTGAGATCTCTTTCAGCATCTTCCTTTTCCATAAATGAAAGCCGGTTTATACTTAATTTTTAGTGTTTTACTGCTATTGGCAGCCAAGCCTGCATTGGCAGATAAAGGCGACACGGCAAAAGGTAAAAAGCGCCCGTTAACCTATTCTTATACCGAATCGATGTTTGCACCCTCTAACATATGGGCGCAGAATGGTTGGCAGAATATACATGGTACTGATACCATGCTAAACAATTTTGAAATCTATACCTCCCATTATAATCTCGGTAATACAGGGTTGCCCTATGTTCCTGTATTGTTTAATGCGGATTTACAACCCATGGGGTTTTATTATGGACAAGATTATATCAGTAATAACTTTTATACCGATTCTTCTGTTCGCTACTTTGATACCCGTGCGCCTTATGTTCAATTTTACTATGTTTCGGACCCACAGATTCACCAGTTCTTTCGATTTACATACGCCCAAAATATCGGAAAAAATTTCGATCTTTCCATAGGCTTCAAAAGGATACGTTCGGAAGGAAATTATTTAAACCAAAGCACCAACTTAAACCAGCTTACCTTTGATGCCACCTACCATACAAAACACTATCTGGCATTTGCCGATATTATTTATGATGTGCAAAAATTCCAGCAGAACGGAGGTATTGATTCCAGTTTAAGCAACCCCAATTATTCCGACAGGCAAACAATGCCTATTAGGCTCAATTACGCCACCAGCGAAATTTACGAACAGTCGCTTCACCTTCAACAGTACTATTTTTTCGGATTTAAAAAATCCGATTCTCTCAAAGAAAATTCATTATTCTACCTTTCGCATTCCTTTAAGATTGCAGGCCATTCTAATGTTTTTACGGACAATAGTATAGATGATTCGGCCTTTTTTCAAGCCAGTCCGTTAAACTTGCTCCATTCTCCCATAAGCTACGACTCGCTTCGTTACATTGAAATCAACAATGATCTTTCTATAGGTTCCGGAAAAGCATGGACCAATTTTTTGCGATGGGAAATAGGCGTAAGGGACCAATGGGTCTACTTCAAAAATTTTGTAGGACTATATAATTACAGTAGCACGTTAGCTACGGAACAACTTACTTATATGTACAATTATGCTGATACCGTTTATAACAATCTTATTGCACATGCCCGTATTTATAATGCTTTTGACAATGGGAAAATTCTTTTTGATGCATCAGGACAATATATTTTTGCTGGAAATCAGCAAGGAGATGAGCAAAGTGTTTTGAAAATCGGGTTTAAACTTGATTCTACAAAGTTCCTGAAACTTTCAGGTTCCTATTCTAACCAAACGCCTCCATTTCTTTATGAACTGTATGAAGGAAATAACTTAAACTGGATTAACCAGTTGGAAAAAACTACTACCTCAAACATTGCACTTACTTATTTTGACACAAAATGGAAATTAGGAATAACACTGCAAGCCACTCAAATGACAAATATGGTTTATTTCGACAGCAATGCTCAACCCATGCAATACCAGCCAACCTTTATGGTGTATTGCGCCGGAATTACCAAAGACTTTAACGTATATAAATTTCATTGGACTACATCTGAAAAATTGCAATACGTTGCAGATTCTGTTCCATTAAGGCTGCCACGCTTGGTGACGGAAAACTCTGTCTTTTTCGAAACATATCTTTTCCATCATGCACTATTTATGAGATTGGGAGCTGATTTTTACTACAACACCTCCTATTTCGGATATGCCTATATGCCTATCACCGACCAATATTATTTGGAGAATTCTACCAAGCTCGGCAACTATTTATACGTCGACCCTTTTATTTCCTTCCGCATAAAAACATTCCGCATGTTTATAAAACTGGAAAATTCAACAGCCGGATTAGCGCCTGAAAATTATTATTATGCTTTACATTATCCTATGCCGGACCGTACTCTTCGTTTCGGAATTGCCTGGGATTTTTGGAATTAAGATGAAATTATGAAAATTGCAGTTGTCGGAACAGGTATAGCAGGCATGGCTTGCGGACATTATTTACAAAAAAAGGCCGATATTTATTTTTACGAAAAAAATAACTATGCCGGTGGTCATACTAATACCATTACTATTGATGAGGATGGCAAAGAAATAAATATTGACACAGGGTTTATGGTATTTAATCATGTCACTTATCCTTTACTTATTAAGTTATTTGCAGAGTTAAATATCCCTTCGTACAAGACGGATATGTCTTTCAGCGTGCAATACAAACCGGCAAACCTGGAATATTGCGGCTCGGGTTTAAACGGGCTTTTTGCACAACGAAAAAATATTTTCAACCTTCGACACATACAGATGTTGAAACAGATTGGTCGTTTCAATGATGAATCTGTCAAGGATTTAGAAAATACAAAATATGCCAAACACTCTATAAAAGAGTACGTTCTTGAAAAAGGATTCGGGGAAGATATGCTGCAGCGATACTTAATTCCCATGAGTGCTGCGGTATGGTCGACACCCATGGATAAGATGCTCGATTTTCACGCGCAAACACTTATCCGGTTTTTTTATAATCATGGCTTTCTTGGATTAAATACACAGCACCAGTGGTATACCATTACCAATGGCAGCAAGACCTATCGGGATATTATCATGAAACCTTTTAAGGACAAATTACGACTGAATGACCCGGTTGATAAGGTCAGCCGGAAAAATAATAAAGCTATAATTCGCACCAAAAGCGGAACAGAAACCGAATACGATAAAGTAATTATTGCCAGTCATGGAGACGAAGCTCTTGCTCTATTAGACGAACCCACAGCGGAGGAAAAAAATCTGTTGAGTAAATTCCTTTATCAGAAAAATAAAACCGTTTTGCATACCGATACATCTGTAATGCCTAAGACTAAAAAAGCCTGGTCATCATGGAATTACAGGATGGAAGAAAAAGATGGCAAACTCCATGCTTCTACTATTTATTGGATGAACAGCCTGCAAAATATTTCTAAAAAAACGAATTACTTTGTCTCTTTAAATGATCCGGGGAATATTGACGAGAAAAAAATCCGGAAAGTAATAGACTACGAACACCACTGTTCG
>Ga0302274_10005062_pt1 | contig 11274 bp, 8 predicted proteins | sample III_Bog_N2_1_FD_198755 | JGI IMG/M metagenome (GOLD analysis project Ga0302274, IMG submission 198755) | Peat permafrost microbial communities from Stordalen Mire near Abisko, Sweden - III_Bog_N2_1 | ecosystem: Environmental > Terrestrial > Soil > Wetlands > Peat | place: Sweden: Abisko...
TAATTTGGAAAAAATTCAATAAAAAAGACTGTAAAAAGTCAACAAATTAGTTTCATGATTTTTTAAACGCTTAATCCTAAAACTTAAACCTGAAAATATCCTGATTATTTTTATATTTTATGATTATCGCTTCCAGAAAAGAATTTATAAAGCAAAATTAACAAAAAACGAAATAGGGCTCACAAACAGTGTCAATGGCTGTATTTTTGTCTTCGGAAACATTTTAAACCATATTTTTTTACTTTTATGATACTTTCCATAAAATTGATTATACCTTTCAAAAGATTAGAAAAATACGGGTTTTTATGACTCAAAAAGCATTGGAGGGCAAAGATTACCCCTCTCCAATCGAAGAAAATCTAAAACCATTTCTTTATGATCGTAATATACTATTAATTCTCCCAATATTGAATGTATGATGTAAGTGAGTATTATATGAACACGGGTGACTTATAGTGTGATTACTTTAATGTGGAAGCTGATCCAAATCCCTTCCATTTGCTCCAAGGATGTGTGTAGAGAAAACCCTCATGTGATGACTTTCTTAATGACCTCTTTGAGCAATAAAAAGCTTTCATCACATCCAATGCTTCTTCTGAAAATCGCAGATATAAGGAAAATAAATCGCCTTTCCAAACAAATAGCGATCAAAAAGCAAAAAAAACACGAAAAAACAGTAAAACGAATATCGAAGGAAGGCAAACCGGACATTGGTGCTCTTCAGAAAGCAAAAGATATCATTGGTTCCTTGAGTTACATTGCAGCCATTTTCTCAATAAATATCTTAGAAGAACTGACAAAATCTTCAAAACAATGGAAAAATTCGTTCAAACGAGAGAAGCTTAACAATGTCGAAGTCATCATCAAAAAATGGAGAAAAAACATGGTAATTTCATCAACATTTTAAAAGAACTCAGAATGGTAAATTATGGTTGCGGAGATACTTAGCCAATCATATCTGATATGAGAGTAAACGAAGTGGAATGCAATGAATAACTTCTCAATTGGTCAACTCTCTTAGCTGGGATAGAGCAAAAATGGGGATGGCTTGATGGGTAAAAGTCCACTCCAAATGAAATTAGTCCCTGCAGTTAAGGCTTCATCGACCCACTAGCTGAAATGCAGGCAGAAGGTGAGCAGTTTTTATAGCTGCTGATTCTGTGATAAATTGAGTATGATGATCTATAATATATATACTGTAAATATCCTTGTATTGAATCAATGAGATGAATATAGTTATTTTAATATGAAGTTATCTAATACATTGATAAGATTAATATTAAAATGCTTAAGCAAGTTAATAGATACGATCAACTAAAGTCTCTAGTGATGTTATACTTGCTAAATTTACCCTTTAGTTGCTTTACAAGATGGTCTTTGGTCAATTTTTAATAGGCATCCTTCTTTATTAAAATTGATTCTTATAAGTAAGCTATTATCTGCAAAATCAATATTAACTCTTACTCTCTTCCTAGTTTAATACTCTACAAGTAACTGCGAATTATCTCAGATCTCCTTGCTTATAGATCATTTGTTTTGAATTATCCATCTTCATCAACACATTCTCTAATCAAATAGATGTTGGACTTCACGCTTTCCATTTACTTTTCCACTGCTGCCTTAAACTAACGAAAAGCATCTTGTGTACTCGATTCAACGGACTCTTTTTTAAGACTTTCAAAAAGTGATGTTATTTCCTTCTCAATATTTTTGAAAACATAATATGCAATGTAGACACTCCGTTATTGTTCGAACTTGAACATATCTAGGATCATTTGATTAAGAATTGAGCACTTTGAATGATTTTTAAGAAGTAGCTAAAAGCGATTATTTCTATCATTTTTAGCATATTGCTAGTTTTTTAAAAGATTGTTGTTTTGGCCATAACTTATGCTTGTGTTATTTGTCATAATCTATCCTTTTTAATCCAAATTTTTAGTTGGAGATGATGGAGGTTTCTTTTTCATTAGATACTGTCTTACATCTTCATCCTTTTAGCTTTCTTTGTTTAGTTTGGGAGAAACTGGTAAACTCTTCATTGAATCATTGATAGGGTTGTTGGAATTGGGGAAATAGTTTATATTTGGATTACTCGAATAACGACCATTGTTATTGGTGAAGTTTAAAGTGTTCGGTCCGTAATTTGAGGTACGAATTGATTGTTTTAATCCAAATTGAGGATTTGAACCAGGAATGACTCCAGGAGGGTAAATTTCTCCTGTTTCAGTGATGGTGTACTAAAACATTTCCTTCCAATCAAGCCGATTGTTGTAATTTTTGACCAGAATACGTCTGAAAAGTTTATCTAAAGTTGGTGAAATTTTTGGGTTATCAGGAATCATTACATCCTCTTCTTCTAGCATTTTAATTAGTTTAGAGATAGATTTACTTTCAAAAGGACATTTACCAAAAACCATTTGATAGAGTACAACTCCGACCGACCAAACATCAGCCTTAATTGTATAAATTTAACCTTTAATAACTTCTGGAGCCATGTAAATAGGAGATCCCAACATTGTTCCAGCCATTTCATTCGGATTTTATAGAGGTTTGCAGAATCCAAAATCAGCTATTTTTATGCTTCCATTGTTTAATAAAATGTTGTCCGGCTTAATATCTCGATGCATGATGTTACTCTTTGACAAGACCTTGAATGCTTCAACAATTTGTCTGAAGTAAATCAAAGCCTTTTTTTCAGCAAAAGGGCCTTCTTTTTGCATGAGTCTATCCAGTGTTCCGCCATTGCAATATTCATACACAAAGTAAAAATTGTTGGCGGTTTTAAGCATATCGATGTATTTGACTATGTAGGGGCAACTTTGCAGAGTTGATAAAATATTGATTTCGTTGACTGTGCATTCCTATAGCTTCGGTATCTCTCTAAACTTTTCAGCTTGAACAACCTTAATTGCGACCTCCTGTTTGGTAACTAAATGAACGGCCTTATAGACCTTAGCATAAACTCCCTCGCCGAGTTGTTCTTTCAATTCGTAGTTCTAGATGATTTTACCCATTTTGCAATAAAATATGTATGTTCTTAAACCATAATCAAAAATCGATTAGTCATGGAGGATATTATCCTTAATGATAAACTCTTCTTTTTAAAAGAAGTAGATTTATTGAATATGCTTTTTTATCTTCAAAAAATTTAATTTTGAAAGGGAAACTTCTATTATTCATCGGGAAATCAATTGAATAATATTATGCTAAGAGTTAATCAAATACAGTATTTAATAGATACTATGAGTTTTGATATCTCAGAGACGGTTTTGCAAAAATTGAATGTAAAACACCAGTTAATTGATTTTAAAAATAATCTTTGAATAATCGAATTTAATTTTTAAATTACTTAATTTCACCTAATAAGTAAAATTTCTGGCTAATATAAGAATAGAGTTCCATTGATATTGATTTATCCCAATTGCTGAGATATTTGCTATATTATTTAATTAGTTAGATAAAGCAATTAAAGTTTATTACTAAAATACTACCAATGAATCGGTGGAAGAATTCAGTGTCTCAGATCAAAATAAAGCCGAAATTGCATGTTCCCAACAGTTCAAATGCTAAATCAGTGAGTAAAATAAAATAAAAACTCGATCGACCGTCACCGAGGGCAAATCACATCCACACATTGGAGGCAAAGAAATCATTATAAATACTTAAAAAGACTAAACTTAACATTGAGGTGAATCAAAGTCTTCGAGAACATGCTCCCAGTAATAGATAGACGTTAATGGGTTATTAAACACCCAAATTTAAATGGTAAATTGATAAGGTTTTTGAACAGAAAAGAGGACCAAATATCCATAATTTCTTTTCTTTTGGGGAGAGATAATTATAAAAGGAATCTGGCAATAAAAAAATAGAGAAGTAGATAGACCGAGACAAATAGCATACAATCAGACGATAAATAAAATAGCGAATGAGCAATCGCAGATTGCAAGGATTTCGTTGATATTTGATTAGCATCTCTATGTTCTCTATTTTTTGATTAAATCAACCATTTTTAAATAATTTGATTCGCCATAATCATCTTTCTTGAATATTTAATTAAACGGCAAATTAATGATGACAAATAGCAAACCATTTCAAATGCCCGTTTTTATTAAATTAATTTATAATTTAAAGTCGGTAAATTTATTATCAGGAGGTTGAAAATGATTGTTTGCTTTATCAAAATCTAAAATAATTTGAAAAATATCATTTTAATGGATTAGATGGGCAAATGATGGAGTATAATATTTTTTCATTTTTAAACCATCTATTATATATTTATTAATGATGGAAGAGGATAGGCAAGAGGATAAAAAAAGACTATTATTGAAAACCTTTATGAACTTTTTGGTACACATAAGCAAATTATCCTTACTACGTTCACCAACGTTGGATCATATCAAATTTAACAGATTAGAAAGGATCTAAGAGCATATAACAGCATCCTTGTCATATCTAAAAATGTATCTCAATTATCATTAAGACTCTTATCAAGAAGGTCGTTAAAATGAGGTCTTAGGGCATCGACTAAGAGTATTTCAGATATCTTGAACAGCAATTTGGAGGTAAAGTTCCTGGGTTAAAAGCACTTACTCCACTGCTAAAGCAAAAGTATCACTTATTTTCAGTGATGCTTCCGTCTTCGATCTTAAAGGAAAGATTGAAGCAAATAAAGTTCCTACTGAAGCAAGGATAGATGTGATTTCTCCGATTGATTTCATTTGCCCTGCTGGACCCACTGGTCTTGATCCTTCTCAAATCAACTTCTTCCATGCTTTGAACATATCAACTAAGATCGTAAAGGGTCAGATTTAAATTACTAAAGATTTTAATGTTTGCACCAAAGGAAAGAAAATAAAAGCCTCATAAGCTGCCCTTTTAAAGAAACTAAACATTAAACCCTTCGAATATGGTATGAAAATCTTTAAAGTCTACGATGAAGGATCTATTCTCCCAGAAGAACTGATTGCCTTAGATCCTGCTTCATTGTTACCAAAATTCTAGAGTGCAATTAGAAATATTGCTGGATTATCATTGTCAGCTGGATATCCCATTGCCGCAACCATTCCTTTTATTATCAGTTAAGCTTTTAGAAATATTGCTGCTCTTTCCATCGAATCTAAGTAAATCTATAATAATTTAAGCTACAAAATTAAATAAACTGATGCATTAACTATTCCTATCGCTGCCAAAGCTGAAGTTCATCTCTAAGTTAAAAAATAATCTGCAAAAAATGAATACCATTTGAAAGAACGACCAAAAGAATCTGATTAGGAAATTGATATAGATATAGGACCATTCTTTTTCGACTAATCTCTATTCTGTGTTTCAATATCTCAATATCAAATTACATCAATTATTCATAATTAATCATAAAATAATGATTTGCAGGATAAAGATATTTACTTTAGTTCAAATTGAGGATCATTGTCTAAAGGTATTGGGTCTGTTGGCCTTGAACACTGATCTGTATCTTTTGTGGCTGGCTCTGGTGGCAGTTCGGAGAATTGGGAACTTAACATTGTTGTCCCTGTATTGAACGCTTCTTGGTCTTCTGATCTCCTCCTTTTTATTGAGAACTGCGGTTCTGATGATAGAAATGGTATCAGGAGAGGCACGATGGTTTCCTGCCATTTCGGAGTGCAGCTGACTAATGGCTCCATTGAGAGAGACATCTCTGTACTCCTTATACATGTTGTGGTTGCCTGTTCTGGATTCGTATCTCAGAACAATTCCGAAGGTCTTGATGTGGTTTGGCTTTCTCTCAAAGATCTCATTTACAGACAGGATCTGACCTTGAGCACTCTTGGTCTTAAGTTGACGTCTGAGGTGGTACCAGAATTTAGATTTGGCAATTACTTTGTTTCTGGCAAAAAGACGGATGGCAAAGACTTTGGGGTTGGCTTATTGCTCAGTGGGTAATTTGCGACCTAGAACGAGGTACTGTCTAATCTAAGAATAATTGTAGTTGATACCTTCATTTGGAGTGAAGCGTCGACTGGATCTTGAGAGCCCTTGATGCTTAATTTGACCATTAAACTTTATATTATAAAATTTAATTTAATATTTTTTTAATTAATATCTCAAACATTTCCACCAAATAATCAATCCAAAAATAATATTAACTCAGCAAGCACAAATCTGCTAAAATAGGCGAAATCTTTAAAAAATGTTTTATTAAAAAAAAGATGAGTCACTTTGATGAATCATTTTAATCATTATCCGTTATTATTTCAGTCTCAAGTATTGATATAATTTCCATGTGGTAACTGTAAAGATAAGTCAACAATCAAAAAGTAATCTTAACTGTTTAGGAATTATCCAGATATTGAAAAAAACGGTGAAGTTATTTAAGTTAAATAAGAGTCTATCGTAGCCTTTCCTATCGTAAAAATATCATCTCAATAAAGAATTAGAAACCGTTCTTCTAACGAAGATTTATTTATTCTAATTATTCTAATTAAATTAATAATAATTCTTAAGTTAGAAACCACAAATGGACAGAGACCTCCTCCACCCAACCCTTGAGCACGAAAGAGAGGCTCACAAACTAAAAAGACTTGTTCCCGCCCCCAACTCATATTTCATGGACGTGAAGTGCGGAGGCTGCAACGACACAGCTGTGGTGTTCAGTCATGCCCAGACAGTGGTTGCTTGCAACAATTGCAAAAATATTCTCAGCAAGCCCACTGGTGGAAAGTGCAAACTTACAGAAGGAAGCGCATTCAAAGTTAAAATATGATTTTGTTTGTACAACTATTTAATTCACACTCATCCTTGCTCTTTCTTATTTGATAAGTAAATCAACTTGACCCTAAAATTGTTAATTGAAAAAATAAGTTTTTATTCCTCAAGAAGTGATCTTTTGTCCCAAAGCGAGAAAGGAAGTCCTTTAGAAGAATAAAATTAATCAGTAATTGGGCACTTATATGTTAACATCAAATTATCAACTTCGCGTATTGATTCTATTAAATTTAATCATTAATATATGCCATACGAACTTGCTGCCAAAAAAGCTGGCCTCTCCCTCGTCCGAGCTTTCCTACACTCGATTGATGGAGTTCGTCCGTAATTTATTCCTTATCTAGTGGTCTGAGCGACGTCGTCAGAAAGCGAAATCTCATAAACTACAAACTCAAGAATTACCGTGACGGCAAAATAATCAACGTTACAAGTATTTTTCTATTAAATAAGCTGTGGAAGCATTGGAGGACGCTTTCCCCTGCCGTGGCGACAAAAAATGATGATAAAGATAACACAAAATTATAGCATTCATATGCTTATCATTAGCTTATCTTTTATTGAAAGAATAGCATTAAGACTAGTTTTTTGTATTCTTAAAAGAATTGTTTTTAGCAATAAGAAAAACCAATCCTTTCCTATCAATTTAAGTTGTATGGATAAATATGAAAATTAAGACTCTAAATAGAATGTTTGTTCAGTGAAGAAATCATCATCTGAAGAAGAGATTATAAATGCAATTATACTTATGAAATCAGGGAGATTTGAATTATAATAAATAAATGTCCTTATTTTAGAGTATTTTTGGATTCTGGTCAAGTATAGGCGATATCATTGCCGAGAGCCCTTTCATAATCCTGAATCACATTTTTCAGGCAATGTTTTTTAGTCTAGCAATTTCGAGTATGGTTGCTCTTATCCTCAAGCAAATCAATTTCGCCTATGCCGAACAAATCGCTTAAAGTCGAGTTATTCAATTCTCTGGTGTTATTCTGCTCTGGTACTTAAAAATATGGGATTATAACTCTAACTTACTTTATGGGATAACTGTTTTCTCGCTTATTTTGGTGAGCATGTATGTCTATGATTGTTGTGGAAACATTAGTCAAAGATTTTAACAGTGGAAGACTGTAAGAAGGTAATTAGCACTCCTATTATGCTTTATTGGCATGTTTGGATCCACTCTTTTCGTCTTTTGGGCAATTAACTAAAATACAGAAAACCCTCTTCATTACAAGTACACAGGAATTTATATTTTCATTCTAATATTAATAGCCATGGGTCATTTTTTAAGAAACAGATCTATGCTCTACGCGTTGGTGGGAATAGTAACTATGAACTATCTAATTGCTTCAAGATATTTGCTATAAACTAAAATATGGGAAAGTTATTGGAATAATTCTCATCTACCTCTTACTCTGCTGCCTTTCTTTATGATGGCTCTGGATGCTGAAAAAAAAGAAAGAATCGCTGTGGGTAAATAAAGCTATGTAAGTCTATTTAACTTTTGTATTTCAATGTCAGCTTTTGGTGTTCTCAATCTGGGTCCCTTCCCACTATAACTGATCTTGGGATTAGTCTTTCTTTTTGGTCTTGTTATCAATAGATGAGTCACTAACTGATAGTATATGCTGTATTGATTCAAATTGTTAATCAGAATATTAATATTTAATTATTTATTTGTTTGGATCATTTCACTCTTCTTCGTCGAAGAAGGACACTTGGAATATCTCGTACGATTCAAATTAAATTTCTCTCTTTTAGCCTTATCCGAGGAAGCTGTGTACTTTCTTACCACAAGGATTGAAGAATGAGTTGCCAATGCCGAAATTACTAAATATAATCTTTTCATTTGCTCTTATTCTCAGCTCAGCGTTTCCAAAAATTAAAAAGAAGTCATCGAAGACCATCCCTCTGAATGCTCTCTGAGCATTAGGATTTGTGATAGGATTGTACAACTAGAATGCATTATCGTAAGTTAGTGTCATTAGAAGTGAGGGCTTGGTCAATATTTCGTTTTTAGTATATTTTCCTGAGTAGAAAGTTGCCAAGTAAACATTATTAATAGTTTTTACAACGAGGACTAAATTAGACATATCATCAATGTATTTATGGAAACTGGTAGAATTGTTTATGTCGTACTTAAAAATAAGTCGAGTTTTACTGATGGGAGATCTTCGGAACTATTCAATAAATTTGATTAATTTTAATTTTAGGGCGAATTATTCATTCAGCAGCTGATATACAAAAAGTGAGCTAATATGGGCTGCAAGAAGAGGGTCAATTTTGTAGTGCTTGGCTAATAACGAATATTTTTTTATATTTATTGGTTGGCTTTAATGGAATCTTTCGCAAAGGTTCTATGAGACTTGATTTTATTTTGAACTGGAAATTGTCTCCCTTGAAGTCGAGTGACTTTAATCCAATTGTTTCTTCTTCTGTTGCTGAGCAACTGATATTTAAAGATTTTTATATTTTAGATCAAGTTAATCAATTAATGATTTGTTTTTGGTTAAATTGAGACTTATTTCATTATTTTATCTTTGGAGCAAATCAATTTACTTCTTTAATTTTTATACTTATACATTTTTTTAATTGTTTTATTTTATATGAAGAACAATGCTGGCTTTTTCTGTTTCCAGTTGTTTTTATAATTTTTGGATTTTAAACTAATTTTAAACAATTCTTTTATTCATCGTTTATTTTTATTTTTATATCTTCTTAATTTATTATTTGTTTTGCTGCAATATCTTACCATTATTTTATTTTTACTTAGACAAATTTTATGAAGCAATATTTTCTTACATTTTGAGTTTCTCGAGTTATTATTGTTTTATTTTAATGTTATTTTAAAAACTCTCAGTTATTTATTACATTTTCTTTTATAAAGCATCAATAGATTTAGATTTTTATTCACTTTTTTTTGTCAAAGCATCGATCGTTTATTGCAAAAGTATATTTTATTCATTTTTATTTATTTATGCATTTTAATGATGTTCCTCACGAACCACTTAATGTTTTTAATGTTAAGTAATCTAATTTTTTATAATCCTTGATTCTTTTATATTTTTAGAGAGAATTATTTCAAATATTTCATAAGTTTGCATTTTAACTTTTGATTCCTTATTTATTGAGCCAAGCAACTATGATATTTTTTTGCCTTTACTATCAAAAGAAGTGCCATTGTATCCGAAATTACCCTAAAGAGTATCTTCTTTTAAGTTAAATCTTAAATCTGATTTCCCAATAGACACAGCATTGCCATAGCATCCGTTAGCCTTTCTTCCTTAGAGCAAACCATAAAAACATTGATTTTATCCATTAAGACCTGATTCAAAGATAAAGGACTTTTCATCACCAATATATTAAGGACTGTTAGGCTTCATCAGTGGAGCTAAAGTGTAGACAGCAATTATCTTGTCGGTGACAGTTTTAATGAGGATCAGAAGATTGTTTCTGTTGACAAAATGGTTCCATTCTAACTTATTTTAGGGCGAATATCGATAAAGGAGAGCGACACCGTTGACTGAATTGTTGTTGATATGGCCTATTTCTTTGATCAGAGACTTGGATGTTGTGAGAGTTTATTGATTTTTGCAAACCCAACTTTACTTATCAAATTATACCTAACTTTCCTATTTTTATAATTACAGTTTTTATCTTTCCTATGCTTTATTCATGTCGAGGATTTTTTGTTTTAGATTTTAGTTTTCTTTTTATAGTTATTGAATTTTACTGTCCAAGTGAGATATTTAGTCCTTTTGGTTGGCAGTCTAGTGCTATTTATCTTGAATACAAATTTGTTTTTCTGTTTAAAGGGACTGTGCTTTGATTGTCAAGTTAAGGATTTATTGTCTTTGATTGTCAATTTGGAGTTGTTTATCTTAGATACACTTTTGTTTATCAGCATTAATCAGCGATATTTTGTCCTTTAAATCAAGAATTTATTATCTTTGATTGTCAATTTGGAGCTGATTACTTTGAATGAATGCTCCATTTTCTGTTTTTTATGCCTATATTTTTTTGTTTAAGTTATTGATTAAGTGACTTTGATTCTATATTTATATTTATTTGGCTTTCAGAATGCCTTTTTCCTCCTACAAATGCAATTTCATTCTCAATATCTATTGAATTAATTGCTATTTCAATTATCTTTCTTTCTAAAGGTCACCCAATGCTGTTTCTTTTGCTTCATTTAATTATCGCACTAATATTTTCAAATTTTAGATCTTCCCTTTTTTATTTTATCTCTGAGCCTTCAATGCTTACAAGGAATTCATAATGCTATTCATTCGATACTGTAAATTGTTCATATTTTCCATGAATACGACCATCCATTCATCAGCTCGTGCTTTAGAAGCAGTCAATCCCTCTGACAATTGCAATTTGAATGATTACTGCTCCTTTATTAGAGCAGCTAAATTGTTTTGACATGAAACAAGCTCTTTTTATTGAATGTTCTTTTCCTACTTTAAAGACTACACTTTTTAAGTCAACCATGCTTCGCGTAATTTATTCTACTGAATTTGTTTTTCG
>Ga0302274_10005069_pt1 | contig 11270 bp, 16 predicted proteins | sample III_Bog_N2_1_FD_198755 | JGI IMG/M metagenome (GOLD analysis project Ga0302274, IMG submission 198755) | Peat permafrost microbial communities from Stordalen Mire near Abisko, Sweden - III_Bog_N2_1 | ecosystem: Environmental > Terrestrial > Soil > Wetlands > Peat | place: Sweden: Abisko...
GTGTTGCGATGGTTGAACCACAGGAGTTCAAGTGCCGAGGGAGGGGTGATTTCCAGATGGGAATCGGAGGATGAAAATGACATGGCTGGATAAATTAAAAATGAAGAATGAAGAATGAAGAAAAGTGCGCCTCAGGCAACACCCTTTTCATTTTACCTGTTAACTTCTGCTTTTCTTAGCCTCCGACCTGGGCGCGTGCTTCCTCGGCGAGTGCCGTGCTGAGATAGCGCTCTCCGGTGGAGCAGGCAACAGTGACGATCAGTTTGCCCGCATTTTCAGGGCGCTTGGCAATCTCGATGGCCGCATGGACATTGGCACCAGAGCTGATGCCAGCGAGAATGCCCTCTTCCTTCGCCAGACGGCGGGCCATGATGATGGCCTCATCATTGGTGACCGTGATAACCTCATCGACGATATCGAGATGAAGATTCGTTGGAACAAATCCTGCGCCGGTGCCTTGGATCTTATGGGGACCCGGTTTCACCGGTTCTCCGTTGCGGGTTTGGGTGATGACGGGGGAGTCTTTCGGTTCAACCGCGATCGCCTTGAAGTCCGGCTTGCGTGATTTAATGACTTCAGCCACGCCGGTGATGGTGCCTCCGGTTCCAACCGCTGCAACGAGGATATCCACTTTGCCGTCGGTGTCGGCCCAGATTTCTTCCGCGGTGGTCTTGTGATGGATGGCAGGGTTTGCAGGATTATTGAACTGCTGAGGTACCCAGGAGTCAGGAGTGTCCTTGTGAAGCTGCTCTGCACGGGCGATGGCTCCCTTCATTCCCTCGGATCCTGGGGTGAGAACCAATTGTGCGCCGAGTAGGGCCAGAAGGGTGCGGCGCTCCAGGCTCATTGTTTCCGGCATTGTTAGGATGAGCTTGTATCCTTTGGCAGCCGCAACAAAGGCCAGCGCAATACCCGTATTGCCGCTGGTAGGCTCGATGATGGTTGTCGTTGGCTTAAGAAGTCCTTTCACCTCCGCATCCTCGATCATTGCGGCCCCGATACGATCCTTCACGCTGCCGAGCGGGTTGAAGTACTCACATTTGATGGCAATCGTCGCCGGAAGATCCTTGGTGATGTGATTGAGTCGCACGAGCGGTGTGTGGCCGATGGTGTCAATGATGGAATTGTAAATGTGGCCCATAAAAAATGTGGAGGATTGGTGGGTAAAATAGTTAATCGATTAGTCGTTATTGGTCCAAATCTATCTTATGTTTCCGGATCGGCAATTGTCTGATTCTGAAGAGAAATGAAAGTGCTCGAAGAGGGACTTGAACCCACACACCTTTCGGTACCAGATCCTAAGTCTGGCGCGTCTGCCAATTTCGCCATTCGAGCTACACTGTTAAACTGTCATTTCAAGAGTGAAAACTTGACTCTGTGCGACAGAATGTGCGACTTTTACGGTATGCAATGCAATGCACCCAAAAGAGGCAGTAAAGCCGACAAAGCTAAGGTTTCCATTCATGAGGGAAGTAAGTTCTTAGCTGTCATTGATTCACGCAAGCGTAAAGTGCGTGGACTGGTTCAACGTAACGGCAAGTTTTACGCTCAGATGAGAGTTACCGTACCAAGTGGTAAAAGCCGTGCTTTTCGAATCCCTTTGGTTGCTACCCGTCTGGATGAGGCGATTAAAGAGGCCGAGAAAAAACGCACCGAGAAGCATAGCGGGGAAATTCACTTGCCGGGTAAAAGACCGCAGTTTTCAAAACTGGTTGAAGAATACAAGGAGAGTGCCGACTTTAAGGGAAAGAAGGAAGGCACCCGACAAAATGAAACTCAATCTCTGAACAGGTGGATTGAGCATCTAGGGGGAACCCGGATTGATTGGATCGAGGAAAAAGCTTTGACCAGTTTTTGTGACAACCGGGCCGCAGATGGTGTCACCAACAGGACAATCAATCTCGACATGACAGCCTTCAATAACGCGATGAAATACGCGAAGGGACGGGGATGGTTGAAAACTCCTGTGAGGGTAAAGAAGCTCTATGAGCCACCAGCACCTACCCACAAGCCCATCACGAAAGCACAAATTGATTCGATTCTTGAACACGCTGGGACGGCTTCCAAGAATTTCAAACTCCTACGCTTTTACATCCGGTTTCTTTTTTCGAGCGGTTGCCGGGAACAGGAGGCCGTGAAGATTCGCAAGGCAGATGTGGACATGGTGAGGGGAGTTGTCCATGTGGGAGCCGATGGAGATACAAAAAATAGGCAGGGGAGGGAGGTTCAATTTAATGCGTCATTACGACAAGTTCTCACGGAAATACTTGATTCGCTTCCAGATGACACGCAATGGCTCTTTCCATCACCGCAGCGGGGAAGGAAGGACATTCACGCCAAGAGCCTACGGGAGTCATTCTACGCCTCTAGGGATGCCGCAGGGCTTGAAGGGATAGGCTTCCATCATCTTCGTCATTACTTCGCCAGCACTTGTGTCATGGCAGGGATCGACTATATGACCATAGCAAAATGGTTAGGGCATCAAGACGGCGGTATGCTCGTTGCCAAGGTCTATGGACATTTGAACGACGAACACCAGCGCAAGGCCGCAGAGAAACTGAATTTTTGACGACTCCATGAAAAAACTTTTCGATCATCTTTCGAAAATAGCTTTCGAGGCAACGGCAGGAATAGGGAGTAATCACAAGCTTGTCAGCGCACTTCGGAGAGCGAGGGCATTTCGAGGAACGAGTGATTATGTCCATGCTGCCGACGAGATGTGCCGTGAGGTTTTGGCAAGCACCCCGGAAACAGTCTCATCAGCAATGAGAGCCGTTAGTGGCGACAATTTGAATTTGCAAAAGTTGCGCGTCATAATCGCATACCAAACCCTTTTGGAAAGCACCGGTAAAATTCCATCACTTGTCACACTGCGGAAAAAGATTGATTCCGACCGAAGCGATTGGGCGATTGGAAACGAAACATTCCCCAAGATTGACCCACGAACCTTGAGAGATTTTTGCGAGCGGCTGGAATTACCATTTGTCATAGTCAAAGTAGGCCGTCCAAAGAAATCGGGGAAAATACCTTAGTCGCTTCCTATTTCACTTGAGAAAGTGAACCTATTGCTTGTGGCGTTATGCAAATCAACGCTCAAAAATCGAAAGTTACAGGGGCCGGGAATCTTACGTCATTTGACGCATACCTAGACTCTATCAATAAAACACGCTGCACCGGCTGGCGGTGGCGAACGCAAGGAATCATTCAGACCGTGAATGTTTTCGGAAAGCTCTACATCACTCGTGAAGAGATTGCCCGATTCGAGGCACGTGCAATCGCAGGTGAGTTTCACAAGGATGCTCCAGTCCCAACAAGGAAGGCCATTGCCTAAGTAATAACCCGGTTGCGCCGCGCCAAGAAAAAGGCCCGGCACCGTTTGCAGCGGACACCGGGCCAAAAAACTAAGACATGAAAACCTTACTCAAAAAAGGCTCACGGATCAAGCGGAGCATTTACGGGAGTAGTCCCATAAAAAGGAATCGCAGATGCGGTTCCGAGATGGATGATCTACTTCAACAGATCCGGATCATACTGGAAGAGTATGAAGAACGGATCACGATAAGGCATCTTTTTTATCGTCTGGCAGGTAAGGGCATCATCGAGAAAACCGAGACCGCATACAAGGGCCTATGCACTCACCTTTCTAAGTGGAGGAAGTCGAGAGACATTCCCTACAGCGCATTCGTTGATTCATCCAGATGGCACTATGGGGCGACCACATACAGCGATGAGGATGAAGCACTAGAAGCGTGCGTCGAGAGCTACAGAAAAAACCTGTGGCAGTCACAGGATGTCTATGTCGAGATATGGAGCGAGAAAGACGCGATGGCATCACTTCTCACCCCCCTTGCTGGTGAATGGGGCATCAAGACTTTTGTATGCAAAGGGTTTGCCAGCATCAGTTCCCTTTTTTCAGCGGCAGGGGATTTTCAGCGGCAGCAAAGTAGAAATAAAACGCCACATATTCTTTACATAGGGGATCATGATCCCAGTGGAGTTGCGATGGATTCATCTATGGCAAAGGCATGGAAAAACTTTGGAATCACACCACCAGTTTTCAAGCGTGTTGCAGTCCTACCGGAGCATATAGAGCAATTTAATTTAGCAACCCGTCCGGTGAAATCAGGAGACACCAGGGCAAAGGGATGGATAGGAGGCTGCGTCGAGGTGGACACTCTCACCCCCGCACAGATCAGGGGATTACTGGAACAGGAGATCATCGACCTTGTTGATCCGTATCAATGGGAGCAAGCCAAACTCATTGAGCAGGCCGAGGTGGACACGCTGAAATCACTCGCCATTCATCATGCAGAATCCAAGAGGGAGACACTAGAATGAGTTCCTATATCAGATTCCCTCTGGCACTACTACGCAACTCATCGTCGGCAGAGAGCTTCTTTAATGAGGCAATGGATTTTTGCGCCGTCAATGCAGGCATAGCATTTCGAGCAAAGCATGATGAAGCTGAATGGGAGGTGGCCGTCGAGAAGCTGGAACTGACCAAGCATCAGGAAAAGAATCATTACCTTGAGGCTCTAGTAGGGAGGCACATCGTTGGTATTGTCGGAGGTGATCAAACGGGGCAAATGATGAGACAGGTTCATCAACGGATCTGTGTTTCTTGTGCTGGCTCTCCACTCGTGAACTTAGACTCTGAAAAGTTCCGAAACGCAATCTTCACCACCAGATACGAAGCAGGAGTAGGTGATCCACCTGACAGACCAATAAGCTGGCGAGAGTTCCGTGTAATTGTCGCGGTATATTCCCTTCAATGGAAGCGAGAGGGATTCTGTATTGCAGGATGGGAATCAATTCGTAACCGCTCGTGCGGATTTCACAGGAAGGAGGATTACCAGGGTTTTCAAGACTCACCCGAAACTGTCTGGCCGGATCAATGCTTACCCCTCACAAGATACCAAGTGACCAGCACTCTGGATCGTCTTGAAGCACTTGGATTTTTTATCAGGCATCGAATCAGCAAGGGAGATCGTGGAGGACTAACAGCATACTCCATCAAACACGAAATCCGGGAAAAACTCGCCTCAGACTGTGAACAGTGGCAGGCATGGAACCAAGGCGAGACAATCAGGGAGAATCGTTCCGAAGATCACCTTTTACACTCAAAAAAGGTATCAGAGAGACAAAAGCGGATTCAGAAAACACACTTTCAGGCCGTATCAATACTAGAAACCTGCAAGCCTCTCGATAAACCATCACCGCTAGAAGCTGATTCTATCTTACTTAATGGCAAAAAGCAGACCGTAGAGCAGCCTAAAGACTCGAAACCAGCAAGTAACCTGCAAGTGACCAGCAAGTCACCTGCAAGTATGGCTGCAAGTCACCTGCAAGGTACCCTGCAACATAATAAGAAATGCAGTAGTAAGAAATGCTCAGATGAAAAAGACAAAGATCAAAAATACTCTAACTCTGGCGAGGTTGTGGATGGATCAGGGGAAGTTTCTGTATTTGAAGTTCAGGCAGAGATTGAGGAATCAGGCCACTTGTTTGAAGGGAAGTTCCTGACCACTCAGGATGCAACGGCGATCATGATCCAACATCCTGAAGCATTCAGATTGTTCAAAGCAGCCAAGCGGATCACATCACCAGATGGTACAATCAGAATCGAGGAAGCAGCATGATTGCGACACTTCCATCACTCCCGGTTCCTAATCTCAAAACCGATGAGAAGTTTCTGCCGACGATCATTACTGACTCAAGAGAACAGACACCTCTTGTCTTTTCATTCCCTACCATCACGGCAGGACTTACAACCGGGGACTATTCCGTTGCCGGGCTTGAAGATGATTTTTGCATCGAGAGGAAGAGCTTGAATGATCTCTATGCCTCTCTCACCAGTGGCAGGGATCGTTTCAAACGCGAATTGCACAGGATGAAGGCTTTCCCATTCTGCCGCCTTCTCATCATCGGATCAGAGCATGAGATTGAACAGGGAGCCAGCCGTCACCGTGGCATAAATCCCAAGTCAATACTCCACTCTCTCCACGCAATCGAAGCGCGTGGTGTGCCGGTAGTCTTTGCCAATTCAAGTCACTCAGCCGCAATCCTTGTTGAACGGTGGGCCTTCTGGCGCGTGCGTGAGGTTCTGAAACTCTCGACGGCTTTATCCAGTGCCAACACACCAAAACAAAATAAATCATTTAATGCAAAATAAGACATTGACACACACAACGCGCTTCGCAGTGTCCCGTTTATGACCGAAATATCTGACCTAGTAAAATTACCCGATGACAACGCGATTTTGACCGCCGGGGAGGCAGCCACCTTCCTTGCCGTCTCTCTCCCTACCTTGCGCCGTCTTGGGGATGAAGGGCGCATTTCATTTATCACACTGACCAAAACGAAACGAGGTCATCGCCGTTATTCCATGGCTTCAATCCTTGGCTTCATCGAAGCCTCACTCACCACCAGCACACCAACCAAAGCTACCAACTAACACCATGAGCAAAACACAGAAGACACCCGCAGAATTTGAAGCCGCAGCACGGCGAACCATCCAAGAGAAGGAGACTCTTATCCAGAGCATCACCCAGGTTGCCAATGCACTTGAGGTGAACCTTGCCATGTTTGCATCCTCTCCGAGCAGCGAAGGACTTGCCGAGGCCATCCAGAATGAGATCGAACTTGCCGCACGCAAAAGCCTCTCTGTTCGCATCAAGAATCAGTATCGGGCCGAGAGCACATATCAGAATCGCCTAAATTCTGAGGAAGGGAAAAGTGTGCTGCAAGCGCACTTTGATTCGAAAGTTAAGATCGTGGCAGGACTGGAAAAGCAGATTCCTCTAATTCGGAAAGAGGCAATAGAGAAGGAGGAAAAAGGTGATGACGCGCACTTTGAACTGAATGACCGCGCCGACGATTTGGCCTTACTCGTTCAATCACATAAGGGGCAGCTCTCGACCGTAGAGCAGGCTCTTCCACGATTCCCGGCAAGCCTTGACTCAACCGTCAACTATGTGGAGCTACGCAACCGCCTTGACCTGATCCAACCCTAACCATTCATCACACCACTCAGACTATGACTCTTATCAATTCACAACTAGACCTTCCAAGCCGCTTACGCTTACGCCGCCGCTTCTCACGATGGAACCGCAACACTTCGCTATTTTCTGCCGAGATCAAAGCAGCCGAACGCGCTTTCGATCTTGTCGAAAATCATGGCTATAAACTTGAAATCGACCGGGGAGGATACCCTCACGCGGTTTGCCCGGCACCGTTAACGCTAACGCCCGGAGAGCTAAAGAGGTTCAATCGTCGCGTTGCTGTCATGGGAGATCGAGAGATTGCCGAGACAACTAAGCAGATGACCGCTTGTTTCGTTAATGGATTGATCCCACGTGTTGACGCATCAGGAAGGCTAAAGGCCACTCCAAAACCCAAGGTTGAACGATCCGAACCCGATTGGAAAAAGAAGGCCGAGGATCATAAGAAATTTTGGAGCCGTCATTCCAACGCCAGCGCGTTTGTTAAGTTGCCGAGCAAGATCGTGTGATGATTGCCACTTCCCAGTTACTCACCCAGGCACCCCACGGCGTACTACTAAAGCTATCATGCCAAAAGGCACTCATGGGTCATTGTTCTTAGCCCTCGTTTCTACGGGACATCCGATTAAAAACGGAAAAACACCAAACAAGTTGAATTTTCCTAAGTTGGAATCACTACCCCGCCGGATTTCGCCATCCGATACCCTCAGCCACAGAGGGGCGGGGCGGTGTGTGGCAATTATGCCACTCCTTCGCCAATTCCATTACCCTCAAGAATACGGAGTAGCGGTGGAATCTCTAGCGGAATCCGTAAGCCTTCTTGATTTCGGAGGGAAGTCTATCGGAGTCGATAAACCGTTCAGCCCCCTTGGAGTCCGTCACATTCACCCCGCCTTTCTCCACTGACACAATATGAAATGTTTCGATGAGATGCGTGTAGTCCCATTCTCCATGAGAGAGCCTTGCGGAGCTTGATCCAGTTCGAACCATTCCCTCATCGAGCTTAAATGATGTCGGGAGATTTTCATCATGAGATGATGATGCAGTCGGTAGTAATGCCGATGAATGTATGGCAACAGGCTTTGGTTCTGGTGTTGCAGAAGCTATTAATGCCTGTTGTTCCGCTTGGATTTGAGCCTCTTGAGCTTGCGCGGCAATAGCAGACTGTTGCAAGGCAGATTGGAATTGTGAAGCCTTGGCGGGATCATAACCATATTTTGCGCCAATGGCGGCAGGGAGGTTCTTGAACTTCAACTTGTGGACTCCATCGGTATCAGCAACCACGATGCCGTCTGGCTCCACCCGCTTCACGGTTACATTTGGGTAACTGTCGCCGTCAATTGTCGTGAAGCTATCGGCTTGAGCAGAGGCGGCTAGTGTCAAAAATACTGCAAGGAGGGATAACCGCTTCACTGGATAAAATTACTCACAATGAGAGGTGTAGAGCAAGGAGAAGGCCCAGACTTGTGATGATAGTTTCTTTCGCTCAGGATGCCCTAGAAATCGTTTTTATAGGTCGGTCAGTAGGGTTTCTCCCCATGGCTTCGCTTCACTATTCCCATAGGTTGCCGCCATGAAAACACCCCGGCTATTTTCTAAGAATTACAATCCACTACTCCCCGGACTAGGGACTGCCGACGAAAGGGATGAGCTGAACAAGATCATAGAAACCATTCCAGAGGAGATCACACCTCCTGTCCGTGAGGATGCAGAGGAAAGGGAGATAAAGAGTCTCAAAGACTTTGTTCTCTAGGTTGAAGTCCCAATGTCTAGGGAGACGCGCCAGATTTTGAATAAATGGGGATCGAATCTGAAAATCAAAAAAGTCTGGTTGCGTCTGTGTGCGACTTTTTGTGCGACTCCGATAGGGTTTCTGGCGACCTTGTAAAAACCTATGGAAAACCGTGTAGAGCCTTTATTTATCTATCTCAAAGGTCGATTGATTCAATTCAAAGAAATCGAAAAATACGGCTAAAAAATCAATCCTAAGTCTGGCGCGTCTGCCAATTTCGCCATTCGAGCGGCTTGATGAGGCTGTCCGACTACCCGGAAAGGCTCAAGGATTATTTCATCGCTCCGTTTTATGCGGGTACGCTTTCCTGTTCCTCGGTTTCTTCCGAACTCCAGGCAATGCTTGGAAAGCGAAGGGAATTCCATGCGACATAGACGAAGCCGGCGAGGAACATCATCAGGAACGGTATCGACATCCATTGGGAATGTTTGAAGGCATTCCAGGTGCAGAAGGCGAAGTAGGCGGCGAAGAGGAGTTCTATTGCAGGAAGAAGCGTGCGAACAGGGCTGTAGCGTATGGGAGACTTGGCGGTCGTGGAACCAGCGGAGTTTCCGCTTTTTGGCGTGCGCGTGAATTCGCTGCTCTGGCGGAAGAGCGCCTCAAGGACACCGATCGAGTTGTTGATCGACATTCCTGTGGCCAGGGCCAGCAGCATTGGGAGCAGCAAGAGATCCCTTTTCCATCCTGTCGGGTTGAGATGCCGTTGCGCGACGATGTAAAAGACCGCTATCGATACGGTGGTGACCAGGAAAATTGGCAGATCGACAAGCAGGCTGTAGAGCGTGCCGTCTTTTGGGCCGAGGGCATGTGGCAGCGTCAGCACGCACATGAAGACAAGCAGGAGGTAGCCGAAGTTCGAGGTGAGGTGGGCTGTGGCTTCCAGTTTGATGATCAGCGGGACGGGGGCGTGCCAGACTTTAGGGAGGATTTTCAGACAGGTCTGGATGGAGCCCTTGGTCCAGCGCTTCTGCTGGGTCTTGAAGCCGTTCATTTCCTCGGGTAATTCAGCCGGGATCACGAGATCCGGAAGGAAGAGAAACCTCCATCCTTTTAATTGGGCGCGGTAGCTGAGATCCAGATCCTCGGTCAGCGTGTCGGCATGCCAGCCCCCTGCCTCCTCGATGGCGCTCCGACGCCATATCCCCGCAGTTCCGTTGAAATTGAAGAATCGCCCCGAATGACAACGCGCGGTTTGCTCCAAAAGAAGATGCCCGTCCAAGAACATTGCCTGAAGCCGGGTGAGCAGGGATTGCTTCCGGTTGAGATGGCCCCAGCGCATTTGAACAAGTCCGATGCCAGGATCGGTGAAGAAATCGACTGTCTTTCGGAGCACATCGGGAGAGGGGATGAAATCCGCATCGAGAATGAAGATCAGATCGGCGGTGCCGAGTTCCATGCCATGAGCGAGGGCACCTGCTTTGAACCCCTGGCGGCTTCCCCTGCGGACGTGGGAGATCGAAAGGCCTCGTTTCTGCAGAGCAAGTACTTCTTGCGAAACAACTTCCGACGTCTCATCCGTGGAGTCGTCAAGTACCTGAATGGTGATTTTTTCCGAGGGGTAATCAAGATTGCCGACAGCTCTGATCAGACGCCCTGCCACGCACGCCTCATTGTAGAGAGGAAGTTGAATCGTGACTGGTGGAAGGTCTGCGAATGTCGATTTTGGGAGCGGAGTGTTCTTTCTGTGCTTGAGAAAGAGTACGATAATACAGCAGCGGTGCAGGCCATAGCCTGTCAAGCCGATCAGAACGGCAAGATAACAGAGGTTCCAGAGTGGGCTGCCTAAGGTGAGTGACATGGAGTGGGCAGTTCCGGGGAAGAAGCTGAACGCTGCTAGAGAATCGTAGCCGTATTATTGGTCAAGGTGAAAACGCATTCAAGGGACGTTTTTAGAGAAAAAAATTTATCGGAGGGCTCTCTCTGCCAACGGTTTTGGTTGTTTGGAGGCAGTGTTGGAAACTCCTTCCTACCTCCCTGTGCCACACTGATTGAGGTGGAGCAGTTAAAAAAAACTGGCAGAGATCGGAAGGTCTTGTCTTTCGACTTGGGCTTTCTCCAAGAATTCTTGAACGCTTTGGGAGACTTCCGACTGGATTTTCGCTTGATCGCGATCTTCTGCCAGGAATCACCGTCGGGCTCATCGCGCTGAAGACCCTTCCTGCATTATTTTTTCAGTAGCGTTTCCAAGTCAGGATGTCGTGCAGTCTTCGCAGCAGCCTGATTGAGAATCTGTGAGCTATCCTTGATCATGCGATCAAGCGGATGGCTGGACGCTTGGGCGCGAACAACAACGCCATCGGCGAGAAGGCGTACGATATATCCCTCACGGGGATAATCTGCCTCGGTGAATTTGGGCGGGTTTGGGGCAGACTTCTTCGAACTCTTTTTGGAAGATTTTGCTTTTACAGCTTTAGGTGGAGGGGGGAGCTTGATCGGGTTCGACATGACTTCATAGGTTGCCCGGGCAGCGGTGACTG
>Ga0302274_10005070_pt1 | contig 11265 bp, 9 predicted proteins | sample III_Bog_N2_1_FD_198755 | JGI IMG/M metagenome (GOLD analysis project Ga0302274, IMG submission 198755) | Peat permafrost microbial communities from Stordalen Mire near Abisko, Sweden - III_Bog_N2_1 | ecosystem: Environmental > Terrestrial > Soil > Wetlands > Peat | place: Sweden: Abisko...
AAAATCCGAAAACGGCGGCGTGTTTCGGGCGGCAGATTCCGCGGCCCGATTGCCATGCCGTTTTTGCGAACGACTACGACCGTTGCTTCGGCCCGAACCGCGAGTCGGCGAAGTGGGAGCATTTTTTTAGCATGGTCAGCAGCGGCCTGCGCAAAGACGTTTGGGCGCAGCGCGGTTTCCGCGAGGATTTGCAATACGCCGAGGACGACGAATACACGCGCTGGTGCAAGGCGCAGGGCTACTCGGTCGCGTATGTGCCGGAGTCGGTGGCGATGCACTCGCACAATTACACGCCAGAACAAAGCTACAAGCGCGCGTTCGGCGACGCCCGCGCCATCGGCAAGGCGTGGACTGGCTCACCGGCAGAATTTAATTTTGCCAAAACCGTTCTGCTCGGCTGGGCCAGCGACGTGCGGCACGATTTTAAATTTTGCGCCCGCGAAAAACGGCTGGGCGAACTCGCACACGCGGCACGCATCCGCTGGCAGCAGCGCAAAGGCAAGCTCGCCGGCTTCCGGCAAGGCTGGCAGGAGGCGCATCCGGCATGAGTGAGCGATTTACGATTGACGGCAGCGGCGCGCTGGAATCGCATCTGGCGGCGGTGTGTGAAAAAGTTTTGGCCGGTGTGAAATCGCTCGTCCCAGCGGCGAAGCTGGACGGTATTTTGCTCGGCGGCGGTTACGGTCGCGGCGAAGGCGGTGTTTTGAAAACGTCGGCGGGCGACCAGCCTTACAACGACTTGGAGTTTTACGTTTTCATTCGCGGCAACGCGATTCTCGCCGAAAGAAAATTCCGCCAGCCGCTGCACGAACTTGGCGAAAGATTGTCACCGGCAGCCGGACTCGAAGTGGAGTTCAAAGTTCTCACCCTCGAAAAATTGCGCCGCAGCGCGCCGTCCATGTTTTACTACGACCTCGTCGCTGGACACCGCTGGCAACTTGGCGACGATGCGCTGCTTGCCGGCTGCGAACACCATGGCGACGCAGCGAAAATTCCGCTGCACGAGGTGACGCGGTTGCTGATGAACCGCTGCTCCGGCCTGCTGTATTCTGCCGAGCGGCTGGCGCGGAAAAATTTTAGCGAAGCGGAAGCGGATTTTGTCGGGCGCAATCTGGCGAAGGCGCAGCTTGCATTTGGCGATGTGCTGCTGGCGGCGAATGGGCAATACCATTGGAGTTGTCGCGAGCGCCACGCGCGGCTGGCGAAATTGTCTGGAGCGAAAAACCTGCCGCTGGCGGATTTGATTCGTCATCACACGAACGGAGTTGAGTTCAAGTTGCATCCGACGCGTTCGACTGAATCGCGCGAAACTCTGGCCGCACGACACGCCGAACTTTTGGAACTTGGGGAAAAACTCTGGCTGTGGCTGGAATCGAAACGGCTGGGAACAAAATTCGCGTCGCCGCGCGACTACGCTTTCGCTGAAACAAATCTTTGCCCTGAAACTTCGTCGCCACGCAATCGGCTGGTAAATTTCCGCGCGTTTGGTGCCGGTGGTTTGGCGTGTGCGCGCTATCCGCGCGAGCGGTTGTTCCGCGCGTTGGCGTTGCTGCTGTGGGAGAAAAATGATTTTGAAAAAGTTCGTTCGCAATTGCGGACGAGCGCGCCAGATTTCGCCGGATTGGTTTCTGCTTACGAACAGCTTTGGAAACGATTCAACTGATTTGCCATGAAAAATATCACCATCGTCTCGGCGTGCGACCGGAATTTTCTGTGGGGCGCGTATCTGCTGGCCGCCAGCGCGGCGCGGTTTTTGCCGGAGACGCCGGTGCATATTTTGCAGACCGGGTTCACCGACGATGACAAGGCGTTGCTCGAACAATTTCCGACGGTCAAGGTGCTGTCGCTGCCGGACAACGATCCGCGCAATGTGGCGAACCGTAAGTCCGAGGCGCTGTTGAGCGCGGACACGGAATTCGTCGCGTGGCTGGATGCGGATTGCATGGTCATCGGCGACATTTCAAAATATTTGATTCCGAAGAATGGTGAATTTCAAATCCGTATGCGCGCCGCTGCCGAGAACGCGTGGGTTTGGCGCAATCACTACGCGCCGGGCGAGCCGCGCGGCGGGCTGCCGAAATCGGTGCTGGAAAAATGGCGCGCGGATGTGGGGCAGTTGGAAAAGCCGCTGGTGGATTCTGCCTGCGTGACGAATTGTTTTGTGCTGCACCAGCGGCATCAGGATTTCGTGCGGCAGTGGAAATCGCAGATTGCGAAAGTGATCCCGCCGGCGCATGCGGGCGTGGTGGACAATCGCAATCCTGCGTATTTCATGACGGATGAATCGGTGATGACGTCGCTGCTGGCGTTCTCGAACATCGCACCGACGCCTGGCGAATTTCTGCTCGACCGCGATGCGAAGGCGCACGTCGCGCATTTTGGCGCGAACCCGAAGCCGTGGACGCAATGGCGGTTGCGGTTGTGGTATTGTCATCCGCACATCATGAGCCTGCTCGACTGGGCGCGGGCGAGCGGCTACAAATTGCCGCCGTTGCCGTGGAGTTTTGAAAAACGCAACCGGCTGCCGGCTTACGCGCTGGCGCTCGCGGGCGAAGCGAAGGCGAAGTTGCGCAGCACGGCGGGTAAAATTCTGCGGACGATCAAAAAATAATTCCGAAGACCAAATTCAGTTTTAACCAATCTAAAATTATGAGCGAAAAAATTGTTTTCACCGGCATCACCAGTTTCCGCAATCACGGCGTCGAGGCGCTGGTCGTCAGCGCCATCGCGCAACTGCGTGAGCGGCTGCCAAAGGCTACTTTCGTCGTGCTCGACCGCGAGCCGGAGTTTGACAACTCGCGACTGTCGGCGGGCGAGGTGAAGTTCACGCAGGACTACACCATTCGGCCGCTCTACGCGAGCAAGTTGCGCAACACGCTCACCCGCGCCGTGCCGTCGCTGGACAAATACGCGGCAGCGGCGCGTGCGGAAATCGAATCGGCTACCGCTGTCATCGCCAGCGGGGGTGATGTGTTCGCGTCAGAATACGGCCACCGCTCGTTGCTCACGCATTTGCAGCCGTTGAAAATTGCGCGCAAAAATGGCGTGCCATTTTTCTTCGCGGCGCATTCCATCGGGCCATTCAAGAACGATGAGGATCGCAAAGCATTTTTGGATGTCGCCAAAGATTCGGCAGGTATCACGGTGCGCGAGGCGAAGTCGTATGAGTATTTGACCAAACAGCTTGGCTTGCCGACGTCGCTGGTCACGCTCACGGCGGACGCGGCATTTCTGTTGAGCAAGCCCGCACCGGCACAACTGGCAAAGCTGCGTGCATATCATGGCTTCACCAGCGCGCGGCCGGTCATCGCGCTGACGCCGAGCCAGGCGATTTGCAACTGGATGAACTCGAATTATGACCTGCATTTCAAGGTCTGGTGCGCGGTGGTGGATATGTTGCTGCGCGAACTGGATGCCGGAATTATTTTTATTCCACACGTTCAGGAAACTTCACCGAAGAATGATGATCGCGTGCTGGCCACGGCGATAGTCCGGCATTTTAACTTCGATCCGCGATTGCAGATTGCCGGCGGGGACTATTCGGCGAGCGAATTCAAGGGCATCATCAGCCAGTGCGACATGGTGGTGGCGGAGCGTATGCACGCGTGCATCGCCGGTTTGTCGAGCGCGGTCTGCACGGTGGCAATCGGCTACTCGGTGAAGGCGGAAGGTATTCTCTCCGACTTGTTTGAGCTGGAGCAGTTGCAAAACGGATTGTTGCTGCCGATCAAAGATTTTCTCGATGAAAAAATCGCCTGTGAAAAAGTGCGCCGCGCGTGGCAGATTCGCGACGCGGTGAAAACGCAGTTGCAGGCGAAGCTGCCCGAAGTGCAGCAGCGCGCGGGAAAAACGTTTGATCTAATTGCCGCCAAGTTGAAATCGGCAAAATCCAAAAAATAATCGCGTCCGCTTCAATGCGCCATTTGGCTTTGGTTCGCTTGACGTTGTTCGACGAGCGCGAACAGCGCCAGCGCTGGGCCTTGCGCGTAATTCGATGGCTTGAATGATTTGGCGTAATGCCCAACGCCGTTGCATTCGCCGAGGGCTTGATCCACCAGACCGTTTGGATGTGTGTGCCGCAACACGCCGCGCAGGGCATTCTCTGACAAAGTTTGCCATGACGAATCAATGGCACCGGCTTGAACAGCTTTTTCGACGGCGTAGCCAATCATTGCCGTGCCGGAAGTATCGAGTTCCGCCACGGGATTATTCACGTCCCAGCGCCAACAGCCGTCGGGCTCTTGATAAGTGCGCAAAGTTTCCAGCATCTTGGTTAGTGCGGCGGCAAACTTGGCGTGGGCTTCATGATCTTTTGGCAGATATGTGAGCGCATCCGCCAAACCCATCGCCAGCCAGCCGACGCCGCGCAGCCAGGTGTCGGGACCAAACTTGCGGTCCAAGTTCAAATCATAAGCGTGATAAGGCAGACCGGTTGATTCGTCCAAGCCATGTTGGAGAAAAATGCGGAGCTGCCGCACTCCGAGATTGAGTGCTTCGGCATCGCCAAACTCCGCGCCATAGCGAATCAGAAAACCGCAAATCATGCCTTTGTCGTCTACCATCAAAACGTCAGGATGTTCGACGCGATACGACAACGTGCCGAGTTTGTTCGTCGGATAAGCTAACAGCCAGCGCGCCATCTTTTGCGCGCCAAGCCGATAAAAATCTTTTCCGGTGCGCTGATACATTTCCAAAAAAACTTCGCCAACGGTGAAATCATCAATCACTCGCAAATCGGAAACGGGCGTGCCGTCGGCAGTCGCATTTCGCTCGCAGTATTTTTCGAGCGCGGCGAAGGCGGGCGAGTTGGTCGCAGGCTGGCTGGCGGCGATGCCGATGGCCAGCAACGCGTGCGACGGATTGAGTTTTTGTTTTTCAAAACCTTCGCGAAACAATTTTTCCAGCGGGCCGTAATCAGAAGTTTCGGCACGGCTCAAGGGTTTTAACTGATTCAAATCGGCGACAGTTTGCTTGAGCAGCAGATTGAAATTATTGTCGCTGAAATTTTCGTCCAGCGTGCCGGCGGGCAGTTCCGAGCGGGCGGCGATGCGTTCAAACAACCGCGCCTCGTAAGCCGCTAAAAATGCCGTCACAAGAAAAAAAATGACGAACAGCGCGCGCCAAAACTTGCCGATGCAATGATTATCGGCATGGCTGCGACAGTTTTCTTCGGACGGATTATTTTTGTTGGGAGAATTCATGTTTTTTAATTGTGTTTTATCAGCGCCGCCACCAGGAAATCTGGTCGAACGCCTCGACTTGTCCGTCCGGCAACAGCCGGATGGTCACGCGGTGGCCGCCATGCGGACGGATGAGTTCGCCGTCCCATTTCCACGGCGGGTCGGTGGCGAGTTCGAGGTGAATGGCGCTTTCGGCTCCGTCCGGTTTGAGCGCGAAGCACACGGATTCCTGGTCGGCGAGCGCTGGAAAAGTCCGCATCTGGCCGCACGCGCCGACCAGCAGCGGCGGCAGCGGATTGTCCGTCTCGTTGTAAATCACAATCGTCGAGGCGTCGGAATTCACGAACGCAATCAGGCCGGTGATGCCGATGCCGACGAGCAACACCAGCGGAAACAAAATTCGTTTGCGCAGCCACCACGGGCGAAGTGGAATTGGATTCATGCGTTTTTGGCGGCGAGTTTTTGTTTTTTGGCTTCACGGCGCATGACTTCAAGCCGCGCGGTGATGCCGAAAAGAATGAGCCACAGCATGAGATTGCGCGGCTGGACAAGGACGCGTTCAAGCGTGCTCTGGACGTAATTTAGCAGGCAGCCCATGAAGATGCCGAGGCTCAAGCAGCGGAGAAACGAGTGTCCGAAGAAAAAAAACGCGCGCACATTGCGCCACAGTCCAATGGAAATCAAAACCAACCAGGCGATCAATCCGACGTAGCCATTTTCGGCGAGCAACAAATAGTAGTGGCTTTCGACCACAGGATTGGCCTGATCCGGTCGAACCTGCATATTGCGGCTGCGCACCCAGTCGTAATAAATTTCGGCGTAAGGGTAAGGCGGGTTGACGACGAGCGCGTAGTTGTTCCAGCCGACGCCGAGCGAATGGTCATGAACCATCGCGCGACAAGCGTCCTTCATCACTTCGCGCAGGTCAGCGCTGGATTGATTTCCCTTGTCGTGGAAGCGCGAGATGATGGTGTCGAGCGCGAGCACCAGTCCGAGCGCACCGACCACACTCATCGTGGCCGTCAGCAGCACGCGGCGGGAAGTCACTTTTTCCATCAGGCTCAAACCAGTTACAGCGATTGTGCCCAGGCCGAACATCACCAGCGCGCCGCGCGACAAGGTGCATTCGACGATGGCGGCGCAGGCGAGAAAGCCAAATAAAATCCAGTTGGCGCGCTTGAACGGCGGTCCGAGCGCGGTGGCCAGAAACACCATGCCGATCAAAATGGAATACATCGCCAGCGGATTTTGATGCTCGAATGTGCCGTGCACCTGATACATATGCTGAAGATATTTCATCTTCAGACACACGAACAGTTCCCACGCCATCGTGCCCGTCATGACGCGCAGGAAAAATTTCAAATCGTCTTCCGTCCGCAGCGTATTGAACGTCGCGAGCATCAGCACGGTGGCAAAAATCTGTTTGTGCGCGGCCATGAAAACAAGATTTTTGTCCGGCGCATTTTCCAGTGACAGCAGCGAAATGCCGCAATACAAAAAATACCAGCCAATTCCCGGCGGTAACCAGCGGAAGGATTTTTTATCCTCGCGCCATTTCGCGACGATAAGCGCGATGGCGAGCGCCTCGTTGAAGAAAAAATGGTAACCCTTGGTATGGCCGCGATATGTTTCGATGGAATCGAGCGTCAAGCCCCAGTTGCCGGCGGCGAGCAGGCCGTTGATGGTCATGAAGCACATCGCGGCGAAAACGCCGCGCTGCCACGCCAGACGGTCTTTGAGGAAAAATCCGGCGGCGGGCGCCAGCATGAAAAACAGCGGGGCGACAATCGCAAGCTTGATGAAGTCAACCGTTGTCAATGGCGCGAGCATAACGGAAAAATTGTGCCGGCAAACGGATTTTCTCGGCTTGGAGTTTTGACACTGGAATGCTACACCTCTGGCGATTAATGCAGGCATCACCGCCAGCCGCCCCAGCCGATCGCGCGCCCATCGCAATTTTGGGAGTGCCGTTCGACAACGTGACCACGGAGAAAACGCTGGAGGTCATCGGCGAGATGATTGCATCCGGCCAACCGCATTACGGCGCGACGGCGAATGTGGATTTCATCGTGCAGGCGCTGGATGACGTGGAGCTGCGGCGGATTTTGTTCGATGCGCACTTGGTGCTGGCGGACGGGATGCCGATTGTCTGGGCCTCAAAATTTCTGGGCAACCCGCTTCCCGAACGCGTGACCGGTTCCGGCATGATCCCGCAACTGCTAGCGCGGGCGGAGCAAAAGGGCTGGAAAGTTTTTTTTCTGGGCGGCACGGAACAAAGCGTGGCTACCGCTGCCGAAAAAACCCGCGCCAAACATCCCAAACTTAAATTAGTCGGCGTCTATTCGCCGCCGTTCAAACCACTGCTGGAAATGGATCACGCCGACATTTTGCGGCGTCTCCATGAAACGAAGCCGGACATTGTGCTGGTCGCGTTCGGTTGTCCCAAACAGGAAAAGTGGATCAACATGAACTATCGCGCGGCCGGCGTGCCGTTCATGGTCGGCGTCGGGGCGACAATCGATTTTCTTGCCGGCACGTTCAAGCGCGCGCCGGAGTGGATGCAAAAATCCGGCACGGAATGGATTTTTCGGATGCTACAGGAACCACGGCGGCTGGCGGGCCGCTACGGCAACGGCCTGCGAGTTTTCACGTTTGCAATTCTATGGCAATGGTGGCGGTTGCGCGCCCGGAAAGTTTCACTACCGCCCGATGGCCCGGCGGCGGTCGAGCCCGACCCGTTCGGCAATTTCATCATCCGCGCGCCGGTGCGGCTTTGCGTCGCTGAGTCACAGGCGTATGGCGGCGAATGGCGGCGCGCCGTCGAAAACGGCACGGTCATGTTCGATTTGGCTGGGACGAGCTTTGCCGACAGCACCGGTCTGGGCGTGCTCATCCGGTTGCGTAAACGCGCGCGCGAGCTCGGCCATCAATTTTTTCTGGTCGCGCCCCGGCCTTCGCTGGCGGCGGCGTTGCGCTTGATGAAGCTTGATGAATTTTTTACCGTGCAAGCCAGTGTCACCGGCGCACACATTTTGATGGAAAGCCTCGAACGATCGCCGGCCGTGACCAGCGCCGTGCAGTCGGCGGAACTCCAGATCCGCTGGTCCGGCGAAGTCACCACGCTCAACGCCGTCGAGTTGGGCGTCCACACCGAAGCTGAGCTTTCCCAGACACTGCCCGGCATGGCCGTGATGATTGACCTTTCGCGCGTGACGTTCGTGGACAGCACCGGCATCGGCCTGATGCTGCGGTTCAAAAAAAATCTGAAGGGCCGGGACATTGATCTCAAGTTTGTAAACCCCACCACACCCGTCCGCAATGTGCTCCGCCACACCCGGCTGGAAGAATATCTTCTGGGTGAAACGAAATGAAAATCGGCTTTTCCACTTCCGTCATCCAGCGCGGCAAAACCGGCGTGGCGCAATACGTTTTTGCGTTGCTGCGCGCCATGCTCGCCCACGCGGACAAACATGAATTCAACCTGTTCGTGCTCGAAGAAGATCTGCCGCTGTTTGATTTTGCGAAAGAAAAAATGCAGTTGATTCCCGTCGCCGAAAAATTTCGGCCGGCGGTAAAAAATGTTTTGTGGCATCAGACGGAACTGCCGAAGCTCGCGAAAAATCTGAACCTCGACGTGCTGCACATTCCGAGCTATCGCCGGATGCTCTGGCGCGCGCCGTGCCCGCTCGTCGCGACGATTCACGACCTCGCGCCGTTTCACATCACCGGCAAATACGACTGGAAACGCATGATTTACGGGCGCGTCATCGTCAAGCGGCTCGCGCGGCGACAAGATGAAATTATCGCGGTCAGCGAAAATACGGCGCGCGATTTGAAAACTTTTTTCGGCCTCGACCGCGACCGCGTGAACGTCGTATGGAACGGCATTGATCATCGGCGTTTCCAGCCCGGCGATGTTGCCTTCGCTAAAAAATCGGCGGTGGAAAAGTGGAAGCTGGATCGCCCGTTTTTTCTATTCGTCTCGCGCCTCGAACATCCCGGCAAAAATCACGTCCGCCTCATTGAGGCGTTCAATCAGTTCAAGACGGCCACAAAATCCGACTGGCTGCTCGCGCTTGGCGGCAGCGACTGGCACGGCGCGGAGGCGATTTACGCGGCGGCCAAAAGTTCGCCGTTCGCGGACGACATCCGGTTTCTCGGTTTTGTCAGCGACGCGGCGTTACCCGGACTTTATCACGCCACGGACGTTTTCATTTATCCGTCGCTGTTCGAGGGTTTTGGTTTTCCGCCGATTGAAGCGATGGCTTGCGGCGTGCCGGTCATCAGCTCCACGCGTGGCTCTCTGCGCGAAGTTGTCGCCGACGCCGCGCTCACCATCGAACCAGAAAATATCGGCGACATCGCCGGGGCGCTCGCAAAAATGTCCGGCAACGCCGGCGAACGCGAACACTGGCGCGCGCGCGGATTTGCGAATGCCCGGCGTTTCGACTGGAATGAAAATGCCGCGCAGACTCTGGCCATTTACGAGCGGGCGATTCGGCGCGGAAAATAATGACCGGCACGTCGCACTTTGATACCTTTTACGGCAATGGATTTATTGCGGCACTGGAATTTGCGCGAGCGTCCTTTTGAAGCGACGTGGGATGCGCGTTTCTTTTACGCCGGTCCGGATCACGAGGAGGCGTTGAGCCGGCTGGTTTATCTCGTCAGCGAAACGACCATGAACCTGGGTTTGCTTACTGGCGAAATCGGCAGCGGCAAGACTTTGACCCGCGCGGTTTTCGCTGGCCGCATTGACGCGACGCGCTTTCACGTTCTCACCGTGGAGAATTCCGGCTTCCAACTGGATGAATTGCTCGGCTCGATTCTGCGCCGACTTGATCCACAAATTCATTTGAACGGCGAGGGCAAACTCGCGCGCTGCGAAATTTTTGAACAACTCGTCCGCAAGGTGAATGCCAGCGGACGTCATCTGGTTTTGCTGCTCGACGAAGCGCAGGACATGACGCCGGAGACGATTCACGAATTGCGCTGGCTCACGAATTTTAACGGCGGCGGCGCGTCGCTGCTCACGCTCATCCTGATCGGCCAGCCGGAATTGCGGAAGATGATTCTCGACGACGCGGCCATCAATCAGCGCGTCAGTTTGCGCTTCCATTTGAAGCCGCTGCGCGCGGACGATATGGAAAATTATCTGCGCCATCGGTTGCGCACGGCGGGACACGCCACGGGAAATTTATTTTCCCCGACGGCGGCACTGGAAATTTTTAACGCCACGCATGGCATTCCGCGCGAGGTCAACCGCCTCGCCAAGCTCGCGCTCGAGCACGCGTGGGTCAGCGACGCGGAGAAAGTCGAGACCACCGCCGTCACCGCCGTCGTCCGCGATCTGGAACGGCATCAATTATTGCCCGCATGAACGAACCCGATAATTTCAGCGTCAGTGCCGTGCAAAAAAAGCGCGAACAATCCGCCACGGCGCCGCCGAAAGCGCCCGCGCCCGCTGCGGTGATGAATCCGTCGTCGCCCGTGGCCAAGCTAGAAACGCCGGCGGCGAATGAAGTTAAAGGTGGTTTGCCATTTGACCCATTACGATTGGCGGTGGCGATTTTACGGAAGTGGAAAAAACTACCGCTGGCGGGCGTGGCGTTCGCGCTGCCGATTTTCGCCTTTGCCATTTTCAAATTCCACACGAGTTACACGACGACGATCCAGCTCATCCGGCGTGAGGTCACGACGACCATCCGGGAGTCGCAGTTCGGTGAACCCTTCAAGCCGCGCCAGGTTACGGCGGGGACGATTGTCAGCGTGATGCAATCGCCGAAACTGCTCGATAAAGTCGCCCGCGCGGCGCATCCACCCATGAGCGGGAACGCTTTATTGAGCAGCCTGACCATTGCGCTGGAGCGCGAGACGGATCTGATTGATGTGACGCTCAAGGGCGGCGGCAGCCCCAAGGCGACGGCGGATTTGATCAATGCCTATGGCAATGAAGTTGTGGCGTTGACGGCGCAGATGCAATCCGAGGAAGCGGCGGAACTCGACAAATTTTTGAGCGACCAAATCACCCGCAGCGATGCGGAACTCGAAGATGTGAACAAGGAATTGTTGGAGTTCAGCCAGA
>Ga0302274_10005077_pt1 | contig 11256 bp, 6 predicted proteins | sample III_Bog_N2_1_FD_198755 | JGI IMG/M metagenome (GOLD analysis project Ga0302274, IMG submission 198755) | Peat permafrost microbial communities from Stordalen Mire near Abisko, Sweden - III_Bog_N2_1 | ecosystem: Environmental > Terrestrial > Soil > Wetlands > Peat | place: Sweden: Abisko...
AATCCGATGCCCTGCAAAATGCCTTGGATTATTCGCGATGCCCCCATATCTCCCTGTCCCATTAGTTGACCGTATATTCCAGAGGTCAGGCTTGCAGTCAAAAAAGTCGATGTTAAGGAGATTATCGCAAAAGTTCGCACACCGGCAGGATGCCCATTCTGATAGCGTTCAAGTCCAATCAGACTTCCAGCAATAACAGAACAAATTAGTTTTAATAGGAATGTAAATTCTGTTGATGGGTAAAAGTTGGTTATGAAGGACAAAATAGCATCTCCCGTATCGGAGTATTTTCAATCAACAAAAGCGCCTGATCATTCACTACGGCACGGTGAAGGTATTACTTAGTCGTCATGCGCCCTTTCAGACAAAGCGAATCTTGAAACATCACATTAACAGTATATGCGGTTATAAAGGATAATATTACAATATTATTACACTAGGAAATTGTTTGAAATTATTGAATGTTTATTACCAGTATTCGTTTTTGCATAAACATGATCGACTGGCAGATGTGAGTCATTACTGAGTTTGGCATATGACCGCTAACCGGCAACAAGTTTACGCCTTGCCAATGCGTGAATGTAGAAGATAATGAGGCTGGAATTGAGGCCGTCGCCGCAGCAGGAAATAAAGCACCCCGCAGCAAGCTACGGGGCATTAACAAGGCTTTTCAAACTGCTGGCTACCGCCAGCCTTCGCCCCAATGGACGGAGAATTCACTCGAAGAGATTAAAGCATTCCATTATGTGCGAAATGGAGAAACCTCGTCATGCCGAGCTGAAGACGTAGTGGCATTTGACGATATGATACAACTTTCTAAACTGCTCGCTCACTTTGCTGGCAACGCCCACTCCATCGTACCAAAGGACGCTACGCGATGAAGCCACGCAACGCCCCTGAACTCCGTCGCTGCCAGATCAGGGCTTCGGTGCCGGTGCGCCGCCGGGCACGCGAGGGCGAGGTACCAGATGGGCCACCGTAGTGCCGCCAGACACCTCATACTCCTCGGAACCGGTGGCGCCGGCGACATTGAAGCCCTTGGCGGTCAGCAGGTCGCCTGCGGCGCCCGCACGTTGAGAGTGATTGGAGACGGTGACGATCGTGCGGTCACGCGGAATCCAGGCGAGTTGCTTCTCTAGATCCTTATTCTGCACGCTGAGAAACACGGGGAAGGTGCCGAACTGGATGAATTCCGCCGGCTGGCGCAGGTCGATGAAGATCACCGAATCGGACTTAGCGAGCAGCGCATCGACGTCGTCCTTGCTCAGGCGCTTCGTCTTGTACTTCCAGGGCGCGGCAAGCGACCCCTGCACGCGCTTGACTGCAGCCGGATCGGAGGCACCACCGGCGATACTGATCGGAGGCGTCGATTGAAGCGCAGCCTCTTGGGCGGATGCGGAGACGAAGGCACCGGCGAGCAGCGCGGCAAGAAGGAAGCGATGGGTGGTCATGTTGGAAACTTTCTATTAAAATTAAAGGAAGGGCAGGCACTGCAGCGAACGCGACTACCTGCTTTCCATCCGCAAAAAACGTGCCAGCAGTGAGCTGCTGCGATAGCTGTTTCCCATGGTGAGATACGGCTCAAGGTTGCGCAAGCGTTGGTGAAATTTGAACACCGCGCCGCTCCTTGTGTTGAGAATTCACCAGCGATCGCTCCCGGAATTTAAATAGTTCAGTGGCAGTTATGGGTTACTAAGAGACATTTTTATCGACAAATTTATGCTCGATTTTATGTCTGCTATCTGACGTGAAGCAGTCACTCAGATGTTCCACCTTAAAGGTCGGGTGAGGATCGTAATCGGAAGTTGGTGATCTGACACTGCCTGTCTGATCGAGCCTGAATTAGTACAGATTATTACTTCACACCACGCTGGATAATATGATCTTCAACCTGTTGGTCAGCATATTGAATATGCGCCAGAACATCGGCGAACGGCCAGTGATTGAACCAATCCGTGAACATTTGCTCTCCAACACAGTCTAGCTTTTCTTTGAGGCTCAGCGCATCCTTTATCAACTCATCGTGCCTATTCTTATGCCACTCAGTTCCAGAGTATCCGGACTGAACCATAAGCCGCTCTTCGGTTTCGAAGTGTAAACGGGTATATGTAATGACGTCATCAATGAGCCGGTAAATACTTTCTCGCGACTCACTGTTTTTCACAGCATCGTTCAGTCTGTGCAACATGTTAACGAGTTCCTGATGTTGCAGGTCAATTTCTGTCACACCCGTCATTTTACTCTTCGCCCTTCTTGACCATTAGGCTACCGATAGGCAAGCAAAACCAACCACGCTGGCAACGAGAGTAATTGCTAAAAAGAACTCGATACTACGCATGACTTCTTTGGTTTTTTCACTGTCAATATGATTGAAAATATGAGAGTTCATGATCCACCTCCTGCAGAGAATTTGAAACAACTACTGAGACCTTCTATAGTTATTGCAATTGTGTTTGATCTACTACACAAATTGTATTTCCATTATACATACCATACTAATATAGTCAAGTATTATATGGCTATATTTAGTATGGCAGGCTTTAAGTGTCTAACCGCTCAAGACGAACTGCGAAGAATATCAATGCAAGCCAGGTGAATTGGAACAGAAATTATCTTTCTTAAGTGCGGCGGCATGTTGACGTTAAAATATCACCATAACTACTACGTAATAGTAAAGCGTAATGAATAAATTCAATTCTCAAGATCGCAAATCATTGTTCGTGTGGCTGACACAACTGGGCGTCGCCTTACTGTATTTGCTATTTGGTGTAATCATCCATCAGAATTTCACGGTACATAGTATCGTTTCCGTTATATGGCCCGGTAGTGGTTTGGCTCTCGCGGCACTGCTTATTGGTGGCAAGCGTTATATTTGGGGCATATTCCTTGGCTCTCTAACGCTTAACCTAATATCCAACAATTCTCTTTGGGCCATTTGCGGTATTACATTGGCTAATGTCCTTGAGGCACTCGTGGCAGTTTGGCTGCTCACTAGAAACGCCCATCCAACTAAATCCCTGCGTACCTTAGCTGACTACCTGAAACTAATCTTATTAGGTGGAGCATTTGCCGGAACCGTAGGTGCTGTCATTGGCTCATTGTCTATATTACTTGCTGGTTATATCAATCTAGCCGATCTAGCCATGAATATATTTCATTGGTGGATGGGTGATGCGCTCGGCGTATTACTTGTCACTCCATTTGCTCTTGCTTGGCACCAAGAATGGCGGAAAAAAATTGCAATAAGAAAAACATTGGAAACTCTGCTGCTAGTTTGCGTAACTTTATTTGTTGGACAAATTGTATTTTTCGATTGGCTCCATAAATACCTCAGTGATACGCCTAAGGGTTATTTGTTGTTTCTCTGCATTTCTTGGGTGGCAATTCGTACGGATACTCGTAGCACGACTCTCGTATTACTGTTAGTTGCTGTACAGGCTTTAACGGGTGCGTATCATGGAATGGGAATTTTTGCACATGATATTGCCCAAGCAAGTCTTCAGAGTTACTGGGCATACATGTTGACCCTGTCTATTGTTGGGATGGCAGTAACTACCAATGTAAATGAAATCAAAAATGCATTTGATGCGCTACATGAGAGTGAGCGTCGTTACTACCTTCTGTTCAACACCAACCCGATGCCAATGTGGGTTTTCGAGGAAGGCAACCTGAAATTCTTGATGGTAAATGACCGCGCGATTGAACATTACGGTTATACGCGCGAAGAATTCAGGCGGATGACATTACGCGACATTTGCCCTGTGGAGGACAATCCAGAACTGGACCAAGTGATTGCCAGTACAGCAACAGGAAAAGTCTCTGGGGAATGGCGCCACAAAAAGAAGGATGGCACGATCATCTATGTGGAAATCAACACCGAACCGATAAAGTATGGCAACACGCATGCTCGGCTCGTACACGTACAAGATATCACCGAACGCAAATTGATAGATGCAGAGCGTAATCGCCTATTAAAAATAATTGAAGAGGCGACGGACTATATCGGAATGTCAGATTTACAGGGCCACCTTCAGTTCCACAACATTGCGGCAACCAGGATGCTGGGGCTCCCCGATGACGTAGACCTGTCCGTAATGAAAATCAAGGATATGCACCCAGAGTGGGCTGCAAAGCTGGTGTTGGAGGAAGGTGTTCCTACGGTGTTGCGGGAAGGTTTCTGGCGTCATGAAACGGCTTTGCTGCATAGGGATGGTCACGAGATTCCCGTATCTCAAATATTGCTGCTCCATCGCGATGCCTCCGGCAAACCCGAGTTTCTTTCTACTATCATGCGTGACATTACGGAACGCAGACAGAATGAAGAGAAGCTTCGGGAAAGCGAGGCCAGCTTGCGTGCCATTCTGGATAACGTTCCTTATCTGATCTGGCTGAAAGACACGGACGGTCGGTTTATCGCCGTGAATGAATCGTTCTTTAATGCTACTGGACGGGCCAGCATGGATGAGGTGATTGGCAAGACTGATTTTGATCTCTGGCCCAAGGAGCTGGCGGAAAAGTACCGCGCCAATGATGAAGACGTGATCTCTTCACGTAAGCACACAATTACTGAAGAAATGTCGCTGGATAAAGGCGAGTTGAAATGGGTCGAAACCTTCAAAGCGCCGGTCTTGGACAAGGATGGCAATATACTTGGCACCACCGGTTTTGCGCGGGATACCACCGAACATAAGCGATCCCAAGATATAGTGCGGCATATGGCTCATTTTGATATGCTCACCGACCTGCCCAATCGGGCACTACTTAGCGACAGGCTGCAACAGGCTCTTTTCATAGCCAAGCGTGATAAAAAGCACCTAGCCTTGATGTTCATCGATCTGGATAAATTCAAACCGATTAATGATGAATTTGGGCATCATTTGGGTGACCTATTACTCAAAGAGGCCGCAAATCGTATGCAGGATTGCGTGCGCGAATCTGACACAGTTGCGCGCATGGGCGGCGATGAGTTTGTAGTTTTGTTGCCAGTCATTGAAGCCGAACAGGATGCCATACTGGTGGCCGAAAAAATTCGCCATACCCTTAACAGGCCATTTGTACTAGAAGGCCAAAGTTTGAATATATCTTCGAGTGCAGGTATTGCGGTCTACCCGGAACACGGTATTGACGAAATGCAACTAGTCAATAATGCTGACATTGCTATGTACCACGCGAAGGAAAATGGGCGCAACAATGTGATGCTCTATCGGACGGATATGCTTGATGACAATTGGTAAAGGGAACACACCGGATTGACAAGTTTTGACAGCAATTGAAGGGCAGAGACCTTCATCGCAAATCTAAATCAACCACAGATTACGAATATCCAAAGATTCTTACTTTTCCGCATTGAAAAAATTATGAAGACAAATCGGCTAGAAGCATTCAGCGACGGTGTGCTTGCTATCATCATCACTATTATGGTTTTGGAGCTAAAGGCACCACATGGAGATACCCTATCCGTGCTGATCCCATTACTCTCAGATTTCCTAAGCTACGTACTTAGCTTTGTCTACATCGGTATTTATTGGAACAATCACCACCATATGCTCCAAACCACGGAAAAAGTAACGGGTAGCATTTTATGGGCTAATCTGCATTTGTTATTTTGGCTTTCGCTGTTTCCGATATCGACAGCATGGATGGGAGAAAATCACTTCACTGCTTTGCCCACAGCGCTGTATGGAGTAGTTCTGCTCATGGCCGCCATTGCCTACTGGATATTGCAGCGAACCATTATAGCCAGTCAAGGTGAAAATTCCCTGCTTGCACGCGCCATTGGCAACGATATCAAGGGCAAGATTTCACCATTGCTTTATCTTTTGGCAATTCCTCTAGCATTCATTTCTCAATGGTTATCTGAGGGCCTATACATCATTGTTGCTCTGATGTGGCTAGTTCCGGATCGCCGTATTGAGAATACACTTGTCAATTGAATAAGTAATGGGATGATTTTTTCGATGCCACCTTGGGGCTACGACAAAAATAAAATAATTGTTGTATATATCCAAACAGTTTCGAAGTTTGACCGCCAGCGGTTCTTTTCCTGAACCGCTTTCACCCTTTTGTTACCAAAATCCCCTACTCTAAAAATCAAGCTAAGCCACGTGCGCGGAAGGGTGAAAGCTGGTAGCATGAACCTTCCCCGCCGAAAGACAAAAACAGGGGAAAGCTCAATTTCTAATGGAACCTATTAGAAATTTACACGATCTCATATTGTGGTTTTTGCACATAACCACCCTAATGTGCAATCGTGGATTTATGCTGACTGCAAGGAGTTTATGATGCCTCAAACGACTATGGTTACCCTCGACGGAAATGAAGCCGCCGCCTATATCGCCCACCTGACCAACGAGGTAATTGCAATTTACCCGATCACACCTTCCTCGCCGATGGGTGAATATTCCGACGCGTGGTCGGCGGAGGGCGTCAAAAATTTGTGGGGCACGGTTCCGGAAGTGATTGAAATGCAGAGCGAGGGTGGCGCTGCGGGCGCAGTGCACGGGGCGTTGCAAACCGGATCGTTGACGACTACTTTCACTGCCTCGCAGGGCCTGCTGTTGATGATTCCCAACATGTACAAGATCGCCGGTGAGCTGACGCCGTTTGTCATGCATGTGGCGGCACGTTCGTTGGCAGCACAAGGCTTGTCAATTTTCGGCGACCATAGCGACGTGATGTCGGCACGCTCGACCGGTTTTGCATACCTCTGCTCCAATACGGTGCAAGAAGCGATGGACATGGCATTGATCGCCCAAACTGCGACGCTGGAATCGCGCCTGCCTATTCTGCATTTCTTCGATGGTTTCCGTACTTCCCACGAGGTGGCCAAGGTCGAGCAAGTGGCGCTCGAAGTAGTACGCGAGATGATAGACGACAAATTGGTGTTCGCCCACCGCGCACGTGCACTGACACCCGATCATCCGGTGCTGCGCGGCACGGCTCAAAACCCGGATATGTACTTCCAGGCACGCGAAACGGTCAATCCTTTTTACGACGCCATGCCGGACATCGTGCAAAAGACCATGGACAAATTCGCCAAGCTCACCGGGCGCCAGTACAAGCTGTATGAATACGTCGGCGCCGCAGATGCCGAACGGGTGCTGATCCTGATGGGTTCAGGCGCGGATGCGGCGGAAGAAACGGTGACACACCTGACTGCCCATGGCGAGAAAGTCGGCATAGTGAAAGTGCGCTTGTATCGCCCCTTTGCCGCAGACGAATTACTCAAGGCTATCCCCGTCACCGCCAAGCGCATTGCGGTTCTTGATCGCACCAAGGAACCCGGCGCGGACGGCGAGCCGCTGTACAAGGATGTGGTGACTGCATTTGCCGAAGCCTTCACCTCAGGCGCGAGCAAATTCGCTACCCTGCCCCGCGTGGTGGGCGGACGTTATGGTCTTTCATCCAAGGAATTTACGCCCGGCATGATTAAGGGTGTGTTCGATGAGCTAAAGAAAGATCAGCCGAAAAATCACTTCACCATCGGTATCAACGACGATCTCACCCACACCAGCCTGGAGTGGGATGCTGATTTCCGCAACGATGCCGGTCGCGGTGTAAACCGCTGCATGTTCTACGGCCTGGGCTCGGATGGCACGGTGGGTGCTAATAAGAACACCATCAAGATCATGGGCGAAGAGACCGCGCTTTACGGTCAGGGCTATTTTGTTTATGACTCGAAAAAAGCAGGCGCAACAACTATTTCCCACCTACGTTTTTCCCAAAAACCCATTCACTCTCCTTACCTGATCGGCGACAACGACGCGAACTTCATCGGCTGCCATCAGCCGGTGTTTCTGGAGCGTTATGAAATGCTGGATGCCGCAGCTGAGGGCGCGGTGTTCCTGCTCAACACACCAATAGGGGCGGATAGAGTTTGGGATTTACTGACGCTCAAAATGCAGCAGCAGATCATCTCCAAAAAAATCGAATTCTACGTAATTGACGCCTATACCATTGCCAAGGCGACCGGCATGGGCAACCGCATCAACACCATCATGCAGACCTGTTTCTTTGCCATTTCCGGCGTGCTGCCGCGTGAGCTGGCAATCGAGAAGATCAAATACGCGGCTGAAAAATCCTACAGCAAGAAAGGCCGTGCGGTTGTGGAAGCCAACTGGAAAGCGATTGATGAGACCCTCGCCAACCTGCATAAGGTGAACGTACCGTCCGTGGCAAGCAGCATCCGCGAGATGCCTGATATGGTGCCGACTTATGCGCCCATATTCGTGCGCCATGTGACTGCCGAGATGATGGCTGGACGCGGAGACCATCTGCCTGTGAGCGCGTTTCCCAATGACGGTACGTGGCCTACCGGCACCTCGATGTGGGACAAGCGCAATCTGGCGCAGGAAATCCCGGTGTGGGACGAAGAGCTGTGCATTTATTGTGGCAAGTGCCCGTTCGTCTGCCCGCACGCAGCCATTCGCGCCAAGGTATTTCCCGTTGGCTTAACCAAGGATGCTCCGCCCACCTTTAAGCATATCCAGGTAAAGGGTAAAGAATTCGAGCAAGGCATGCACATCAGTTACCAAGTGGCCCCAGAGGATTGCACTGGCTGTAAACTATGCGTGGATATTTGCCCGGCAGCATCCAAGACAGACGGTCATAAAGCGCTTGAAATGCGTCCGCAGGCTCCTTTGTGCGATGCCGAACGTGAGAATTTCGAATTTTTCCTCAAGCTGCCGGAATTTGACCGCACCCAGTTACGCACCTCGACCATGAAGGGCGCCATGGTGATGCAACCCCTGTTTGAATTTTCCTCCGCCTGTGTGGGTTGCGGCGAAACGCCCTACATCCGCCTCGCCACCCAATTGTTCGGCGACCGCATGGTAGTGGCTAATGCCACCGGTTGCTCCTCGATCTATGGCGGCAACCTGCCCACCACGCCCTACAGCAAAAACGAGGAAGGGCGCGGCCCGGCTTGGTCCAACTCGCTGTTCGAGGACAATGCAGAATTCGGTCTGGGCTTCCGCGTCAGCATAGACAAGCTTGCCGAGCAGGCGCGCGAACTGCTGGTGCGCTTACAAGATAAGATCGGCACTGAACTGGTCACGTCCCTAATCAACGCGGATCAATCCACCGAAGCGGGCATCTACGCCCAGCGCGAGCGCATCGAAAAACTACGTCAGGAGTTGATCGGCATACAATTAGCCGAGGCGCGCAATCTGGAAAGTTTGACCGGCTACTTGGCCAAGAAGAGTGTATGGATCATCGGCGGCGACGGCTGGGCCTATGACATCGGTTTCGGCGGATTGGATCACGTACTGGCTTCGGATCGCAACGTCAATATTTTGGTGCTCGATACTGAGGTCTATTCCAACACGGGAGGGCAGATGTCCAAGGCCACTCCGCACGGCGCCATAGCCAAATTTGCAGCCGGCGGGAAAAAAACCGGCAAGAAGAACTTGGGCCAGATGGCAATGAGTTACGGCCATGTCTATGTCGCCCATGTCGCGTATGGCGCAAAAGACATACACACATTGAAGACCTTCCTCGAAGCCGAATCTTTCGATGGCCCATCACTGATCATTGCCTACAGCCCCTGTGGCGAGCACGGTTACGACATGAGCGAGCAACATCAGCAGCAGGAACTGGCCGTCAGCACCGGCCACTGGCCGCTATACCGCTACGACCCCCGCAACGAGGCGCAAGGCAAAAACCCACTCACTCTGGACTCAGCGAAACCATCCGTGTCTTACAGCGAATTTATCCGGAACGAACCGCGCTTCCGTGGACTGGTGAAAGAGATGGGAGCCGATAGTGGACAAATTCTCGCCTCCTACGATGACGAGCTACGGAAGCACTATGCGCATCTCGAACGAATGGCTAGCGGGACAGACAATGACTACAAAAAAACCAGTTGATTCGGCTTGTAGCTCGTAGCCGTGCGGTGAATGTGTAGGTTGGGTTAGCGGCTTTATCGCGGAGCGTGTGTTGTTGGGGCTTTAGCCCCTTACAACCACGACCTACCCCTTGCGGGTGTAACCCAACAACAAAATGCAAATAATAAACAGGGGGAGTTATGGCTGGTAGCAAACAATACATTTACGAGTTCGAGCAGGGCGATGGGAAAAACAAGATGTTGCTGGGCGGCAAGGGTGCGAATCTGTGCGAGATGACGCAGATCGGTTTGAATGTCCCACCCGGTTTCACCATCACCACCGATGCATGCACCGCTTATCTGGAAAAAAATAAATTGCCGGATGGCTTGATGGACTCCATCAAAACTCATATGCAGGCGCTGGAAAAGAAAACTGGCAAAGATTTCGGCGGTGGCGAGAATCCTCTCCTCGTCTCGGTGCGTTCCGGTTCGTCCATGTCCATGCCGGGCATGATGGACACCATCCTCAATCTCGGCCTAAACGAAACTTCATTGCAAGGCTTAATCAAGCAAACCGGCAACGCACGCTTTGCCTACGACACTTATCGTCGTTTCATCCAGTTATTCGGCAAGATCGCGCTCAACATCAGCGACGAACATTTTGACGAACGTATGGCCGCCATTAAGCGCAAATATGGGGCACCTCAGGATCTGGATTTAAGCGTCGCACACCTCCAAGAGTTGGCAGGCGAATTCCTTGCTATCGTGGAACGCCATTCCGGCAAAGCCTTTCCGCAAGACCCATACGAACAACTGGAAATTGCGGTGGGGGCAGTGTTCGGCTCGTGGATGGGAAAGCGCGCGGTGGATTATCGCAGGCAATTCAAAATCACCAAGGATCAGGCCAGCGGCACGGCGGTTAACATCTGCACCATGGTATTCGGCAATATGGGCAATGATTCCGGCACCGGGGTCGGCTTCACGCGCAACCCCGGCACGGGCGAGAACCTGATCTACGGCGAATATCTGACCAATGCGCAAGGAGAAGACGTCGTGGCCGGGATCCGCACCCCCAAGGCCATCGCCGAAATGGAACAAGAAATGCCGGAGATTTACCGCCAGTTGATAACACTGCACAATCGGCTGGAATCGCATTATCATGAAGTTCAGGATTTCGAATTCACCATCGAGAAAGGCATCCTGTATTGCCTGCAAACGCGCAATGGAAAAATGAACGCGCGTGGCATGGTGCGCTCTTCGGTGGAAATGTTTCATGAGGGGCTGATTTCCAAAGAACGCGCCCTGTTGCGCATTGAACCTGCGGTGCTGGAACAGTTATTGGTCCCGCAGTTGGCGCCGAATTTTCACGGCAAATCATTGGCGCAGGGGCTGCCCGCCTCGCCCGGCGCTGCCTCCGGCAAAATCGTGTTCGA
>Ga0302274_10005083_pt1 | contig 11247 bp, 9 predicted proteins | sample III_Bog_N2_1_FD_198755 | JGI IMG/M metagenome (GOLD analysis project Ga0302274, IMG submission 198755) | Peat permafrost microbial communities from Stordalen Mire near Abisko, Sweden - III_Bog_N2_1 | ecosystem: Environmental > Terrestrial > Soil > Wetlands > Peat | place: Sweden: Abisko...
TGTTGGCAGTAGCCAGCCGATCTCGGTGGATGTTCGCATCATCGCGGCCACGAACCGCGATCTGGAAGCTGCCGTAGCGGATCGTACATTTCGTTCGGACATGTTTTACCGCCTGAACGTTTTTCCGATCTATGTACCTGCTTTAAGAGAACGGCTGGAGGATATCCCACTGCTGGTGGAGCATTTGATAGACCGTTTCGCCAAGAGAGTGGGCAAAGCTTTTCGGACGATCAAGATGAATACGATGGAAACCCTGCAAGCTTACGACTGGCCAGGCAACATTCGCGAATTACAAAATGTAATCGAAAGATCGGTCATTTTGGCTGCGGGCGATGTATTTTCGATCGACGAGGGGTGGGTGAAACGCGAGCTTCGGCGGCCGCGGACGACGGCTCCGCTGTTCACCTTAATTGCGGAGCGGGAGCGGGAGATGATCGAAGCTGCGCTCGCGGAAAGTTATGGGCGCATTTCAGGGCCCTCCGGCGCTGCTGCGAAGCTGGGGATCCCGCGTCAAACTCTGGACTCGAAGATTGCGAGCCTGCAAATCAACAAACTGCGTTTCAAGTCGCGGCGAAACGAAACGCTGCCCATGCCACAGGTCACGACGGGGGGCCTCAATGTCGAATAATGCAACAGATTGCGCCATAGCTCTCGTGTTTCTTGTGGTCCTGATGTTCATCCTCAACCGGCTGGGGTTGCTCGCATGGTTTTCGTTGGTAAGCCGCCGCAGGAATCCAAATCAAGATTCCTCCGCCAGGAAGTATTGGAATGCGCACGAGTAGTTCGGCAAGCTCGAGCACTGCCCAATGGGTTCCGGAGCACTCTGACTTTCTGGCCCCGTATTTCTGACGGGTCGGCATTGCCGAAGACTTCAGCATTTTTCTCGTACTAACTCCTCCCGTTTCAATGCTGCGCAGTGGACGTTTGATTGCACTTCAAGCGGAAACGGCAACGGATAGCCGAATGCAACTTTCGTGAGGAGGAAGTGATGCGAAAGAACCTGATGCAAAGAATTCCAATGTTCTTGTTCTTTCTTAGCCTGCTTCCCTTGCAGGCTCAGGATAGCAATTCAACAACAACCACACCCGTGCAGATGACCGTCACGGTTCGCGTGCTCGGCAAAAACAAACGCATGCCCGAAGTCAATCGGGAAGACATCATCGTAAGGCAAGGGAAAGATCGACTGAGGGTCACCGGGTGGACTCCGATCAGGGGTGACCGGGACCCGCTCGATCTGTTCATTTTGATCGACGATGCTGCCCGGACGAGCGTAAGTTCTCAGTTCGGCGACTTGCGCGAATTCATCTATTCGTTGCCGAGGACCACTTCGGTTGGCGTGGGATACATGCGCAAGGGCACCGTTCAAGTTGCGCAGGAACTGACAACCGATCACCGGCAGGCAGCGAAGGCTCTGCGAATTCCACTGGGCTCGCCTGGCGTCTATGGCAGTCCGTACCTGTCAGTGATCGATCTGATGAAGCGGTGGCCCGAAAGCTCGAATCGGCGTGAGATCGTGATGATCACAGATGGCATCGATCGACTTCATGGCAGGCCGCACCATAGGGGCCTCGGCCCCATCAGTCCTGACGCCAGTGCTGCCAGCACGGTTGCTCAGCGTACGGGAACGATCATCCACAGCATCTATACCCGCGGCGTTGGATGGCGTGGAAGCAACTACTGGCAGGTCACGAACGGGCAGAATGCTATGGCGAAGCTCGCAGATGAGACGGGTGGCGAGTCCTTTTTCTTGGGCATTGGCCAACCGGTTAGCTTCCGGCCATACCTGGACCGTTTGCAGACCAGCTTCGACAGCCGTTACCGGCTCGAATTCAACGCTATGCCTGGCAAGAAACCCGGACTGCAGTATGTAAAGCTGACCACCGAAGTTGCGGGTATCGAACTCAACTCAGCCGATAGCGTCTGGGTGGCTGCTCGGTAGTTTTTCTATCGACGGGTTTCTTCGGAGTGGCAGCACTTTGGATCCGAAGAGACCCGTCTTTTTCTTCGATTCTCTCTTCCTGATCTGTTTATTCAGTCTTGTCCGCGTTCGATCCTCGATTCGACAGGACACTGCGCTTTTCGACGAGCACTTCAATTCTGATCCTTCAGCATTTCTGAGACGTTCAGCGTGTTTCGTTGGCGTAAGTCGCGCTGATTCAGCAAATCGAGTTGGCGCAGCGATTGCATCTTCTCATCGCGTCTGACGTGAGCGAATGAAGATCACGACGACGTGCGAGGTTTCCATGAATTGCAAACAGAAGTTCGCTGCGGACAAGCACGATTCTCTGACCAGCAATGGCTCTGTTAGTCAAATTGGTGCGAACCGTTCTGTGCGGCCAATTCCGCGCATGCACTCAGCAGCGCTGGAAGAGATTTGGCGAACTCATGCCAAGCAAATTCTTCGTATCACGCAGCGCATTACGAACAATCGTGAGGACGCCGAGGATGCGCTGCAGGACTCATTCTTGCGAGCCCATGTTCACCTCCACGACTTTGACGGCCGTTCCAGCATCGCGACCTGGCTGACGCGTATCGCGATTAATTCGGCACTCATGATTCTTCGCAAGCGGGCTGGCGCCTCACAGGTTTCCATCGAGAATCTGGGAGCCCCTGGCACTGAAGCTCTCGCGCTGATCCCTGCCGACCAGGCGCCGAGCCCCGAGGCGCAATGCGCGGAGCGGGAGCAGCAGGCGATCGTCAAATCGGCGATCGCGACACTGCGACCTTCAATCCGCCGGGCTATCGAACTCCGCGCCCTGGAAGAACGATCAGTCAAGGAAATAGCCGAGCGTATGGAGCTCTCTGTCCCTGTGGCCAAGTCGCGGCTGTTTCACGCGAGGGCCGCCTTGCGGAAGTCTCTGCAAGCGGAACTCAGCCGCCGTTCCGGCGCCACCGAAGAACTTCAACTATCGGCGGTGTAAGCCGGGAAATCGCTGTCAGGAGCACGCACTCATGTGGAGATTTCAAAAGTCGGTTGGCGGTAAAGACGGAGCCCCCGAAAGTCCTATGACCAGGCCGGGCCGCAAGCACAAGGCTCAGATCTGGATCGAGCGAATCCTGCTCGTGTCCGGGTTGGCTCTGCTCGGCTTCTACGGTGCAGCCTGCATGGAAAGCTGGCTCACGTCTCGCGCGGCGCTCAAGAAGTTCGCCGCAGACTCGACACAGGCTCAGCCAGGCGCGGGAAGTGAGTTGGGCAAGGTCTCCTCCACTCTCGACAGCGGTTCCGAGCAACTCGAACTGCCCGGTGTCGACTTTAGTCTCTGGGGCGAACAGCGGGTCAAGGCCTACAGCCAGAACATTCGCAAACATCCTGGGGTGACATCGGCTGGAACTCCACTGGCGGTGCTACGGATTCCGAAGATTTCTCTTGAGGCCCCGCTCTTCGACGGCACCGACGATTTGACTCTGAACCACGCCGTCGGACGGATTGCGGGCACGTCACGCCCGGGCGAGGCAGGAAACATCGGCATCGCCGGGCATCGGGACGGATTTTTTCGCGGACTTAAAGATGTACGCGTCGGTGACGCCATCGAGCTGAAGACGCTGAAGGGAACGGACACTTACACCGTGGATCAAATCCAGATTGTCTCGCCGCGCCAGGTGGAAGTACTGCGGCGGACATCCGTTCCTTCACTCACCCTTGTCACTTGCTACCCGTTCTACTTTTTCGGGAGCGCACCGCAACGCTACATCGTAAGGGCTTCTCTCTCACCAGAGAAAAACGGCGAATCTGAGAACTCGGATCTCGGCGCGCCGGCAACTGCAAATAATTCAACAAGGAGAAAACAGATGAACCTCTTCAAGAAAGCAACCCTCATGAACAAAGGCGCCGGCGCGATCGTCTTGGCCATGTTGGCCTTCGGAACGGCTGTAGCGCAGGACTCAACGGTTACAACTATCGCCCACGGCCAACCCTCATTCGACACTCAGGTCAAGAATGCGGAAGTCGTGTACGTGGAAGGCAACGATCTGGTGCTCAAGCTGGAGAACGGCCGTGTCGAGCACCTGGTTATTCCTGACAGCGACAAATTCACCATCGATGGGAAAGAGGTCAGTGTCCACGAACTCGTACCCGGAACCAAGCTGACTCAAACCATCACCACCACGACCACGCCGCGCTATGTCAACGCGGTCCGAACGATCGAAGGAAAAGTTTGGCATGTTAGGGCTCCGAAATCGCTGATTCTGACTTTGCCCGACAACAAGAATCAGGTCTTCAACGTCCCGAACGATGCCAAGTTCACCATCGATGGCAAGGAGAAAACTGTTTTTGATCTGAGGAAAGGAATGAAGGTCAAGGCAACCATTGTTACGGACGAAGAACACACCGTCGTCGAGAGCAACAAGGTGGCTTTCGGCCAGGCGCCGCAGATTACCATGCCGAGCACAACGGGTGTGGTGCTCTTTCTGATACCGCGCGAGCCGCAAGTCACGCTGGCTAGTGCAGAGCAGCCCGCGGAACTGCTGCCAGAAACCGGAAGTTCGCTCCCGCTGGTGGGACTGGTGGGCACCTTGGGAATCGCAATGTCGCTCGGACTGTGGGCCGTTCGACGCACCCCAACAATCTGATGTTTGCCGAAACGCCCGTCCAGCGGCGATTGCGCGGGGCGGGCCTTTCTCACTAAAGATGGTCCGAGGGCTAGACAAAGCAAAAGGAGACGTACCATGAAAACCATACTGATTACCGGCTGCTCCTCAGGCTACGGCCTTGAATCGGCTCGCTATTTCCTCTCGAGAGACTGGAACGTCATCGCAACCATGCGGAGCCCTCGCGAAGACGCTCTGCCGCGTGCGCAGTCTCTGCGTGTCCTCCCGTTGGACGTGACGGATGAAAAAAGCATCGCGGCGGCCATCAAAGCGGCCGGTCCGATTGATGTCCTCGTCAACAATGCCGGCATCGGCGTCGTCGGCGCTTTCGAAGTGACACCTCTGTCGCACATTCGCAGGGTTTTCGAGACCAATACATTCGGCGTGATGGCGATGACCCAGGCCGTGATCCCGCAGATGCGCGAGCGCCGATCCGGCGTGATTGTCAATGTCACTTCCAGCACAACCTTGGCACCCTTCCCGTTGGCGGCGGCCTATACCGCGAGCAAGCAGGCCATCTTGGGCTTCACCGGTTCGCTGGCTCACGAGCTTAGGCACTTCAACATTCATGCGAAGCTGGTCGAACCCGGATACGCTCCGACGACGAGGTTCACGCAGAATACCGAGGTTCGCGTCGAAGACCTCATCCCGAGGGCCTATGCCGACTTCGCCGCTCCAATTTTCGCGGAGTTTGCCCGACCGGCTTTGATTACGAAGGAAAGCGATGTGGCCGAGGCCGTATGGCTGGCCGTGAACGATACTTCCGGGAAGCTCCGTTTCCCCGCCGGAGCAGATGCGGTGGCTCTTTCTAGCGACGCGCGATAAATGTCACCTTATGCCCGTTCTGCAGGATCTGGCGAGACGGGCCTTCCCTTCTCCAACTTAATTCGAGATTAAAGATTCAAGGACAAGGACATTCACATGGACCCCAATCCCATACTTTTTCGCGATCTCACGTACATATTCGTGGCTGCCGTACTCGGCGGCCTGGTGGCGTGGCGTCTTCGGCTGCCCCTGATCATTGGTTTTGTCCTCGGGGGAATCGCGATCAGCCCGTTCACTCCAGGGCCCCAACTTTCCGATCTGCACACTTTCGAATTGATGGCAGAAGTCGGCGTGGTGCTGCTGATGTTCTCGATTGGAGTCGAGTTCTCCATCCCCGATCTGTTGCGCGTGAAATGGGTTGCTCTCGTCGGAGGCCCTATCGGGATTCTGATCATGCTGGGCCTAGCGACGGGGGCCGGTAAGTTATTCGGATGGAGCACCATAGAAGGGTTGGTAATCGGAGCTGCAGTTTCCGTGGCGAGCACGATGGTGCTGGCGCGCCTACTCAGCGATTCCGGAAGACTGGCCACCGCCTCCGGACGCGTTATGATCGCCATCACCCTCGTGGAAGACCTCGCGGTGATCTGCATGACGGTGGTGATCCCGGTATTTGGCAGCGCCCAGCGCGGAGGCTTGCTGGTGGCTGCCTGGGTTCTCGGCAAGGCTGTCCTCTTGCTTATTCCGCTGGTCTATCTCGCCATAAAAGTGATTCCTCCCTTTCTGCGGCGAGTCAAGTCAACCTGCAACTCGGAACTTCTCCTGCTGGTTGCGATTGCCATTTGCCTCGGGACGGCTGCGCTGGCCCAAGCTGTCGGGTTCTCCGTAGCGCTTGGAGCATTTCTCGCCGGAGTATCCATCAGTAGCTTGCCTGAGCTTCATGATGCTCACACCCAACTGGTTCCCCTGCGGGATACCTTCGTGGCACTTTTCTTCGTTTCGCTCGGGACGCTGATTGATCCCGGGGTGTTATTCCACAGCCTGACACTTCTCGGATTCATGCTGCTGCTTATTGTCGGCGGCAAGTTTCTGGTATGGAGCGTGGTCGTCTGGCTCTTTCGTTATCCACTGAAAACAGCAATTCTTGTAGCAGCGGGGCTGACGCAAATTGGAGAGCTCTCGTTCGTAGTGATGCAGGCCGCGCGCTCTGCGGGGATGGTAGCGGAGAACGTTTTCAGTACAGCGATCGCCGCATCCTTGATCTCGATCTTACTCAATGTGTTCATCGTGCGCGGCACGTTTGCATGGCTAGGAAGAAATTCTCCCGAGCAGGCCTTGATCGGGTCAAACGACGAGGCTTTGGTGTCAGTGATTCAGTGATTCAGTGATTCAGTGAGTCTAGTCCGCTTCGCTCGGATGTGATCCAGCCTGACCCAGCCATTACGCAGAACCAATCCAGGCCACGCACCCGGGTCGTGTGGTCAATCCGTGGCCTGAATATAGTTATCAAGCACACCTGTAAAGCTGGCGGGATCCGTCTCCGGCAGGCAATATTGTGGATGCGGCTCCCAGGATTGAAAGAGTACGAGGTCCGGCCGTCCTCCGTTCTCACCTTGATAGAGTTCGAAGCGCGCAACCGCCTTGCGCGACCACTCCGCATCAGAAACATCCTGCGGATCGCCAATATAGATAATGCCGAAGGCCATCCCGCTCTGCCGCGTCACCGCCTCCAACCGCTTGTCCAGCGTCGGCCATATTGGATTACCGAAGTCCGTGTCCGCGACGAAGAACGGGAACGGGGCACCCGTCAACGCCTGGTACGTGGCGTGCCACTGTTGAATCGCGACCACCACGTTGGGCTGATATAAGGCCGTGATGATAGGCTCGACATCCCCAACGGCCGCGTTCGGGTAAACCGTCTTTACCAGTTGCGCATATTGGCCAACTTCGCTCGCGACCTGGGGTACGGAGAAATGACAGGATCGCGGATCGTTGGTGACACTGCCAAACCAAAACGGCTCGTCGACCTTGATGAAGCGCACAGGCGCGTTGAGCGCTCGCAACCGTTGCAGGTAGGCCAGAGTGAATTGCGGCAGCGACTGGCCAAAGGGGACGTAGCCTTCCACGCCCGTACCGCAGTTCTCGAGCGCCTGCAGCGCCGGAGCCTCGATCTCAATCCCCATATTGTGCGCGTTGAGAAACGTCACCACTTGCTGTAACTCCTGATCGGCGGCGGCGACGATCCATCCGGCATAGAGGCCGAACACTTGTGTCTTCGCGAGCGCGCGCGGCCATGGTGGGTTCGCCTGGAACAACTCGAGGAAGTCGACTGAGCCACCCACAGGATTCCCGCCCGGCCAAGCCGAAGCCGACGGCAACGGATGGAACCAGATGGCTGCCGAGGACGGAATGTGAGTCACCGGGCGGCGTTCTGAAGCGGAGGCAGCATGGCAAACTGGCACCAGCAGAATCGCGGCAAACACCGGTAGCATGTTCCGCCAGAAAGCAGAGCGATATCTGTGGCTATTTTTTCGGCTGTTCAATCGTTGGATCTCATACGCGAAGGTTCGTAACGGTGTCTCTGCGACGGACGGAATCAGCATAATGTTTTCTCCTTGCGGAATTTCTTGCGACCACTGACCCTGCCGGCGGTTACGGATTGCGCCGGAGTTCTATTAGTTTGTTCTGCTGCGCCTCGTTCAGTTGATTCTTGATGCGGACCAGCAGCGAGATTTGCGCCCGCTTGATTTCGCGCTCCCGGTTCAGCACCTGGTCCACCTGCGCCAGCACGGCGTTCTCATCGACGGGCCGGGCTTTCAGCAACTGCACCAGTTTTTCCGTTTCCGACTGCGCGTCCCATTGCAAGTCCAGGAATTTGGCCTGCGCTTTTTGAATCGCCTCCTTGATCGCCTTCGACTGCGCCTCGTCCAGGTTGATTTCATGGCGGTACTTCATCACCAGTTCCGGAGGGAACAGGTTCTGCGCGACGGGATCGTCCGCTGGCTTGCCATCCTGTGCCCACGCTGCCACGCCGAACATTCCGCCAAACACTGCGAGCACCAATACCACCAGATATGATTTCAAGTTCGTTCCTCCTTGGGGTGACACTTTCTTCGGGCCATGTTTTCTTCAGGGTAAAATTCTCTTTCTAACCTGCGAATTGACTCGCTTCCTTTGCTGATGCTTCTTTCCCGACTCTGAAATTGTGCCGGAATCCGGCCACGCGCCGATCACGGGCACGGTCTCCAGCAATTCTCTCCCCGGAGTTTCCAGCAGGAAATCCGTAGGCGCCTTCCACTGCGTGAGCGAGGCAACGGACGTCATGGTAAGCCCCGGCTTCCTCGGGATGAGCCGCAGTCCTATGACAACGGCCACCATCGCCACTACACAGGCGGCAACGGTCACGCGTATATTTCCCCATCGTCGGGGTCGTGCGCGAACCGCGCCGGACACAGGCAGCGCAAATTCCGGAGCCTCGGCCGCCTCTTCGCTCCGCAATGCGGCAAACTGTCCGCGCAGGTCCTTATCCTGCATATCATCCAGCGTGTCCTTCTCCTGCGAATCCTTCTCTTGCAAATCATGGTTGCTCTTATCGCCCTGCATGTTGTCCCTCTTCGCGGGTAAGGATTGTGCGCAGCTTGCTCTTGCCGCGCTCGAAGTGCGTCCGCGCCGTTCCCAGAGAAATCTTCAGCACGCGCGCCGCTTCTTCGACCGTGAGATCCTGATAGAAAACAAGGTGCAAAACCTCTCGTTGTCGCTTCGGCAATCCTCCCAGCACCTGCAGCAGGGCTCGGCTGCTCTCCGAGCAGCTTGCGCTGGTCTCCGGATCAGGCGCAGAGATCACCGCCGGCTCTCGCGTCCACCACCGGTCCAGTAAATGCTCGCGCACCCAGCGCCTGCGCCGTCGCTCTGCCGCCGTGCGCCGGATCACGCCAAAAAACCAGGTGCGCAGGCTCGAATTCTCGTTGAAACTCGCCGCCTCCTCCATCACCTTTAAGTACGCGGTCTGCAAGACTTCCTCGGCCTCGTCCCGCCGGTGATCGCAGCACCACAACGCCCAGCCAAAGCTCGCCGGATGCAGCCTCTCGAGTTCACCGCGGAGATCGGATTGCTTCATGCTCGCTCGGGCGCACCCCGCACTGTGTCTGTGTTCGTACCGGCTTTGTTCGGGTCGCCTTTGTTCGTACTATGAGTGTTCCGAGCCGCGACCGTATATGACACGATCCCCAGAAAAGCCAGATGTGGACAGGCTTGAAATCCGCTAGAACCTGGACCGGGTCCCGGCCCGAGAGCGTGCAAAGTTGCGAGGTGTTCACGCTGAGACAGCGAGCTGCAACCAATTAGGGATTGGCCGAAAGCCCTGCTGCCAAGCAAGAATGCATTGTGCCCGCTACCAGTTTCGATCAGCGGGACTTGAGCGGCTCCGCGGAGGATTTCTACAAGCGGCGCTCACCCGAGAACTGGGCCTCTGAACTGGTAGAGGATGGCCCGGTATCTAGAACGCTTCGGGGTTGTTTTGCCCGCCGGAACTCCTATCGCCGTGGCCGACCCGGCGCAGGACAGATTCTTCATCGGCGACCTCAGACTAAGTTCGGACCCAGGCCGATCACGGCAAATTATCCACCATCGAAATCTGCCGCTCATCCGCGTCATTCATGATCGCACGTTTTCCATCGGCACTCGCTCCCAACCAGAATGGTGCACTGCGTAGCGAAACCAAGTCGCGCAATTGCCGTTTTGCCGGATTATAAACGCTGAGAATTGGCCGCCCATTCGGCAAGTCCTCAGCGAACACGATACCCTCTCGCGTCACCGCCCAACTCGCCCAAGTGCGGGGCCGCAGGTGCTGCAGCACGCAAGCCTCCGCCCCGCCGTTGATCGATACGCGGCAGATTTCCGGCTGCGGATACCTCGACTTCGAGTAGTAGAGATAGCCATCCGCGGACTCGAGTGCGGCGAATCCGCCATTGGTGGTGATTTGGACTTCGCGGCCTCCACCTACCGGCACCTTCCATACCTGCCAGTCTCCCGTTTGATCGGAGGCAAAGTAGATCCACTTCCCATCGCGCGAAAAGCTCGGCACCAGGCCCTTCACGATCGGGCGCGCCTGCTCGTTGCCGTCTACCTTAATAGCGAAAATCTGCGTCTGCCCATCATAGGGAGCGTCAAAGGCGATGCTGCGCCCATCGGGCGACCAGCGCGGAGTTCCGGCACTTTCGGTGAAACTTACCTGCCGCGGATGCGAGCCGTCCGTAGCGCTTACCCAGATTTGCCAGGAACCGGTCCGCGTCGACATGTAGGCGATCCGCTTGCCGTCGGGTGAGAATTGCGGACCGGCGTTGCCGCTGTCATCGGCAATCACGGTGCGCATCATGGGGCTGCCCGGCTCCTTGCCGGAAATCGTCAGTATTTGTGGGACCCCAATGCTTCCACGCAGTTCGCCATTCCCAGTGCTCTCATTGACGCGGCCAACCATAATTTCGTCGCGGTGCTCGCGGCTCGCAAAAACTTCCCCTTCCCCGTCTTTTACGTCTGGAACCGTCGCGTTGCGGCCCTTCGAGCGGCGTAGCTCCGGGTGCGCTTGCGAGCTTTTGGCCGCAGCAGCCAGGTTCTCCGCGACATCCTTGCGAACCAGCGTCAAGATATTTTCAGTCACCTCCTGATTCCTGCTTAGAAATGAGGCCACTGGAAGTCCTAACAGGAGCATCCCTGCGGTAGCAAAGAATGCCCAGCGTGTGACCTTTCTTCGCCGTGGAGCAACCACAGGAGCAACCGCGGCAAGCATCTTGTGCTCGACCGGTTCGTAAAATTCCTGGTCCTTCTCCGGAGCGGCTGCACTCGGAATTGGCGCTGTAACCGTGAGCGGTATCGCAGCGAGCTTTTCCGGCAGCGACGGTT
>Ga0302274_10005100_pt1 | contig 11226 bp, 9 predicted proteins | sample III_Bog_N2_1_FD_198755 | JGI IMG/M metagenome (GOLD analysis project Ga0302274, IMG submission 198755) | Peat permafrost microbial communities from Stordalen Mire near Abisko, Sweden - III_Bog_N2_1 | ecosystem: Environmental > Terrestrial > Soil > Wetlands > Peat | place: Sweden: Abisko...
GGCTTACAATCTTGGCAACTTCCTGCGGCAGGCGGCGCTGCTCCAAGCTGTGCGGCATTGGACATTGACGACGCTGCGGGAGAAATTAATCAAGATTGGGGCGAAGGTTGTGCGCCATACTCGGAAGATCGTCTTTCAGATGGCGGAGGTGGCAGTGCCGCGCGAGTTGTTCCAGACGATTTTGGAACGGATTGGACGGCTGAAATTGGCAACTGCGATGTCAGGATGAAGGAAGAGACTCAACCATCACATTAAAAAATGGAAAACACGGAAGATGTGTCTCTGCCTCCGGCTCAATTGGCTGGTTGGGAACTAAAAATCGGTGGGGACGAGGCCCATGTCACCGAAAAGTCACATTTTAGAACCGTGAAAAATCTTACAAAATCCTGTGCTGGGAGGAAAGTAACAACAACGGCTCGGAAAAATCAAATTGACGCCATGAACCACAAATCAAATGGGAAATCCCGGATTATGAACAAACATCTAAAACTTAACCTTGCGATTATCATTGCCGGCCTGGCAGCCTCGGCGCCAGCGCAAACAGTGACCTACACCTTTGAACCCCCCCAGTTCACTGCTGGTGAAACCACTCCGCTGCTCAACGAGGCACCAAACATTGGCTCGTCCTCGTTCTTGGCTGATTTTGTATCCACTCCCAACGCCAGTGGACTTGATATTAACACATTTGCTCCCAATAGTCTTTTTAGCGGCCAGGATCTGTACGTTCCCAGTGGTCAAGAGACATTGACGATTAGCTTCAATCAGCCGGTTAACGGAGTTCAGTTTGATTTTGCGACTGACACGACCTCAGGTACTGGAGAACTGAGCTTTTCTAGTTCGGCAGGAAACGCCACTCAGCCTAGTGGCAGCCAAAGTCCTTATTCTGGTGGTGTTTTCACTTTCAATAGCGCTGTTGCCTTTACCTCGTTTCAGCTGGAGGGCTTCCTGGATGGATCGCAGGTTCCCTTTGCCATTGATAATCTTCAGTTGACGCTAGTCCCCGAACCCACCAACGCCCTGGCCCTGCTGGGTACGGCTGGCTCTGCGCTGGTGTTTGCCGCTCGCCGTCGTAAATAATCTTGATAGTTTTCAATCCCCACCCCGCGCTTTGACCGGCGCGGGTTTTTTTTGCCTTAAAAGCAAAAGGGGTCATTCCCTCTAACTAATAAGATTATTATTTGCGGATTTTACAAAGACTTGAATTTGGCAAGCCATGAAACATGATGACGTTCCTGTCGCCAATTGTTACATGGTTCCCTTAATTTAACTGTGTGAATCGGACAATTTCCATTAAATCAGTCTCATGAACTGGTCGTTAGCACAGATACGGATGTTGTAGATGAAATAGGAGTGGATTTGCCGTGGCCAGCTTCCACAAGGCCAGAACAAGCTTAATTGTCGATTTTTCGTACTCAATTAAAATATCACCACGAGCATACTTAGTTGGCATGCCCCACGTTTTTAAAAATGTAACTTCCCCTCCCTTTACGACTTTGAACTATCTAAAGTTAACCGACTGAATGCTTAAGTTTTACAGAGACCAGGTTAAAGGGTCAAGAATTTTGTTAAAGATTGTTAGAAACGTTTTTGTCTTCAATTGTAGACAATTGAGTGTAGTTAGTAACATTTTATCTTGCCACCGAGACACCGAGACGCAGAGTCCGAAGCCGGACTCGCATTTGTGGATGGGCTACCACTTGAGCCAATGCTAAATGCTGAATTCTAAATGCTAAAATAAAGCAGGACTCTTAACCGCTAATAAACGCAAAGTGGCAGTGCCACCTCCCAAACGCGAATCATGGTAGGGCGCGACGCTGGGCTGTCCCGCCATCGCAGCGCGATGCCCCTGCCATTGCCGGGCTGATTTTACTATAGCCTCCTTACATCGTCCCCTAGCTGTATTGTAATGTAATAATATAGGTTCCGCCGTCCCTTCAGGGCGGTTACCCTTTGCTAAGGTAACCAGCCACTTCGTAGCTGGCTAATATCCGGTTGTGCCTTCAGCACGACAATAACCGGACGGCCCAGCTGGATCTGAGTTGAGAACAGCCCAGGATTCTACACCCAACATCCTGGGGCCGGTAAAATTTGAACTGGGTGTGATTGCCGGTGACCGGTCCATCAACTGGATCAACAGCCTTATGATCAATGGCAAAAACGATGGAAAGGTCTCCATTGAGCACACCAAGGTTGCGGGAATGAAGGAGTTGCTGGTTGTTCATGTTGCTCATCCGTTTTTGATGAGAAAAAAACCGTGATTGGATATACGCTGAACTTCTTAAACTGTGGACATTTCAAACCTGTGACTTCCGCCTCCGCCCAGGCTAGCCGGGCACCGGCACTCTGCGATTCGCGCCGCATCCTCGTCACTGCCATACCGGCCAGTCCCCGCGACTGAACACATGATGCATGCAGCCCCCCACCATTCCGATTCCCCCCGATTGGGAATCCGCCGGCATGGGTGATAGGTTCGAGTCCGCCGAGGCGGCCGCGAAATGGCCTGGTTAGCATACTTCAATAACTACTTTAGTAAATTGAGGTGCTTAGGCACAACTGGATTGCTGGCATTACTCCTGCCGCGCAAGTCTCTTTTTGGTGGAGGACCCAAAGTCCCGCGAACCGTCTTTTCCACAAAACCATAACAGTCAGGGCTCGACGGAATCTCGCCCCACCGACTCCAGGGGGCTTTGCTCCAAGTGGCTACAGTTTTGCTTAAGCGTCCTAAAGCTGCTATTTGTGAAGGCTGTTGATTGACACCGCACGCCCAAATCAAAACTCCTGGAAAGGGCGTAGCACAAGGTTTACTTCATGGAATGGAGGCCGAACATATTTCCCTCGGTGTCGATGACGAGGGCGATGAATCCGTGTTCGCCGATGCCAAACTTCTGCTTAAAAATCTCGCCTCCGTTTTTGGCGGCGCGCGCGGCTTCGACAGCACAGTCCTCGCAAGAGAAATAAACGATGGTCCCGCCTCCGCCGGAATCTTTGCCCTCATATTTAACCAACGCACCGGGACAACCGGGAAGTCCGGGGTCCATCGGAAATGTGAGCATCTGAATATCTGGTCCGGGCAAGGCTTGGAGTTTCACTTGAAACGTTGTTTCGTAAAAAGCCTGCGCGCGCGCGATGTCTTGGACGTAAATCTCGAACCAACCGACGGGATTTCTTTTGTTTTTCATAATTATATCCAAATGATTTAATTTACGGTTTATGAAGGTCGTTTCCACTGGAGAAATCAAGGAACATTGCCTCGCAAAATCCAACTCCACGAATATTTTACCATGGAGTGTCAAGCCCGGGGAATGTTGGCAGAATGCCTTAGAATTGCACCCCTCACCAAGTCGCTGAATATCAACGGAATTGTTGCTTTTCTACCTGAAATACCCGTTTTCAGCAAGAGAAGCGGAATCATTCCCAGAGGCAATTAAATTTTCAACAAAAACCTTGTGCAGCACTTCAACCATTCACATCATGTAAATATGAATATTCCTAGTCTGCCCATTAGAATATTTTTGATAGCCTTGCTCTGGCTGGGGTCCTTTTGCGGATTGGTTGTCCCGGTCAAAGCGCTGAACATCGTCCCCACCTATGACAGTTCAATTATGAGCGACCCAAACTTCCCAGAGGAGCAGACGGCCATCAGTGCCGCGATTCAAGTATTTCAGACTAATTTTTCCGACAATTTTACCGTCTATATCACCTTCTATTCGACTAACGTAGGACTGGCGGAGAGCTACGCGTATTATGTAACTGTCGATTATCAAGCTTACGTCAGCGCACTCACGGCCAATGCAAGCAGTCACAATGACCACCTGGCCCTTAGCCAATTGCCAACCATAGACAGCGACCCAGTGACCGGACAAAACCAAATATCGATCACTGAAGTTCTGGCAGACCGCTTGGGACTGGCCTCGCCCACCTCAGACATCCAAAGCATCTGGCTAAACACTTCAATCATGAGCTTCACTCGTCCGCCCCCCAATAGCAAAAATCTTTATGACATGCAGTCCGCCGTGGAACATGAGATCGACGAAATCATGGGTGGCGGCGGTGCGGGTTGCAATTTGGATTCAACGTTAACCGGCATAGGCGCGACCGACCTGTTTCGTTATGCAACCAACAGCGGTAATTCCACGATCTCCCGGAGTTGGACAACCAGCAACGGAGACAATGCTTTTTTCTCCGTGGACGGAACCAATTTATGGGCCCGATTCAACACCGATCCGAGCGGGGATTTGGGTGATTTTTGGGGAGTTCAACAAGACCAGAACACCGGGGCGCTGGAATATTGGAGCCCACCGGGGGTTACACCTCACCCAGAAGTTCAGGATGCCATTGGAACCCCCGGAGCTTTTTCTTATCCCGAAAACAATGGTGGCATTTCATTGAACACGGCGCCGGATTTGGGCACGAACGAATTGACCATGATGGATGTGATTGGCTGGACGCTGATTGTGCATACGCCCCCGCCTCTGCTAAATGTGGCCATCAAGGGATCACAGAAACTGGTCATTTCATGGCCTTCCAGTTACGCAGGATTTATTTTACAGGAAAGGACCAATTTGCTGTCCGGAGCGTGGATCGCCTCAGTCACCGGCACCAACAACCCGGCGGTGGTTACAAATAATGTCGCCCACAGATATTACCGGGTTTACCAGGCGGCGGCTCCGGCCGTTGCGGCGGCCATCCCGGCCGCGCGTCAAACCGCGCCCGCAACTACAAGGGTTTTAAGAGTTCTTAAGTGGCAGCCGTAAGAACTGGGAAGGCGACGGCCGGCAAAGCCCCAGTCTTGCGAAGTAGGAGCGGCTTAATCTCTCGGGTCCTGCAATGTGGGCAAAGACAAAAGGTCATAGCTAGCGGCGTTGACGTGTTAGCTGCCCGCCCTCAGCCGAACGTCGGCCTCAACCGACCCTCTCCCCCGCAGTGAGGGTTTCACCTATCTCGCTTTCTGGGTTAGGTCAGCGCATCCACCAATTCCGACGTTGGTTAGCCTGAACCGCTGTGATAGTTTCCGGAGGCTCTCCGCAAGATGGGGAAGTTGTGCCGAGCATTGGTCCGGGTTGAAGGCGAGCGCTTGGCCGTTTCTCAGGCAGGTGACCGGCAACCGCTCGCCAGCCAACCACTCATGTCATCTCTAAACCTTACTTGTAACTGCCCTAGTCTCCTGAGTCATTGATTTCTTGTTAAATTAAGACGCAGACTACCGCGCTGCAGGTCGCCGCAGCGCAACGTCCCTTTAGTTGGAGCCAAAAGTATTGAATGAATTAGTGAGGAAAAAGTGACCGCCCTCACCCTGCCCTCTCCCCCGTGGAGAAGGTTTACATCTTATCCCGCTTCCGGGTCTTTGCCAGCGGATTCACCAATCCCGCCATGGGTATTTCCAAAACCGCTGTGAAGGTTGCAGTTAACCGTCTTCTAGGAGCTCATCGAGGAATGTTTTCCCTTTTTAAATGCCAGCAACACGGCGCCGACCGAGCACAAGGTCCAAAATCCCATGGTGGCGGGTTCAGGGACCGCGACTGTTAAATTGTCCATCGCGAACTGCTGGCTGCCCGAGGTGAAGGTCACGCTTTGAATCCCGAGGTAATCAAAATTGACAAGGGTTGGCCCGGTGTTGTGCACGGTATAAGTATTGTTGTAAACTAACGTGCTGCCAACATAACCCTGGACTTGAATTTGCTGGACGGGGACGCTATTCAGGGCGGAGGCAAGATAAGCCGAGTCCAAGTCGAACGTGCCAGCGGCCACTGAAATGGACGCTTGATTGCCGGACAAGTTGAACGCAACGTTATCGGGGGAAACCACTCCGGTGTGATAGCCATAGCTGGGATCAACTGTCACTCCATCGAGCACGCCAAAATTATTCCAGTTTAATCCGCCGTAATCTTGCGGGATGATCCCGAAAGTGGGGTCGCCCAGGGATACGGTTGACAAGTCATCAAACGTCAATAATTCCGCGTAGGTGGTCACAGCGGAGGTTACTCCGGATAAGGTGAGGCAAAGGCACAGGAGCTTGAACGGAGTTTTCATCTTATTCCTTCCAAAAGGGTTAGCAAGACTGGTTGTTGAACTGATTTTGTTGAGCTGTATTTTAGCAAACCATCCTCCGCCTGTAAAGTTAATTGTAGGCGAGGACATTCCAAAGGGCGCATTCCTAACGCTGCCCGTGGAATGGGGATTTTACAGAAGTGGCCGAACCTCGGCTTGGCATGACAATAGGATGGACGAAGGAATGGGCACGTTTGAACGGCGGGAGGCATGTGGGTTTGGAAACCCGCGACACGGCAGGCTCGGAGGCCTGCGGTACACTAACGGCGCAGCGCGATGGTTTTTTATGGGGGCAGTGTCAGGAGGCGCGCTCTGAACTTGCGCAATTTTGATTGGCCTGATGCCCGGGATGCTGGCTAACTGTTTGGATGGCGGACCCAATGGAACCGGCTCCCGATCCCGGCTCAAGCCGGGAAGTATTTCAGCAGGCTTCGCGGACGGCTTTCGAATTTCACAACGCCGGCCGCCATGATGAGGCCGAGGCGGCCTGCCGTAAATTGCTGGAACAGGATCCGCGCGACGCCCAGTTGCAGTTTCTGCTGGGAATGATTTTGCAGAAAACCGGACGAAGCAGTGAGGCGTTGAAAGTTTTGGAAGCGGCGGCGGCCATGCATCCGCAATCGGCGCGAATCTTTAACGGCCTGGGTTTCGTCCATCAAAACCTCAAAAACGCCGCGCGGGCGGTGGAGTTTTATGCAAGGGCCGTGGAATTGGGCCTGCGGGCGCCGGACACGTACTACAGTCTGGGCAACGCCTGCCACCAATTGGGCGAGGTGGAATCGGCCGCGGGTTGGTTTCAAAAAGCGGTGGCGCTCGCGCCGCAGGACAAGGCCAGCTGGAATAATCTTGCACGATGCCAGAACGATTTGAACCGTCTGGAAGAGTCACTTGCCGCGTATGATCGGGCACTGGCAATTGATCCGCAGTATTCACTGGCCCGCTACGGCCGCGCTTTGTCCCTGCTGGCAGCGGGGAAAATGTCCGAGGGGTTTTGCGAATATAACCAATGGCGCAGCCACGGCATCAAACCGCGCCAATTCCCCCAACCGAGATGGCAGGGCGGACCGATCCCAGGCCAGACTTTGTTCCTGCATGCAGAACAGGGATTCGGTGATGCCATCCAGTACGCCCGCTTTCTGCCGCGGGCGCGGCAGCTGGCAGCCAGGGTGATCCTCGAGTGCCGGCCGGAATTAAAAAGATTCTTCACTTGTTCAGAAATCGCCGACGTGGTCATTGCCTATGGCGAAGAGATTCCGCCATTCGATTATTTTACATCCCAAGCGAGTCTGCCGGGAATTTTGGGGGTGGTTCTCAACACCATTCCCAACCAGGTTCCCTACCTCAAGGCTCCCACATCGGCAACCCGATCCCCGGTCAACGGGGAACGATTAAAAGTGGGACTGGCCTGGGCAGGTAATCCGTCCCATCACAACGACCTGGCGCGCTCAATGCGACTGGAGGAATTATTACCGCTGCGCAACGTACCTGAAGCGATGTTCTGCAGCCTGCAAACGCCTGTGCCCGGCCGTGATGAGCCATGTTTTCGATCCTGGACCGGACTGGTGGATTTGAGCGGAGATTTCAACGATTTTTTGGCCACGGCCGAAGCGGTTGCGGCGATGGATTTGGTGATTTCAGTGGATACCGGCATCGCCCATCTGGCCGGGGCCCTGGGAAAGCCGGTATGGACTTTGCTGCCAATGGCACCGGATTGGAGATGGTTGCTGGAGCGGCAGGATAGCCGCTGGTACCCGACCATGCGATTATTTCGCCAAACGCGAAGGAATGATTGGAAGCCGGTGGTTTCGCGGGTGACCGAGGAATTGGGCCAGCTCGTCAAGCAGTCCCGTTGTTAAGGAGAAGGTGGTCATCATCCAGGATCGCCCGAAGTATCAATTATGTGGCGAAATGATCCCGACCCGCATTAATCTTTCAACAACATTTATGTTTAGCAGTCCGATAAATGAATCAACTGAATTAAGGCTGGTTGACCGCCAGCATACGGAAGAAGTCTTCAAGGTCATCAACGCCAACCGGGACCACATCCGGAAATGGCATCCCTGGGTGGATTTGATTCAATCAGCCGGGGCGGTGGAGCGGGCCATTAGCAACTGGCTCCAGCAACACGCCAACAATCGCGGATTTTTCGCGGGGATCTGGCATCAGGGCCAGTTTTGCGGGGTCATCAACCATTTGAATGTGGATTGGGTCAACCGCTGGACGGCCTTTGGCTATTGGCTGGACGCCGGGCACCAGGGCCGGGGCATCATGACCGCCAGTTGCCGCGCGATGATCGATCATAGTTTCAAGGTCTGGAAGCTCAACCGGATCACGATTGAATGCGCGTCCGAAAACGCCCCGAGCCGCGCCATCCCGGAACGCCTGGGTTTCAAGCTGGAGGGAATTACGCGCCAGGTTGAGTGGATCCATGATCATTACGTCGACCATGCGATTTACGGGCTATTACGTTCCGAATACGTTGAACGTGATTCGCAACTTGACCAGTCTTCGAAAAGAAGTTCCGGAGTAGTGGAATCGAAAGCCTGAAACCGCGGGCTAAAAACGACAGGCGTTTAGTTAAGCTCAACCCGCTGGGGACTGGTTTCCACGTCAACCTGATGGCGGAACATCTGAATTTTCAGCCGGATCAGTTGACGGTTTTCCTCTTTGCGAGCGGTCAATTCAGATTCCAGTTTTTTAATGTGCGCCTCGTAAGTGCGCAGCCGGTCTTGCATGGTGATTTGCAAGGCATCCATTCGTTTAACGAGATTGACGACCTCGGCGGCGGCCGTTTGCTGGGTAAGCAGCAAATCGCGACGCTGGCCGGACAGTTCCTGAATAAACGCCTGCCGCACGACCTGGAGGAGTTGCGGCGCAAGTTCGGATTGCAAACCCGGCGAATGCTTCAAATCCAATCCGTTGGGCACCAAGGACAATGATGAAGACCGGCCCTGGGGTTGGAATATCTGCCGGAGGATGATCAAAAGAATCGCCGCCACGGTAATCGTGCCGAGCAGCAGCCCGAGTTTGAAGGGAAAATCATTCGCTTGGGCGACCGGGTTATCGGTCGGCAGCGGCGGACCAGGATCAGGGATCATGGATTCGTCAACCGCAACCATGCGGTCAACGGAAATGGTTGGTTGGTTTTCGTGCCATTCGCGAAAGGAAACCGTGGAGTTTTCACTCATCTTCCGGGTTAACTGGTCGAGGGCGGCCATGATTTTTTGGTCAACCACGGTACCTTTATGCGCGATGATCTGGCCGGCACTGTAGCACTCGGCAACGACCATTCGGCGCACGGCTTCATCACGAATCTCCTGCGTCGCCACCGGGTCAGGCAGGCAATTGGGCTGCAGCCAGGCCGACAGGGCGCGCGCAAAAAGCTGCTCATCCGCCCGGGTAAATTCACGCCGCAAATCGAGTTGCACCTGGGAAAGGGGTACCATGCTCGCCGGTGGCAAACTTCGGGAGCGGGCCGCCATATCCATGGGCGTCAAGATTTCATCCAAACGCATGACGGAAACCAATTGCACGCTATTCCCGGTTTCGAATCCGGCGGGCAATTCGTCCGGGCGGACGAGGTTTTGCATCAAGGCGCAAATTTTATTGAGCCAAAGCATCTTTTCAACGGAACCGTCCTTGCCGTACGCCCAATCCATCGCCAAATAGGCCGGAAGGGGCAGCGTGGGATGATCGATGTTGTAAGCGGTCAGGAAATAATCAAAGTCAGGCGACATTACGGTGGCGTGATCCAGGACGGTCGCGTGGAAGGTTTGTTGGATGCAGGCAAGGAAATCCACATGGGCCGTATCAAAGGCAACCTCAAACTGACTGGCCACAATATTAGTGATGGCTGGAAAACTGCGATAAACCGGAGGGGTTTTCAGCGCCTCGGAAGTTTTCAGGGCGATTGTTGCCGCCGGGTCAGGCACTACGAATTCAGCCGGCGCCACGATGTCTTCGTCAATCAAATCCCCCACGCGATAGGCGGACAGTTCCTTCGCCGCGGCAAGGTTGGCCGTGCAAAGGAGGACCAGGCCAAAGGCAGGGAGCATCAGGAAGGACAATCGGCGGGTCAGGTTGGCAAAGAATTGGAATGGGCGCCGGTTCAAACCAACCCCTCCAGCATGCGAGGCATTTGGCCCAATGTGCGCGAAAGAGAGGCGCGGGCGATGCCCTGCTCCGTCTCGCGGGCGCCGGGAAATAACACGTGCCATCCGGAAGCTCCAAAGCAGTGCTCGCTCGTGACCTCCAGGTAATTTCCACTGCACCCCAACTTTTCGTGCCGGATCAACAAATCGGCGATTTGAACGGAGGCGACAATCTGCCCATGGCTTTGGGCCTTTTCGGGAAAATGGTGGTATCGCACCGTTTGAACCAGCAACTCGGACATGCGGTGGCGCTCCATGTAGAGAGCTCCCAGTTCCGCGTGGTCAATGCCCAGCACACGGTTTTCGATTTCAACCAGCTCCTCCCTGGCCAAGAGGGCCTGACGGTGAATCTCAGTGAAATGATCGGGAAATGCCCAGGCCATTACAATTTTGCCCACATCGTGGACCAGCCCGGCGATATAGTCCGAATCGTCGGGGGCGGCGTGCGCGAGTCCGGCGATTTCGTGGGTCAACAAACCGGTGCCGATGCAGTGCTGCCAGAATTCACGCCACGGGAACGCACATTGCAGGGTTAGTTTCTGAAAATCCTCAATCACGGGGGTCACCAGGGTAAGCTGGCGAATCTGGCGGATACCCAAATAAAACACTGCATCCTCAATCGTGGTCACCGGCGTGCTCAAGCCGTAGTAAACCGAATTCACCAGCCGCAACAACCGGGAGGTCAAACTGGGGTCACGACTGATGATTTCACCGATCTGGGCGGAATAACGCTGTTCGGTTAAAACCAAATCCAGCAGGCTTTTGTTGATACTTCCAAGGGATGGCAGGGAGGGGCAGCGTGCGAGTCGGGATTGAATTTCTCCCAGACTGAGCCGATTTAAATTGGTTGCCGCCAGATTTTGCACTTTATACTCAATCATTAATCGGCTGAGTGGCGCAAAACTTTAGGGCTTGTCTTCAAAATGATCGGGGATGCGGTTTTTGAGGAAAAGGCTGGCTGGCGAGGCGCGAGGAAGGAGCCTCCCCATCCGGGGCTGTGACTGACAAGCGACGAGGCCAGACGGCC
>Ga0302274_10005103_pt1 | contig 11225 bp, 17 predicted proteins | sample III_Bog_N2_1_FD_198755 | JGI IMG/M metagenome (GOLD analysis project Ga0302274, IMG submission 198755) | Peat permafrost microbial communities from Stordalen Mire near Abisko, Sweden - III_Bog_N2_1 | ecosystem: Environmental > Terrestrial > Soil > Wetlands > Peat | place: Sweden: Abisko...
CACACCAGGTGGCAATGTGCCAGCAGTGTTTGTCCAGGTGTATGGTGCTTGCCCGTAGGACGCCGCCAGTGTTTGATTGTAAGCTACGCCGTTCGTGCCGTTAGGCAGCGAAGTTGTTGTCACCTGGAATGGCAGGAACGTGGCCGTGAAATCCACCACGGCATTGTTGTTGGCAATCACCGGGTATTGATCTGCCGGGCTGATGTAGTTGGATGGCAAACTGGTATTGTCTCCGTAATCATCAACCCCGACATCCCAAGTGCCATTACAAACGTTCAACGAATAATTGCCGTTGGCGTCGGTGATGTTCCCATTCCCATCGAAGTATGCTCCGTTGATCGGTGTATCGTCATAATTATATATTTCGACACCAGCAATCGGATTGCCGTAGTTATCCTTGAGCCAGCCGGTGATATAATTAGTCGCCAGAACACCGGTGAAATCCTGAAGTTCTGTCTGCCCGGCACTGAGGCTGCCGTCTATGGTTTCCTGTGAAAACAGATAATTGGTGAACTGGTTGTCGCCGTTGGCGGCACAATACCAGTAATCGTCGGCACCCACGTCCAGCACACCCAGCACGTAATTCCCGTTCGTATCCGTGTAACTGCCGTCCGTTTCATAAAGTTCGTTCACGCTGTCGAAGGTATAAACGTCAAGGCCTGGCATTGGATTTCCGAGGACGTCCAAAACGCTGCCATAAATCAATGCCGTGGCCTTGTAGGCTTGTAAAGCCATCCCCGTCGTGCCGGCGGTGGTATAAATCCAGTTAAACGGTCCCAGATAGCCATGAATCAGCAGCGAGGCGTCATCCGGTTTAATTAACCATGCCCCTGTGCCCACCAGCAGGTTAAAATGGCCATTCGTGTCGGTCATAGAGACAGCCGCGATCTGGCCGCTGGTGGATTTTGCCGCGACCATCACCCCCGGCAAAATTATGCTGGAATTGCCGGCGTCCACCAGAGTGCCGGAGACGCTGTTCGTGGCCGGGGTTAATGTTATATTCGTGCTGATGGTCTGACCGTTGCTCAAAGTAAGAACCGGCGCAGAAGTCAAGTAGCCCAGATAGTTACTCTTGAAAGCAGTGAGCGAATAAGTTCCAGGCGGTGCAGAAATGGTGTAACTGCCCGCATTGTTTGCCACCGTTTCTCCTAATGGCGGATCATTGGCCCCAGGCGGGAATAAAATCACAACGGCATTGGGCACCGTAGTGCTGGTGTTGTTGCTGACGACGTTGCCGGTGAACTTTTGTGCGAAGGGAAAATTGGTAACCGCGAAAGGAATGGTGATGGATCCGAAATGGCCGACGGGACTGGATAGCCTATACAAATAGTTCCCGATGATATGCTGCCTAAAATCCCCGTTTTGATACAGTGACGTGGTGATTTGTCCGTTGGTAGCTCCGTCCGTGTCGCCGGGCACATTGAAATTGGTCACCCCGCCAATAATCATACCCGCCTGACCATCGGTCAAAGTGAACTGCTGCACCAGCCAATCGCTGCCGTCAATGACGCCGTTGGTGTTGAGATCGAGAAATTTCTGGACGACCACGGTCTCCGTGTTCGTCAGGCCGGCTATTTGAAGCGTGATGTTTCCATTCCAAGTGTTGCTGACGGCGGCGGGCGTGACGGAAAATGTCACCGCCGCACGCGCAGTTTGCAGGAGACCGACGAGCAAAACTAGAGCAAGAATAAGATTTTTAACACTCGTCTTCATAATGATGCAAGATTCAGATTTCCTCGTGCGGATTGCGATTGTTGTGCTAACTTGTTCTTATGCCTCAAAAGGGCTGGTGTAAACTAAAAACGCATGAAGACCCACCGCATCAGGAGCCATAAAGTTCCCAGTTTTGCCCCGAGGTCGAATTGCTCAAACGGCTTGAGCGAACATTCGTTCAAATCGCTTTTGTTTTCACCCAAATCGCTGGCGTGAACTCCTTGATTTGGGTGATTTTGGCTGCTGGCAAGCGGGTGAACAAATCTTTCAAATAATCGAACGGATTGATTCCTTGCCGCCGACAACTGCCCAGCAACGTGTAAATCACTGCGCTGCGTTCGCCGGCTTCAGGATGCCCAATAAACATCCAGTTTTTCTTTCCAAGTGCCATTGCGTTGTGTTCGCCGAGCCGGGCCAGATTGACCTTGCGTGGATGCGGCTCCGGGATGGAAATGAAAGCTCAACCATCAAACCGATGGCGGCGAGCAGCAACATAAAAACGCCGACCGCTGTGTTGATGATAAACGAGAGTCTAAAACCTCTCGCCTGTTCTTGTGGTGATGTGTTCATAAATCAATAGGTGGTCAAGTGGCCTAACGAAAAAAGCTGAGCCACCGCCGACTCGCGGCGTGAACCGCGCCAACGGCGGTTGGCTCCGGCGACTTGTTAGGCGGCACGGCAATATGTAGAATCATTGCTTTTACTATCTCGAATCAATTCACATCTACTGGAAATAGCGTCCCGTTTTCTGTGCATCGGTAAATGCAGCCAAAACTATCTCTTTCGCGAAAAGTCTTGCAGCTTGTTCCATGTTCGTTACCGGGTGTGCCTCGTCAGTTGGTATCTTAGCTTCTAAAGCCGGGGGCTTGTCGTTGGGTTGTTTCTTACTGCCATTAGCTTGCCAAATTGCAGATAGAAAAGCATATTCGGCTGGCTCACCCGATGCCTGAAAGTCAAATCGAATCTTAACTTCATATTTACACTCTAAACCTGTATCCCAGCCGGGGCCTTTAGTCCCATGACGATTAAACAACACGCTTATGATATTCCAGCCAACATATTTCTGTAAATCAACCTTATTCGTCACCATTACTGTTTGTGAAAAGGCACCCGTATTCGTAATAGCTTGATAAAACTCATTGGCGAAACCTTTATGCTCTAAAAAAACAACTGATTTAGGCTTTGTTGAGGGTTGCTTGAAATTAAGATCATGTGTTTTTGAAAACTCTGGATCAACAGTGTAATAGGGTTTTACCAACATAGAATAGACGACATAAACACATCCAGTGCAAAAAATGCACATGGCAGACGCACAGAGAATCGGAAGGCTCCATTGATTTAGCCTTTGAAGTTTAGCGAATTTAGTTTTCATATATTTTGCATCATAAATATTACAGCCATTGGCTACGCTCTCATGCCGCCTAACGAAAAAAGCTGAGCCACCGCCGACTCGCGACGTGAACCGCGACAGCGGAACTGACAGCGGCAACGGCGGTTGGCTCCGGCGACTGGTTAGGCAGCACGGTCATAAACTTTATCCTTCACAGCAAACGTCCCAGATTTTCCCAGATTTGCATCTGACGTTCATTTCATGTCCTTCGTCAAACCAAAGACGAAATGAAAAACAAATCTCAAACTCACTGTCATCATCCACAAAAACTGACAACTCGCTGAAAAGTGTCGAAATCTTATCTGGCTCCGGCACTTCGGGTATCTCGTCATATAATTCTGGAGCCGTGAGGTAGCCTGGGCGTATTTCCTCATAGACGAGTGCCATTTGTTTTGCCATCTCAGACTTCAACTCTTCCGATAAAGCAACGCTCTTAACCATCGCTTCAAGCTGAAGCGCGGAAGGCGGCTCACCTCTAGTCATAGCGCAAATTCGTGCCGCAAAGCCAAGCGCATGAAAAGCTATAGGTTCCGTCCACCAAAATCCATGGTCGGGTTCGGGTGTGATTATTCCAAGTTGTGGATGGTTGATGGCTTCCATGGTTCTGATTTGTGGTGATGCGAGTGCCGCCTAACGTAGAAAGCTGAGCCACCGCCGACTCGCGACGTGAACCGCGCCAGCGGAACGGCAAGCGCCAACGGCGGTTGGCTCCGGCGACTTGTTAGGCAGCATCGTCATCTTACAAAGCTAAAATAACCACAAACCCATTCAAGACCAATCCAACAATAGAAAACCCCCGAAACTTCTCTTTGCGCGTCAAACCGACCACTGCCGAAATCAGCCCCAAAACGACCGATGCAAACATAATGCCGATAAGCTGGACAGCACCGCCCCAGCCCCAACCTTCCTGCGAAGGAGTAGTAACCATATATGCGAATGGAACGCCGAGCAGCGGGAAAGCCAATGACAAAACCCCAAAATATGGCGGCGGGCGCGGCGGCCTATTTTCTGGCGATATGGCAGTCGCTGGCTCAACATCTGGAACTATCTCACCAGGCTTGGCCGCGCATCTCCAGCAGCTATCAAACTGGTCTTCTATCTTCTCTCTGCATTTTGGACAAATCCACATAAGTCTGAGCGCTCATGCTGCCTAACGAAAAAAGCTGAGCCACCGCCGACTCGCGGCGTGGATTGCAACCGCAGCGGTAACGGCGGTTGGCTCCGGCGACTGGTTAGGCCACATGGTCGTCATAACTCAATAAAATCAGGCTAAATCTCTCGCTGTGTGATCCGCGAGAAGCTGCGCGAGAAAATACTCGCAAGCCGAACTCTCATCGCGAAAAATCTGGCGTCCGGTCTTGCCGCCTCGCTCGCTGTAATAAACCTCCCAGCCATCAGAACACGGAGCAATGCAATATGACTCGTTTGGCAATCCACCAGCAAATGAATACGCATCCGGTCTAACTCTCTCTCTGACCAATGCTGCTTTTAGCTCGAAAATTGTCATGGCGTGCGAATGTGGCCTAACGAAAAAAGCTGAGCCACCGCCGACTCGCGGCGCGAACCGCGATAGCGGAACTGACCGCGCCAACGGCGGTTGGCTCCGGCGACTTGTTAGGCTGCAAATCGTGAAATCTCATATCACTTCCATCCAAAAAATTGCTGGCCGATGTCAACAATCATGTGCCCGACAACTGCTAAACTCAATATAAACATGACAACCGCAAATACTCGCCTCGAACGTCTATCTGACCTGAACCAAGCCTGCGCTCTTTGACGATTATCGCCTCTGCTCAAATACGCTCGCCATAAGCAAAGTAACGATGTGCTCGCGCAACAAAGCGATAAACCAAAAATGATCGTATTGTCGTGCAACTCGGCAACAACAAACTCATAAATGCTGACACCAAGAAATATAAACCAAAAGTAAAACATCGCCGTGCCTTGCAGCCTAACGAAAAAAGCTGAGCCACCGCCGACTCGCGGCGTGAACCGCGACAGCGGAACTGCCAGCGCCAACGGCGGTTGGCTCCGGCGACTTGTTAGGCGGATCATTTCGCATCTGTAACTTCTGGTTCAATGACCTTGCCGTCCATCAAAACAACAATCTCAAGCGATGCCTGCACACCAAGCTGCGGCTCAATAGGCGCGAACTCAACCAGATAATACCAATGGGCATCATCTCCAATGCTCTGAATAGTGATCCGCTTGCGCTCCCAATCGCTCCTGTCTGGCAATAGCTTGTGGAACTTAGCAACAGCTAACTGGTCTGCCTTCCGAGCCGACAAAGGCGGAAAATCCGCGCTCGCAGCCCATGCCGGAGTCTTGGCAACTCGCTCTCGCGTAACCTCAGTCTTGAAGTCTTTGGTGCCGATGAGAACATAGTAAACTTGTGAATCCATCAACACGGCTCTGACTTGAACCGTGAATGCCAAAACAAATATGGTAAGAATGGTGCGCATAGTCCGCCTAACGAAAAAAGCTGAGCCACCGCCGACTCGTGACGTGAACCGCGACAGCGGAACTGACCGCGCCAACGGCGGTTGGCTCCGGCGACTTGTTAGGCCACAACATGTAAATCCTTACCAGCTAATCTCAAAAAACGTCTGACGACAAAACTCAAAACAAACAATGCCAAAGCTGGCAAAATAAAAGCGATGCCAAACCAAATGCACCGACCAAATCCTGAAATCCAAAACGAATGTGAAATCTCCGGCGTCGGTGGGTCGGCAATATCTACCAGCCGATTCAGAGCTACCAGCAACGTCGGAAACAACAGAGCCAGATAACCAAAAATATAGAGTGCGATCTTCATGTGGCCTAACGAAAAAAGCTGAGCCACCGCCGGCTTGCGGCATGAACCGCGACAGCGGAACTGACAGCGCCAACGGCGGTTGGCTCCGGCGACTTGTTAGGCCACGTTTTCGTCATATAGCTAATGATTATCCTCCAGGCGCACCACCCAATCCCCACGGAAATTCCCAAATCCAAATGACATTTAACCTCTTTTTAGTGGTCAAATGAACATCAAAGTCACACGCATTGGTTTGACCATTTATGGTATAATCAAATGCGAACTTGTAATGTCCGTCTTTCATTAGACGGCTTTGCACAACTCCCTGCGGCGATTTACTAATGAACAAATCTTCGGTTGGAATAAAAGTGGCTCTATCTTGCTTGAGATAATATAATCTCAATGGATGTATGGAGTTGGTTCCGTATTGATATTTTCCTTGTATTGCATCTATATGCGGCTGCTTTTCATTTCCGGCAGCCGTCAATGTAAAAAAGCTCGATAGGGCTTCGGCTTGTATGCTAATAACGGCATCTGATTGAGTCACCGCACATTTTCCACTAAAAGCGCTGCTATAACCAGTGTGAATACTGCATCCACTGAATACAATCAAGATTGCAGGAAAAAAGACAATGTATGCCAATTTAGTCATAGATAAATCAAGTGGCCTAACGAAAAAAGCTGAGCCACCGCCGACTCGCGGCGTGAACCGCGATAGCGGAACGACAAGCGCCAACGGCGGTTGGCTCCGGCGACTTGTTAGGCAGCATGGTCATAATCACAAAATCTCGGCTCTGGCAATCGTGCCGGGTGCCATTGGGCCAACGATAAGGTCAATAGTCAAACCGGCAACCATCGAATCATGCGGCCCATCCGTATCGTTCAAAAACATAACCATCCCATCCTGATGCGGCAAATCCAAATGCTCCATCGGTGGCTCACGAAATGTGAACCAGAGCGTCCAAGTCGAACGACCCTCTGGATAATGACGCTCTGGATGACGACTATCTGGAATCGAACCCATCGCCCAGTATCGTAAATATGGCCGATACTTGTGAGTCTGCGCCTGCAAATACCAAGTGCCGAGCGGAATCGGCGTGACACGCACCGGATACATCCGCCGTGTCCTCAATCCCTGAATCTGAACCTCATAAGATGCGTTCGTAAAATCCATAACGCGAATGCTGCCTAACGTAGAAAGCTGAGCCACCGCCGACTCGTGACGTGAACCGCGACAGCGGAACGGCAAGCGCCAACGGCGGTTGGCTCCGGCGACTTGTTAGATTTCAACTCTCCTCCCTTCAGAAACTAGCTTCTGGATTTGCTCCTCGGTCACGTCTGGTAAGTCGGTATGGCCTCGAAGAGCCCCGGAAGCGGCAGACAACATTGCGTGCGCGAGGTTGATCTCCTCTTGAATCTTTTTCAACTCCTCAATCATGCTCCGTCTTCCTTCCTCGCCATAAATGGCAAAATTATGTGCGCGAAAAAAGTGGTGGGTAAGATAGTTCCGGCGCTCCAGAGCGCTCTCTACGGTGGAAAGGAAGCTCTGATCAAATGTAGCCAATCCTTTGATGCTCTTGAGGAGTCTGCCGAGTGTCTTGTGATTCATGTCGTCAACGAGGCTCGATAGAAACTCGCGCTGCTCATCTGTGATTTGGTCGGGCTTGAAGAACAGACCCAAATATGAAAGCACGAAATTGCCTGCCTCAAGTTCCAATGTCTGCGCCTTCTCAGCGGCGATTCCGAACTGAGCGTATAAATCGTATTTGTCAGGTGGGATGCTCATGAAATCTAACGAAAAAAGCTGAGCCACCGCCGACCTGCGACGTGAGCCGCGATAGCGGAACTGACAGCGCCAACGGCGGTTGGCTCCGGCGACTTGTTAGGCCACTCGCGTCTCATCTCTCTTGCTCCGTTTTTGATAGTAATGCACAACTCCAAAAGCTGGCAACAAGCTAATGGCAGCACTGAACGCAATAGACTTGAGGTATAAAACCGCTGTATCACCCGATCTTGTCCAGTGTGTTCGGTTAATCGTTGAGATAACCGAGTGCCAATAATCCGGCGAAAAACACGCCCCACCTGAAAAGATAACAAGCCAACAAAACATGACAGCGAAAACACCAAGAAGCATCGTGCCATAAGCAACCCGGTGCTTGTGCGCCACTCTGAACCGACAAAGAAATGCAGTCACGGGAATTGTAATCACCGCTGGAACAAGCGAAATCAAGATTAGTTCAATTGCGACGGCGTCCATAGTGGCCTAACGAAAAAAGCTGAGCCACCGCCGATTCGCGACGTGAACCGCGATAGCGGAACGGACCGCGCCAACGGCGGTTGGCTCCGGCGACTTGTTAGGCGGCGTTCTCTCGTGTAACATAAGTGACTGGTAAATCATCAGACGCAACAAAATCTTCCCAACTCGCGGTAGTCGTCCCAGCTAGACTCAAATCACGCAACCGAACTTTGTAACGACCTCGGAACGGGCCGGCTGCCTCTGGCCCGACAAGACCATCTGGCAATGCCGTGAACAACTCGACCAACCTCTGACCATCTCGAAAAGTCCAACGAAATATCACAACGCGCTGAAATGGCCGCTGCGGATCGTCGAGTAACCAGAAACCACTCGAACCAACGCTGCCATCTATCTCAAAGAATCTGCCATCGGTAAATAAAAACAATGCCGTCTCGCCGGGTGCGACGAGCTCCTGTGCTGATGTGAATGATGGCATAATGCGTGAAGCCGCCTAACGAAAAAAGCTGAGCCACCGCCGACTCGCGACGTGAACCGCGACAGCGGAACGGCCAGCGCCAACGGCGGTTGGCTCCGGCGACTGGTTAGGCAGCAGCATGATAAATCCTCCAATAACGGCGTGCATAAATGATAATCAATGTCCAAAGTGTCGCTGGCACCAAAAGACAAATCAAAAACGAAATCCACGAAGGAACGGGCAAAGTATCAGCGACGTGTGGAAATAGATAATGGAATGGAAAAGAATAAACGACGAGGAACCAATCCACCGGATATGCAACCCAATCTAACACGCGATCTATGCCGGTCGGCATCGGCTCGCCCGGAAAAACCTCTGGCACCACGAAAAGCAGGAACGTGAACAGCAAAACCATGCTGGCGTAATTTATGGCAAATATCTTGGCGAATCTTTTCATGGCGTCGCGCTGCTGCCTAACGAAAAAAGCTGAGCCGCGCCGTATCCGCGACGCCGACCGCGACAGCGGAACTGCGGTGACCAATAGGCGTTGGCTCCGGCGACTTGTTAGGCGGCTGGTCTATCAATATGTCGTCGTGACTCATGCAAAATGCTCGCTAACTTATCAAGTGTCTCCGGTGACGCTTCTAATGTTTCCCACGTCGTATTCCCGCCACATTTCCACTTGAAAACTAAATTCGGGTATCCAGAACTCTGCTTCCGAAGTGCAATCGAAACAGTCCAGCCCTTCTGGTTCGCGGGCAATGTTCCAAAGTCCGCGATTACACTTCCGAGAAGCTTCTCGCCAACCTTCTCGCCAATCTTTGAAAAGATACTCATAAAAATATGCCGTGACGCGAAGCCGCCTAACGAAAAAAGCTGAGCCACCGCCGACTCGCGACGTGAACCGCGATAGCGGAACGGCCAGCGCCAACGGCGGTTGGCTCCGGCGACTGGTTAGGCCACATGGTCAATCTCATCTGTTTAATGGCTTTCGTGAACTCCATGCCTGCTCAAACTCAAGCTCGGTGATCGCAAATCGTGTCCAGTCATCCTCGACCAGCGGCTTCTCGGACAACCCGCCGTAAGAATCCTCAATGTGCTGACGGTCATAATGCAAGACCGTGCCACTCGCATAAACCTCGATCTGCCGAGTCACTGATAAATCTGGCTCTGTCTCGAAATACCAAACCGACGTGCCCCAATCATCATGCTCATCTCCGCGTGACTCATCCCACTGGCGCTTGAAATAGTGCATGACGTGCGAATGTGGCCTAACGAAAAAAGCTGAGCCACCGCCGACTCGCGGCGTGAACCGCGATAGCGGAGCTGCAAGCGCCAACGGCGGTTGGCTCCGGCGACTGGTTAGGCCACGTCGTCATGCTTACGTTTCTCTTTCTCATATTCCTTCTCGGCCAACTTTACTGCACTGCCAGCAATCGCAGTCATCCATCTCGGCTGCGTTCCATCTTTGAGTGCCGCTTTCGCAGCCTCGAAAGGGGAAACCGCTTTATGGAACAACTCTGATGAAAGTCTGGCCTGAAGTGTCGGCAACACCGCGACGGGCAGGAAAAACTCAAAAGACCGCTCATAACTGACCACCACCAGCAAGCTCGTGTCACTGACAGAAACGCGCCGGACGGCTGACCAAGGAATGAAACATGGAGAGCGGCGAGAAAACGCCAAATAAACACACAAACCCTCTTGTGCAATGTGGATGTCAAAAAACGGTTTCGCACCTGGGTTGGGGCTTGCAGAGCTAATATCACCAATCACACCGTCCTGCTGCCGGTAAATGTCGCCAGTAAAATGAACCGTCCGCATGGGAAAACGCTCGACGACCAACTTCCAGCCGCTCATTTTGAGCGACACCAACTTGACAACCAAAAACAACAAACCAATCAAGCCGACAAAACCTAGCAACACCAGCAAAGCCTGTGCTGGTGGTAGAGTGTTGGCAATCATTGTGTGCATAGTGGCCTAACGAAAAAAGCTGAGCCACCGCCGACTCGCGACGTGAACCGCGATAGCGGAACGGCAAGCGCCAACGGCGGTTGGCTCCGGCGACTTGTTAGGCGGCATCATTTGGCTGGTGCTTTTGGTGACGGAAACCAAATCCTCTCGGCTCTTAACCTTGGATCTCCTTGGAGCAACTGCCTAGCTTCGGCTACGCGATCTCCTGGAACTAAAACATCGTAACCAAGTGAGCCTTCCATACCACAATCAATGCCCTTTTCTTTCAGCACCAGACGAACTAAATCTTGAACTCGCGAATTGCCTCCGTCAATACCAGCCACAACTATCCAGTCCGCTTCATGCTGGCGTCCCATCTTGGCCGTAGTGCAGCCAGTCAAAACTACCAACAATAATATGGGAAGCGCGTGACGCATACGATGCCGCCTAACGAAAAAAGCTGAGCCACCGCCGACTCGCGACGTGAACCGCGATAGCGGAACTGCAAGCGCCAACGGCGGTTGGCTCCGGCGACTTGTTAGGCTGCTGGCTATACATAACTCTATCCGTGCTTCAAAAGATAATAAGTCAGGACAAGCAATCCCACTGTCAAACCAAATAGGCCAATAGTAAATATCAGCAAACCCCAAGTCAGGCGGACAAGCCG
>Ga0302274_10005105_pt1 | contig 11223 bp, 19 predicted proteins | sample III_Bog_N2_1_FD_198755 | JGI IMG/M metagenome (GOLD analysis project Ga0302274, IMG submission 198755) | Peat permafrost microbial communities from Stordalen Mire near Abisko, Sweden - III_Bog_N2_1 | ecosystem: Environmental > Terrestrial > Soil > Wetlands > Peat | place: Sweden: Abisko...
GTGAAAGAGTTCTTTATTAAAGCGCTCGAAGTTGATCCGGTAGGGGCATCAGGGACGGTCTCACTACCTTTCCACCATAAATAAGCCAAAGCGCCAACGGCAACCAGGGCAACAACTTCGCCGTTATGATTTTTTACTGTAACGTTCATATTACATTGATCTTAATTGTTGTAATAACATATTAAACATTTGCGGCTGTGTATCAGCCAAGTTTGCCAAGCGCTCGATATCCGGCACTAATTCCATCTTTAAAGCCAGGCGATCTATTGCCGACCAAAGCCTCTCTTCGTCCGCTTCGCTTAAATCCACTTGCGGCGCTCCGCTATCAGGCTGATCACCTACTCCGTTTATAGCAGGAGTATGAAATTGACCGTTTGGCTTTTGACCTGGTAAAATAGCCCCCAATATCGAATTGATATGAGGCGTTATTACCGGCATCAAGTGCCCTATGATCTGTTGAGCTGCGGGGTGATTTAAATAACGCTCCAGGCCTGTAATACCCTCTTCTACATTACCCGCTTTAAGTTCGTCAATCTGCGCTTGAAGTGGTGCAAGCATTCCCTTTATACCCTCTAACAGCTGATTATTACGAGCGTTGGCATATTGAAACTTATCGGCTGTTATCTCACTTATGCCTGATAATTGCCCGTTTGCTGTATATATCCTACAAATCATTGTACCAATTACCGGCGTACGATCTGTAATAAAACCTCCGCTTAAAGTCGGGTGAAATTTAACGATAATCGGGTCGATATATTCGGCTTCGTCGAGTTCATCTATAATGGCATTAAACTCAACCTTTCCCGTCTCCCTGTCATCCGTATAATACTGATGAAAGATGTTCCTACCCTGCCAAATTGACCAATAGGGGGTCTGAGCGTTTAAGCGATCAAACCCCCTCATTATGTTATCTACCCCGATATAAGTTGCTTTTTGACTTGACATAATATCTTTTATTTATGGTGTTGCCTTTGCCGGGTTCACCGCCACATTTGCATAATCTACATTAAGCAGGACAGATATATTATCACCTGCTGTATTACCAAACGCCGGGTTGAACTGAATATAACTTTTTTCCCATATAACAGTTATCCCAGGTGCAAACTCAAAGCGTGTGCGCGAAAACGGGTCGTTTGCAGCGTTCTGTATATAATGCAAATCTAAAATTGGAAGTTGCTGTATAAACTGTCCCTCTGAATTTAGATTATTAGGGTCATTAATATAGAGCGTAAGATAACAGCCTTTCAATTGCGCCGCCGTTGCGACCGTATTACCTTGCGGGCTATTACCTACGTCCCCTGCTGTATATAATTCTATGCTTAGATGCTGCAAATTTTGCAACTGGTATTGCGGGGAAAAATTAAACTGACCATTCGTATTACCACCGGTTGCCCCCTGTATAACCGACTCAATAAGATAGGTTCTTTGTCTTTTAATGCACATGATTTTAGTGTTTATGCCTTTTACCAAAATAGCCCCCGACATTAATCGGGGGCTTAATCATAAGGTTTTAGGGCTTGTGATTAACTTATGATACTACGGTAACATTCTGCATTAAGATACCCCTAATAACAATCGCAATTGACGAATTAGGTTCAACTGCTGCTAAAGCAGAACCTTTTATTCCTAAAGCAAATTGATTGTTTTTTGAACCGATAAATAAAATATTTGGTTCGATAACACACTGTGCTGACTTCATGCCGGCACCGTAAAACTCTGTTTGCGGCGAGGCGGCACCAAAGGCGGCGGTTTGTTGCGTTTGAGGTATCATTAAAAATTGTTGGCAATCCAATTCTTCAATTATAACCGAACCGTTAACCACTAACGAAAGAAAACCGGCGGTATAAATCGCATATGCGGCGGCGGCGGCTCCGGTTGTAGGGAACGCAATCGGGTTTGGATAAGTATAAGGCACACCGGCATTACTACCGGCTGCGGGATTTTTAATCAGGTACAAACCAATTTCGGATACGTAAAATGTATCCTGTAATTTCAAGCGTTGTTCTGTTATAGCCTGGCTTGCACCGCTGTTTGACGGCGTGCCTACCATTACAGGAAAAGTGTAGCTTGTCCGGGAAGTGTCCAGTAATTGCTCTAAGCGCAAATAGGACTGTGATAACACGGCGTTATCAATCATTTGCTCTACCTGATCAGAAGTATATTTACCTTCCGCGTTTAAGGCCGTACGCAACGCATTTTGTGCGTTTATATATACGGTCCTGGCTGAAATTTGATCTTTCATTTTGAAGTTTAATTATGATAATTATTGATTGACTATACTATTTTGGCAAGAGATCTTACGATATCGGCAAACCTGGTTGCCAATATCGTATAACCTTAATACCGTGAACGACCTACAGATTTAGGCATAATATTATTGGCTCCGGTACGGTTAGCAGGGCTTCCAACTGTAGCAAGGTTAGCCGTGCCGCCTCCTACCGTTGACAGGTTAGAAGTGCCGCCTATTTTGCGCCTACCTGTACGACCGACAGCCGATAGGTTTGACGTCCCGTTTACCCTATAGGTCATCGTACGGGGCGTTGCGCCAATACCACCCGATAATAATCCCAGGTTAACAGCTTCTACCATTACGCCGTTACCTATCAAACCGCTACCTACATAACCCATCCAGGGGGCTTTGACAAACATTGGCACTGCAACCCCGGCGGCTATCTGTATCAATCCACTGACCATTGGCGTAAGTGTAGGAAACTGTTTAACCAGGATAGTATTACTCAAACGACCGGCTATAGCACCGGCGCCGGTGGCTAATATCTTTAGGCCGATTGCTTCCACATCGAAACCGCTCACTCTTTTACGGCGTTTCTTGCGAGGGGCGGTTTTTCTCCCTATGCTACCGACTTTTGATTTTGCTTTTGGCTTATTCATTTTATTTGTTGTTAAGTAAAATTTATATTATGCGAGTGCTTTTAATTGAGTGTGCAGCCTTTTCCACTCTTTATAAATAACCATTTTCAGCTCACGGCCTTTGGCGGTTTTAAACTTTTCATCCAATCGCTTCATTGCAGCGCTTATCTTTTCTGCTTTGGCTACGGCGCCGCCTACCGAGCGCTTTTTAGCAGTACCGGCAATTACAACAACCTTTGCCCTGGTTGATTTTGCCGCTTTTTTTACCGGTGATTTTGTTTTTTTCTTTAGACCGGAAACGCCGGTGCGCACTTGCTTCCCGGCTGCTTTGACATATTCCCCCCAGGTCTTATATTTTTTGGGGTTTGATTTTCGCATCCTTGACGCTAATTCCATTACGTTAGCTGCCATTACTGTACGAAATAATAAGTTAAAACATCATCGATCTGCATATCAATTTCGATCGCAGTAGGGGCAACGGCATAAAACATTGGTAATATGGCTTTTGCGATTGCGCTACCTTCTGTTACGCTTTGCAAATTCAAATCCGTTAAAGACGGTATAGGCCTATCAACCCCTAACAGCGCTACTATACTACCGGCAACGGTTAACGCAGTACCTACCCAGCTACTACCACCGCTACTACTGCTACCCGACGTTGCGCCTTTTGGAGGGGCGACATACGGAGTTGTGTCCGTTGGCTCAAAAGGAACGAATACACGATGTTCAGGCACTCCGTATTGTTGCCAAAACGATTGCATGTTCTTATTAAAATCTCCGTTGTTGGACGTCCAGGTCTTTACGCCTTGCGCTACATCTACATAATTAGCGGCTAATTGCTGTATTTCAGACGGCTGCAACTGGTAGTTTGAATTTAACAAATTCGGGTTAGAAGCGCACAAAGGCGGGTACTGGTATTGCATAAAATACGCTTCGCTGAATACTGCGGGCGGTAGCGGTACAAGTGTCAAATTTCCTACCAATGTCGGGCATATGGCTCCCAGTGCTACCGTTGTTGAAGTACCGCCTACAGGAGACGCCGACGGTGCCGTAACCGGAATAACGCCGTATGTATTAGACGTTGGCGTCGCAACCGTTGCGGAACTTTTTGACATTAAATATACAGCCGCCAAGCCTGCTACGCCTATACCTACATACAGGCCTGTGTTATTTTTCTTACTCATTAGTTTGGCATATTTAAAATGTTTAACAATTGATTAAAATCCATACCGTTCTGTGTATAATAATCACGAACATCTGTGTTAACGATATTTCGATTAGCGTTTAGCAGGTCTTTTAATCCCTCCCAATTTGCATTTACTAATACCAAAAATTGTGTTTCGGCGGCTCGACTATCGACCTGTACCGTGGTGCCGGTTGAACCGATACCGCTCATGTGTGTTAAACTCATTGGTTTTTTATCTATTACGTAAGATGGATACATTTTTTCATTAAAATAGTCCAGTACCGGGTCTATCCAAATCTCCGTACCGTCCGCTAATTCTACCACCGGAAAAACGTGATACACTTCTTTTTTAAATTTATAACCGGCAAACCTATAAAACCAATCCCAATCAACGACCTCATTGGCCTGTATAGCATCTAAAACGCCTCCAATAAAAAGGGAATAGTGTTTGCAATCCACGCTATCATAATTAACGAGAATTGCGCTCGGGCTTCGTGTAGTCTGATTTTTATCCGGCTCGGCTTTATATTCCAAATTTTCGTGACAAAAGTCCCAAAGAAGTTCACACGTAGTAAGAATATCACCAGTGTCAAAATAAGGATATATTTCATCGTACTCAACTTCGTGCCTTTCATGGGCTCTTATTATTTGTAAAATTATATCATCCGTACTTTGCAGGTCTTTTATCTTTTCGACCCGGTTAAGAAACGGAGGCAAGTTTTTTAATAAAGTTGCTTTATTAACCATTTAGCTATTACTTAAATCCGTATCGAAAGGTATAGGCATACCGTTAACATTGGCATTACCCTGTACAGAAAAGTCAGCGCTACCGCTATTAATAGCGTTTGCAATATTAGCTCCCAAACTTAAAACTGATACCTTGACAACGATAGGGATATTCATTTGTGAATTAGACGCAACCGTTACTGGCGTAAAATCGCTGATATTAGCAAATGTGTTACCATTCAGAAATACCGTACCACTCATTGAACTGACCTTTAAATCTACGTTACTTACATTTTGAGCGGTAAGGTTAACCGTTAAAGTGGTTAGCCCGTCAAAGTTAACGCTACCGACAACGAAATTAATCGTATTGGCTGCTACTCCCAAATTGGCGTAATACCAAACCGCCGCCGCCCCTAAACCTATCATTACAACGGTTGATGCTTTTATTTTCATGATACTGTACTGGTTAATATGTTATAATAAGCGTTGAGGTTATTGCCATAGGTTGTTGCACTATCGGTATAATATCCGTTTGCCTTAAGCCTGGTATTAAAATCGCCGATACTGGTTGCATCAATTGGCACATTAGGTTGTAAGTTAAGCACCCGGACGTAGTCGTTTGCGAAGTCCGAGAGGGAATTATATTGTTTGAGTGATCCCCCCGAGGATATCCCGGCGAAATTATTATCGTTGTCGGTTGCATTATAATTTGGATTATCTGTAAACAAACCGGTTTCCTGCAACATCTGACAGGCCATAAATAATATTTGCTGATCTGAAAGACCCTGTCCTCCCAGGCCGTTAATTGCGTTTTGCAGACGTTGCACGTTAGAGGGGTCATATGTGCCATTTAAGACACTCAAATCAAAATCGCTATTGGTTGCCCCCCCGGATGAAGAACTTAACGCTACAACGGCTAAAACCGCAACACCGGCAAGAATTAGGGGACTTACTTTCATTCGATAAATATAATTAATTAATAATAAATAAACCAAATATCGGCGAAGCCGAAAAATTTTGAACTTAAAAAAGAAAAACCGGGATGCCTTGCGCCGCCCGGTTTTAACCTAAACCTTATCACAATTAATATAAGCCTTCACGATCTATATATTGTAAGACTATAAATCTATGTAATTAAAATAACTTTTACGCCATCCATTTTATTATTCAACTCTATTTTACCTGCACTATTTATGTACGACAAGGTATTTCTGTGATTTTCATTTTCCGGTATATTAGCCAATACCTTATTAATTGAACTATTATGAGCCCCTCTATAAGCAAACTTTTGGCCTTTTTTAAGGTTGTCCATTTTAATTAATTTGGTCGGCATCGCTTTTTGGTTTAAAAATATTAATACCTAAACTGAATAATGCCAGGGCTCCGTAAAGGAGACCCGTCATAGCCATAGCACCGCAAAGGCCGTGAATTGTGTTGTTTATTGTTTCCATAATTTTATGATTTTATTAAAAACGTTCAAAATAGTTTGATGCGTAATAATCGCTTGCAACTGATACATGTTCGGGATAATCAACCAGTTTGCCTATTTCACCATTATCGAACACCTGCATACAGGTTATTTTATACATCTCATTAACCGGATTGAAAGTAAATATTACTTCTACCACATACATCCCTCTTGTTGCGAAAGTATAGGTTATTTTATTTGCTGTGTAATTTGGCATAGTGATTTTATTTTTTATATTATTAATATTTAACTTTGGGCAAAGCCCAGGTATCTTAATTACTACAATGCAGTGCGGTTTCGACACGGAAACCAATATCAACCTCTCCCCTATTGAATGTAAATTGTATTGCTTTTTTGGTTATTAGTTCAACTGGTTGCACCTGGTTGTTACTGTACCAGGTTTCCGGTTGAAAATCTGTGACTTGTTTTTTACGGGTTGGTTTAAACTCCCTGATAGAATCCAGGTCTTTACAGCGTACAGCATCCATATACTGTTTATATTCCCGCTTATCAGTTTTGTTTAATATGACCGATGCCGGACGACCGTCTGACATTCTGAATATACGGCAATGATCTGACACGCACGGCAATTGATGCATGATGCCGTAACGCAACGCCCAATTTATTTTATTCTCATACACGCTATCCGCTACAGTGGTGTAATACTTTGCAGTTTTCAGGTTAAGGGAACAATCCCAAACTTTACCGCCGATGCTGAAATTGTTCTGAAAGTTTTTAACGATCTCTTTAACGAGATATCCCGCCGTGTCGCTGTTATCCTTAACGGCGTGTATATCGACCGAGTTAGAATTTCTATGTCCGTTCTTTTTAAAGTATTCGTCATTGTACCCGGCCGCTGTTTGTAGCGAGTTCCATTTATACCGAATATCTTCCCAATAAATATGCGCATCACTTGTTATGTGGTAATGTAAAACGTTCCTGCTTTTATCCTGTATTTCAGCCTTCCATACGTAAGCCTTGACATTATGCTTTTCCCGCATCCAACGCAGGAAAGGGGCTAACAGCTTTTTATATGCTGTTTTCCCATCAACGCCGCCCGCTTCGTTAATGGGTAAGTTATCTGTGATCGTTAGCGTAATGAATGATAATTTGAACCTGTATAAGTCACCGTCGGCAAAATTAAACTCATCCCGGTAAGGCGTACACTGTACAAGGTTCTCTATTGCCCTGGTTAAACGCTTCTTTGCACCTACAGTAACACGACCGCTATAATTCTGCTTTATGACCGTTCCCTCCGCATCATATTGCCATGCGATATTTTTTGAAAGCAATGATTGTATGGTGCGGCAAAACTTACCGGCCATATCAGACTGATTGTACTGATAGATTGTATTAGAACGAACTTGTAGGTAAGGAATCGCTAAACCTTGCATTTATTTTATAGATGAGGTTCAACAAATATGCAAAACTTTTTTTGATATCTGCAAGTCTTTCTTTCGTCGAGCAATGGATGATTAGATGACAAGCCAATCCCGGCTTCGCTTTCGGAGGGTGATTAGCAGGGTGAAGCCTGCCCGGGGGGAGGTGTGAAACCCCTTTTTTGCAACATTGGTAGTTGTTGACCTGGGCAAATGAAAAAGCCCCTTAGAAGTTATCTAAAGGGCTTAATTCTGTGTTTACCGTAGTTGCGCCGGGTTATGGTTTGCTTTGAGTTCCTCAACTATAAAGATTATGCTTTCACCCGGCATTACAAAGGAAAGAATTATTTTAACAACATCAAATAAATAATTTGGTTTTATCGAATATTTATTTTTTACTTCTACATTTACGTCCATATTTAAATCAAAACATTATCAAAAATGGACGTAAAAAGACATGTTTGCATACTATGCAAAAGCAAGAAAACCGCTAACAAAATGATTAAACACCGTTCACACTGGACTTGCTTACAGTGTACGCAGCTCCCGCGCATCTCCGCAGATCTGGGGAATAAGCCGGTACAAGTTTTAAACCTTTACGCCGGTATAGGCGGCAATCGAAAGTATTGGACGGGCGCCCAGGTAACAGCGGTAGAAAGGGACGCAAAGGTTGCCGCAGCTTACCACACGCTTTATCCTGATGACATTATTATAGTAGCAGATGCACACAAATACCTGATTGAGAACTATTACAGGTTTGATATTATTTGGTCATCGCCGCCCTGTCAATCACATACACGCCTTAACTATTGGACACCGTTAACAAAGAAACGGTATCCTGATCTCAGCATGTACAGCGAGATCATATTTTTGAAAGAGTTTTTTAAGGGGAAATATGTAGTCGAAAATGTCGACCCTTATTACGAACCGATCATCCCGGCCTCCATCAAAATGGGTAGGCATTTATTTTGGTCGAACGTTCAGCTGCGGGAATTTGATATTGCGCCTATGCCAGGATTCACAGAACTTTCTACCCTGGAAGACAAACAAAAGATCATGGACTGGTTAGGCATACAATACGAGAAAAACCTGTATTTGTCCGGTAAGAACTATATACAGGTTTTTAGAAATTGCGTGCACCCTGACCTGGGCAAAAGCATTTGGGATGATATCATTCTTTCTTTGTCTCAACCGGAGGAACCGATTTTACATCTGCCTCAGGTTGAGGTTTAGGTACTGCCTTACCCGGTTTTTTAATAGCCACCACCTTAGCGGCAGGTTTAGCTTTTGACTTAGCTTTTGCTTTAGGCTTAGCTTTTTTACCCTTATGCGTTCCATAATAATAATCCATGATATATAATTTTAAACTGTTATTGATTCTGTGATGCCATTATAGTGACCGCTATATCATAAGTAACGCCGCCCGTATTAACCGCATTAACCTGTACATCTGACCCGGCCTGCGAAGCGATCAGTATAGGACTTAAAGCAAAGAAACCCGCTCCTGATACTAAAGGAAAAGACACGGTTTGAGCCACTCCCTGGATATCTACAAACTGCACTGTTAACACGATAGTACCCGCCCCGTAAAGTTCTAACCAGGCTGATATCATAAGTGAACTATATATCGGGTTCGTATAGGTTAAATAATCCGGTACGGAGGCGTTTAGCGTTATCTGTGTACTACTTGCTACCACCCGTTCAAACCCTTTGAACTGCCCACCTACGGTAACGTTTAATCCAAAATCGGCGTTTAAGTCTCCGTTATATATTTCATCATAAGAAATACCGACCTCGCTCTCGGTATCAATCACATGAAGCCCTAAACCGTCTCCCGGGTTAATGCCCATACTTGTCATATTGCCAGTAACATTATTTCGATATCCGAGCGCAACAATTCCGACACTTTGAACGCCAATACTTGCGGTCTGCGAGTTCTCCGAACCGTCCTCACCAGAGGCTGAAATATTAGCCGCTGATACGCTGACATTCAAAGCCGCCGAATCTGGTGTAAATCCCGATGAATCATTGGCGCCTAAACTTGCGGTGCCCGAGCTAATATTAAATGAAGCGGCCTGGTTACCATCATCTATATTAACGGAAAAACTTTGATTAATCCCCGTAATATTCGTATCACGAACCAGGGCGCCCCCTAATTCAATGAAACCATTTACGACATCTAAGCCGTTTCTTACTTTTACCGTCGGTATTGGCGGCGTCCATCCCATACTCATATATAAACCTTTTTAACTACTGTCAAAGAATTAGTTAGAAGTCCGGTGTTATCTTGTTTAAAAGATACCGCCCACGGCGTTTTATCTACCTCGTTTAAATTTGCATTCGTTGAATAACCCGCCCCTGGTAACAGGGGTATCGTGTTGTTTAACATTAACGTATTGGTGCCTGTATTGATAAATAACATATCCATGCAGTTTGAACTAATAGCGCCGCCCTGGTTATATACCTGGCCTGTAATATTGTACGGTTTTGGATTAGTGAGCGTAAGTAAGGCACAATATATTGCATCCAATAGCGCTATTTGTTTTGCTTCCTGGTCGGGTGTCATTAGTAAGTGGGATTAGTATTTTCGGGTAAACTCATTACGTGGTTAATTATTTCTGCTACATTGGTATCACCTATACCCCCTCTAAGCCATGAGAAACTCAAAGAACCATCACGTAAAGTTGATATCAGGTCAGCATTTAAAATGTAGCTAAAATAACCGGCTATTTCCCCTACCGTTTCCTGGTCTGGAACTTCATTAAAAACCGCTTTTATATTATCGACATTATTAAAAAGAAAAAACTCCCCGATATTGGCATTTATCTGTTCGGCATAAATAGCCACATCAAAACCCTTACCGAGTTCGAACTGACTACCATTATCCATAAGACCGGCGTTTAACGCCTGCATATACGTATCATGTAAAGACTGATAATAAGCTTGCGGTGTCATGCCCTCTTTTGCGATTTGATTCATAGATATAGTATATGAAGGGCTAAAAGGATTCTGATCGTTTCCCAAAGTTGCTAAACCCTCTACCGTTGCAGTGTCGGCGCTATTTGTAATACTTCCCAGTGCGAACTTTACAGCCAATAAACCCGCACCGGCTATCAATCCCCACTTTACAATATTATCCGCTATCTCATTATTTTGTTTTGCCATGATACATTAATTAGCAAGGTTTTGCAGTTACCGCCGCCGCCGCTATTTGACGTGGCGATATCGGAACGACATTTGTCGTATTTATTCTTATGGCTTGCGTACCGGCGTCTACATCTTTGGCGGGTGTATATACCCCATCTGTAGTTAAGATACTGCCAATACCCCTAACCCCGTTTAAACACGATTGCTGTGCTATCACCGGGGTTGCTGCCGTTGAAACCGGAGGTAAAGCCGCTGCCGTTGTTGTAGTGGCGGGCATCCATTCCGATAATGTCGCTTCCCAGCCTGCCTTAACCTTTGTGAAAGAGTTCTGTATTAAAGCGCTCGAAGTTGATCCGGTAGGGGCATCAGGGACGGTCTCACTACCTTTCCACCATAAATAAGCCAAAGCGCCAACGGCAACCAGGGCAACAACTTCGCCGTTATGATTT